>Ga0075163_10001966_pt1 | contig 27677 bp, 18 predicted proteins | sample JI1023141ADNA_FD_71478 | JGI IMG/M metagenome (GOLD analysis project Ga0075163, IMG submission 71478) | Wastewater effluent complex algal communities from Wisconsin, to seasonally profile nutrient transformation and Carbon sequestration -... | ecosystem: Engineered > WWTP > Effluent > Algae...
GAGCCGGTCTGCTCGGCCATCAGCCACTGCACGCCGAGGCCCTCCATCCACGTGCCGATCGACGAGATCATCGCGCCGAACCACAGGCGGCGAAACGGCGCGTGGCGCAGCACGCCGCGCCACAGCCCGGGTCGGTCCACCGGCAGCACGCTGGACGCGGCCGGATCGATCTGCAGGTGCTGCGGGATGCCGCGAGTATACCCAGGCGCGTCGCGCAGGCCCGCGGGCGACCGGTCGCGCGCGACGTGTGAGAGCGCCGGCCCGCCCCACGAAACCCGCGCGGCGAATGTGACAGCGCCCGGCGGGCCCGCGAAACCGCTATCCTCGCGCCGCATGCAGCGCAGCAAGCCCGAGCAGGATCACACCAGCGAGCACGCCGCCGTCTATCTCCAGCCGTGCAGCTTCCAGCCGATCGGCGTGGTCCGGTCGCCGTACACCGAGCGCTTCGGCACGCCGCGGCAGCCGCCGATCACCGAGCAGGTCAAGGGCGACGCGATGCTCCCGGCGCGCGTCGAGCTGCTGCCCGGGCTCGAGCCGGCGCTCGCCGGCCTCGCCGACTTCGACCGGATCTGGTGCGTCTTCGTGTTCCACCTCAACCGCGGCTTCGGCCCGCGCGTCCGCTCGCCGCGCGACCGCAGCGGCGAGCGCGGGCTGTTCGCGACCCGCTCGCCGCACCGCCCCAACCAGATCGGGCTGTCGTGTCTGCGCCTCACCGGCGTCGAGGGTCGCGTGCTGCACGTGCTGGGCTGCGACATCCTCGATCACACCCCTGTCCTCGACATCAAGCCGTATGTCCCCTATGCGGACGCCTTCCCCGACGCGCGCGCCGGCTGGCTCGAGGACCGCGTGCCCGCCGAGCCCGATCATTTCGAAGATCGCTGATCTCTCGCTGCGATTCGTGGAGGTGGGGACTGTGTCCCCCACCCCTTTGAATGTGCCCCGGACTGCCGCGTGGGCCGCGATCTGGTCTATCCTCTGCGCCGGAGTCCCCTCGATGCACAAACTCTGTCTCCCCCTCCTGACCCTGGCGCTGGGTCTGCCCGTGATCGCTCACGCGGGCGACGACAAGACGCCGTCTCTCCCGGAGTCCGGCGCGGTCAAGACGTCGCTGACGGCCTCGGCCTCGGCCTCGGCCTCGGTCACCATCTCCGACAAGGACGCGCTCAACGACGACATCCTGGCGGTCATCGACCTGCCGCTCGCCGCCGCCGACGCGCGCGAGGCCGGCGTCGAGGAGTCCGAGCTCGGCGAGGCGCTGAGCACCACGCGCGAGGCCGGCCTGTCCGCGGGCGACGCGAGCGAGGTCGTGGCCGAGGAGGCCGACGCGACCCGCAAGCGCGGCGCCAAGAAGGGCTTCGGCCGCTGGGTCCGCATGCAGGTCGCCGCCGGTCTGCGCGGCAAGAAGCTCGCCGACAAGATCCGCGAGCGCAAGCAGGACACCCCCGAGCTCGACGCGACCAAGGAGGCCGAGCTGCGCACCAAGCTCGAGAAGCAGCGCGAGCTCAACAAGCAGTGGCGCACCAGCGCGCACCAGAAGCGCGGCGAGCTGATCGCCAAGGGCAAGGCCCGCGTGCTGATGCACAAGGACCGCCACGACAAGCTCGCCGCCAAGATCGACGCCGCCCAGGCCAGGGTCGACGGCGCCCAGGACGACGTCGCCGGCCGCCTGCGCGTCCTCGACGAGCGGATCGCCGCCGCCGCCGAGGCCGACAAGCCCGCGCTGCAGGCCGAGCGCGACCGCCTGGCGAAGGCCCTCGGCAAGCTCGACAAGAAGGAGGACAAGCTCGGCAAGAAGGAGGACCGCCTCGACGACAGGGCCGCCAAGCTCGACAAGCGCGAGGACAGGCTCGACGAGAAGGCCGCCAGGGCCGACGCCAAGGCCGACGCCAAGGGTCACAACAAGAAGCACGACAAGCCCGGCCCGGCGGCGCCGCAGTGACCGCGACGACAGGAGAACGCACCATGCATACTTTCACGCGCATCCTCATCGCCGCCGCCCTGCTCGGCGCCCCCGCCTGCGACAGCGACACCAAGACCGAGCCCAAGCCGACCAAGGCGGCGACCAAGCCGGACATCAAGACGGACGTCAAGGCCGTGACGCCGGCGAAGCCGGTCGACAAGGTCGCGGTCGACACGCCGAAGCCCGAGGAGAAGGGCCCGCCCGCGGCGGACTCGCCCGAGGGCAAGGTCGTGCTGGCCGCGATCGTCGCCAAGGAGATCTCCGGCGACCCGGACCGGGCCGACGAGATCCTCGGCAAGCACGGCCTCGACCGCGACAAGCTCGACGACCTCATGTTCGCGATCGCCGCCGACCCCGATCTGACCAAAAAGTACATGGAAGCCCGGCGCAGCTCGTAGGACCGGCCGGCGCCCGCGCGGCGCGATGCCCCCGCCCGTGCACGAAGGACCCGCTCAAGCCAGCAGCGCGAGCAGGTCGTCGCGGGTCAACGACGTCGCCGCGTCGGCGCCCTCGAGCGCCGCGTCGGCGAGCGCGCGCTTGCGCTGCTGCAGCTCGAGGATGCGGGCCTCGACGGTGTCCTCGGCGACGAGCTTGTGCACGAGCACCGGCCGCGTCTGGCCGATGCGATGCGCGCGGTCGGCCGCCTGGTCCTCGACGGCCGGGTTCCACCACGGGTCGAGCAGGAACACGTGATCGGCGGCGGTGAGGTTCAGGCCGGTGCCGCCGGCCTTGAGCGAGATCAGCATCACCGGCGGGCCGTCGGCGGCCTGGAACCTGTCGACCACCGCGCCGCGGTCGCGCGTCGAGCCGTCGAGGCGCACGAAGTCGAGGTTCGCGCGGCGCAGGTGGGGCTCGACGCGGTCGAGCAGCCCGGTCCACTGCGAGAACACCAGCGCCTTGTGGCCCTCGGACACCGCCTCGTCGAGGGTCTCGAGCAGCAGGTCGATCTTCGACGAGCTCGCGGCGTGCTGGCCGGGCACCAGGCCGCTGTGGCAGGCCGCCTGGCGCAGGCGCAGCAGCGCCTCGAGCGCGAGCAGGACGCTCCCGCCGCCCTCGAGCGCGGCGACGACGTCCTTTTCGGTCGCGGCGCGCACGGCCGCGTAGACGTCGCGCTCGCGCTCGTCGAGGCTGCAGCGGAGCACGACCTCGGTGCGCGGCGGCAGCTCGCGCGCGACCTCCTGCTTCTTGCGGCGCAGCAGGAACGGCCGGACGATCGCGCGCAGGCGGGCCGCGGCCCCGGGCGTGCCGTCCGCGATCGGTCGCGCGTGGCGGTCGATGAAGTCCTGGCGGCCGCCGAGCAAGCCGGGCACGAGGTAGTGGAACTGGCTCCACAGCTCCTCGAGGCGGTTCTCGACCGGCGTGCCGGTCAGCGTCACGCGCCAGCCGACATCTTTTAAAGAGTAGGCGGCGCGCGCGACCTGGCTGTCGGGGTTCTTGATCGTCTGGGCCTCGTCGAGCACGACGACGTCCCAGGGCTCGGCCGCCAGCGCCTCCGCGTCGAGGCGGAGGATCGCGTAGCTCGTCAGCACCAGGTCGGCGCCCGGGTCGAGCTTGCGGCGCGGGCCGTGGTACGTGCACACGCGCAGGCCCGGGCGGAAGCGCCGCGCCTCCGCGGCCCAGTTGTGCAGCACGCTCGTCGGCGCGACGATCAGGCACCGGCCCCGCAGCGCGCACAGGCACTGCAGCGTCTTGCCGAGGCCCATGTCGTCGGCGAGCATCGCCCCGAGCCCCGCGTCGCGCAGCAGGCACAGCCAGTCGACGCCGCGGCGCTGGTACTCGCGCAGCTCGGCGCGCAGGTCGGCCGGCAGCGCCGCGCGCGGCAGCCCGGCGAAGTCGCGGGCCAGCGCCGCCAGCGGGGCGAGGTCCGGCGGCGCCGGGGTCTCGAGCGCGGCGTACAGGTCCGCGAGGGCCGGACGCGCGTGCGCGGCGACCTCCCCGTCCTGCCGCCGCGCCGCCAGCAACAGCGCGACCTGCGGCCCGAAGCGCGTCAACCAGTCGTGCGGCAGCGGGGCCACGCCGCCGCCGAGCAGCGGCACCTCCGACTCGCCCGCCTCCCACGCCGCGAGCACGCGCGCGAGGTCGGCCTGGCGCCCACCTGTCTCGAAGGACAGGTCGAACCTGCCGCCGCCGCCGAGCCGCGGGACCAGCGGCGCCAGGCGTTCGAACCCGCGGTGGGCCTCGCCGCGCAGCTCGACGCGCCCGGCCTGGGCGCCGGCGAAGCCGCGCAGGCGCTCGGCCAGGGTCACGCCGGCGCCGGCGACGGCCGCCTGGCGCTCGCCGACGTGGAGGCCCTGCGCGGCCAGCAGCCTGCGCAGCCGCGACTCGGCCTCGGGGTCGCGGCGCGGCAGCACCTGCCCGAACGGGACGATGCGCTCGCCGTCGAGGCGCGCGACCGGCGGGTCGCCGTAGACGATCGTCGGCAGCACCGCGAGGGCCTCGCCGCTGAGGCTGACGTCGAGGACGACGCGCGGCGCGTAGCCGTCGCTGAGCTTGGGCAGCTTGATCCCCTTGACCTGCACCGGGACCTGCTTCTCCAGCCGCGGGATCAGCTCGCCGACGAGCCACGCCGCGCGCTCGGGCGCGACGTACAGCTCGCGGCTCTTCTTGAGCTCCGCGAACTCGTCGCCGAGCACGCCCATGTCCCACACGCGCAGCGTGTCGCCGCACAGCGCCACGGCCCCCTTATTAAAAGTCTCGGTGATCGTCGGGTCGCGCACGAGGCTGACCTTGAACCCCGCGCCGTCGGGCCCGACGCGCGCGTGCGGCCCGACCGGCCGGGCCCCGACCTTGATCGGGACGCCGTCGAGGCGCACGTCGCTGCAGTCGGCGAGCAGCGGCACGACCTTGCGCGCCAGCGCCGGCAGCAGCACGCCAGGCTTCAAAAATGCCGCGAGCGCGAGGTCGACGGCCATGTCCGCCTGCGACGCGACGACCGGCGCGCCGCCCTCGACCCGCCCCGAGGTCAGCAGCGCCAGGCTGTGCGTCAGCGGCTTCTCGTCGGCGCCCTCGGCCACGCGCACGCGCGCGAACACCAGCCCCTCCGGGCCGCGCGTGAACCGATAGCCGACCTTGCCGGTGCGCGCGCTCGACTCGGGCAGCGCCTGCCCGGCCTCGTCGGCGCGCTTGAGGGCGATGACCGCGGCCGCGACGTGAAAGCAGGGGTCGGCGCGGCTGTCACAGTCGCAGCTCCACTCGCAGTCGCCGGGCCACAGCGTGACGGTCGGGCTGACCGACGCGCCCTTGACCGCCACCTGCACGACGATCTCCTCCGGCGTGCTGCGCGTCCGCAGCACCGCGCCGGCGCGCGAGAGCTCGACGCCCCGCGACCAGTCGCGCGGGCTCGCGGCGGCGTGCACGGCGGCGAGCAGCTTCTCCACGGCGCCCGGGCTAGCACGCGGGGGCGACGACGGGCTGCCCCGAGAGACAGGAGCAATCGCACGCGCCCTCGCGCGCTCGAGCCGCCCCGTGAGCTCGGCGCGGGACCCGGGATGCCCGGGCCCTCACGCCCGGCGCACCGCTCAGGGCGCGGCGGCGACGGTGTGGGTGATCCACTCGCCGTCGGACACGTCGAGCCCGTCGCAGCTCGGCAGCTCGTCCGCGCAGTCGACGTCGATGTCGGCGATGCGGGTCGCGTCGAGGCACAGCGCGCCGTCGGCGGTCCACACGGCCTCGACGGCGTCGGGCGGGTGCAGGTTCGACGAGTCGACGGTGCCGTTATGGTTGGCCCACACGAGCGCGGTGCCGTTGGCGGTGTAGCTCTCGCCGAGGCCGCAGTAGTCGGCGGTGATCATCTTGAGCGTGGCCTGGCGGGCGGCGACGCTGGCGGGCGTGCTGGCGCCGGGCTGCTTGGTCTGCGGGCCGTAGCCGAGGAGCTTGACCTTGGCCGCGGCCGAGCCGGCGCACGCGAGCGTGATCCACCCGCTCATGTCGGCGTTGACGGTCTTGGTCTCGCCGTCGTAGGTCTCGCCGCCGAGCACCGTCGCCGCGGCGAGGAGCGGGTCGAGTAGCGAGCCGCTGCACACGTTCTTGACGCCGAGCAGCGAGCCGAGGTCCGGGGCGAGGAGCGTGTAGGCGACGATGGGCGCGCCGCCGGTGGCCCACGAGTCGACCATCTCGATGCCGGCGATCGTGATCGGGATGGGTAGGCCGAGCTCGTCCTTCACGACGATGACGCTGCCGACCAGCTGCTGGCGCTTGAGCTTGGAGCCGGGGCGCGTGGCCACCAGCTCGTCGTTCTCGACCCCGAGCGTATAGGGGCCGCCGAGCAGCGACAGGAGCGGCGGCGTGAAGCTGAAGATCTTGACCCCGTCCGCGTTCGGGAGGCCCTGGAGGTTCAGCTCCTGGAGCGAGCGACCGTTGACCTCGGCAGCGTTGAAGCCGCAGCGCCAGCGCGTGCAAGCGTCATCGGTCCGGAATGTGATCGGCATCCCGTTGTCGGGATCTCCGGCGTCACACCCGCCCAGACAGGTGATCACTCCCACCAGCAGCGAAAAAATGACTGAGGTTCGTTGACCCATACACACAGCTCCCACCTTCATGGGTACCCGAACCGGGAGCCAACGCGCAATCGCTGCGCGCTCGGCGACCGCGTCAGGATGCGCCAGAACCACGTATTTCCGGACACTCGACCGAGAGGGCGCAGGGTCTGCGGGCCCCCGGTCGTTGGGGGCTGTCAGGGCGTGGGGTCCGGAGATCGCCCAGGTGCGCCGTTCGCGGCGAAACTATCGAGCACACCGAGCGCCTCCAGGCGCCACGCATAGGTCTCGCTCGCCTCGCCGTACCACGCCCGCGCCTGCGAAATCAGCGGAGAGATCTCCCGTCCGGGTCGTCCGGTTTTTGCGAGCAAGGCGGCCAGACGCAGGCGCGCGTGGGCGAGGCACTGCTCGCCGATCACGTCGCGGGCCTGCGGGGCCGCGACCACGAAGTCGGCGATCGCCTGGGTCAGCGCCGCGATCGCCTCGGCGTCGCGACCGAGGCGCTCGAGGTTCGCGGCGAGCACCAGCTCGAGCTCGGCGCGGTCGCGGCGGACCCACCACGGGCGCGCGCCGGCCATGCCCGCGAGCACGCCGCGCAGGCGCTCGAGGGTCGCCGCGTCGGGGCGCTCCGGGCGGTGCGCGGCGGCCTGCCCGGCGATCACGCCGGCCTCCTCGGGCGGCATCATCTTGGCGTCGGCGACCAGCGCCTCGGCGTCGCGCCAGTACGCCGCGGCCTCGGGTCCGCGGCCGGCCTCCGCGGCGTGGTGCCCGAGCGCCGCGAGGCACCGGGCGCGGCGCACGAGGTCGCCGGTGTGCAGGGCCGCGAGCGCGTCGCAGGCGGGCGCGACCAGCTCGAGCGCCGCGCGCGGGTCGACGATGTAGCGGCCCGCGACCACGCGCAGGTCGAGCGTCTGCAGGTGCGACGGGCCGAGCGCCGCGGTGAACACCGCGAGCGCGCGGCGCAGGTGGGCCTCGCGCTCGGGCGAGCGGTCCTCGACGAGCGCGAGGTTGGCGAGGGTGTACGCGAGCTCGACGTCGTCGTGGGCGAGCGCCCGCTCGCGCCGCGCGAGCGCCCGCTGGAACGCCGCGCGGGCCGCGGGCAACTCGCCGCGGGTCATGTGCACCGTGCCGACGTTGTTGGCGAGCAGGCCGAGGATCGCCTCCGGCTGCGGCAGGCGGCGGGCCAGCTCCTCGGCCAGCGGGACCTCGGCCAGCGCGGCGGCGACGCTCGCGGTGAACTGGCCGCGCACGTACACCTGCAGCGCCGCGGCCTCGGCCGCGACCTCGTCCATGCCGCTGCCGATGCCGACGAGCATCGCGCGGCGCAGGCGGTCGCCGTCGCCGGGGTCGATGGTGACGCGCAGCGCCATGCGGGCGCGGACCAGCAGCGCCTCGGCCTCGATCGGTCGGTGACCGACGCGCGCGGCCGACTCGACCGCCGCGTCCGCGAGCGCGACGGCCTCGGCGATCCGCCCGGCGTGCGCGAGCGCCTCGGCGCGGGCGAGGATCGTGTGCAGCTCCTCGACCGCGACCGCGACCGCGGGGTCGGTCGGCGGCGGGACCTGGGCCGCGAGCACCTCGACGTCGTTGCAGCGGGCCACCGGCGGCAGGTCGTGGACCACGCGCAGCGCCTCGCGCACGACCTCCGCGTCGGCGTCCGCGAGCACCGCGACCGCCTCGCCGAGCGCCGCCTTGCGCCGCCCGAGGCAGGCCATGCGCCGGTCGAGCAGCGCGTCGGACTGCTCGCCGCGCGCGTGGGCCAGGCACGCGTCCTCGTGCGCGGCGACCCACGCGGCGCTGTACTCGGCGAGCCCGGCGGCGACGCGCGGGCGCAGCTCGGCGGCCAGCTGCGGGCCGGCGGCGGCGAGCGCCGGGGCGAGGTCGCGGCCGACCAGGACGCCGGCGAGCTGGGCCCCGGCGCCGCCGCACATGGCGGGGCCCTGCGACTTGGCGGCGAGGAAGCCGGCGAGCGCGGCGGTGACGGCCGCGCCGCTGCCGAGCGCGAGGCCGAGGCGCCGGCGGCGGGTCGAGCCGTCGCCGAGCGCGCGCAGCAGCGCGTCCATGGTCGGGAACCTGTCCTCGGGGACAGGTTCCAGCCCGCGCAGCAGGGTCGCGCGCAGGCGGGCGGGGACCCGGGTCGCGCGCGGCGGGTCGGGGATCCGGCGGCGGAGGATCGCCCGGTACAGCGCGGCGAGGCTCTCGCCCTGGAACGGCTGCTGGCCGTACAGCGCCTCGAACAGCGACACGCAGAGGCTGAACTGATCGGTCGCCGGCCCGAGCGTCACGCCGCGCATCTGCTCCGGGGACATGTACGCCGGGGTCCCGAGCACGTCGCCCGCGTGCGTCAGCTGCAGCGCGATCGAGCTGCGGCTGCTCGAGACGTCGAGGCCGTCGGCGTCGACGGCCTGCTGCGCGCGCACCAGCCCGAAGTCGAGCACGCGCACGCGGCCGTCGGCGCCGATCATCGCGTTGCTCGGCTTGAAGTCGCGGTGGATGAGGCCGGCCGCGTGCGCCGCCGCGAGGCCGCGCCCGGCCTGGATGTACGCCTCGACGATCTCCGGCCACGCGCGCCCCGGCTCGCGCTGCCACACGTGCAGCGTGGCCCCGCGGATGAACTCCATCGCCACGTAGACCTGGTGCTCGGCGGTGCCGACCTCGTGGACCGCGACGACGTTGGGGTGGGCGACGCGGGCCATCGCCTGGGCCTCGCGCAGCAGCCTCAGCGAGCCCGCCCCGCCGCCGTCCTGCAGCACCTTGATCGCGACCTTGCGGTCGAGGATGTCGTCGTAGGCGGTGTAGACGACGCCCATGTTCCCGGCGCCGAGGCGGCCCAGGATCGTGAAGCGACCGATGCGCGGGAGGGGCTCCGCGCCGGCCCCCGGCTCGCGCGGCGGACCGCTCTGCGTCATCGTCGCGGCCAGGCTCGCCGGGTTCAACGCGGCCTCCGACGGCGCGTGACCGCCGACGTCCGGTGTGACGCGGATCGCAGGCGGCGGTCGGTCCAGGAGCTCGTCGGTCATCACGGCGCCCGCGAGGGAGGCGCAGGGTAGGATACCGTGCCCCACTGCAGGCGGTGGGCCAGGGACCTCAGGCGGGTCGGCGCAGGAACACGACGTACTGGTAGGGCAGCAGCTCGCGGTCGGTGCGCACATGCGTGAAGCCGAGCTTTTGCAGGTGGGCCGCGATCACGTCGTCGGCGATGCGCATCGCCGCGGGGGGCCCGGGCGCGTCCTCGGGCGCGTCCTTCTTGAAGTCGACGATCACGAGCGCCCCGCCCGGCCGCAGGGCCTCGCGCACGCGCCCGAAGAAGGCCGTCGGGTCGACGATGTGGTGGTACGTGTCGACCATGATCGCCGCGTCGATCGCCGCGGGCAGCTTCGGGTCGACGGCGTCGCCCTGCAGCGCGACGACGTTGGTGAGGCCCTCCCGGGTCGCCCGCTCGCCGAGGTAGCGGACCATGTCGGGCTCGAGGTCCTCGGCGTAGACGCGGCCCTGCGGGACCGCCCGGGCCAGGCGCACGGCGAAGTAGCCGGTGCCGGCGCCGAGGTCGGCGACGGTCGCGTCGGGCCGCAGGCTCAGCGCGGCGATGACCTCGTCGGGCTTTTGCCAGGCCGCGCGGTCGGGGCTGTCGAACTGCGCGGCCCAGCTCTCGGCGTCCTCGAAGCGGTGGTGGCGGTGGTGGCCGCGGGCGCGGTGGTCCTCCGCGGGCTGGGCCAGCTCCTCGGCGATCTCGTGCTCCTGCGCGTGCAGCTCGGCGGACCCCTGGTGCGGCGCGGCGTGGGGCGTGGGCGCCCGCTCGGCGTGGGCGGGCGCCCGCCCGTCCGGCGCGGGCGAACCACAGGCGGGGGCGGCGAGCGTGCCGAGCAGGATCCATGGGGAACGCGCGATCGTCATGGCGCTGCACCGTACTCATGTCACCGGCGGCGGTCCAGTGCCCGCTGCGGACGCGGGCATGTGGCCGGTCAGAGATTGAGCAGCCGGGTCGGGACCTCGGCGCCCTGGTCCGCGAGGCGCTTGAGGAACTCCGCGGTGTGCGGCGTGCTGTTGAACTCGGTGTTGCCGTCCTCGCCGCGGACCGCGGTGAACAGCGCCTTGTACTCGATCGTGCTGTCGGCGCGGGTGTTGGGCGCGACGATCTCGAGCACCTGCATCGACTCCTGATTCACGCCGCTGTTGAGGCGCACGACGATGTCGATCGCGTGCGCGAGCGAGAGGGTCAGCCCCTGGACCGCGCCGCCGGACGCGGTGCCGAGCGCCGCGAGCCGCGACAGCGCGTGCGCCGTGTTGATGCCCCACAGCGAGACCACGACGCCGCGGCTGGCGCCCGCGAGCGCGTCGATGACGGCGGCCGCGTCGAGGTGGCCGCACTGCTGCGAGATCATGAGGTCGAGGCCGCCGCGCAGGAGCACGTTGAGGACGTGCTGCAGCTCGATCGTGTCGTCGGCCTCGGTGAGGCGGCGGACCGTCACCCAGCCCTTGCGCGCGCTGCCGAGGCGGCCGGAGTCGCTGATGCACGCGACGCGCAGCGAGTCGGGGATCTCGCCCATGAGCGCGCGGGTGAAGCGGTCGAGGTTGACGCCGCCCGAGGCGCAGATGAGCACGCGGCGGCAGGCCTTGAGCACCAGCACCAGCAGCTCGCGCATGTCGGCGCTGAGCACCCCCTCCTGCACGAGCGCGGTCAGGTTGTTGGCGTCGGTGCGCATGCGCCGGAGGCTGAGCACGATCTGGCGCGCGGGGTGCGGGGGCAGCAGCGCGTAGAGGTAAAAGCCGTGGTCGACGATGCCCTCGAGCACGTGGGTGCCCTCGGCCCACAGGCCGCGCTTGCGGGTCATGCGCTGGATGACGCGCAGCAGCGCGGGGTCGCCGGTGAAGCGCAGCTCGAGCCGCTCCGGCGCGCCGCTGTCGCGGATGACGTGGAGCGGCGCGGTGCCGACGACCTGGATCTCGCGGACGGTGTCGTCGCGCATGAGGTCGCCGAGCGGGCCCCACTCGAGCACCTCGCGCAGGATCCGCTCGCGGAACGGCCCGATGTCGACGGTCGACTCGATCTGCTGCGAGTCACGGAAGTCGGCGAGCACGCCCTCGACGAGCTCGATCACCTCCTTGCGGTCGTCCTCGTTGATGTCGCCCGGCTGCAGCGGGTCGAGCCGCGGCACCGCCTTGAGCAGCGTCTGGTGGATCTGCGCCGCGAGGCCGTCGAGGTAGCTGCTCTCGACCCCGGCCGCCGCCACGCGCTGCGCCGAGGTCACGAGCCCGGTGTCGTCCGCGACCAGCTCGACGAACTCCGGCTTGTCGCCCGGACGCCCGGGGCCCGGGGTCGCCGCGCCGCGCCGGCGCTTCTCCTCCGAGGCGTCGCGCGGCGCGCCGAGCAGCGCCGGGTCGTCGCCCTCGAGCAGCAGGATGTAGTCGCCGACGTAGACGCGGTCGGTCCGCCGGATCGTGCGCGGGCTCAGGACCTTGCGGCCGTTGAGGTACGTGCCGTTGGTGCTCTCGAGATCGACGACCTCGAGGCGGTCCTCGATCCGCCGAAACCGCAGGTGATGCTTCGAGACGTTGACGCGGTCGAGGACGAGGTCGTTGTCGTCCTCGCGGCCGATCGAGAAGCTGTCGCCCTTGAAGGAAAAACGCTGGGTTTGCCCGCCCTTCTCGTGGACTACTACGGTCAGCACAAAACAGGCTTACCCCGAAGGACCGAGCCGACTCAAGGGCAAGGCGCCGGGGCTGGGGCGCGGGCGGCCGGGCTCAGAATTCGTCGATGCGGTCGAGGGCGTCGTCGAGGGCGTCGATTTCGCGCCGCGACGGGTCCTTTGCGGCCCCGGCCGTCCCCGCGGACAGCGCGCTGGACCCGGCCAGGCCCGCCGTTGCCGCGGCCGGCACGGCCCGCGCGGGGCCTCCGACGGCGGCGACGTCCCCGGCAGGCGCAGCGAGGACCCCGGCAGGCGCAGCGAGGCCCCCGGCAGTGGCGAGTCGGCTGCGGCCGACCCAGCGGCGGGCGGCGAACACGAGGCCGAGGATGGCGATCAGGGCGACCAGGGCGGTGCCGTAGAGGATCTCCGGGCGGCCGACGTAGCCGCGGATATCGGGGAAGCGGGCGACGAGCTCGGCCTCGATCTCCGGGCGGGTCTTGCCGCCCTTGGCCTGCTCGAGGATGTGGGCCTCGAGCTTGCGGGCCTGCGGCGACGGGCAGCTGGCGATCGTGCGGCCCGGGCAGTACGGCGACATCAGGTCGTTGGACAGCTCGGTGACGAGGTCCTCCGCGCGGGCGGCAGCGGCCGCGCCCTGATGCGGCTGGTTCGGACCGGACGGGTCGGGAGCGCCGGCCGTCGCGGCCGTCGCGGAGGGATCGCTCGCGGGGGCGTCCATGGCTTCAGTCGTCGTTCATGTTGAGCTTCTTGGGGCCCTTGCCGCCGCCGCCGACGTACTTGATCTTCGCCTTGCCGGTGTTCTTGGGCGGGTTCAGGGCGGCGAAGCAGAACTTGTCGTGCTTCTCCTTCTGCTTCGGGTCGGTCAGGTCCTCCTTCGGCAGCTCCTCGTTGGTGATGTTCTTGAGGTACTTGATGATCTTGTTCTCGACGATCACCCAGTGCGCGTCGTTGGTCTGGACGGCGACCTTGTCGTTGTTGTTGTACGCGTCCGGGTAGCCGTTCATCACCAGCTCGTGGGCCTCGAGGAAGTGCCCGATCAGCTTGGACTTCTCGAGGATGCGCGGCTCGGTCGCCAGCATGCGCTGCTGCCAGGTGTTCACCAGCGGGATGAACACCTGCTTGAACTGATGCCACTGCTCCTCGATCGCGCTGCCGGGCTCGGCGCCCATCGCCTTCTCGCCCTCGAGCATCATCTTCTCGCGGAAGCAGCCGAGCTGACCCCAGTAGTTGAGCATCTTGGTCAGGTTGGCCTTGTCGAACTTGTAGAGGTGCTTCTCGCCCTCCGGGTCCTTGCGGTCCCAGGCCTTGAACTCCGCGTCGGTCGGCGGCGGGAGCCCGGTCGGGCGCGGCTTCGGGTTCGGCTTGTAGCCGGCCTTCGCCAGCGCCTCGGCCTCGGCGTCGGCGGCCATCTTCTCGGCCAGGGACCGGGAGTCGCCGCTCCCGGTGCAGCCCAGGGTCAGCAGCGAGAGCGCCAGCACGCCGCCGCAGAGGAGGCCGAGATCACGTCGCAAGGCACCGGTCATGTCGTGTGTCCTGTTCGTCCAGAGGAGCCCGACTGTAGCCGGCCCGCACCGGGCCTGTAAAGCCGCGCGCTCGACCAGGCCCCGGACCGAGGCCCCGGAGCGCACGCGCCGCGCCGGCCGCAGGGCAGCCGGACATCACCCCGGACGAGCGCCCGGGCGAGCGTCGCGGCGGTCGCACGGGCGGTTGTCGGGGTGCGCGGACGCGGGTAAGAAGGCGGTCCGATGCCGAGCCGTACCCCCGCCGCCCCCGCCGCTGCCCGCAAGTCCCCCGCCGTCGCCCGTACGAAGGCGGATTCGAAGCCGGCCCGGCGCGGGCTCGCGGTCGGCGATCCGGCGCCGGCCTTCGATCTGCCCGGCGACGACGGCCAGCGCCACAGCCTCGCTAGCCTGCAGGGCCGCCGCTTCGTGCTGTACTTCTATCCCCGGGACAGCACGCCGGGCTGCACGACCGAGGCGTGTGACTTCCGCGACCGCGAGCCGGCGCTGAAGAAGGCGGGCGTGCCGGTGCTCGGGGTCAGCGGCGACGATCTCAAGTCGCACGCGAAGTTTCGCGGCAAGTACCAGCTCGGCTTCCCGCTGCTGTCCGACCCCGATCACGCGGTCGCGGGCGCCTACGGGGCGTTCGGCGAGAAGATGATGTACGGGCGCGCGCTGCAGGGCATCATCCGCAGCACCTTCTTGATCGGGCCGGACGGGCGCGTCGAGGCGGTGTGGAGCCCGGTCAAGGTCGCGGGCCACGCCGAGGCGGTGCTGCAGGCGGTCCGCGAGGCCGCGGCGGGCAAGGCGACGTCGGCCTGATCCGGCGGGTCGGGCCTGCGCCGGCAGATCCAGCGCGAGCGCGGGACCTGCCGCGCCGATCGCCCGGGAGATCTTCGTGCCGGGGTCCGCGGGCCAGACTGCCGTTCGGCGGGTTTCACGGGTACGCTGGCGCCGTGTCCCGCGAGCTCGAGCCCCGCACGCTGGTCCTGACCGCGGACGACGCGCTCGGGGCCGCCTTCGCCAAGCTGCTGCAGGCCCGCGGACACCGGCTCGAGTTCGCCGCCGAGCCGCCGGCGGGGCCGGTCCGCGGGCTGCGGCTCGCGGTCGTCGACGACCGCTGCTTGCCGGCGGACGTCGACTTCGCGGCGCTGTTCGACGACCCCGACACGCTGGTGCTCGCGGTGACCGGCGACGAGGCGCGGGCGGCCGCGCTGCTGGCTCGCGGCGCGATGGACTTCCTGGTCCGGCCGTTCAGCCCCGCCGGGCTGGTCGCGCGGCTCGACGCGGTCGAGCGCAAGTTGACGCTGCTCGAGCGCCAGCGCGACGCGGAGGCCGGCGCGCGCGAGAGCCACCGGACGCTGGCGACGCTGATCAGCAACCTCCCGGGCATCGTGTACCGCTGCCACAACGACCCCGACTGGACGATGGAGTTCATGAGCGGCGGCTGCGTCGACCTGACCGGCTACACCGCGGAGGACTTCGTGTCGGGGCGCGTGCGCTACGGCGACATCATCCACGCCGACGACCGCGAGCAGGTGTGGCACGCGGTGCAGGCGGGCGTCGACGCCCGCCGCGCCTACCGCACGACCTACCGCGTGACGACCAAGCAGGGCGAGGAGCGCTGGCTGTGGGAGCAGGGTCAGGGCGTGTACGGGTCGGGCGGCGAGATGCTCGCGCTCGAGGGCTTCGTCACCGACCTCACCGAGCTGCGGCGCACGCAGATCGAGCTCGAGGAGCGCGAGGTGCTGCTCGAGACGCTGCTCGCGGTGACGACCACCGCGTACGTGCTGTGCGACAGCGCCGGCAAGATCGTGTACGTCAACCTCGCGGCGCAGACCTGGCTCAAGGCGCCGGACGCCCGCCTGATCGGGGCGCTGTTCGCCGAGGTCCTCGCCGACCAGCCGAGCGAGCTGCGCGACGCGATCGCCCGCGGGCGCGACGCGCTGTTCACCGTCGAGCGCCCGGGCAGCGAGTTCGAGGCCTACCACCTGGTCCAGCGCAACGTGCAGATGGGCGGGCGCCCGCACACCGCGTACACCGTCAAGCGCCTGACCCACGAGCTCGCGCGCCAGGAGGTCGAGGTCTGGAAGAAGGTCCTGCGCCTGATCGCCCACGAGATCGGCAACACCCTCGCGCCGATCTCGTCGCTGCTGCACTCGGCGCGGCTGATCAACGCCGCCGAGGCGCGCGACGCCCGGCTCGACCGCATCATCGACACCATCGACGAGCGCTCGAAGCACCTCGGCGAGTTCCTGCGCGGCTACACCCAGTTCGCGCGGCTGCCGCGGCCGCGCATCGAGGCGATCAAGTGGCGGGTGCTGTTCATGCGCCTCTCCGACTTCGTGCGCTTCGAGCTGATCGCCGACCCCGCCGACCTCAACGCGCTCGCGCACATCGACCGCTCGCAGATCGAGCAGGCGCTGATCAACCTGCTCAAGAACGCGGTCGAGGCCGGCGGTCCGGTCGAGGCCGTCGCGGTCCGCCTCGCCCGCGCGGAGGGCGGCTACGACGTGCAGGTGCTCGACCGCGGCCCGGGCATCCCGCCGGAGCTGATGTCGAAGGTGCTGCTGCCGTTCTACTCGACCAAGCGCACCGGCTCGGGCCTCGGGCTCGCGCTGTGCCGCGAGATCGTCGACGCCCACGGCGGCAGCCTGCGCATCGAGCCGCGCGAGGGCGGCGGCACCGTCGTCACCTGCTTCCTCCCCGACCCGCCCGCGACCTGAGCGGCCGGACCGCCGCCTGTCCCCGGGGACAGGTCGACTCGGCGCCCGGCCTCGCGGCCTGATCGGCGCCCGGCCCCGCGGCCAGGGCCTGTCCCGAGAGACAGACAGGGACGACGCCGCCCGCGGCCGCGCGGCCGGCCCCGCGCGTGCGCTTGTCGGGCGCGTGGGCGGCCGCTAGCGTGGACGCATGGCTTGGGGGCGCGGGGTCGCGGGCGGAGTGGTCGTGTGCGTGTCGCTGGGGCCGGCGTGCCTGCCGGCGCCGCCGGAGGAGCCGGGCACGACCGGCGATACGACCGGGGGCCCCTCGGACGCCGCGTCCGGGACCGGCTCGAGCGCGCCGGTGGTGATGACCTCGACCGAGACGCCGGACGCGAGCAGCAGCAGCAGCGGCGAGCCGCCGAGCTGCGTCGACCAGCTCAAGAACCAGGACGAGAGCGACGTCGACTGCGGCGGCAGCTGCAGCGCCTGTCCCGAGGGACAGGCGTGCCAGACCGCCGAGGACTGCGAGACGATGGCCTGCGCCGAGGGCGTGTGCGTCGCGCCGGCGTGCCTGGTCGACGCGGACTGCGGCGCCCTCGCGGGCCCGTGCACGCGCGGCGCCTGCGACCCGCAGACCTTTACTTGCGCGCCGGCGCCGGACCACGAGGGCGAGGCGTGCGACGACGACGACCTGTGCACCCTGGCGTCGGCGTGTCAGGCCGGCGCGTGCGCGGCGACCGAGGTCGTCGACTGCAGCGGCTTCGACTCGGCGTGCACGCAGGGCCAGTGCGACGCGGGCACCGGCGCGTGCCTGGCGGTCGACCACGCCGACGGGGCGCCGTGCGACGACGGCAACGCGTGCACGACGGTCGAGGCGTGCAAGGCGGGCAGCTGCGTGACCGCCGAGCTCGGGGCGCTGCTGTACGAGGACTTCAGCGCCGCGGACCCCGGCTGGACGCTCGACAAGCTGTGGGAGATCGGCGCGGCGACGGCCTCGGTCGCGGCGGTCGGCGGCAGCGACCCGGCCGACGACCACAGCCCGGGCGACGACGGCAAGCTCGCGGGCACCTCGATCGGCGGCCTCGACGCCTCGCCCGAGCACCCCCCGTGGTGCATCACCTCGCCGCCGGTCGACACCACCAAGGCCAGCGGCATGCTGTGGGTCAGCTTCTGGCGCCACCTCCACGCGCCGGCCCAGCCGAAGGTGATCCACAGCGTCGACGCGTGGAACGGCGCGGTCTGGAAGAACCTCGAGACCGGCTACGACAAGACCACCAACGACGCCGGCTGGACGTTCGTGTCGTTCAACGCGACCGGCATCAAGACCAAGGAGTTTCGCGTCCGGATCTGCGTCGAGCGCGTCGCCGGCTCGCCCGACTTCGCCGGGTGGAGCATCGACGACCTGACCGTCGCTCCCCTGCCCTGCACGCCCTGACGCGGGCCCGGGGCGAAGCGCTCTCAGTCGCCGACCGGCAGGAAGATCGGGCCGTCCTTCGCCTTCGCGTCGGGACGCAGCAGGCCGTCGTCGGGCTCGGGCTTCGCCGGGGTCTTCGTGTCCGGGGTCTTCGTGTCCGGCGCCTTCGCGTCCGGCGTCGGGACCTCGACGGGATCGACCGGGCGCGCGACCGGGCGCTCGCCCGGCTTGACCGGGCGCGTCGGCTTGACCGTCGGCGTCGGCGTCGGCTCGGGCTCGGGCTCGGCCGCGGGCGCCCGCAGCCGCGCGATCGCGGCGCGCGACTCGGCGTGGCTGGGCTCGAGGTGGAGGACCTGCTGGTAGGCGCCGACGGCCGCCTCGATCTGGCCCTCCTTCTCGAGGCGCTCGGCGGCGACGAGGGTCATGGCGATCGTCATGCGCTGGCGCAGGCCCTCGGCGCGCGCGCGCAGCCGCGGGAACGCGGCGGCCTCGCCCTGCGCGAGGTCGAGGTCGGTGCGCGCCCGGTCGAACTCGCCGGCGAGCACGTCGAGCTCGACCTGATCGAGGCGCGCGCCGAGCCGACGCTCGGCGAGGTCGCTCGGCGCGGCGGTCGCGACCTTGCCGCGGCTGCCGCTCGAGAACACCAGCGCGCCGACGCCGATCAGCAGCAGCAGCACGACGCCGGCGAGCACCAGCCACAGGCGCCCGCCGCCCGCGGGGATCTCGGCGGGGACGATCGGGAGCGGCCCGGTCGACGGCCGGATCACCGGGATGCGGTTGCGCGTGCGCGCGCGCTGGACCTGCTGCGACTGGCCCGTCGGCGGCCGCCCCGACTGGGCGCCGTGCACCGGCTGGACCGGGCGCGTGAGCTGGTCGGACATCTCGTCGACGGCGGGCGCGAGCTCGGTCGGCAGCATCGCGTACGACGACGACGCGGTGGCCATCGACGAGTCGGCGACCGGGAGGTGAAACAGCTGCGCGGGCACGCAGCCGATCAGCGCCTCGACGACCGCGTTGGCGTCGGCCGGGCGGTCCGCGGGGTCCTTGGCCAGGCACCGGTGGACCAGCGCGATCAGGCCCGGCGGGACGTCGTGCTCGTCCGGCAGCGCGTCGGCGAGCGGCGGCGGGGCCTCGTGGACGTGCTTGTACAGCAGCGCGGCGTTGTTGTCGGCCTGGAACGGCAGGCGCCCGGCGAGCAGCGCGTAGAACATGATGCCGATCGCGTAGACGTCGACGCGGGCGTCGACGGGCTCGCCCTTGATCTGCTCCGGCGAGAGGTAGTTGGCGGTGCCGACGATCTGCTCCGAGGTGATGTCGCGCTCGCCCTCGACCAGCTTCGCCATGCCGAAGTCGAGGATCTTCACGAAGTTGGCGCGGCCCTTGCGGGTGCACAGCATGATGTTGCTGGGCTTGAGGTCGCGGTGCATCAGGCCCTGGCCGTGCGCGTAGCCGACGGCCTTGAGGATCTGCGCGGCGATCGGCGCGAAGTCGCCGAGCGCGAGCGGGCCCTTGCGCTGACAGTAGGCGCTCAGCAGCTCGCCCTGCAGGTACTCCATCACGAGGTAGGCCAGGCCGTTGGCGTGGCCGTAGTCGATCATCGCGACGATGTTGGGGTGCTGCATGCCGCGCAGGCGCTGGGCCTCGCGGTCGAAGCGCGCGCTGGTCTCGGCGTCGCCGACGAGGTTGGCCGCCAGCACCTTGACGACGACCGCCGCGTTGCTGACCGACTGCCGCGCGAGGTACACGAGGCCGACGCCGCCGCGGGCGATCAGACGGACGATCGTGTAGCGCCCGATCGAGGTGCCCGGCTGCGGGTCGATCGCTACCCTCTCACTGATCCGGCGCACCGGCCTCGGCGTGCGATGCTCCACCACGGGCCGAGCTTATCGCAGCCGCGGCGCGCTTGTCTGCCGGGCCGCCAAACGGCCGCCCAGGGGCTCGAAACCGCGGTCTGCGGGCGAGCGCGGCGCGCCCGCGCGGCGGCCTCAGGGCAGGTCCATCCAGGTTCCGGTCTCGGCCGGCGGCGGGCCGAGCACATAGATGCGCTTCGGCGTCAGGACCGGCACGTTCGGGTCCATCTCGTCGGGCTCGAGGCCCCAGCCGACGACGTTGGTGCGGACCTCGCCGGTCGTCAGGTCGAAGTCCAGCGCCCCGCTGACGCCCTTGAGGTCGACGGTGCCGTTGGTGACGAGCGCGTTGTGGGCCTTCTCGATGAACACCAGCTCGGTGCCGTCGACGTCGCCGAAGGACACGGCCTCGCCCTTCTTGTCGACGAGCTTGGCCATGTTCTTGGCGATCGCGGCGCCGGTGATCGGGTCGCCCTTCGGGACCGCGGCCATCGCCAGGATCGTCACCATCGCCGCGTCGTAGCTGAGCGAGCCGGCCGTGATCGCGTCGACGCCCGCGAACCGGATCTTGTAGCGGAGGTTGAACGCCTCGAAGTTCTGCGGGTCGAAGATCTCCGGGGCCACGCCCTCGAGGTAGGCGATGAGGATCGGCTTGAGCGCCGCCGGGGCGACGTTGACGGTCGTCTGCATCGTCGGCACCGCGCCGTGCGTGACGATCATCCGCGGGATCGGCGGGGCCGGGTTCTTCTCCAGGCTCCACGCCTGCATCGTCCCGAGCACGAGGTTGACGACCTCGCTGGTGCCCGCGTAGAGCATCGTGTCCGGGTGCATGTCCTTCGCGCCCCACGCGTCGGTCAGGATCAGCGCGTAGGCGGCCATCAGCTCGTCGGGCGTCTTGGTGACCGGGTCGGGGTACGGGAAGCTCTTGAAGTTGGCCTTCAGCAGCGGGCTCAGGCGCTTGGTGACGTCGCTGATGATGCCCTTGCCGTAGGCGTCCTCCTTGCCGAGCATCGCGACCTTCGCGGCCTTCGGGTTCAGCGCCAGCACGCGGTCGGCCAGCGCGTTGGACTGGTAGACGTCGCTGGCGATCGGGCGCCACACGAGGCCGTCGTCCTCGAGCGTGGTGATCGCCTTCGCGCTCGCCGTCGGCGTGATCGTGAAGACGCCGGCGGGCACCGTCACCTGCTCGGCGACCGCGAGCACCTGCTCGCTGAAGATCGGGCCGACGATCGCCTGGATCTGCAGCGTGCCGGTCAGGTGCTGCGCGACCGTCACCGCCCGATCGACGCTGCCGTGGTCGTCGCAGGCGATCCACGCGACCTTGTTGCCGCCCGGGAGGTCGGTGGTCGCGTTGTAGTCCTCGATCGCCAGCTGCATCGCGTTCTGCAGCGGCACCGTCAGGGTGTCGTAGGGCGGGCTGAGCGGGATCGTCGAGCCGAGCAGCACGACCTTGTCGTGCGAGGCGCCGCTCGGCCACACCAGCTTCTTGCACTCCTCCGTCAGCGCGCTGACGCAGGCGCCCGCGACGCAGAGGTTGCCGTCGCCGAGCGCCGCCTCGCACTCGCTGTTGAGCGTGCAGGTCAGCGCGCCGGTGTCGGTGTCGGTGTCGCCGGTGTCGCTGGTCCCGGTCGTCGTCGCGGTCAGGCCGGTCGTCGTCGTGCCGTCGTCCGTGGTCGTGGTGTCGTCGCCGCTGCTCGTGCCCGGCACCGGCCCGGTGGTCGGGTCCGGCGGCTCGCCGGTCGAGCTCGGGTCGGGGGTGCCCGGGTCGACGCAGCGGCCGGCCATGCATTGCCACTGGTCGCCGCCCTGGGTCATGCAGTCGGCGTCGTCGCGGCACTCCGCGAAGTCGACGGCGAGCGAGCAGGCGCCGAGCAGCGCCCCGGTGGCGGCCGCCAGGGCGTGGCCGAGGCGCATGGATGCGGGCGTGTCGAACATGGGGGCTCCTGAGAAAAGAGAGGGCCGCGCGAGCGGGCCAGGCGAGGGATCAGAAGCGGAGGCTCCAGGTCAGGCCGGCGTGGTCGCGGCCGAAGCTCGGCGCGAGCGCGGTGCGGGCCTGGGCGCGCGGCTTGCGGGCGACGAGCACGAGCACGAGGCCGGTGATCGCGAAGGCGGCGCCGGTGAACAGGGTGACGTCGGAGACGACGGCGAAGGTCTGGCCCTGGTGCGCGAGCGACTTGCGGTCCTCGACGACGTGCGAGTCGTCGAGATCGTTCTTCTTGGCGAGGGTCAGCCCGCCGAAGATGCCGCCGACGATCAGCGCGATGCCGCCGACGCCGAGCATCGCGTAGCCGCCGAGGCGCATCGACTTCTTCGGGTCGGGGTCGTCGGCGATCGGCTTGGCGGTCGGCTGGGCCGCGCCCGCGTCGCCCGCGGCCGGCCCGGTCGGGCCCGTCGCCGCCGGCTCGGTCTCGCGGAGGATCGCCCGGAGCACGCTCAGGCGCTGGACCGCGAGCTCGCGCGACCCGATGTCGACGCCGGGCTCCTTGACGAAGCGCTGGTAGAAGTCGACCGCGAGGCGGATGTCGCCCTTCTCCTCGTAGACGCGGCCGATGTTGAACAGGTAGTTCGGGTTCTTGTCGATGCCGTAGGCCTGCTCGAACAGCCGCGCGGCCGCGTCGTAGTCCTTGGCCTGGAACCGCTCGATCGCCTGGCCGCTGAGGTCCTTGGCGCTCGGCTGGCCCGGCGTCGGCTCGCTCGTCGGCGAGGAGGTGGGCGTGGATGTCGACGTCGCGGTCGCGGGGTCCTGGCTGGCCGCGAGGACATGTCCCGAAGTACCTGCGCAAAAGACCAGGGAGGCCGACGCCAGCAGCGACACGGCCCTGTGTGCGATGTTGGGGTGAGCGCGCTTCACTTGGTACCTCCGACGGGCAGGAAGATCCCGCCGTCATCTTTCGGCTTCACGGGCAAGAAGGGGTCGTCCTCTTTGGGCGGGGTCGCCGGCGGGGGCGTCGGCGGCGTGTCCGTGGGCGGCTGCGGGTCCGCGACGACCGGGCCGCCGTCGTCGCCCGCGGGCTTGCCCGGCTTGCCGCGACGTGGACCGGCCTTGCCCGTCGGCGTGCCCGGCGGCGTGCCCGGCGTCGTCACCGGGTTGGTCGACGGCGAGTTCGGGGGCGGGGTCGCGGGGGCGCTCAGGCGCGCGATCGCGGCGCGGGCGTCGACGTGCGAGGCGTCGATGGCGAGGATGTCGCGATAGGCGCCGAGCGCCGCCTCGACCTTGCCGTCCTTCTCGAGCCGCTGGGCGCTGGCGAAGGTGGTGGCGACGACGATGCGGTCGCGTTGACGGTCGGCGCGGGCCTGCAGCGCCGGGAACAGGGCGATGTCGGCGGCCGCGGCGTCGAGGTTGGTGCGGGCGCGGTCGAACTGGCCGTCCATGATGTCGGCCTCGACCTGCGTGAGCACGGCGGCGACGCGGCCCTGATCGACGGGCGGCCGGGCCACGGCGACGCCGGGTGCGGCCGCGGGCGCGTCGGGGGCGCGCAGCACGTAGGCCGCCGCGACCGCGCCGCCGATCAGCAGCGCCACGACGGCGCCGACGATCAGGCCCCAGTTGCCGCGCGCGCCGGCGACGCTCGCGGCCTCGAGCGTGATGATCGCGGGGACCGGCTCGGGCGTGAGGGCGGCGCTGCCCGGCGGGACCGAGGGCGGACGCAGGCGGCTGTAGGTCGGCGGACGGATGCGGCCCTGCGTCGGCGGACGGATGCGATTGAGCGTCGGCGGGCGCTCGCGACCGGCGGCCAGCGCCGCGGCGCGCGACAGGCTCGCGCTCGAGATCTCCTGCGCGGCCACGCCGTCGCCGGACGCGGTGATCGGCATCGTCGTCGACGACACGAACACGCCGTTCGAGCTGTCGGCGAGCGGCAGGTGGAACATCGACGCCTGCACGCAGTCGATCAGCTCCTCGACCATCGCGTCGGCGTCGGACGGCCGCGCCTCGGGGTCCTTTGCCAGGCACTGCATGATCAGGTCGACGAGCCCGGCCGGCACGCCGTGGCCCGCCGGCAACGCGGCCTCGAGCGGCGGCGGGGCCTCGTGGACGTGGCGGTACAGGATCGCCGAGTTGTTGTCGGCCTCGAACGGGGTGCGCCCGCTGAGCATGCGATAGAACAGCACGCCGAGCGCGTAGACGTCGACGCGGGCGTCGACCGCCTCGCCCTTGATCTGCTCCGGCGAGAGGTAGTTGGCGGTGCCGACGATCTGCTCCGTCGTGATGTCCTGCTCGCCGGCGATCAGCTTGGCCATGCCGAAGTCGAGGATCTTGACGAAGTTCGCCCGACCCTTGCGCACGCACAGCATGATGTTGCTGGGCTTGATGTCGCGGTGCATCATCCCGCGCGAGTGGGCGTAGCCGAGGCCCTTGAGGATCTGCGCGGCGATCGGCACGAACTCCTCGACGCCGAGCCGGCCGCCGCGGCGCGTCAGATAGTCGCTCAGCAGCTCGCCGACGAGGTGCTCCATCGCCAGGTACGCGACGCCGTTCTCGTGGCCGCACTCGTACAGGCTGACGATGTTCGGGTGCTGCACGGCGCCGAGGCGCTGGCCCTCGCGCTCGAAGCGGGCGACGGCCTCGGCGTTGTCGATCCAGTTCGGCGCGAGCACCTTGACCACGACCTCGCGGTCCGGATCGCGCTGCTGCGCGAGGTAGACGAGGCCCACGCCGCCCCGCGCGAGCAGCCGGCGGATCGTGTAGCGACCCGCGATCGTCGCGCCGATCAGCGGGTCGACCGCCGAGGAGGTCTCGCTGGGTGCCGGTGCGCGTGCGGCCTGTCGCCGGGTGTTCATGGGCTGTCACGCCGCGAGGCCCTTGCCTGACGCGGGTCCTCGGAGCACGCCCATGTTATCCGCGGCGCTCCCCGATGTCTCCCACTGTTTGCTTGGGATCGCGCCGGCAATTTGTCACCTGGCACACGCCCCGCTGGCCGAGCCCGGGGTCGCCGCGGCGCGTGGTCGAGATGAACGATGTTCTGTCGCGGACCCGACGGTTTGACGCAGCGCGAGGCCAGGGCCGCGTCCCGCACGTGCGGACGCGGCCGCCCGCCCCTGACGATCGCGTCCCGACGATCGCGTCCCGACGATCGCGTCGGCGGAGGTCGCTGGACCTGTCCCGAGGGTCAGGTTGATCCGGTTCGAACGACGAAGCCCCCGCAGGCGGACCGACGGGGGCTTCGAGAGGCCTGGGCCGGAATTGAACCGGCGTATAGAGCTTTTGCAGAGCTCTGCCTTACCACTTGGCTACCAGGCCCGAGCGGCGGGCAGCCTTACTAACAAAGATCGAGGCGCCGGGCAAGGGGCTTTCCTCGGCCGGCGCCTGCCCCTTTGGCCGGGGCTGGACGGGAGCTGGACGAGAGCGGGAGGCCGTGGCCGCCCGCGCCGCCATCACAGACCGTCGAGCGGATCGTCGACGTTCTTCTTGACGGTGATGCCGCCCTTGGACTTCTCGGGCTTGTCGCCGCCGTCGGCCTTCTTGACCTGCTTCTTCTTGTTGTCGGCGATCTTATTGTCGAGATCGGCCTGCTGCTTGAGCAGCCGCTCGCGCTCCGCCGCGTCGGTGACGTTGTTGAGCTTGTCGGCCAGCGTCTTGCGCTCGCCCTCGAGCCGGTTCTGCTCGTCCTTCAGGCCCTTGAGCTCGGACATCAGGGCCGCCATCGCGGCCTTCTGCTCGGCGTCCCGCTTGTCCTGGGCGGCCTTCGCGATCGCGGCGGCCTCCTTGTCCTGGCGGTCCTGCTCGTCCTGGCGCTTGACGTACTCGTAGGCCTGCCAGCCGCCGATGCCGAGGCCGATGACCAGCACGCCGAGCACGGCGTACAGCCACACGGGCTTGGCCTTCTTCTCGGCGAGCTTGACCTGCGCGTCGAGGCGCATCTGCTCTTCCTTCAGGCGGGCCTCCTGCTCGGCGCGGGCGCGGAGGTCAGCCTCCTGGAGGCGCAGGCGCTCCTCGCGGTCGCGGGCCTCCTTCTCCGCGGCGAGCTTGGCCAGGTGGTCCGCCTCTTCCTTGGCGATGCGCTCGGCCTCGGCGCGTGCGCGGCGTTCGGCCTCCTCACGGGCGCGGCGCTCGGAATCCTCCTTGGCCTTGCGCTGGCTCTCGATGTCGGCCACGCGATTGGCCTCGAGGTTCTTGAGCTCGCTGAGGGCGATGAGGGCTGAGTTCTCGGTGTTGGACATGGCGGCGGTTAACTCCTGGGCTTGGCGGGTTGCGAACAACGCATCGCGGCCGATCAAGGTTTGCAGGAAGGTGCGGCAGATCCTGCACACGCCAGCCTGCCGGAAATCGCGTGCGTTGCCTAGCCCCGAAATGTGCGGGGCCTCGCAGGCGGCGTTCCTGGCGACGCCCGGCCGCGCCGGACGCCGCGCCGGACGCCCGATCGGCGACGGAGAGCTCGCCGCTTAAATGGCCGGAGCCGCCTCGTGGGCGGCTCCGAACGCGACAGGCGTGGGCCGTCGCTCAGAACGAGACGGACACCACGGTGCCGATCTGCTCCTTCTGAACCTTCTTGAAGGTCGCCTTCTTGAGCTCGGCGGCGACGCAGCTGCCGAGCGCTGCGTTGCCCGCGTCGTCCTCGGCGGACGAGCTGAGCACGGTGCCCGCGGGGCCCGAGATGGAGAGCTTGATCTTCACCTTCTCGCCGCCCTTCGCGTGCTTCTTGCAGTTGCTCTCGGCCGAAGCCTTGGGGCCGCTGACGCCGGCCTTGATGTCGGCGAGCTCGAGCTTCTCCGGCATGCTGGCATCGGGCGGGGGCTTGGTGGTCGCACCACCGCCGCCGCCCTTCTTGCACTTCGAGGGATCGAGGATGCACTCGACCGAGGGGGTGGCGTCGTCCTCCTTCTTGGGCTCGACCTTGGCCGGCGGATCGGAGCCGACGGCCGGCTTGTCGCCGGTCTCACCCTTCTTCTCGCCCGGCTTCGGGGTGCCCTTCTTCTCGCCCGGCTTCGGGGTGCCCTTCTTCTCGCCCGGCTTCGCAACCGCGGAGTTCTTCTCGTCGCCCGCAGCGTCGCCGGCAGCATCAGCCTCGGCCTCGGCCTCGGCCTCCTCGTCCTTCTTCTTCTTGGGCTTGTCGTCGTCGTCGTCGTTCTTGTCGGGCTGGACCGGCGGAGCGACGATGCGCTCGACGATCTTCTCCTGCGGCTGCGGCGGCGGACGGGTCACGACGTAAGCCGCGAGGCCGCCGAGGCCGAGCACGAGGATGCCGATCAGGATGTAGAGCGGGGTCTGGCTCTGGCGCTGCGGCTCGGGGGCGCTGGCCGCGTCGCTGGCCACCGGAGGCGCCGCCGTCAGCAGCGGAGCCGCCGCGAGGCCGCCGAAGCCGGTGCCGCCGAAGCTCGGCAGCATCGAGTCGTCGCGGTCGTCGTCGCCGCCGCCGCCACCACCACCGCCGCCGCCGCCGAGCATCGCGCCCATCGAGCGGATGTCGATGAGGCCCGAGCCCTCGCTGTTGCCGCTGGCCGAGGGGGAGTGACCGCCACCGCCGCCACCACCACCGCCGCCACCGCCCGCGGAGAAGGAGTTGGGCGCCGAAGCACCACCACCGCCGCCGCCCGCAGGCTTGCTGCCCATCGCCATCGACGACAGGCTGTCGAGCGAGAACAGCACCGAGTTCTCATTGCGGGCCGAGGTCAGCGCGCTGACGCGGGGCGAGTCGGCAGCGGCAGCGGCCGCCTTGGCCGCGCCGCCAGACGCCGCCGGGGTCGCGCTGGCAGGCGCAGCGAGGCTCGCCACCGGCGCTCGCGCGGCCGGCTCGGGCGTGCTGGCGAAGGCCGCACCACCACCACCGCCGCGGTTGCTGCTGCTGTAGTCGTCGTCGCCGCCGCCCGCGAAGGGATCGGGGGCCGCGGCGGCTGCCGGCGCGGCACCTGCCCGATCGGCCAGGTCGCTGAAGGCCCCGACGTCGCCGAGCGGCAGCCAGTCCTCGAAGCCCTCCTGCCAGACCGAGGTCTCGCGATCGATCTCGCCGGCGGCGTGCTTCTCGCGGACCTCCTGCTCGGTCAGCGGCCCGACCGTCTCGCCGCCGATCGCCAGGTGCCAGCCGGGCTCATCCGACGGCGCCTCGCTCTCGGCTGCGTCGCCACCCCCCGCCTTGTCGCGGACGATGATCACGTTGCTGCACTTCTTGCAGCGGATCTTGAAGGTCTTGCCGCGG
>Ga0075163_10001967_pt1 | contig 27651 bp, 20 predicted proteins | sample JI1023141ADNA_FD_71478 | JGI IMG/M metagenome (GOLD analysis project Ga0075163, IMG submission 71478) | Wastewater effluent complex algal communities from Wisconsin, to seasonally profile nutrient transformation and Carbon sequestration -... | ecosystem: Engineered > WWTP > Effluent > Algae...
TTGTGCACCTTCGATTGCTTCGGGGTCGTAGGCACTCACGGTTGCACCTAATTCCAGCAGACGGTCTATCACTGTGAATGCAGGAGCCTCGCGGGTGTCGTCGGTGTTGGGTTTGAAGGCGATGCCCCACACGGCAAAATGTTTGCCGGTAAGGTTGCCCTCAAAGCGAGCAATGATGCGCTCCACGAAGCGATTTGTCTGATGGAAATTTGCTGCTTCCGTTGCAGCGACAAGAGCAAGATTGATTCCTACTTGTTGCGCGGAGGTCTTGAGCGCTCGCACGTCCTTCGGAAAGCAACTGCCGCCATAGCCAATACCTGCAAAGAGAAATCGCTTTCCGATGCGGTTGTCCGCACCGATAGCCATGCGCACAGATTCTATATCTGCGCCAACGGTTTCGCAATAGCCCGAAAGCTCGTTCATAAAGGAAATACGCATTGCCAGAAAAGCGTTCGCGGCGTATTTGGCAATTTCCGCACTTTTGGTGTCCAGTACGAATATCGGATTACCGCTGCGCGTGAACGGTTCGTAGAGGTCGCGCATTTGCTCGCTGCTTTGCGGATTGGACGTACCGACGACGATGCGATCAGGCTTCATAAAATCTTCCACCGCAAAGCCCTCGCGCAAAAATTCGGGATTGCTCACCACGTCGAAGTGAGCTTGCGGAGCGGTCTCAAGAATAGCTGCACGGACTTTGTCGGACGTGCCGACGGGAACGGTGCTTTTATTGACGATGATTTTGAAATCAGAAATCTGTTTTTCGGTAATGATGCTGCCTATTTTTTTTGCTGCTCCCAGCACGTGCTTGAGGTCGGCAGAACCGTCTTCGTCGGGCGGAGTGGGAAGGCAGAGAAAGAGGATTTGTGCCTCACGGACGGCTTCTTCGAGATTGGTGGTAAAGTGCAAACGCTTCTCGCGGATGTTGCGCTCGAAGAGATATTCCAAGCCGGGTTCGTATATCGTGACCACGCCGGAGCGCAGTTTTTCAACTTTTTCTGCGTCAATATCAACGCAAATGACGGTATTGCCTGTTTCTGCGAAGCACGTGCCGGTAACAAGACCCACATAGCCCGTGCCGATAATGCCGATAGTATATGCCATTCCTGCGTGTGTTGAGTGGTACAAATCAATTGCTACAAAAGCGCTCTGAAAGTATCATTGAGCAATGACGCTTTCGGTTGGCAAAATTACGGTTTTTACGGAGATTTTCAGGGAAAATAATCACGCGTGGCGAATGCGTACCAAAGGCATGAAGCACTACCACTTGATGCGGTACCGTTTAACGTTTTGCAGGTACTCGGCTTTTCCTTGTTCGACGCGCTTATTCCAGAATTTCACGGCACTTTCGGAAATGTATAAGCGAGGTTGATTGCGCTGCACAAAGTAGATATTGTCAATACTTGGGTCGGTGGAATAGACATTTGCAACGGGAAAGGGAAAGCTTGCGTGGTGAGAAAGAAGAAATTCGTGGAGTTTGTGAGCATAGCCTTTACCAGGCAGAACGGATTTGAGGACGTGCTGGACGAAATCTTCAGTGCCAAACTGCTCCACCAGCGGCTCGAGCGAACGCAACATCATGCGTGCCACTTCGGTATAACTTGCCTCTCCCGCCTCTGGCGCATCGCTCACGTAGAGATTGAGCAGAATGTGCGGTGCCCATTTCCCATGTTCTTGTTCGCGCGAAACTTCGACAAATGTACGTTCATCAAGCGGATACTTGTGCTGAAAACTCATAGCAAACTCCGTAATTGGGCGGTAGAGGGTTAGAAACAAGCAATTTAGTAAGGACAGAATCACGACTAAATAATCTACGCAAATCAAAGCGCTTCTAAAAGAATTTTTCAAGAAATTTTTCTTGATAATACACCCCCAATCTCGAATTTTACAACCGTAGGCACAGCCCAATACTCACGCCACTTGTGGGCAATATGCCCAATCGTATAGAATTCAAAATCTCACGTAAAAGCGGCTCGCTTGCGCTATGCTGGATTGTATAAACTGCTACATCAAAGACAAGTAAAAATGCACCCTGCACGATAAGCGATTGCCCGTAGCCCTGCCAAAGCGACGATTGGTCTGGTGCGGTCTTACTGTGTTCCAGCATCCATGCGCCTGCTGCTATGTACGCCACGTCCAGCCCCGCGTTCAAGAGCAAAATGCGCTCAATGGATGCTTGTTTTTCGATGGTCTCAAAAAGTGAGATTCCGTGCGCTGCTTCGGTAAGGCTACCATACAAACCGCCAGCAGCCAAGCCAAGATTGATAACATTCCAAAAGATATTCATCTGCTGAAAATAGTACGCTGAACTGCGCTCGGTAGGCGTGCGATTGCCTTGCAGTGCCAGAAGTGTTCCATTAACAGCCATATTCCCAACCGCCCACGAACCAAGCGTGAACATGGCTGTGGTGTTAATAGAGTTGCGAGTGGCATTGATGGAATCTGATAAACTGCCAGTGTTTGCGGCGTAAACCTGAACGCCTAGCAGGAGAATAATTCCGACAATGGAAGTGAAACGAAGTGGTCTAAGTGTTTTCATAATGAGAGCTTGGCAATGAAAGAAAAACCTTGTACATTTGTAGGCTGTAAGCCTCTCTATTACACCTACAAACGCATCAAGACCTTTCGTATTGGATTCAAGCGTCGGGAGCATTGGAACAAATGCTCCCGACAGTGGCACCCAACGTTATCACCATGTTTTAGGGAATTTCTTTACCAAATGCTATTATGCTGAATTTTCGCTGGACGCTATCACGCAAGTTGCTGGGAATGGCGGGTGTCATGTTGCTGTTTACGTTGATAGTAAGCGGCTTTGCGCTGCTTTCTAATCGTGCCTTGGCAGAACGCGAAAGCGTACGTCTGATTGAAATTCAATTTCTTCAAGCCCGCCAGCACGACCTTGATTTTATTACCTTTCGCCAGATGAAGTATGCACAGCGCATGGATTCGACGATGAAACTGTGCGATTCACTTGTCAATGAATTCACCCATGAAGCCACTGCGCGCCACTTAGATACGGCTCTCTACAATTATCGTCGCGCCTTTGATTCGACGGTGAAAATGTATGTTGTCATTGGGCTAAATGACAGCACTGGTATTGTGGGTGAAGCAACAAAGGTTTTGAATCAGGCTGCCGCCTGTTCTGCCGATGCGGCATCGGAGGATTTTACAATGGCTCTTGCTCTCTGCCGTAGCAAGTTACGCGACCTCACTGATGCTGCTCTCATGGGCAAAAAAACAAAAAAAACGCAGCAGGATTTTGCGGCATCCGTTCGCTATGCGCAAACAAAATCGGCACTTGCAGATGCTTCCCGGCAAGCTGACTTCCTGCGCCTCATGGATGAAAGTCTTGTAAAAGCCGATGAATTGGCAAAAGCAGCCAAAACAATGGAAGAAAATAGGAGCGGATTCAAAGATTATATCAAAGCGGTACGTCCGATTTTGAAGCAAATGGCAGCCGAAAAATCTACTCGCGCGACGTTATACCTCGCTTCGTCGGGGGTGGTGATTTTGCTCACCATTATTCTGAGCGTTGTGCTTGCCTTGTTCTTGAGTCGGGTTATTACCAAACCCGTCAATGTCTTGCGCAAAGCAGCGTGGGAAGTGGCTCAAGGCAATTACAATGCTACTGCCGACTCTATTACCTCCCAAGACGAGATTCACGATTTGGCACTTTCCTTTGAGCAAATGACTGCTAATATACGGCACGTTATCCGCGAATTGCAAACGGAGAAAGCAAGCGTTCAAGCCAAAGTCGAGGTAGCAGTGAAGCAAGTATCGGAAGAAAAGCAGCGCCTCAGCGAGACCATCGAAACGATTTTGCGCAATGTTCACGCTTTTGCCGAGGGTGATTTAACGGCACAGATTCACACCGATGGCTCAGAAAATGAAGATGTAACGCGCTTGTACAATGGCTTCAATGCTGCGGTGGCGAATATTCGCCTTATAGTCGATAAAGTAACCGATGCTGCCGAGCAGACGGCGCTGGCTACGCAAGAGATTTTGGCAAAAACCTCAAATATGGTTAGTGGATTAGAGCAACAAGCCAGTGAAATGGAGGCTGCTTCGTTGAATGTTAATGAGATGAATGCCACAATTTTACAGACGACTCAGAAAACAATGCTTGCAGCCAGTGATGCCGAGCAAGCCAGCGACGATGCTACTGCCAGCGAAACGACTGTCCGCGAAATGATTGAGGAAATGAGTATGATTGGCGCTGTGGTGCATAACTCTGCCAATGTAATAATGCAGCTCGGCACCAGCAGCGAGGCAATCGGAGAAATTGTGCAGGTCATTGAAGAAATTGCTGACCAAACAAATCTTTTGGCACTCAATGCAGCGATTGAAGCTGCCCGTGCAGGTGAGCAAGGACGAGGCTTTGCCGTTGTTGCCGATGAAGTACGCAAGCTCGCCGAGCGGACGCAAAAGGCAACGAAAGAAATTACGATGATGATTACGCATATCCAGCGTGATACCGATACGGCAATAGCAACGATGAACTCAGGGAAAGCACGTGTTGAACGAGGCGAGATCATCACCCGTCAAGCCGGTACGCGATTGCAGCACATCATTGAGCACACACGGAACGTATCAAGCGTCATCTCGAATATTGCAGAGGCAAGCGAGCAGCAAGTAGGGCTGAGTGTAGGTATCGTCAATACTATCAGTACAGTACAAAATATCTCGGTGGAGTCTGCGCAGGATCTCAATCAGATTCAAAATAGCATCACTAGGCTGCATCAGCAAATGGGCAATCTCCAAACACTATTAGACTTCTTCCGTCTGGATGCAGAAGCGGCTACTTCATCAACGCTGGGGGCAAATATTCCGTACCAGATTCCATCTGCAATAAATGGGCATTCTCACGCCTATCTTGTCCAATCGTCATCGGTTAATTAGTAGCAGAGATCATGCTTCCGATTTACTCTGCTTATCCGAAAGCCACAAAATACCTAAATAGACACCGACTGACATACAGACTTGCAGAGCCAAAACCGCATAAAAAGCAAGCGGCAATCCGCTATACCATTCCATTCCTTTGCGTGCCAAGAACACAGGCGGGTTCAGCACCGCCCAAATTCCAGCAAAGATGGTTCCTCCAAGCGGCATTGCGCGACCGGGCATCTCGAAAGCAACGAGAATATAGAGCGAAAAAAGACTGATGATAAAATGCACCGTAGCGATGCGCAGCGCGAGCCGTTGTATGGTCATAGTAAAGAATTGTCGTTTGGTTGAAGTAAAGAGCAGAGCGCGTGCCGTTGCTTATTTATCCACAATAGCTGCCATAAGTTCCGCCTCGGCGACAACTTCTCCCATCACAAGTGCCTTGGCTTCCATTTGGAATGTGTTTCGGCGCTGACGCAGCATTTTGACCTCGAAAAAGACTTGGTCGCCGGGCGTAACAGGTTTGCGGAATTTTGCGTTATTGATGCCCATGAAAAAGACAAGTTTATCTTTCATGCCCCCCGCCTCAGCGCTTCCGTTTGCAGGATTAGACAGCAGCAATAAACCACCTGTTTGTGCCATTGCCTCAATAAGGAGAACACCGGGCATGATAGGGCGACCGGGAAAATGCCCTTGAAAAAACTGCTCGTTGAAGGTAACGTTTTTGTAGCCGATGATGCGCTGTTCCTCAATGTTTACCTCGGTAATTCTATCGACAAGCAAAAACGGATACCGATGCGGCATCACCTCTAAAATAGCGTTAATGTCCATCACAGCTGCGTCTCCTGTTTTGAGTTGATATTTTCGATGAATTTTTTTGCGCTCGTATTGTCGGCGTATCTTGCGAGCAAGTTCTACGTTCGCGGCGTGTCCGGGTCGTGCTGCTAGTATGTGTGCCTTCATTGGAACGCCTACCAGCGCTAAATCGCCCAGCACATCCAGAAGTTTGTGGCGTGCCGGCTCATTGGCAAAGCGAAGGGTCTTATTATTCAGAAAGCCGCTTGTGCCGACAACGACGTGTTCATCTAAGCCCAAACCCCGCATTAATCCTTGTAATTCGGTATCATTCGTCTCGTGGTCAATAATCACGACAGCGTTATCCAAATTCCCACCTTTGATTAAGCCGTGTTTGTGCAGTGCCTCTACTTCCGAGAGGAAGCAGAACGTTCTGGCGGGTGCTATATCGCTTACATAGTTGTTGCTCACGTCGAAGAGTGTCGCGTGTTGGCTGCCGAGCGCCGGATTGTTGTAGTCCACCATGACCGTTATGCGGTAGTCATCGTTCGGGAGCGCCGCCATTTCGACGTTTCGGGCTGATTCCTGATGGGTAATGGTTTTGTCCAGCACCAAATAATCTTTTGGAGCGCGTTGCTCCTCGAATCCCGCTTTGGACAATGCTTCTACAAAAGGCATCGCGCTACCGTCCCCAACGGGCGGTTCGTTGGCAGAGAGTTCGATTTTGCAATTATCGATTTCCAGCCCCGCCAGTGCCGAGAGGACGTGCTCGACGGTATGGGCTTTGGCTTCGCCACTTGAGGTCGGCACGGCAAGGGTTGTGCCGCGCGATATGTCAATGACATTATCAACAAGCGCAGGAATTTCGGGGCTATCGGCAAGGTCAGTTCGCACAAATTTGTAGCCATATCCCTCTGGGGCAGGATGAAACGTAATGGTCGAGAGGTTACCGGTATGTAATCCAACTCCTGCAAACGATACAGAGGTTTTGAGCGTTCTTTGATTGATGAGCATGAAAGCGGTTCCAGACTAAAGTGCCACAAGAAAATTTACGTCGTATGGCAATTTTCATACATTCAAGGTTTTGGGAGAATTGATAAATATAAAACTGAGGCAGATGGTACACCGATTGACGTGCGCGAGCTTTCGCAGGCACAGTACCCAAAGTTTACTGAGAACTATGACGAATAAGGTCAGGTAATTGTTTTAGTACTGCCTGCAAACGAAGCTCGTCCATGAGCGGTTTGGCAGGAGCGCCGAAATATACACCTTTTTGCGAGATTCCTTTCGCAACACCGGACTGTGCATAGACGATAACATCGTCTCCAGTCGAAATATGCCCCACAAAACCAACCTGTCCCGCAATGCGGTTGCGCTTGCCCAGTTTTGTACTGCCGGAAATGCCTGTTTGTGCTGCAATTGCCGTGTTTTCACCAATAACGACGTTGTGTGCGATGTGTATCAGGTTATCGAGCTTTACACCATTTTCGAGCCGAGTCGAACGGAGGCTTGCGCGGTCAATCGTGCAGTTGGCGCCAATTTCCACGTCGTCGCCGATTACTACATTACCAACTTGCGGAATTTTTGTAAACGAACCGTCATTTTTATTTTCCGCAAAGCCAAAGCCATCCGAACCAATCACCGTTCCTGCATGAATCACGCACCGCGAACCAATCACCGTGCGGTCGTAGCATACGACATTCCCGTGTAGTGTTGTTCGCTCACCAATCTGTACATCATCGTAGAGGATTACGCCTGCTCGCAGCACCGCCTCAGCGCCAATGCGGCAGCGTTCACCGACAACAACGTTTGCCCCTATGTGTGCTGAGGCGTGTACTTCTGCGCTTGCCGCAATGACCGATGAGGAATGCCGCACACCCACTTCAGGAACGGGTAGAGGGCAGAAATACTCTACTGCCCGCAAGAATGCGTTGTACGGGTCGTCTGTGCGGAGGATTGCACCTTTGTATTCCGCCGATACGGTAAAATCTGTCTTCACGAGGATGGCAGAAGCGTTTGTAGCAGCAACAAACCCCGCGTATTTCGGATTAGCCAGAAAGGTAAGGTCGCCATGTTCCGCATCCTCAAGTGTATTGACGCTGCTGATAAGCGTCTCGATTTTACCTTCAAGTGCCGCGCCAAGCATCGTAGAAAGTTCTTGTGCCGTCAATGCCTTTGCGAGAGGCTTGGGTGGATGCGAAGCATTGTTGCTACTATGAACAATCATAAAAGGCAGAAAGAGAAAAGAAGGTTACACACTATGACCATTATTGTTTTTATTGTGCAGAAGCAACTCCAGCGTCTCCTCCAACCGTACCCCACGCGAACCCTTGACAAGCAAAATATCACCAGTCTGCAAGCGGTTCTCCAACGTGTCGGCACACTCGGCATTTGTGGGGCAATAGACTAGCACCTTGGTTGTCCCATGGTTTTGAATGTAGCGTTTGTATGCTGCCTGCATTTCTGTTCCGGTCAATATTGCCAAGTGTAGCCATGAGGACATCTCCAGTGTGGAAAGCAACGTATCGTGTTCGCTGTCAGAAAATGCGCCAAGTTCACGCATATCTCCTAACAAAGCTACACGGCGCAGGGCATTAGTAGCAGCAAGCGTTTCTAAGGCTGCATCCATGGAGGTCGGATTGGCATTGTAGCAATCATTGAGGAGCATTAGTGTGCGATCGCCTGAAAGCGTTATCTTCTCAGCAACCATTCGACCATAACCTGCTTCCGATGCTGCCGGGCGAAAGCCCTCCAAGCCTCGTTGAATCTCCTCCGGCGTAAGTCCCAGTCCAAATCCTACTGCTGCTGCTGCAAGCGCGTTCCGTGCGCCTGTCGTGCCAACGCTTTGCAAGTCAGCATTAACACGTTCTTGTGTCTGATGCCGTTTAATGCTGATGCTCACGTGTGTGCCGGATGTGAGAGAAAAAGTTGCTGTTATTTCCGGTGCATTATCATTTTTTGCATTATTATGGTCATCCGCCAGACCATAACCAATCCATCCGGAACGCTGATATTTTCTCAGTCGGCGGTCGTTCATGTTGATAAACGCCACGCCCCGTACGGCTGCGAGATAGCGCAAGAGCGCCGTTTCCTCCTCTTCGACGCCGTCTTCATCGCGCAGTTTTTCTAAATGTTCTTTGCCAATGTTCGTAATGATGCCGTGCGTGGGTGCGACCATTGAGCACAATAGTTCAATTTCGCCCGGCTCATTCGTGCCGATTTCGATTACTGCTGCCGTGTGCTCTTCGGTGAGACGCAAGAGCGTGTGCGGCACACCTACTTGATTGTTGAAATTCCCCTCTGTTGTCAATACTGCGAAATGTTCACGGAGTAATCGTGCGGTCATTTCTTTGGTCGTCGTTTTACCTGCCGAACCTGCCACTGCCAGAACGGGAAGAGAAAAGCGCCGACGATGAAAATGTGCCAGCTGCCCGAACGCATGAAGGGTGTTGGGAATGGCGATAATCGGTGCGTTTGTCTCAACGTTGAGACTTTTACTTAATTCCAATTCCACAAGTGCCGCCGCTGCCCCTTTTTCGAGTGCTTCGGGCACGAGTCTGTGTCCGTCGAAGCGTTCTCCGCGCAGCGCAACGAAAAGATTCCCCGCTTCAAGTGTGCGCGTGTCGGTTGAAATACCGCGAATCTGTATGGTCGTAGGAAGTTTTGCACAAGCGCTTTCTCCGAAGACCTGCACAAGGTCGGCATACGCAAAGGGTGCGGTATTGGAGGAAGTCGTGTGACTCATTGGGCAAGAGTGTAAGCAAAAAAATGTAGATACAGTTTCGCAATTTACCGCTTTTTTTGCTCACAGACGCAAGGAATTTCAAGAGTACACCGAATTTCAATATTTCACCACATCAAGCAGATTTTCTTGTTACCGTATGATGACGATTTTGCGCATATCGCTGAAACGCCCTGCCCGCATACGACAAAAATACACGCCCGGCGAGAGATTAACGGCGCTGACATCGCCCTCAAAGGCACCTTCAGGAAATTCATTATCAACAACTGTGGTTCTTACTTGCCCCAAAGCATCCAGAATTTCGACAGTAACGCGTGTCTTGTAGGCAACCTGAAACCCAACGCGGAGGTTGTCGCTCACGGGATTGGGCGAAATGTCGCTCAGAAGAAAAGAGGTGGCTTTGTTAATGGCACTGGTTTTTGCTTCTAAGCCACACACTGAATCAAGAGTAAATGTGCCGTTGGTGGTAGTTGTTATTCGGGCACGTTCTGTACAAGAGGCATCGCCCAAGGTATAGTTTGAGAACGTGAGTGGCGTGGAAACACCGCGCCCCAAATACGTATCGAAGTCAAGCAGAATAAGGCGCTCTGATAACGCACGAAGGGCTTTGTCTCGTGATGTAATAGTTACTTGTATTGTTCTATCGAAGCCCAAAAGCGCACCTCGCTGAACTGCTATGGCTGCGCCTTCGCTGGCTGTGCCGAGTTCTTTATAGCCTTTGTAGGAAAGCAGGCTTTCGTCAAACGTGAAGGCAAATTTTGCAATGCTAACGGATTCCAATGCCTTTGCATTTTGGGCTGCCGAACCAATTGGGGCTGGCGTTACGAGGATGGGTATGGAAATACTGGTGCCCGGACTGGCACGGCTATCACGTGGTGCCGATAGAATTACCGAGGGCAGATTGACAATATTTCCTGTAATTGCCACACGGATACTGTCGTTTGGCGATGGCGCGTCCGTCAGAAGTAAGAGTGTTGCTGTGTAGCTCCCCACTTTGTCACCAACAAGTTTTGGGTCGAAAGAAATTTTAATCGTATCCGACATTGTGGGCTGCACGGTAAGGGGAAGATTCTTGGAGGGTGTCGCGAAAAAAGGCGCTCCGGGCGTAGTAATGACAACACTTTTCACCACAAGCGGCACGCCACAAGAATCTGACAGTGGATTTTTGACGAGAAGCGGTAAGTCTTTTTGGACAGAACATTGTGAGCCTAATGTGTTATCTTCAAAACGAAGAGCATCTTGGACTTGCACCTGTGGCACAATGCCCCTGCCACGCAAGACAATAATAATCTGCTCCGTGCTATCGGGAGCGCTCGGCACACGGCGTTTGATGTCACTTTCGAGAACATATCGGAGTTCTTGCACACCAAGTGTTTGAGGCGTGAAGCGTATTGCGAGCGATGTGTCATCACCGTTAGGCGCAAGATTTCGGCTGGTCGTAAAAGGTCGGGTAACACTAAAAGCAGGGGAAAGGTTCATGGAATCAGTGCGGAACTGTCGTGCCAGCCCAAAAGCTATGTTTCCTCTGTTCTGCATGAGTAAACCAACTGTGCGGGACTCGCCGAGCCGCACACAGCCAATATCAGCAGTGTACACGCGATAACCATTCATAGAAGAAGACATAACAGGCGCAAAGACACTATTTGGAACCCCGCTTAATGCAAAAAGCCGCGCGACCGAAACATCTTGTTCTACTCCCACGCCCCGCAGCTGCACCGTAAGCTCTTCTGCGCCACCCGTAGAATCTATGAGGCTTTTGAGGCGAAAATTAGCGGTGTCAGCGCCACGATTGAGCGGGCGATACCGTAAGCCGGGTGTACCTGTCGTTCCTACGCGAAAGAGTCGTGCAGAAGCCACGACACCAAGCGTATCAGCAAAAAACTCACGTTCTGACAAAGGACTGAGTGCAGCGATTCCTTGGCTGTCCAGCGTTGCGGCGTATCGCGGAGAGGCGTTGCGAATGATCGTTGTGTCGAGACGCTCGCGCTGCACATAAACAGAATCAAAATTGATGACAGAACGTGCTGCGACAAGTACATTCGGCAAGCGGTTAGCGCGAAGTGTGTATCGGCGCTGTGCTACGATGTTTCCTGTGGCTGTATTGCGCACAATCACGGTGAAAAAAGCCTGTTTGTTTCCTGCCGGAAATTGTGTTTGGGCATCATAGCGGGCACTTGCTGTAAAGATACCCCCTGTTGTTTCGGGCAGATTTCCTGCGCTCTGAAGTACGGTAAATTCCTTTGCATCACCACCGGTGTCCAAGAATGATTGAATGGTGAGTGGTAAATTTCCAATATTGCGCACAATGACACTTCGCACGGCGCTGGCACCTGTTACAAGCGAGCCAAAATCAAGTGTATCTACGTCAACTGGTGCAGTCGTGCGCTCAATGGCAGCATCCGCAATTTCAGCCCGCCCACGCAAATAGAGGGTGTAGTCTTCTAGGTTTTGTCCGCGAATAGTAATGGAATCTAAGTAGTCGCCCAAACGTGTGGGGCGAAAAAGTATGGTTGAGGTAAACTGCGCTGTCGAAAGTTGGTCAATCGTAAACGGAAGTAGTGTCAGTGGGTCAGGGCTGGCAAACGCAAAGGGGCTTTGGGGAGTACGCTGCACAGAATCAATTGTGAATCCCTCTTGGACGCTTGCTGCACGAGTAAAACTAAAAGTTCGCCCGATGGTGGTGTACGTTTGTGTTGCCGCGTCGCCGATGCTTGAGCCAAAAAGAAGTGTATTATTCTGAAACTGGCTAGGGGGTGCTGTCAGCGAAATAATACCACTTGTCGCCGCGCCAAGAAGCCGCAGACGAAAGACACCTTGCCCAGCCGAGCTATTGATTGCAGAATCATTGGTGAAAATGCGCACCTCCAGAGTTTGCGTTCCCGCCGTGCGGGGCTGGTAGGTGAGAAAGAGCACAAGAGAATCATTGGTTTGGTTGATAAAGCGCTGCGCACTGATGTTTCCGCTTGGCGAGGAGACGCTGAATATACCGCTAGGGTCGTCAGCCTCCATGCGGACGCTCAAAGGCTCCGAACCACGATTGTACAGCACCAAACGCCGCGTTTGCAAAGGACTTCCGATACGAAACGAACCAAAATCCAGCACCGTGTCGCGGAAGGATTGGTGCGGTCGGTCGTCATTGAGTATTCGTCTCGGCTGCGCTGATGTTACGGCAAAACTCGGTCGTGCCGAAAGCACGAGTTCAGGGCTTTGGCGCTCAATTCGCACAGAAAGCGAGTCTTGGTTGTCATTGTATGCCGCATTACTGTTGAAGCCGAGCCTATCCACAAAGACCATTTGTGCCGGCAGGTTCGCACCTCGCACGGTAGTAGTGTAGATGTTATTGGGGTTGTAGGAGTCGTTGTCCGGCACAAAAGCAAACTGCTTCATTTGCACGGCATCGGTGAGGCGGAACGAGGCGTTTTGTAGTGCGGGTTGTGCAGGGCTGGTGCGCGTCATGTTGGCGGCAAGGTACACATTGCAGGGCGATGCAGCTGGTGTAGTCGTAAAAGCAGTGCAATACTGTGCTGCGGCAGCACCATTGACATCAAGCGGCATACGCGGATTCGGTACGCCTTGCACGATACTCACATTGTTCACAAAAAAACGTGCATCTACTTGTGTCGGTGAAGCAATTACTTGTCCCGCAGAACCGCGCCCGGCGATTGTCCACCGATACAACGCATTTTGGAAGAGAACAATATTCGATTGTGTAATGGTGCTGCGGCTGAGAGGAACAATAAAGGTTGCAGTCGTCTGGGCAGAAAGCGAGAGAGTATCACAAAAGAATGCCAGTAATGTTAGCAACGTAATGCTGGGTAGCCTATTCTGAAGGCTGTATTTAGACCGTATGAATGCTTGCATCGTTTGAGTTTTTATTGCTGTGGAGAGAGGAGCACGCATAGAGAAAATTTGCTCAGTGTGCATGATACAGTTACAATTTACGCATCTGCCCGACTACAACGCCGATAATTGCTACTGTGCCGGAGCCTTCGTGAAAGGAAATAGGCGGAAAGGTCTTTGTGGCAGCTTCAAGTTCGGAGACTACGCCCATGCGCACAAAACGGCGTACTAGCACGGTATCATGGAAAAGTGCCACGACAATATCTCCTTCCGAAGCGGAAAATTGCTGCTTGGCAATAACAATATCTCCTTCGCGCAGCGCCTCGGCGCTCATACCGTCGTCGCTGACAATAGCCGCGAAGAGCTGTGGTGGTGCGCTTTGTGGAGTACCCTGCGAAGTAGCGTCTGTGCCCGGTTGACCGTTTTCGGACAGAAAAAAGTCGGTATCTATTTTTATCTGTCCGCGTGGCGAAAGAAATGCAGAAAGCGGGTTTTGAGGGGTTCCGTCGCCGACAATAACAACGTTTTTGACGCTTTGCTGCTGGTGATTGAGCATCGGCGAAAGACTGCGGTGCGCTGTGGACTGAAGTGCTGGTGTCGTAGCAGTAGAGTGCGCAATATGCTTGGGTGATGGCGTGAAATCAATAATCTGAATGCCACGCGATGCGCCTTTGGTGGAGCGCCGAATATAGCCCTTTCTCTCCAGCGCCACCAAATACTGCGTTACAGCATTAGTAGAAGCAAAGGAGAATTTGTCGCCAATTTCTTTCATCGTGGGCGGAAAACCGTATTCTTCGACATAATCCTGCAAAAAACGCAGCACATCGTTTTGCTTTATCGTCAGCGCTTGCTTGGTCGGGTCAGTAGTAATGGTTGCTTTCATGGCAGATACTTCATAGCGGATAATGGTGTAACGTGCTTTTCATCGTGCTTACAATGGGCTGTGCTTATGGATGAAGCTGTACCGATTTGACATCACGGATTTCTTTGCGCAAAATCCGCTCCACGCCTGCTTTGAGCGTGATATTCGCGGCAGAACAGGTGCTGCACGCGCCGCTTAACTGCACGAAAACCGTGCCACCCTCAATGCTGTGAAATGTAATTTTTCCGCCGTCGCGCTCAATAAGAGGACGGATTTTTTCGTCCATGATCATAGTAACGCGCTCAAATAATGCCTCGTCGGTAAGAGTAGGGGCTGCCGTTGCCATAGCGGTTTGAAAAAAAAGTGAAACATTGATGCGACCATTATCTATCACAAGCGCAAACTAGCTGTATTTTTGTTCACATCAAAAACCTTTCTTGTGAGTGAAATATCTCGCTTAATCATTCTTTGGTACTGGCAACAAGAACCAAGTTTTAGGTTTTATAGCCCGTGTAGAATCACTGAATATGCTCTCAGTAACAGAAAAATTATGACGTATCCTTTTTTCTCGGTTATTATCTGTACCTTCAATCGCGCTCATCTGCTTCCGCGAGCGCTTGATTCCTTGCTTGCCCAGACAGAAATGGACTGGGAGGCTATTATCGTGGACGACGGCAGCACGGATGATACCTACTCCGTAGCCATGCGACTCGTGGAGCAGCGTGAGCAATTTCGCTACATGAAGCATCGGAATCATGGTGTTGGATATTCTCGCACAGCCGGAATTCATGCGGCATTTGGGCAATATTGCACATTTCTGGACTCCGACGATGAGTATTTGCCATCGCACTTGGCTTCACGGCGAACACTCGTGGAAGCCTATCCAATGCTGGACATTTTGCATGGTGGCGTGGAAGTTGTTGGTAATCCCTACGTGAACGACCGCCACGACCCCGCTAAGCAAATTCACCTGAGCGAATGTGTGATGGAGGGCACAATGATTCTGCGCCGCGAAGCCGCTTTGCGCTTAGGCGGTTTCGGCAGCGAGCGCTACGGCGAAGGGGCTGCGCTTATGGAACGCGCTCAGACACTTGGTTTGACGATTGCCGCCACCGACATTCCCACCTACCGCTACGACCGCACAACGCCGGATTCGCTGTGCAGTACCTTTCAAGGATAACGAATTTAAGGATAACGGATGAACAACAAAAAAACGTACAAGCCGCTCGCATACTGGCTTTCAGAAGAAGGCGATGTGGTTTTGCGGCGAACGCAAGAATTTTTACAAACAACCAACAACGATACTTTTCGCGCAACTATGCTGCTTCGCAAAGCAACCTCATGTCTGCCCGACGTGGCTTCGGATGCGCTTGAAATCATTCTTTCGCGGCAAAAAGCATTGGTATTTGGCGAGTGGACTCGAGGCGGCTTTTTCACACGGCAGTCTTTAGAGCAAGCAACGTCTCCCGTTATCGCCAAGCACCATGCAGAACGCTTTGGGAATTGCCGACATGTGCTGGAGATTTGTTCCGGTGCGGGGTTTGACACCGCAGCGCTGGCGCACGCAGCAGAGCGAGTTACGACGATTGAAGCCGATGAGCGCCTTGCGGAAATGGCGCGGCACAATCTAGCGGAGCAAGGCATCACAAATGCGGAAGTAAAATGTGGTTTTGCGGAGGATATTTGCAAGCGTTTGGATATGAGCGCTTTCGATGGTCTTTGGTCAGATCCGTCGCGGCGAGATGCGCATGGGCGGCGTATTCAATCCCCCGATGAATATGCACCTTCGCTCCAATGGCTGCAAAGTATTCCGGTGCGCGGCGTGTGTGGTATTAAAATTGCTCCTGGAGTGAACTGCGAGGCGCATCATTTGGCGGGCGATTGGCGGCGCGAGTGGGTCGGCTTCGAGGATGAATGCCGTGAACAGGTCTTGTGGTGCGGTTTAGACGAGGGAGTGTTACGTGATGGAACGGCAACGCTATGCAACGACGATGGAATGTCCGAACAGTGGAAACCACCGGAAAAACCTGCAAGAGCCGAACTCTGGAATGGTGACGAAAATGTGCTTGCCGGAAAGTTTCTGCTTGAGCCGCACGGGGCGCTTATTCGCACGGGGCATCTGGCGACTTTTTTTGCTAAACGGGACTGGATGCTGCTCGATGAGCAGATTGCCTATGGCATTGCACCCTGCAAACCTCCACAAAGCGCATGGTACGGGCGGTTTGAGATTATTGAGGCGCTACCCTTTCACTATGGGCGGCTGAAAGAGCGCCTCAGCGCTTACGGATGGGGCAACGGCACAGAAATAAAAAAACGAGGTTTTCCCGAAATGCCGGAAGAGGTTCGTAAGAAACTTAAGCTGCCAAGCGGTGGCAAGACAGGAGTTGTGGTCTGCACACGAAAAGGAAATCGCCACTGGGCGATACTTGCGCAGCGCAGTGGCGATTGAGAAAGGTCTTTTGAGAAAACGTTTGAAAGAGCGCTACACGCACTCGCCTTCGGGTGTGCAGACTTGCCCGTTCAGCGTTTGTAGTATGGCTGGTGCTTGCTCTTGCTGCCATTCGGCAAATGATTTCGTGAGAACTTCCAGAAAAATGCTGCTCTCTTGTGCGCCTGAAACGGCATAGCGCCTGTTGAACACGAAAAATGGTACACCTTGAACGCCTATTTCCGCCGCTTCGTGAATATCTGCCTTCACCATGTCGGCATATTCTATGCCTTGCAGCACTCGCGTTACTTCATCTGCATTCAAGCCAATATCCGTGCCGATTTGAACCAATGTTTGCGTATCAGAAATATCGTTACCGTGAACGAAATGTGCCGCAAAAAGCGCTTCTTCTGCCGCATCCTGCAAGCCGTGTGTGTGTGCCAAGTGCGAAAAACGGTGCGCGTCGTAGGAGTTTGCTACGACTGCCTTTTCAAAGTGATATTCCAAGCCCGCCTCACGCGCCATTACCGTTACGCTGTCAAGCATTTGCCGCGCTTGCTCAGGGTGCAAGCCTTTCTTGGAAGCAAGCATTTGTGCGTAATTGGGGTGGTCGCCTGCTTTTGCGTGCGGGTCAAGCTGGAAACTTTTCCATGTTACCGTGATAGCGTTTTTGTGGGGAAATTGTGCGAGAGCCGCTTCAAATCGGCGCTTGCCGATGTAGCAGAAGGGGCATAGTACGTCCGACCAGATTTCTACGTGCATGGGTGGTGGTGGGTTGGTGAATTTTTCGTCATTGTTATTTCTTGTTGGTCATTCGTACAAAACTACATAATTTTTCTTTTTCCGCTTCCATTTGTGGAGGCATATTTTCTTCAGCTATGAAGGCGATTTTTATGTTCTTGGGGCTTCGTACTGTCGGCTATGCCGCGCCAGACCTTGCGGCAGCAAAGGCGTGGTACACCACCGCTTTCGGAAAAACACCGTACTTCGATGAGCCGTTTTATGTGGGGTTCAATATCGGTGGGTATGAATTAGGGCTGATACCGGACGCGGAGTATGCGGACGGTTCAACGTTAGTGTATTGGGGGGTGGAGGATATTGATGTTGCATATGCACATTTGCTTGCCTGTGGTGCGACGGCACACTCAGAGCCAACTAGTGCACTGTTTAGATAAAAAATATAGTCTGCGGAGTGCGGAACGAGAGTTCCGCTGCACAAAAGCCACGATGACGCAACAACGGCGGAACTCTGGTTCCGCACTCCTAACTATAAAATTTAAGTAAACAATGTACTAGTGTCGGTGGTGAAATTTGGGTGGCAACTGTGCGCGACCCGTTTGGGAATGTGCTGGGAATTATCGAAAATCCTGAGTTTCGAGCCGAGGGGTAATACCACTACACCAGAAGAATGCACTGTCTTCCTAAGTTTCTTGTGCAAAAAAACATACAAGTCATTTATTGAGTAGCAACCCTCTGCGAACGCGGACACCAATTGGAACTCGAAGGTAAAACAAAAGCGTCAATACCATTCGGGTATTGACGCTTTTGCGTACAATGATGTTCAAGGTCGGACAACGTCTTCGGTTACGGTTGAATCCGATAAATCATGCGCGGATACGGGTTGGTTTCGCGTATGTGTTCTGCGCCCGTTATCCATTTCACCGTGCGTTCCAGTCCCAAGCCGAAGCCACTGTGTGGCACACTACCGTAACGACGTAAATCCAAGTACCACTCAAAGGACTCCAGAGGTAAATCATGCGACAAAATACGCTCTTTGAGCGCATCGAAATCGTCCTCACGCTGCGAGCCGCCTATAATCTCGCCTGCACCTTCAGGAGCAAGCATATCCATCGCAAGCGCTACTTTCGGATTTTCGGGGTCGCGTTTCATATAGAACGCTTTTACCTCCGTCGGATAGCGATGCACAATGCACGGCTTCTCAAACTGCTGCATAAGTGCCTCTTCTTGCGGAGCGCCAAAATCCTCGCCCCAGGGGAAATCTACTTGTATTTCCGTTCCGTCTGCCTGTTTTTTGTTCAGTTTGACGTTGTTTTTGTTTAGCCATTCTACGGCTTCGGTGTAGGACATACGGTGGAAAGGGCGGCGTACTTTTTCCAATTTGGTAATGTCGCGTCCCAAAGTAGCAAGCTCTTGCTGACGGTGCTTTAGGACAGTCTGCACGATATATTCAACGAAATCTTCTGCCAAGTCCATATTGTCGGCAAGCTCAAAAAATGCGGCTTCCGGCTCGACCATCCAAAATTCCGTTAAGTGGCGACGTGTTTTGGATTTTTCAGCACGGAACGTAGGACCAAAGGTATAGATTTTGCCCTGTGCCATAGCGGAGGCTTCGCCGTAAAGCTGACCGGACTGCGACAAATATGCTTTGCCCAAATCGAAATACTCTGTTTCAAAAAGCGTAGAAGTACCTTCGCAAGCCGCTGGTGTGAGGATGGGAGAGTCCATGAGCGTAAAGCCGTTGCCGTCGAAGAAATCGCGTATTGCTTTCACAATCGTTGCCCGCACACGCATAATAGCGTGCTGGCGAGTGGAGCGCAGCCACAAGTGGCGGTTTTCCATGAGGAATGCGTCGCCGTGTTCTTTAGGCGTGATGGGGTAATCTTTCGCAATTTGCCAGATTTTAATTTCTTTCACATCCACCTCCACGCCGCCCGGAGCGCGTTCCTCGGCACGAACCGTACCGATGATGCGCACAGAGCTTTCCTGCGTGAGGGATTTTGCTGCCTCAAAGACTTCTTCCGCTACATTGGGCTTGAAGACGACGCATTGTGCGATGCCAGAGCCGTCGCGGAGCTTGATAAATTGGAGCTTTCCTTTGCCAGTGGTGTCATAGACCCAACCGTTGAGCGTTACTTCTTGACCGATTGCTTCTTGAAGCCGTTCAATAGTTTGGTAGGATTGATATGCTGATGCCATAATAATTGAAATAATTAAAACGAACTGTGGTAAACGTGAGTAATAGTGCCGCACAAAGCAGATTTTTATTGCCCTGCATCTGTGCTTGTTGAGTGATTATTCTTTTCTTGCACCTCATCGCGCACGGTTTTGGCAAAAGCACGGAGCGTCTGCATTTGTTTTCTCAGACGGATGCCGGCTTCTTTATTGCCTTTGTCGTAAAACTTTGTAAAGTCCTTTTCAAAGGTGCGAATGAGCGCTTGGAGTTCTTCGTAGCGGTTCATAGCAAAAATGTTGAGTAGCTAAAGTTTTATTTACAAGACGTTTTTCAAATAATCCGATTACAACCCGTTCAAAAACTCATTCCCGTACTTCCAAATATCCCCTGCTCCGAGTGTCATCACAATATCGCCTTCGCGCATTATGCTTCGGAGTGTGGCGGGAACGTCTTGTTTATTCGGAATGTACTGAACGTGGCGGTGCCCGAATTGCGTGGCTGCATTAGCGATGATTTCGCCCGTAATGCCCTCAATAGGTGCTTCGCGAGCGGGATATACGTCGGTAACAATGAGGTGGTCGGCATCGCCAAAGGCTTTGCCGAAGTCCGCGCAGAAATCGCGTGTTCGAGTGAAGGTATGGGGTTGGAAAACGCAGATAATGCGTCGTTTCCAGCCCTTGCGGGCAGCTTCCAGTGTGGCGCTTACTTCGGAGGGATGGTGCGCGTAGTCGTCAATGACCATTACACCATTCTTTTCGCCCTTGATTTCAAACCGACGGTACACGCCCGCAAAGCCTTCGAGAGCGCTGCGAATATCATCCACACTCACACCAAGTTCAAGTGCGACAGTAATAGCGCCAAGGGCATTACGGACGTTGTGCAAGCCCGGAATATTGACGCGAATTTGCCCTAAGTCTTTACCGTGTTGCTGAAGTGTAAAGTCCGATGAACGCTCATGGTGCGAGACATTGACAGCGCGAACATCGCACTGAGGCGAAAGTCCGTAGGTGATGACTTTTTTGTTGATTGTGGGCAGCACTTCCATCACGCCCGGATTGTCTAGGCATACTGCCACTAGCCCGTAAAATGGGGTTTTGTTGGCAAATTGAGCAAACGTACGCTTGATGTCGTCGAAATCGGCATAAATGTCAAGGTGCTCTGCTTCTACATTTGTAATCACGGCTATCGTGGGCAAAAGCTGCAAAAAAGAACGGTCGTATTCGTCTGCTTCCACTACCGTCCAGTCGCCGCGACCCAAGCGGGCGTTTGTGCCGCCCAAGCCACTCAGCTTGCCGCCCACAATCACCGTTGGGTCAATGCCGCCTTTCATCAGAATCAAGCCGCACATAGACGTCGTTGTGGTTTTGCCGTGCGTTCCGGCAATAGCGAGGCAGTATTTGAGACGGGTAACTTCGGCGAGCATTTCAGCGCGGCGAATAATGGGGATTTTGCGACGTTGAGCTTCAACCGTTTCAGGATTTTCATTGATTCGTACAGCACTGGAGTACACCACAGCCTCCGCGCCTTCGATATTTTCTGTGCGGTGTCCCTCAAAAATTGTTGCGCCCAGTGAAGCGAGGTGATTTGTCACCTCGGACTTTTGCAAATCAGAGCCGCTCACGGTAAAGCCTTGGTCAAGCAGAATTTCCGCAATGCCGCTCATGCCTATACCGCCGATACCGACGAAATGAATACGTTGTAGTTTTGAAAACATAAAAGGAGAATGTGGGGTGTTGGGTTTTTGAATGGTGAGTTTGGGGGGAAGCCGTTTCAAATCTTGTGATGTTTATTCAAAACAAAGCACTCAAAAACGCAATATTATCTTCAAAGGCGCTCGGATAGCGGAGTAGCGGTTGGAATGCTGACTATAACAGTTGTTTCCTGATTCAGAACGCTCTGAATAGTGATGGTACCATTATAGATTTCAAGCAGTTTTTTGACGATTGCCATGCCTAAGCCCGCTCCTTGCTGCTCGTTGCTCAAACGGTCAGATTGGAAAAATGGTACTCCAAGATTGGGGATGTCGGTTTCTTTAATGCCACAGCCTTTATCGTTGACAACAAGGTGGTATGTCGAACCATCTACTCTACCACTAACAGTAATTGGTGAGCCGGGCTTCGAGAATTTCAAGGCATTGCTGGCGACTTCTTGGATAATTTTGTACACATCCTTGCTGTCCATCGAAATTTCGGAATCTTCAACCGAAATAACAAGGTCGCGAGTGCGCTCAAGGTCAGTCGCTTGCATATTGAAAATATCTTCGACCATACCGAGGATACCGCCTTCGGTCATAAGTTTACGCAAGAGCGCAATGTCGTTGGGCTTGGATGCAATACTTTGAAGTTGCGTGAAAACCAGAAAATTTTCGGTCAAGTGGCGGAGGCGTTCGGCAGAAATACGAATGTCATGTGCGATACTTTCCAGTTCGGTATAATCCACTCCTCGACCGTTCTTGGCATCGTTTGCAAGCATATCAATCATATCCGTCGAAGAGATAATGCCGGTGAGTGGTGTGCGAAATTCGTGGGGTAAAGCATAACTAATGTTTGCCCCCAACTTATCAACCATAATGCCGACTTCTCGCCCAATTTTCTCTTTAATATCTTCTTCTTTCGCAAATTGAGTATTAACGGCATTGATAAGTTCATCGGTTGTAAAAGGCTTCGTCAGGTAGTCGTTTGCACCCAATTCCATACCTCGGCGCATATCGGCTTTTTCAGCCTTCGCAGTGAGGAAAATAAATGGCACAGTGCGTATGCCGTCGGTTTTGCGTATTTGCTCCAATGCACCGAATCCATCCATGCGCGGCATTGATACGTCGCACAAAATTAGGTCGGGGCGTTCGGACTTTGCCATCTCAATGCCCGCCAGACCGTCTTCGGCGGTCATGGTTTCATAACCCTCGAACTGAAGCGTCGTAGCAATGTCCTCGCGGATAAAATCTGTATCGTCTATAACGAGAATCTTTTTCATAACATTGCTTTAGTCAAGCATGAATAAAGAGAGAGGTTGCAAGAATAATGCAAAACTATCACGATTTTGTTTTCGCAGTTTTTGTTGCTGTACCATTGGAAGCAGTCTTTTTGGTGCCGGTTTTCTTGCTGTCGGCTTTCGATGCTTTTTTCGTTGCTGTTGTCTTGGTGGCAGCTTTTTTCTTTTTGGGCTTTTCGGGGTCTAGGCTAATATCTCCGGCAAATGCCAAGCAGTCTTGCAAAGTAAGCTCTTCTGCTGCGGTACCTTTCGGCAATTTAACTTTTTGCTTGCCTATTGCCAAACAATGCCCCCAACGGTCTTTCAAAACCCGCAAAATTGCGCCCGTCTCCAGCGTAAATTCTTTGATGATTTTGTCGCTATCTGCCTTGCGTTTAGCAAGGAGAATTTCAACAGCCCTGTCGGTAGAAATTGTGTACGGGTCGTCGTTTTTGGTAAGCGAATAAAAACTGTCATCATGCAGAATGTAGGGACCAAAGCGTCCCAGCGCCACTTTCATATCCTTACCCTCGAACTGTCCGACTATGCGTGGCAGGCGGAAAAGCGTCATAGCTTCTTCCAGAGTAATGGACTGAAGCGATTGCCCTGCGCGAAGGCTGGCAAATTTTTTCTCTTCGTCTTCTTGTTCTCCGATTTGTGCCACCGGACCGTATCGTGCCATGCGAACATAGACATTTTTGCCGCTGGCGGGGTCTGTGCCAAGCAAACGGTCGGTGCGCTCGGTGAAGAGTCGTAATGCCTCTTCCAGCATAATCGTTTCCAGCGATTGCCCTGAGCGAAGGTTCGCATATTTTTTATCTTCATCCGTGGGGTCGCCGATTTGCACCACCGGACCATAGCGAGCAAGCCGAGTATAGACGTTGCGACCGCTTTCCGGGTCTTTGCCCAGAAGCCGCTCTCCGCTTTGGCGCTCGGCGCTTTCGACTGTCTTTTCAACGATTTGATGGAACGGAATATAGAAATTTTCTATCATCTTGTTCCACACTTTTTCGCCTCGCGCAATTTCATCGAACTCTTTTTCTACCGTTGCGGTAAAGTTATAGTCCATTATTTGGTCGAAGTGTTTGACCAAAAAGTCTGTCACCAGCATTCCTACATCGCTGGGGAAGAGTTTGTTCTTTTCTGCGCCGTAGTTTTCCGTCTCGGTGCGTTTAGTAACAGCATTATTCTGAAGTGTGAAAATTGTTACCATCCGTTTTTTGCCTTCACGCTCTTCTTTGACCACATAGCCACGCTTTTGAACGGTAGAAATCGTCGGTGCGTAGGTGGAGGGGCGACCAATACCAAGTTCTTCCAGTTTTTTTACCAGACTCGCCTCGGTATAACGCGGCGATGGCTTTCCGAAGCGTTCGGTGGCGGTCATTTGGCGTAATTTCAGCGTTTCGCCTTGCTTCAAAGGCGGTAGGATTCCATCGTCGTCGCCATCACTTTCGTCGTCGGTAGATTCAAGATATAATTTCAAAAATCCGTCAAATTTGATGACCTCACCCGTAGCGGTCAGCGTTTCCGGCACAGTCGAAATGGCAACTGTCGCAATGGTGCGCTCTAGCTGTGCATCTGCCATCTGCGAGGCAACTGCACGCTTCCAGATGAGTTCATAAAGGCGCACTGCGTTTGCGTCCACATCGCCGTTGGGCGAAATAGCGCGGCGTGTAAAGTCCGTAGGGCGAATGGCTTCGTGTGCTTCTTGGGCTGAGTCGTTTTTGGTAACGTATTTCTGTGGATTGCTATACTGAGCGCCAAAGGCGTTGGTGATAGCTTCTTGCGCTGCATCTATTGCCAATTCGGAAAGATTCACCGAGTCCGTACGCATATAGGTAATATGCCCGCCTTCGTAGAGGCGCTGCGCCAAAAGCATCGTTTGCGTGATGGAATAGCCGAGCTTACGGCTTGCTTCCTGCTGCAAGGTGGAGGTGGTGAATGGTGCTGCGGGTGATTTTTTTGCGGGTTTTACTTCAAGGTTTTTAATACTAAAAGTAGCGCCTTTGCAAGCGTTCAAAAATGTTTCGGCGGTGTCAGCTTTATCGAAGCGCTTGGGAAGTTCTGCTTTGAAGGTGCGTCCGCCTGCGGCTGGTTCAAACTCAGCATTGACGCGGTAGAGCGATGTGGCGTTGAAATTTTGCACCTCGCGCTCGCGCTCCACAATCAGGCGCACCGCGACTGACTGCACACGCCCTGCGGACAAGGATGGACGGACTTTTTTCCACAGCACGGGGGACAGCTCGAATCCTACCAATCGGTCAAGAACACGGCGTGCCTGCTGGGCATTCACGAGGTCTTCGTCAATGCCGCGTGGGTTCTGGACTGCCTTTAAGATGGCTGGTTTCGTGATTTCGTGAAAAACTATGCGTTTAGTCTTTTCCTTCCGGAGCTTTAATGCTTCAAAAAGGTGCCACGAGATAGCCTCACCTTCGCGGTCCTCGTCCGATGCAAGCCAGACGGTTTCTGCTTCGGCGGCGAGTTTTGTGAGATTGCTAACGACTTCGCGTTTATCCGGCGAGACTTCGTACCGAGGTCGGAAGCCGTTTTTGACATCAATAGCATCGTCGGTTTTCACAAGGTCGCGGATATGACCAAAGCAAGACTTGACAATAAAGTCTTGTCCTAAAAATTTCTCAATCGTTTTCGCTTTTGCGGGTGATTCGACGATGACAAGGTTTTTGACCATAATGATTGTTATGCTGGATATGACACTGTCGGGATCTTACTCAAGTTCAAAGAAGAAAATCTTTCATTATTTGAGCGCATAAAACTACAAACCTTTTCCGATACCGTCAAACGCTTTTCTTGGACGGAAAGGAAAAATGCTGTTTTTACTACGCTCTCCCAATAATAATTGGTCAAGCAAGAAATATACCAAACGCCACTTTCTGTCGGTATGCTGTGGAAAATTAGGTTTTATTATGGAAAAATTGTAATTTAGTAGTCTTTACCAACTCGCAAAAGTTGGTGAAGATATGGCAAATAACTCTTTCATTTTCATCTTTTACGTTTCAAGCGAGCTGTTATCATGGCAACTGTAGTTCCACCCCTTGAAAAAGTGCGTAATATCGGTATTTCCGCGCACATTGACTCCGGCAAAACCACCCTTTCCGAGCGTATCCTGTTTTATACAGGTCGTATTCATGCTATTCACGAAGTACGCGGCAAAGACGGCGTTGGCGCGAAAATGGACTCAATGGATTTGGAACGCGAAAAAGGCATTACGATTCAGTCCGCCGCTACGTTCTGCGAGTGGGGCGATTACAATATCAACCTCATCGACACCCCCGGTCACGTGGACTTCACGGTCGAAGTAGAGCGTGCGCTTCGCGTTCTTGACGGCGCAGTTCTCGTACTGTGCTCGGTTTCGGGCGTGCAAAGCCAGTCTATCACCGTTGACCGTCAAATGCGTCGTTACAGTGTACCGCGCCTTGCCTTCATCAACAAAATGGACCGTGCCGGCGCAAATGCTGATAAAGTAATTTCGCAACTCCGCGAAAAACTGAATCACAATGCCGTTATGATTACTATGCCAATTGGTCGTGAGGCTGATTTTGCCGGCGTTGTTGACCTTATCAAAATGAAAGCCGTATATTATGAGGGACCGGCAGGCGAAACCATTCGCTACGCCGACATTCCGGCAGAACTTCTTGCCGATGCGAAAGATCGCCGCCATAAACTCATCGAAGCGATTTCTGACTTTGATGATGCAATTATGGAGAAATTCTTGGGTGAACAAGAAGACGCAATTACCGAAGACGAGATTAAAGCGGCTGTTCGCAAAGGCACATTGTCCCTGAAACTCACGCCCGTTTTTGTTGGTTCTGCGTACAAAAATAAAGGCGTTCAAACGCTTTTGGATGCAGTCGTGAGCTACCTTCCCAGCCCACCGGAAACCAAAATTGAGGCGCTTGACCAAGACAATGGCGAAGCAAAAATCGAACTCAAATCGGACCCGACAAAGCCGCTTGTTATGCTTGCCTTCAAACTGGAAGACGGCAAATATGGTCAGCTGACCTATATGCGTATCTATCAAGGTACGGTGAACAAAGGCGATACGGTTATCAATATGTCCAACGATAAGAAAATCAAAATCCCACGCCTTGTGCGGATGCACTCCGCCGAGATGAACGAGATTGACTCCGCAAAAGCAGGCGATATTGTCGCGCTCTTCGGTGTAGATTGTGCTTCGGGCGATACTTTCACCGACGGCAAGCAAAACGTAACAATGTCGTCTATGTTCGTTCCAAACCCGGTTATTGAACTTGCGGTTGCACCGAAAGACAAGACCGGTCAGGTAAACTTCTCCAAAGCGCTTAACCGCTTTACCAAAGAAGACCCGACCTTGCGTGTGTATCGTGATGAAGAAAGCGGCGAGACTATCATCAAAGGTATGGGCGAGTTGCACTTAGAAATTTACATCGAGCGTATCAAACGTGAGTATAACTGCGAAGTAAACGTCGGTAAGCCGAAAGTGGCATTCCGCGAGGCACTCACGAAAAAGGCTGAATTTAATTACACCCACAAAAAGCAAACAGGTGGTTCCGGTCAGTTCGGTCGCGTAGCCGGCTACTTTGAGCCGATGGAAGTCGAAGGCGACAAACTCTACGAATTCGTAGATGAAATCGTTGGTGGTGTGATTCCCCGTGAATATATTCCTGCCTGCGACAAAGGCTTTGCCGAGCAGTTCAAGAACGGTCAGCTCATCGGGCAGCCTGTCATGGGTGTTCGTGTGGTGCTGAATGACGGTGCCTATCACGCCGTGGACTCGTCGGAGATGGCGTTCAAAGTTGCTGCCATGACAGCAGTGCGCGAACACTACAAAGATGCCGCTCCGGTCGTTCTTGAGCCGATTATGAACGTGGAAATCTCTGTACCGGACGAGTTCCAAGGTCAGGTTATCGGGCAGTTGAACCAGCGTCGTGGTGTGATTATGGGCACGGACACTGATAACAACTACGTTATTGTGAACGCCGAAGTACCACTTTCCGAGATGTTTGGCTATTCTACTGACCTCCGCTCTGCTACACAAGGCAAAGGCGAGTTCTCGATGGAATTTGTGAAATACGCCCAAGTACCGAAATCTATCCAAGAAGAAATGACCAAAGAATACCAAAAGCGTCGTGCTGAAGGTAACGCATAAGCGTCGTTCTTCCGAAACAGTATAAAAAAGCGGCAAGGTTTTTTCGTAAAACCTTGCCGCTTTTTTTTGAGCG
>Ga0075163_10001968_pt1 | contig 27649 bp, 26 predicted proteins | sample JI1023141ADNA_FD_71478 | JGI IMG/M metagenome (GOLD analysis project Ga0075163, IMG submission 71478) | Wastewater effluent complex algal communities from Wisconsin, to seasonally profile nutrient transformation and Carbon sequestration -... | ecosystem: Engineered > WWTP > Effluent > Algae...
TGGAATGAGACGATGAGCGATTGGGAAAAACTTGAGTCTCTTCCCAAAATTTTTGAAGAAGCACAAACATAAAAAAACCACCACTGTATACCTCTTCCAGTTCAACCTTACCCAATTGAGTAAGGTTGAACTGGAAGAGGTATACAGTGGTGGTTACAAAATCTATATTAAGCAACTTCTTGTGTTTACCAAGATGCTTTGGTCACTCCTGGAATAAGCCCTGCATTTGCCATTTCGCGGAAACAAAGACGAGAAAGATTAAATTTGCGGAGATAGCCGCGGCAACGTCCAGTCAAGCGGCAACGATTACGAAGACGAATTTTTGAACTGTTCTTTGGCATTTTTCCAAGTTTTTCAAGTGCTGCCATTTTCTCTTCTTCAGTGGTCGTGAGAGAGCGGACGATTTTTGTTAATGAAGCTCGCTTTTCCCATTTTACCTTAACAAGGTGTTGTCTTCGCTTTTCTTTTTCGATCATTGCTTTTCTAGCCATATTACTTTTTCCTTGCAGGTCCTTTTTGGCGTTGTTTTCGATTAGGGTCTTTCTTGTTGATCACATAGAGGCGCCCCCGTCGTCTGACGATTTTATCCCCTTTCAAGGGATCTGCTTTAACTGATGCACGTACTTTCATGGTATACCCAATATTTAACTTTGACCCACCACTATACACTCTTGCTCATTTCTTGACAACTCCCCGATCTCCCAGGGTGTAACTAAAAATGTTACACTGAAGAACATGTGATTTTTTGAACCACAGAATTCCAAGAGATCGGAGAGAAAAGTTCCTCATTTTTCTTCCAAGCCCTCTTGTTCTCTGTGATTCTATAAAGAGACCCAAGGTGGTCCATAAAGAGACAGCAAGTAAATTTTTTAATCGTCAGAAGCCCCATTTTGGGGCTACCACACTTTTGAAATAAAAGAAGCGCAGATTTTGAAATGTGCATGTCTTTGAACTGGAAGAGGTCTATCTCTTTTTGATTGCGGAAATATCTGTTCACTTGCCTTGCGTAAAAGTTGCTTAAATGGTAAAGTCCTGATTCAAAATCATTAGAGGGAATTGCACTCGCTCCACTTTGGAGGCAAAATGCGATGATTGCACAGTTGGTTCTTATTTTCCCAAATTGGACCTATACATCTTACTTACGTATAGGCAATTTGGAAAAGTACGAACTTGACGAGGCTAGACGCAAATTTTGTCCCGAATTGGGGTAAGGGTAATTTCTTCACTAATTTACGGAATGACCCATGGAAGAATTTATTGCCTATATGATTCGTAATCTCGTCGACTCTCCAGACGACGTAAAAATTGATATTTTTGACGGTTCAAACAGCTCTGTTGTTGAAATCCGTGTCCACAATAACGATATTGCTAAACTCGTTGGAAGACAAGGGAGAACGATTAAAGCTCTTCGACAAATCGCAATGACTGTTGCGGCCCGACTGGGAAGAAAAGTTCGCTTAGAAATTATACAATAATACCATTTGTCAAAATAATTTGATCTAGTTATCTTGAAAACGGTGTAATCAGAAGTAACTAGAAGGACTGGTATGTCTACTGGAATCAACATACAATTCGAGGACGATCAAGGAGTCTCTATCTTTCGCTTAGAAGGGCGCGTGGATGCACCCTCTGCTCCTCTACTCGAAAAAAAACTGAAGGAACAGATCTCTCTAGGCAAAACCAAGCTTGTCTTAGACTTTGCCAAAGTGGATTATTTAAGTAGTGCAGGAATGCGTCTTCTCTTATCAACGACTAAAAAACTCAAGGAAGGGGATGGTGCCCTTCATCTTTGCAGCGTCAGCGAGGAGGTCATGGAAATTATCAAAATGGCAGGGTTTGAGAGGATCATTCGGATTTTTCCGACCGAGCAAGAAGCTCTTCAAGGATTTTCAAAGCGGTGAGTAGCGATCTGGCTCATGATCAAACGAGTCCTGCAAGAAAAAAAATCCCCCCTTTAAATCAATCAAATAGGGTCATTGTGATTGCGGGTCCAACGGCAACGGGAAAAACACGTCTTTCCATCGAGCTTGCCCGCATTTTAGGTGGAGAAATCATCTCTGCTGATTCTGTCCAAGTCTACCGCGGAATGGATATTGGAACTGCCAAAGCCACTCCTGAAGAACGGATAGAAATCCCCCATCACCTCATTGATGAATGCAATCTTTCTGAATCTTTTAATGTTGTTCAGTTTTATGAAAGAGCAACCGATCTGATTCGACAAATTCATGCACGCGGACATATCCCTATTGTCGTTGGAGGGACAGGATTCTACCTTCATGCTCTCCTGTATGGTCCCCCTCAAGGTCCCCCAGCATCTCCTGAGGTGCGCGCAAAACTTGAGGAAGACTTTGAAAAGTTTGGAGCTGAAGCCCTCTATGAAAAGATGTCTCTTCTAGATCCCGAGTATGGGAAAACAATCAACTCCCGCGACCGCCATAAAATTATCCGCGCACTTGAAATCATGACCCTCACAGGAAAAAAGGTGAGTGATTTCCCAAAAAATACAACTTTTAACCGATCTAAAGAATTCGATTTCCGATGCTGGTTTATCTATTTTCCTAAGGAAATCCTCTTTTCACGGATTGAAATGCGCTGCGATGAAATGATGGCCCATGGATTTATTGAAGAGGTCGAAGAACTTCTCGATCAAGGACTTGAAGAAAATCTCTCAGCATCTCAAGCCATTGGCTACCGTCAATGCATCGAATTTCTTAATTCTCCCAAAAGTGATGAGGATTGGGAACATTTTGTGTGGGAGTTTAAGAAGGCTTCCCGCCGCTACGCTAAAAGGCAGTTCACTTGGTTCCGCCGCGAACCTCTTTTCCGCTGGGTCGATCTTGATATTCATGGCTATCAAAGGGCCTTCGAGATGATCCTTAAGGACTACGAAAGCCGTTATTAACTCACCTGACACACGCAGAATAAAAGCATTCTCCTCTCATTCTGCGTGCATAAGGTGAGTTATTAATGAATAGCAGTAAGATAGGCGAGATCTGGAATACGGAGATCGATAAGGAGTTCTTGGTCTTGGATTTTTTTCTGAAGAGAGAGATAGCGCGTCAGTTGTTTTTCATAGTTTTGAATGGGAAGGCGAAGGTAGTGGCGCTTTTCTTCAGGTTTGACAATCACAACAAGTTCTCGCTTCCCAAGAGAATTTTCTTCGAAATGGGATAGATCAATCCGGACAAGGTCCTGACTGAAAATCTTTTTGAGCTTTTGCGTGATTTCTTGTTTCTTTGGATGGTAAACAAGAGGAAGCTCTTCAAGATTTTTTAGGCCAAGATAGAGTTCAGGAAGGTTTTTAGGAGTAAAGTAGGGAACAATCGGGATAGATATCCCTTCTTGATCAAGGGCTCTATTCTCAAAATCCAAAAGGGTTAAATCAGGAGTCCGCAAGGTATAATCGATGTAGAGGGTCTCTGGATTCAGATAGGACGCTGAAACGGTTTTGATCAGGGGGTTTTTTAAAAGGCACTGCTTAACCTCTTTGATCTCTAGACATTTTGGATGGTCAAAAGAAAGATCTAATAGCTCTGCTAGATAGTCTGTTTTAAGTCCCTCCTTAAGGGGCCCTGTTTGCGCAATCACTTTAATAGGAATTTTTAACGCCTCGCGCCGCTCAAAATAGGAAAGAGAAAAGTAAAACAGGGTGATACAAAAGAGGGCAAAACAAACCACTATAAGAGAGCTTATATATTTCACGACAGCTCCTTCATAAGCTTAGGACCAAAAGTCGTAATATCTCCTGCACCGACTGTTACCAAAAGATCTCCAGGAAGGAGCATTTTAGGGAGATAGTTGAGTAATTTGCACTCCTCAATGAAGAGAGGATATCCTTTTAGAATTTTTCTAAAAAGGGCCTTTCCTGTAATGCCAGGGATCGGTTTTTCTCCTGCGGGATAGATCGATGTAATGATGGCTAAGTCTGCCTCTTGAAAAGCATCATGAAAGTCATCGATAAGCTCTTGGGTGCGCGAATAGCGGTGGGGCTGAAAAAGGGCAATGAGCCGTCCCTTGGTAACTTTTTTGCGAAGTCCTTCTAAAATGGCTTTAATCTCGGTAGGATGGTGAGCATAGTCGTCATAGATTTGAATCCTGTTGATCTCACCTAATTTCTCTTGCCGCCTTTTCACTCCCTGAAATGAGACAAATGCTTTCCGAATCTCTTTTTCTGAAATCCCTAATTGGAGCGCTAAACCAAAGACAGCAAGGGCATTCAAAATCAGCTTCTCTCCTACTAGAGGAATGGCAATGTCTTCATACATTTTTCCTCTAAAGGAAGCTGAAAAATAAGAGCCATCTGCTTCCTGAGAGTATTTATGGAGTTTCAAATCCCCTTTTTTTCCATAAGAGATCCCTGGAAGGGAGAGTTTTTGTAAAAAGAGATCATCACCGCACCAAAAAAAGAGGGCGGGATTTTTAATCTGTTTGCAAAAGGTTTTAAATCCTTTGATGAGATTTTCTTCGGTTTTCCAAAATGAAAGGTGCTCTTTCTCAATATTAGTGACAATGCCTCCCTCTCCTTGATAATTTAGAAAAGAGCCATCACTTTCATCAGCCTCAGCAACAAATAATTCTCCTTTTCCAGATCCTCCATTTTTCTGAAAGTTCTGCAAAATCCCTCCTACAGCAAAAGAGGGGTCTTGTCCTGAAGAGATAAGGACCCATGCAAGGAGCGCTGAGGTCGTCGTTTTTCCATGGGTTCCCGCAACAAGAAGGGGCTTTTTTCCTTCCATCAAAATTCTAAGGAGCTCAGAGCGGTGAAGGAGTGTGCATTTTTCTTCTTTTGCCTGAACAATAAGAGGATGATCTTTCTCGATTGCTGAGCTATAGATGACATACCCTGCCTTAGGAAGGGTATTTTTTTTCTGAATCCCTATTTTTTCTAAGTGAGGAATGGGATTTAAATCATAGCCCGTGACATTCTTTCCCTGTTCAATAAGGATACGGGCTAAAGCGCTCATCCCAATTCCTCCGATTCCGAGAAAGTAATAGTGCTGCTTCATAAAGATCTCAATACCACAGTGCAAAGATCTTCTTTGCTTTCTTCTTCCTTAAAAATACGAAGGGCTTCCTTCATTCTTTCAAGCTTGTGCTGACCCTCTAAGAGAAGTTCTATAATGGTTTTAGCAAGTCGATCAGAGGTGAGCTCCTTTTCTTCAATTGTCACCCCTCCTTGAATCTCATCAGAAATGAAAAGGGCATTTTTCATTTGATGATTTTCTGTTCCAAAAGGATAAGGAATTAAAATACTGGGAACTGTAAACTGGATGAGCTCTGCAAGGGTTGCTGCCCCTGCTCGAGAGATACTTAAATCTGAAGCGATCCACGCATTTTCCATGTTCTCTTCAAAGGCTTTGACAGCAGCTTTTATCCCTTTCTTCTCATAAATCGCTTGAAGCTTCTCTGCTCTTTCAGGATTTCCAACAATATGAATGACCTGAAAAGAGAGCCCTTTGTTTAGAAGAGAATCGAGCCCACTACAGAAATGGTGGTTGATCGCTTGCGCTCCTTGAGAACCTCCAAAGATAAGGAATGTGAGTCTCTCTTCATCTAAGTTAAAATAATGGCGTGCTTCTTTTTTCGTGATCTCGATATCTTTTTTTAGAAGAGGCATTTGGACACAAATACTCTTTGATTTTAAGTATTCTGAAGCATGTGAAAACTGGATCGCTGAAACTTTAGCCCATTTTGAGCAGTAGCGATTAACTCTGCCAGGAAGGGCGTTACTTTCGAAGATAATGATGGGGATTTTCCGAAGCTTAGCGGCAAAAATAGCAGGAAACGTATGAAAAGATCCAAATCCCACGATAAGGTCAGGTTTCTGTTTTTTGTAATAACGTAGACACCCCTTTAGCCCTTTTGAAAGTTTGAAGAACGCTTTTAAGATTTTTATGGGATTTTTAGAAAACGGGGTTCCACTTTCCACATCTAAAAAAGGAAAGAGATCTTTTTTAAAATAAGGGTTTTGTGTTAGCCCAGCACCTACAAATGTAATCTGGATTTTCGGATGCTTTTGGATAAGTTCTAAGGCCAAGGCTTGTGCAGGAAAAAGATGTCCTCCTGTTCCTCCCGCTGCAATGAGCAATTTTATCCTATCTTCTTTGCTTTCCATACGACTTCCTTGAGGCTACTAGTACTCATAATCATAGCTAATGCAATACAATTTGCAAGAAGGGATGACCCTCCTTGACTAAAAAAGGGAAGATTCGTCCCCTTACTCGGGAGAAGTCCAGAAACAACTCCCAGGTTTAAAAATGCCTGAAAAGAGATGAGAAATGTCATGATCGCTCCAATGTAAAATCCCCCTTTCTTCTCTCCTTTAAGGGCAATATAAAAACCACTAAAAGCAATCGAAAGATAAAGAAGAACAAGAAAAAGGATCCCAACAAAGCCAAACTCCTCTGCATAGATGGCTGCGATATAATCACTCCTCGCTTCAGGCAAATAATTGAGCTTTTGCAAACTCTCACCCACTCCTCGCCCAAATAATCTTCCCGATCCTGCTGCAATTTTTGCCTGGTAGGGTTGATGTCCTTTCCCTAAAAGATCGGTTTCAGGATGGAGATAAACGCGGATCCTCTCCTTCACATGAGGCATCCCTGAGGCAGCAATCGCCCCTAAAATAGCAAGGGTACACGCTGGAACAAGCCAGTACACAAGTTTAACACGGCAAATAAAAAAAAGAACCATCATCGTTGTCATGATGATCATAACCGTTCCATTATCGGGCTCGATTAATATCAAAAAAAGAGGGATAGTAAGTCTCAAAATAATCAAATAAAACGACTTCAATGTCATTTTCTCATTTTTAAGATAGAGATGGATAAAATAGAGGGGAGCGATAATCTTCATAAATTCGGAGGGCTGAAACGAAATGGGCCCTAGAAAAATCCACCGATGAGCTCCATTCAAGGTCTTCCCTAATCCTGGGATAAACACAAGGATCAAAGAGAGAATGCACCCATAAAAAAGGGCAGGAGCCATCTTCAAGAGCTTTTCAAGGCCGAAATAGTAAACAAGAAGGGAAAAAATGAGACCGAAACACCCATAGATAAGTTGACGAATCATTGCATGATGAGTACTCACATTCAGATTGCGATCGAGAACCTCCGCAGAGGTAGTGTTAAAGACCATCAAAATTCCCAATGCAAAAAGAATCACTGTAAAAGAAAGGAGAAAATAGACGCTTCTCATTTAATTTTCAGTCTGTCGCCGGGGCGAAGACGTTTTGCCTTTTCTTCATCGATATTATTGAGCTTTAAAAGTTCTTCGACTTGCATTTGATGCTTTTGGGCAATTGTCCAAGGACTATCGCCCCCTTTTACCACATAGTACTTCCCTTCTTCTTCTTTTTTCACCTCACGAAGAGGGGCCTGCTTTTCGGGAAGTTTCAACTCTTGTCCGATTTGCAGTCTTGAATTGGACAGATTGTTGAGTTTCATGATCTCATCAACACTCACTCCATGACTCCGTGCAATCTTTTCAAGAACATCTCCCTTTTCAACAGTGACGACACGAAGAGGAGCTTTAACAGGGACTTTCACCACCGGTTTTTCTTCTTCTTTTTTAACAGGAGCCAAGACTGGTGGGGGGATCACCTCTTCTTTTTTTTCTTCGACCTGAGCTTTTGCTGTATATTGATAGATCACTTGATCAACCGGATCTCCCCCTTGTTTAACGGGAGGAGTCAGTTTCGCTGCAATTTCGACTTGTTTTGTCTCAGGCTCTATAGAAACAAGAGGGACCTCTGTCTCTTTTTTTAATGAGCTGACAAAGAGGGTCACAAGGAGTCCCGCATTAATGAGTACGGCAACGATAATAATGTCTCTTCGATTCATTCTCTTTCCTTCAGTTTTCTAACCATCTCTTTAAACACTCCGCCCCGCTCTTCATAATTTCGAAATTGATCAAAGCTTGAACCTCCAGGAGAAAGAAGAACAGTATCTCCCCTACTCGCTTCCTCGTAAGCTTTTTTGATCGCTTCCTCTAAATTTTCACATCTTTGCACATTTTCAAACTCTTTTGCAAGCTGCGGGGCCATTTCTCCAATAGCAAAGATCTGTTTAACCTTTCCTGGAAAAGCCTTTTTCCACTTCTCCAAACTTTCCCCTTTTCCTCTCCCTCCTGCAATAAGCTGAACCGGCCCCTTTAAAAGAGAAAGGCCATATAAAACAGCTTCTACATTTGTCCCTTTGCTGTCATTGATAAAATCAATTCCACTCACATTTCTAACCCACTCCATTCTGTGAGGAGGTCTTTGAAATGTCCTTAGTCCCTCTTTAAAAATGTCCCAAGAAATCCCTAATTTTAAACAAAGAGCAAGAGCTGCTCGAAAAAGGGATTGATCTCTTACTTCCCAGTATCTCTTGTCGTCCGTTAGTTGTAAATAAGAATCCTCATCTAAAAGCTCTCCTTGTTTTAACAAAGAGGCAATGTGGTATTTTGTTTGTTTATAAGCTTCGAAACTCGGATATCGGTCTAAATGATCAGGAGCAATATTAGTGATCAGTGCAAAATCAAGTCCCTTCGTTGTCATCGTTTCAAGTTGATAAGAACTCAATTCAATGACCAAAAACTCCTCTGGATTGGGATTACATGCATACTCTGCAAGAGACTTGCCAACATTGCCTAAAACGCGCGCTTTCATCCCTGCAGAGTGAAGGAGGTGAGCCATTAAAAACGTCAGGGTCGTCTTTCCATTTGTCCCTGTAATTCCAATAGCGCGATTCGTTAAATTTTGGATCCCAAGTTCTCCTTCTCCGATCACCTCTCGCCCTTTTGCTTGAGGGTGATCGCGCGGAATCCCCGGAGATAAAATTGTCAGATCGACAGGGCCAATGTCTGCCGATTCAGGGAGCACAGTCACCCCAGGAAATTCCACAAGACTGCGGTCGACAGCAACCACCTCATATCCTTTCTGAAGAAGGAGCTTTGCTGCCCCCTTTCCACTGATCCCAAATCCAATAATAAGCGCTTTCATCCTACTCGGTATAACACACACACTAAATATCTCTTTAAATTTAAATGTCTAATGCCTTAACATACATCCTATGGTTTTAGAGATTAAGCATCAAGTAGGCGATAGGCACGCGGAGTTCACCTTTACAAAGGCATTGCCGATTGAAGAGCTTCAAATGGTCTTGTATGAATTAGAGCATAGACCAACAGGCGCGCGCGCTTTGCACTTAGATGCTAATGATCCCGAAAACTTGTTTTGCCTCTCTTTGCAAACATTGCCGAGTGATTCAACGGGAGTTGCTCATATCTTGGAGCACACCGTTTTATGTGGTTCAAAAAAATTCCCGGTGAAAGATCCCTTTTTCTCGATGACTCGAAGGAGTTTGAATACCTTTATGAATGCGATGACGGGATCGGATTTTACTTGTTACCCTGCTGCCTCGCAAGTGGAAAAGGATTTTTACAACTTGCTTGAAGTCTACCTCGATGCGGTTTTTTTTCCTGAGCTGAAGGAGATGAGCTTTCTTCAGGAGGGGCACCGCTTCGAGTTTGATCCCCATTTGATGTACAAAGGGGTGGTCTATAATGAGATGAAAGGGAGCCTTTCTAATCCTGAAACCCGTCTATGGCAAGAGGTCTCAAAATACCTCACTCCTGATCTCACTTATGCCTTTAATTCGGGCGGTGATCCTGCAGAGATCCCCGATCTCACCTATGAAGGATTGAAAGAATTTCATGCCACTTATTATCACCCCAGTCGGTGCATCTTTTTCTTTTATGGAGATCTCCCTTTAGAAAAACATCTCAACTTTATTGACAAGCACGTCTTGAAGGATTCTGAAAAACTCCCTCCCCTTCCAAAATTGCCAAAACAAGAGCGGTTTCTTGCTCCCATCACCAAGCAAGGATATTACCCAGGAGCCGAGGGGAAAGATTTTATTACTTTCGCTTGGCTTACAGCAGGGCTCGACAACCAAGAAGATAGTTTAGCTTTAGCAGTGCTCGATTCGATTCTCATGGAAACCGATGCCTCCCCTTTAAAACTCGCTCTACTGAAATCAGGGCTTTGCACACAAGCTGATGGATATCTCGATACAGAAATGTCTGAACTCCCCTACGCGATTGTATGTCGAGGTTCTTCTAAAGAAAAAGTAGAAGAGCTTAAAGCTCTCCTTTTTAAAACACTTGAGAAAATCTGCAAGGAAGGCATTGCACAAGAAAAGATAGAAGCAGCTATCCATCAGCTCGAGTTTTCAAGGTTAGAGATTACAGGAGATGAAGGACCCTTTGGACTAACCCTCTTTTTCCGCTCTGTCCTCCCGATGCAACATGGCTCTTTACCGGAAGATGCTCTCACTGTTTACACTCAATTTAAAAAACTCCGCCTCCTCGCCTCAGATCCTACCTATTTTCCTACTCTTATTAAAAAATACCTCTTGGAAAATCCCCATTTTTTAACACATCTCTTCTCTCCTGATGCCAACTTGGAAAAAAAAGAAGAGGAAGAAGAGCAAGCAAAACTCAAAAAGATAGAGGCTTCTTTAAGCGAAGAAGAGAAAAAAAAGATTCGAGAACAAACAAAAAAACTCGAAACTTACCAAGAAAAAACAGAAACCCAATCGCTCGAATGTCTTCCTAAAATCAACCTAACCGATGTCCCTAAAGAAGGGCACGAATACCGTTTAGAACATGAGCAGGTGGGGCAACTTACAGTTTTCCACCATGCGTGTTTTACGAATCATATCGTCTATGCTAAACTCCTTTTTGATCTCCCTAAACTGTCTGAAGAAGAGCTCCCTTACCTCCAACTTTTCAGCTCTATCTTGTCTGAATTAGGGGCAGGAGGACGTGACTACAAAGCTAATTTAGATTACATCAATGCTTACTTGGGTGATTTTGGAACCTCTCTTAACCTTTACCCTCAAATAGAAAATCCTCAGCTCATTCACCCTGCCTTTGGGCTAAAGGGAAAAGTACTCACACGGAATATAGAAAAACTCTTCAAACTTTTCACTGATGTATGCCGCGGCCCCGACCTTTCAGATAAAGAGCGGATCAAAGAGCTCATCTTGCAGATCCATACCTCATTGGAAAATCGATTGAATCGAAGTGCGATTTCTTATGCAATTTTGCGCTCTACTGCAAACAATACACAAAGCTCGTTTCTTGGGGAAAAATTAAGTGGTCTTCCCTATTTTCAGTTTATCCGAAATTTAACAGCGCATCTCGATAAAGAACTTGACCGCACGATTGCTACGTTTGAAAAGTTAAGTAGCCACCTCTTTCATCTTACTTCTCCCCATCTTATTCTTTCATGTGATGAAAAGGAGCGTCGAATATTAACGAAAGAAAAGTTTTTTGGTCTTCATGAACTTCCAATAAAACAGTTTTCTCCGTGGGAAAATCTTTCTCTTCCGATAGATTCACCCTCAGAAGGAAAGATCATCGAAGCGCCTATTGCTTTTACAGCTTATGGCTTTTTAACTCCTAATATGATGGACCCTTCATCCCCAGCCCTGAGCGTTTCTACAGATCTTATGGAAAATACCTTTCTCCATAAGAAAGTTAGAGAGCAAGGGGGAGCCTATGGCTGCCGCGCTAATTATAATCCGACAACAGGGAATTATTACTTTTACTCGTATCGTGATCCCCACGTCAAACTCACCTATGAAGCTTTCCAGGAAGGGATTGAGCGGATCGCTGCGGGGAAATTTACTAACCGCAATCTTGAAGAGGCAAAACTAGGAGCTATTCAAGGGCTCGATTCCCCTGTTTCTCCTGGCTCGCGCGCGAGTGTTTCCTATAACCAATTCCGTGAAGGACTCTCAAAAGAAAAGCGGCAAGAATTCCGTGATCATCTCATCAATACAACGAAAGAAGATGTAATAGAGGCGGTCAAAGCCCATCTCCAAGGAAAAGAAGGGCGAAAAGTCACTTTTGGCAGTGAAACTCTAATGAATAATGAAAATCCTGGCTTCACTCTTACTTCTATTTAGTAACCTGAATTTTGAGTTTATTTCACTTATTTTCAGGGATTTTTCTCTTTCTTCTCGGTCTTTTTATCTCGAAAAGGGCACTTTGGCCCTTCCCTTCGATAAAAATCCCAAGAATCTAAGAGAACTCTCCTATGAGAATAAGCAAAATAAACTCAAAACTCAGGTTAGCTCTCTTTCTGCTAGCCCCGCCCAAAAAGGGGTTGATGCAACGGTTCAAGTCATTGCCGGGGAGGTCAAGCAAGCCGGTTTCTTTATCTCATCTGATGGGGACCTTTTAACCCTCTATCATCCCATCAAAGAGGCCTCTACAATTATCGTGAAACATCAAAACCATGTCTATGTGGCTACTCTCCGCTCCCACGATCATGATATTGCCCACCTTGAAATTCACGGAAATCACTTCCCCTATCTTGAAATAGGCCCCTCCCCTTTTCAAGGAGAGTGGGGCCTTATATGTGGCTACACTTTGCGGCGCGCTTATGTAAGACGGGCGATCGTCGGAGGGATGTATACGGAATTTCTCCTCCTTGATACCCCTTTTAACCCAGGTGAAATAGGGGGACCTCTACTTAACCTAAGTGGTGAAGTGATCGGCATTAACTGCTCTAATAAAGAGAATCTCGGTCTCTCCATTCCACTCAACTGATTTTGCTAAATCGCCATTAATTTTTATTTATGCTGGTAGCAATTTTCACATCGCACTGTCCCCGCAGGGTTAGAATACCCACAATGGGAACAAGTCCACCACGAATCAATAGGAATGGAGTGGGTCTGTATCAAAATAGGGGTAAAGTAAAAGGGTATAAGTAAAACTGAAAAAAAGATCAAAACAGATTTCATGAAGACCTCCTGCATTAAATTTAGAGTGATGTTTTAGGCCTAGTGGACCTCCCACAAACCTCACATCTAAGGTATTTTCATAAGTTCTCAGATTAAGTCAAATTTTTAAATGATTAAAATTATACATTTTTATGCTCTAAATATGGAAAATGTTTGGGTAGACAAAGTGAAAACGCCTTTGCCTAAAAAACCCTATAAGATTAAGATGAAAGTCTAATTTTAAAGGAGATCTTATGAAACGTGTTGCACTTGGAATATTTATATTGATGTCAATGAGTCTTATCGCAAAAGAGAAGGCGCCCAATGAAACCGATCTAGCGTATGGGAAACGGTATCCGACGCACTATAATGATACTCCAGGAAAAGCATTTTCTAAACCTTTTGTTGACTTAGCAAAAAAATGTACCCCTTCTGTTGTTTTTATCCGCGCTGAAGGAGGATCTGATCGAGGTTATAATCCAAATGATATGTTTAGTGACGAATTTTTCCGTCACTTTTTTGGTGGTCCACGAAGATCTCCTGGACCGCAAGTAAGCCAAGGGTCAGGCTTTATTGTCTCTAAAGAGGGACATATCATGACCAACCTCCATGTGGTGCGAGGCGCTAAAAAACTAACCGTTCACATGCAAGATGGCTCTAACAGACAAGTCTCTGCAACCTATATTGGGGGGGATCCACGGACTGATATTGCCATCATTAAAATTGATGACTCTTATGGAAATACCTTCCCTTATTTAGAACTCGGCGATTCCGATGGACTGGAAGTGGGAGAATGGGTTGTAGCAATTGGCAATCCTTTTTCTTTAGAGGCGAGTGTCTCTGCAGGAATTATCAGCGCAAAAGGGCGTCAAGGACTCCAAATTACCGACTACGAAGATTTTATCCAGACAGACGCAGCGATTAACCCAGGTAACTCAGGTGGCCCCCTCATCGACCTCGATATGAAAGTGATTGGAATGAACACCGCCATTGTCTCTCAATCGGGAGGGTATATGGGAATTGGATTTGCAATTCCGAGTAATATCTTGATCAATATCAAAGATCAACTCGTTAATAATGGAGTGGTCACACGTGGATTCCTTGGCGTTTCCCTTCAACCCATCGATCCAGATCTTGCGGAAGCATTTGGTTCTGATAGTACACAAGGGGCTCTCATTGTCAATGTTGTCGAAGGATCTCCTGCACAGAAAGCCGGTCTCCAACAAGGGGACATTGTTATGAAATTAAATGGCTACCCCATTAAAAATCCTGGACAACTCCGAAATGATATCGTCCTTCTCCCCCCAGGAACTAAAGTGGATCTCACCATCAACCGCAGTGGAACCATCCTCAATATCCCCGTAACTCTTGGAGAGTCTGGCGCCAATACCCTTGTCTCTTCAACAACAGCCTCAAAACTCCTTGGTCTTTCTGTTGATAATCTCACCAATGAGAACATCCAACAGTTCCGCTTTAGTCAAGATGACAAAGGGGTGGTGATCGTCTCTGTTGAACCCGGATCTCCCGCAGACAGCGTAGGGATCAAGGCGGGTACCCTTGTGATGGCTGTTAACCACAAGAAAGTAACGAATGTCACCGAATTCAACGACGCCCTTAAAGGAGTAAAATCAGGACAAAAGGTCCTTCTTCTCGTTCGCCTAGGAGATATGATGAAGTTTTACTCCCTTAAAGCGACATAATTTTAGAGAGTTTGAAAATCTTCGGTTTCTCTAATGAAATCGAAGATTTTTTCGCTCAGGTAAGGCTTAAGATTTTCAAGGCCAGCATGGCGAGCAGCTTTGAGCCAGCCAATGGTTGCTTCCGATTGAGAAAGGGCGGCAGAAGCGCGCGCGCTATTGAGAGCGATTTGAGGATCGGGGAGGAGCTGAAAAGCGGCCCCTGCAAGGTCAACAACGAGAGGATAATCCTCAACTTCATAAGCCGCCCTATGAAGGTGAAGCTCACTTTCTGGACTCAGAGACTTTCGGATCGGTTTAAGAAGCTCATAAACCTCTTGATACGCCCCTTTTTCAGCTTTGAGAGAAGCGAGATACTGGGAGGTTAGATTGAAGATGATCCCCTCTTTTGCTTTTTTGCGGACCTCTTCGAGTTTGGGGATTGCCCCCTCTTTTTGTCCACTATTTATGAGATCTTCAACCTCTTTCATCTGAGCCGTCAGATCCTCGCTTCGATCATTTTCTGTCATGACCCGTGACTGCTTCCAGGCGACACTATTTTGGAACGCAAAGAGAAAGAAAATGACGCCGAAAAGAAAATAACCGATGAAAAAGCTCGCAGCACCAAGCAGACCTGCTAGAATCATACTCGTAAAGACTGCGTACTTAAGCCCTTTTGCGCCAAAGATCGACTCAAAGATTACACGAAGGAGTTGTCCTCCATCAAGGGGCATGATGGGAAGAAGATTCACAAGGGTCCAAAAAAGGTTCACCCAAGCCATAATCTTAAAGGTGCCTACCACAAAGGGGTTTTTAAAATAGCCTGTCGAAAGGACAAATAGAGCGAGTAAAAAGAGACACAATCCAAACAGGGGGCCGTTTAAAACAACGAGAAACTCTCTCCATCCCCTTAACCGTTTTCCTTCTGGATAGGTAAGTCCCCCGAAAGCAACAAGATGGATCCGAGGTTTTTGTCCAAAATAACGTGCAGTTAGGGCATGTCCATATTCATGGACCAAAATCGAAATAAAGATCACTCCCACCCAAATGAGGGTAAACACTAGAGTTTGTTGAAGCCCACTACTGTTCATCCACCCAATAAAGGCAGCGGTGAGAAAAAAGAAAGGTGAGATTTTTACCGGGATCTTCATTGCATTGCTTTTAGGATGGTCTCTCCGATATCCGCGGGAGTCTCTGCAACAAAAACTCCGGCAGCACGAAGCGCTTCCATCTTTCCCTCTGCAGTCCCTTTTCCTCCGGAAACAATAGCGCCAGCATGTCCCATCCGCCGTCCGGGAGGAGCTGTCATTCCAGCAATAAAACCACCGACTGGTTTAGAGCAGTTTGCTTTAATCCAATCGGCAGCCTCTTCTTCGGCATTTCCCCCAATTTCCCCAAGGAGAAGGATGCCGTGTGTGTCGGGGTCTTTTTCGAAAAGTTCTAAAACATCGATAAAGTTGGTTCCATTGAGTGGATCCCCTCCAATCCCGACACAACTCGACTGACCGAGGCCATTTTGGGTTGTTTGCCAAACAGCCTCGTAGGTAAGCGTTCCCGAACGGGAAACGATTCCAATTTTTCCTTTTTTATGAATATATCCTGGCATAATCCCTATCTTGCACGCATCGGGAGTGATCACTCCTGGGCAGTTAGGACCAATAAGTCTTGAAGTTTTTGACCCTTTCATCACCCGCGCTACTTCGAGCATATCCCGAATGGGAATCCCCTCGGTGATACAAATAATGAGTGGTATGCCAGCATCTTCTGCTTCCAAAATCGAATTGGCCGCAAAAGGAGGTGGCACAAAAATCATCGAAGCATCAGGATTGACTTTTTGTTTTGCTTCATAAACGGTATCGAAAATAGGGATATTAAAGATCTCTTGTCCCCCTTTTCCAGGAGTGACTCCCCCCACAAACTTTGAGCCATATTCCATACACTGCTCCGTGTGAAACTGCCCAGACTTTCCCGTGATCCCTTGCGTAATGACTTTGGTCTTTTTATTCACAAGAATTGCCATTATTTCCTCCCTTTGAGTGCACCCACTGCTTTTTCAGCGGCATCTGCCATCCCTTCTGCAGAAATGATTGCAAGGCCTGACTCTTTAAGTAAACGGCGCCCTTCTTCAACGTTAGTCCCTTCTAACCGCACCACAAGAGGAATTTTAATGGAGAGTTCTTTGGATGCTGCAATCACCCCTTCTGCAATGGTTGCGCAGTTCATGATTCCCCCAAAGATATTGACAAGGATCACCTTCACATTTTCATCAGAGAGGATAATCTTAAATCCTTCTGTGACTTTTTCTTTGCTCGCTCCCCCTCCTACATCGAGAAAGTTCGCAGGCTTGCCCCCATAATAATGAATGATATCCATCGTTGACATCGCAAGGCCTGCCCCGTTCACCATACACCCAATGTTTCCTGATAAAGAGATGTAAGCAAGATCATGTTTTTGCGCAGCCACCTCATTCGGAGAAATTTGTGTTGGGTCATAAAAAGCTGCAATCTCTTTTTGTCGAAAAAGAGCGTTATCATCAATGCTGAGTTTTGCATCGATCGCCCAAATCTCCCCTTGATTCGTTTCCACCAAGGGATTGATTTCTAAAAGAGAGGCATCGGTTTCGATAAAGGCTTTTGCTAAGGATGCAGCCACTTTCATCCCCTGTTTTGCAGTCTCTTTCTTCCACCCCATAAAGTTTGCTAAGCGAAGAAGATGATAAGGCCTAACGCTTCCATTAAGGTTGATCGGGAGTTTTAAGATCTTTTCAGGAGTTTTTTCCGCGACAACTTCGATCTCCATCCCCCCTTCCGGTGAGGCAATGAGAATCGCTCCCCTATTTTCTCGATCAATGATCGCTCCCAAGTAGTATTCTTTGGCAATATCGACAGGACTCGTGATTAAAACCTTATGAGCCACAATTCCTTGCGGCCCCGTTTGGTTATTCACCATCTTCATCCCGATCAATTTCTTTGCAGTCTCTACAATTTCCTCTTTCGACTTTGCAAATTTCACCCCTCCAGCTTTTCCCCGGCCGCCTGCATGGACTTGGATTTTCACAACTGCTTCTGTAAGCTTCAGCTCTTGAACAACATGCTCTGCTTCAGCAGTTGTCGATGCTACCCCAAAGTCTGGGATCGGCATCCCATACTTTTTTAAAATTTCTTTTGCTTGATACTCATGAGTGTCCATGAGACTATCTCACTATTAAAGGGTTTAGAGTTTTGTCGTATTTTTTTTCAGAATCGAAGATCTCTTCGCACATCCTACTTTGCCAAGTAGGATAAGAAGAGATCTTCGATTCTGGAGAAAAAGACTCAAAAATATAATGCCTAAAATAGTGAGATAGTCTCATAATTGTTATATGTGGTACGATCCATTTCTAATCAACAAGAATTCTGAGGCAAAGATGTTTGGTCTTTTAAAGTCAGGGCTTAACAAAATTCGAAAAGCTTTTTCGAAAACCCGTTCAATGCTGGGAGATAAAATCCGTACCCTCTTTAGAAGACCTCTTGATGAAGAAACCCTCGACGAGCTCGAGCAGATCCTTTACGAAGCTGACCTCGGCTCTACCTTAGCAACTGAGTTTGTGGAATATGTCCGCTCATACGGGAAAAAGTATAACCATCCCATCGATGCAATGAAAGCGCACGCCGAGGATATCCTCCATAAACCCCCACATATCGAAGGGAAAAAACCACTCACCTCCCCTAAAGTGATCCTCATCGTTGGGGTCAACGGAAGTGGAAAAACCACCTCCTGCGCAAAACTCGCCAGTCTTTATAAACAAGAAGGGAAAAAGGTGATCCTTGCTGCCGGTGACACCTTCCGCGCCGCCGCCACTCATCAACTTGTCACTTGGTCAGAGCGGCTCAAACTCGATTGCATTAAAGGAAGCCCAGGAGGGGACCCTTCTGCTGTTATCTTTGATGCTCTTTCCGCTGCCAAAGCGCGGGGCCACGATGTGGTCATCGCCGACACCGCAGGCCGCCTCCAATCAAAGACCGATCTCATGAACGAACTCGCAAAAATCAAACGGGTGACTGAAAAAGTCGTCCCCGATGCTCCTCATGAAATTTACCTCGTCCTCGATGCCACCACCGGGCAAAACGCCCTCGACCAAGCTAAAATCTTCAATGAATTCACCCCTCTTACCGGTCTTATCCTGACCAAACTAGATGGCTCAGCCAAAGGGGGGATCATCCTCTCGATCTACCACCAAATGGGGATCCCCATCCGCTACATCGGGATCGGCGAAGGTGAAAACGACTTCCTCCCCTTCACCCCCGAACCCTACATCGATGCCCTATTCTCCTAAAAGATAAAATGGGTCAAAATTCAAGGATAACTCCTCACCCTCAGTACAATCCTCCCGTATTATGCATTTTATTGCGGTTCTTCTCCTGTTGTAATAAGGCGCGTTATAATGGTCAGCTGAAAAGAGTGGTTCTATCACTTTTGGAAGTGGTCGAGGATGTAGAGCCTATCTTTTTTAAGGTGAAGAGGCTCCCCAATGGGAATTTCTTTTCCACGGCCACGTCTACCAAGGCGAAGACGAAAAGAAGTGATCGACTTTTGGAAAGAAAGATAGAGGGTCTGATCTTCTTTGGGGTGAAGAGCGAGGCGACGGATGAGCTTTTTTGACCACTCGAAATCAAGGGTTAGATTTTTTCCACAATCGATAGCGACAAAACGTCCTGCATGGAGTTCTTTGGGAAGGCAAGGAAGGATCGAAAGGTGGTTTTGTGTTTGATCGATCAGGAGTTTTCGAATGAGCCGTGCCCCTTCGCTTAAGAGAAGGAGGGGGGAAAGGTCTTCAGAAATTTCATCTTGGAGAGCGATCCCTTGGCAGTCGGTGTCGATGAGACGTGGACAAAGGATCCCTTCAAAGGCTGTCTTAAAGAGTTCGATGAATGAAGTTCCAATTTTTTCTCGATTCTTTTCTTCTATGAGAGTTTGGCACTGTTTTAGAAGGCGCGCTGTTCCGATATCAAGGAGAGGATATTTAGGCAGATGTTTACCTAGTTGAAACCAAATAGGGAGAATTTCTTCTAAATGAAGACGTCTTTTCACTAAGGTCCAATCTTGTTTTTTGGAAGAGCCAAAGTGGACTTTTTCTTTTGGGTCTTGATGAAACGGATGCGTTGCAACTATGATCATAAGCTCTTCTTTTCGTTTCACAGTTTTGATCTCTCCTTTATGTTTAAAGGTGAGCCCTTCACTCTCGCACCTTTCAACAAAGAGGAAGATTTGATGAGCAATGATGACGAGGCGATAGGAGAAAAATCCTTTTCCTCCTTTTCCAAAAATCCGCACCCATCCTTTCTCTAGATCTTGCATCACGGTAAATGTTGAAATGGGTCCTTCAATCATGGGGATGATTTCGAACTTTTCTTTTGAAATGAGATCTTCGAGAAGAAGTTTTGCAGGATAAGGGGTCACTTTCCAAGAGCTTTTGGGAAGAAGGAGGGGGGTTCCGGCTTCATGCGAAAAGGGTCTGTATTTTTCTGTCAGCTTGATTTTCACCAATGAGTCCTTCGGGGGTATTCTCCACACATTTCACTTTTACTAAGGTATTTTGTCTTAAATCTTCTTTGGGAAGTTGCACAGGCAAGAAGTTTTCACTATGACCCATGATCATTCCTGGTTTTTCTTCTGTTTCAAGGAGAACTGTCAATTCACTTCCAATGAATTTGTTTCTCAAATTGTAGGCATTTTTTTCTCCTTTTTCTAAAAGGAGTGCTTTTCTTTCTTGAATGACTTCTTGAGGAACTTTGTTTGGCATGCGAGAGGCGCGCGTTTTTGGGCGGTCGCTATAAGGGAACATATGGACTTTTGCAAAATGCACTTCATTCATAAGCTGGAGGGTTTCTTGAAACTCTTCTTCGGTCTCTCCAGGGAAACCTACGATGATGTCGGTTGTAAATGTAAAAATGGGGTTTGCTTTGACAAGCTTTTTTGTCGCATCGATAAAGTCTTGCTTGGTATATTTTCTCCGCATCCGTTTCAAGGTGAGGTTGGATCCTGATTGCAAGACAATGTGCATGGAGGGGGCTGTCTTTTCTCCATTGATGATTGCATCGAGAAGGTCGTCATCAACTTCATCGGGATCAATTGATGAAACGCGAATCCTTTCAATTCCAGGGATTTTATCGACTTGTCGGATGAGATCGGACAGAGGAACTGGGGGGATCTGATCTCCATCGAAATCTCCAATATTAATCCCGGTTAAAACGACCTCTTTAAATCCGTTTGCGACAAGTCCTTCGATTTCACGGAGGATCTCAGAAACTTTCTTTGAACGAGATCTCCCCCGGACAAAGGGGATGACGCAGTAGCTGCAGTAAGAGTTACATCCATCCTGGATTTTCACAAAGGCGCGGGTATGGGCTTCAAAACGCTCGATTTGAAATTCAGGCCACTTCTTTTCAGGATAAATCTCAGAAAGGAGGTTTTCTTTTTTATGATTGGGGATAACCTCTGTGACTCCTGGAAGGGCAAGAAGTTTTTTCTCTTCTCTCTCAGCAAGACATCCGGTTACGACCAATTTCTCCGGAGAAAAATCGCGGGCAAGTTTCCGGATTTGATAGAGGGAACGTTTATCAGCTGACTCTGTCACCGTGCAGGTATTGACAATGCAAAGATCGGCTTTTTCACCTTCTTGAGCCTCGACATACCCTTCTTTTTTTAGCTGGTCTGAAAAGGCCTGAGATTCATACTGGTTGGTGCGACACCCAAGTGTGACAATTTTATATTTTTTCATAGGACACGAGTATACCACTAATTGTCAAAAATCCTACGAAAAAATTCATCCTTCGAGTAGAATGGGACGGTTCAAGGAGAATTTTTATGTCTGCTCATCCGATTTCGATGGCTCTATCATTATTTTTTGTCATTAATGTTCTAGGAAATATCCCTCTCTACCTTGCCCTTTTAGGACGCTATTCTCCAAAAAAGCAGCGCCTCATCCTGATGCGGGAGTTTGCAATTGCCCTCTTCATTCTCCTCGCTTTTAATTATTTTGGTGCAAAAATTTTTGAATTTTTAGGGATCACTCAACATATCTTAGGAATGGCTGGAGGGATTCTCCTCCTTCTTATCTCAATTACGATGATTTTCCCTTCTCATGGGGAAGAAAAAGGGCCAAAACATGAGCCGATGATTGTTCCTCTTGCTACCCCTATTATCGCAGGGCCGGGATCGATTACGGCTGTTATGCTCTTTTCATCAAGGGTGCAAGATCCTCCTTTGATGACAGGAATCATTATCGGAACAGTGTTTGTCTCTTGTCTTATTGCTCTCACCTCTTCTTTTTTTAAGCATGGTCTTGGTGAAAAGGGGCTTATTGCTTTCGAACGCCTAGGGGGAATGATCGTTGCCCTTATTGCTGTCCAAATGTTTGCAACCGGTACGATCGAACTGGTAAAGACTTCGTTTGGTATCTAGATTCTTTGATAACTCCCCACTCATGCATAGAGATGTAAGTACGATGTCCAATGATGAGATGATCATCTAAGGGAACACCTAGGAGTTTTCCTGCAGAGACGAGGAGTCTTGTAAGCTCTACATCTGTTTTTGAGGGTGTGGGATCGCCACTAGGATGGTTATGGACCAAAATAACGCTATAGGCGCGCCTCTTAAGGGCTTCATAAAACATTTCGCGGGGATGGATAAGGACTTCCGAAAGGGTTCCCATTCCAAACATCTCGGCGTGAAACAAGGTCCCTCTTGCATCGCGGAGTAAAATATAGGCGAGTTCTTTTTTTTCATGTTCTAGTCTCCCCCGAATAAAAGCATAGACATCTTCTGCAGAATGGATGGGAAATTTGGTTTCTCCTCCAATGGCTTGACTCCGTTTTGCAAGGGCAAAAATTGCTTTGAGTTGGATTGCTTTTGCAGGACCAATCCCTTTGATTTCCATAAGAGCTTCCACAGGAGCTTCTAGAAGGGGGCCAAGCCCTTCAAATTTAATGAGAATTTCTTCGGCTAAACGGAGGACAGAAAAACCTTTGCGACCACTTCCTAAACAGATCGCTAGGAGTTCTGTTAAAGAAAGAGCTTGCTCTCCAAAAGAGAGGAGGCGCTCGCGGGGACGTTCTTCTTTAGGGACTCTTGCAAGGGTTGTCATTTTCTAAATACGCTTTTACCTTATGTTCTAAAACTGCGGGGATTTCAACTTCCATCAAGATGTCGTTCCCTTCATAGTCTTGGGTTATCACACGCCCCTCTTCCATAAGCTTGGAGACAAGGGCATAATCTTTTTGTGGAATTCGAACTTTGACCACTTTTCGAAGATCTTTGATGACACGCGCCATCATCTCCATGAGCTGTTCGAATCCCTCTCCCGTCTTTGCTGAAATGGGGACCACCCTTGGATATTTCAGCTTGAACCGGGCTATCAAGGTTTTATTTTGCACGAGATCGACTTTATTGAGAACTGTTATGATTGGTTTGTCTTTTGCCCCAAACTCTTTTAAGACTTCATAGGTTGACTCAGCATGTTCTTCAGCAAGGGGATGATTGATATCGACCAAGTGCAAAAGAATATCGGTATAGACAACTGCTTCCAAAGTACCTTTAAATGCAGCAACAAGGGTATGGGGAATTTTTCGGATAAATCCAACGGTATCCACCAAAAGGATCTCTTGGTGGTTCGAAAGGATAAATTTTCGCGTGGTTGTATCAAGCGTTGCAAAAAGTTTATCTTCCATCAAAACTTCAGCTGCGGTGAGGGCATTCAAAAGGGTTGATTTCCCAACGTTTGTATATCCAATAATGGCAAAGGTGGGAATCCCTGAGCGGATCCGCGCAAGACGTTGCGTTTCCCGATGTTTTTGTACTTCTTTAATTTCCTGATTGAGTTTAGCGATTCTTTTCCGAATCAACCGACGGTCAATTTCAATCTGCCGCTCCCCAGCCCCTTTTGTCGCTCCTCCGGCTCCTGCGGTTTGCCTTGAAAGGTGGGTCCATAGCCTTTTGAGACGGGGAAGTTGGTAGTGACTTTTCGCAAGTTCGACTTGGAGCATTGCCTCTTTGGTCTGTGCCCGCTGCGAAAAAATTTCCAAAATAAGTTCTGTCCGATCAATCACAGGACGCTTAAAAATCCGTTCTAGGTTTCGCTCCTGGTTCGGAGAAATCTCTTCATCGAAAATAATAACATCAGCGCCTATTTTATCTGCTTTTTCTTTGAGCTCTTGAATTTTCCCTTTCCCAAAGTAAAGGGCTGCATCAATTGTCCGTATTGAGCAAGGCTCTTTTGCTACCACTTCAAATCCGTAGGTCATGGCAAGAGAGCTGAGCTCATCGAGATGTTCCTGACACAAGGGGAGATCCGCTGCCCGCTCATATCCGCCAGCAACCATAGCGGTTTTGAGATCGCTCATGTCATATTTAATGTCTTCGTAAAGTTTATCTTCTTTCATATTTCAATTTCGAGTCCGTCATAAGCGAGAAAAAAACCATCTGGCAGTTTCTCGTTTGTTTGAGCATGTTCTAGTTCGTGAGAAATATGGGTGAAATAGGTCTTTTTTGCACCTATTTTTTTCCCGATTTCAATCCCTTCTTCTAAGCTAATATGAGCTCTTGATTTTTTCCAACGTCTTCCACTGATAACAAGGGTTTCGACCCCCTTGAGTATTGAAAAAATCTCTTCTTTGTAATCTAAGATATCGGTGACGTAGGCAAATTTTCCAAATCTAAATCCATTCACTTTCATTCCTAATTGATCATAGGAACAATAGTCTACTTTAAGCCCTTCAAATACGGTCTCTCCAAGATCCCCTTCTAAAACTTGAAACGTTAATTTTGGTTCATGAACATCATCTTTTTCATTCAAGGGGAGAAAATAATGGTAGCGGATTTTGAGCTCAGCAAGAGACTCTTTAGAGAGAAGACACGGAATGGGCTTTTTGTTTACAAAGGTATAGATCCGCAGCTCATCGAGTCCTGCAATATGATCATAATGGGTATGTGTGAGGAGGAGTCCATCAATTTTATCAATGTGATGGTGAAGGGCTTGTATTCGATAGTCAGGGCCACTATCAACAAGGTATTTTTTTCCTTTTTCCTCAATGAGAATGGAAGGGCGCAATCGTTTATTTTTTGTGTTTTTCGATGTGCAGGTTTTGCAATGGCATCCAATATATGGGATTCCCATCGATCCCCCTGTCCCTAAGAAGAGAATCTTCATAGGATCTCCTTTGCGAGCTTGTGACCAAGAAGGGCATGGTAGAGAAGTCCACGCGAACCCATTCCTGTCATGATATAGACCCTTTCCCCTACTTGCCGAGCAATGGGCATATATCCATGAGAATGCGCAACACGGATCTCAGAGCGGCACTCTTCCACATGAAATGATCCATAAGAAGGGAGAAATTGACTGATTTGCTGAAAAATAAGTTCTGTTGCTATTCCCATGCATGGCTCTTCGGTTATATATTCCCGCTCATACGTCGATCCTAGATAACATCGATCTTCTCTCTCAGAAAGGGCAAGATATCCTTTTCCAATGAGACTACTTTCCGAAAGAAAATATTTTGGCTTTTTGCAAACCAATATTTGCCCCTTGTTAAATCTTAAGTCCAAATCTCTTCCAGCCTCAAATGCGCGCACTTTTCCACCAGCTGCAAGGATAACTTTATCAAATTCTTCTAAATCACTTAGAGAAACATTCCGTTTCTCAAAGGTCGCTCCTAAGCTCTCACATACCCTCCATAAACCCTTTAAGTAAAGAGGGGCGTGAACCGTTATCCCTGATTTTATAAAAATCCCTGGAAGAAAATGACTTCCTGGAGCAAAAGCATGACACTTTTCAGCTTCCCACCAATCGATATCATCATACCTTTTTGCAGCCTTGCGAAAGGCACTCTCTTGCTTAGGAGTAACGGCGAGTTTTAAGATCCCCGTCTCTTTATAAACTTCTTCTCCCACAAGTTGCAGAAGAGCTTTTGTCTCTTCCATCCCCTCTTTCCCCATCCAAGAAGAGCGGGCACTCTCTCCAGGATAGGGATGCAAGAGACCAGAAGCCACCCCTGAGGCTCCTCCCCCTATTCCCTTCCCATCAAAAAGGGTCACATTTCCTCCTCGTTTGAGGAGGTGATAAGAAACAGCAAGGCCTGAAAAGCCCGCGCCCACAACAGCAATTTTTTTCATCTTCAAGAAGGTTTATATTTCCTGCTCATTAAAGTATAACTCTCAACGGCAAAATTAAAAAAGAAAAGAATGCCGGGAGTGAGCATAGCACAGAACGGAATCATCACAAAGAACCATTGGAGGGCAATAGCTAAAGTCTCTGTTTTGATAAAAAAGTTAACCCCTGTCAAAACAGCGGCAAAAGAGAGGATCCCAACCCCTAAAAGAAGGGGGACCAGCCCTATAATAAAGAGGGCTATATTTGAAAAAAGATTTTCCTTAAAGGAGGAATAAACTTCTCGTGCAAGGGTCAATTTCAATTTAGATTTAAGGGCAATCTGAGGGGTTGCAAAAAAGAGGAGAAATAAATTGAAAAAGGAGAGAAGAAGAGAGCCAAGGACAAGAAGAAAGGGGCCAAAAGAAAGAATAATACCCAAAACATCCCCTAGAGTGGGAATCTCCTTAAGGAGATAAAAAACTCCCATAAGCATCCACAAAAAAAGATAAGCCACAAGAAGAGGAAGGGTGAGGTATGACACTCCAATCATAAGCTCGAATGACTCGACTAAAATCTTCCTAAAACTTAGGGGAATCATCTTGACTTCATGTTGATAAACGCGCGCCAAAACAACGCCTGCAGCAAGGAGAAGTCCTGAAGATAAAAAGATGGGGAGAAAGGTCAAACTAAGAATGACCCACTGCCCCGCACCCACAGCAAGGGCTCGACAAAAAACAAGGATCAAACCACAGATCACAAGAACAGGAAACATAAAGAGAAACTTCCTTTTAGAAAAAGAAAAGCGGAGGGCGCGGTTAAAGATCTGTTCAACGTCTTCAAATGTCATGATGGCAATACTACCAAAATCATAAGAATTAATTCAATTACACCTGATATGTCGGATGGCCGCAACACCATACCACTTGTGGATCCAGTAGAAATCGTCAATATATAGACCCCGAGAGAAAAACCCCCCAATTGCTACTGTTAATTCGTTGTTATCTACTTGTTCTCTAGAGCGGGCATAAGTAGGTTGCGGACCACTCATATAAAGTCTTTCTCCTGTTTTGACGTAGTGCATCAAGATGGTAGTTGCTATCTCTAAAGCTTCTGGAAGCCCATAGCAGACTTTACTTCTTTCACTATATTCTTGAATAAGGGCTTCTTGATCCTCGTAAGGTTTATTTCGACTCTCTGGAATCACATCTTTTGTCATGAGAACCCAGTGAGACTTTAAACTTTTTGTCCCTAGACTATTTTTGGCATAATAGCTGTAATATTTGTACTGCGTGTTATAGCCTCTCTTAGGATTTTTAATGAGCTCTCCAAGTCTATTCAAATGAAACGGTCTCCCATCCACTTTCTCGGGAACGAGGACAAGAAGATGGGTATCACGCACCCTTTTTTCAGGCCAGAAGATACAATTACTTTTTAGGATTTTTCCTATATTTGGAGGAAGAGGAGGCTCAACACCGATATCTCCAAAATATTTCAACCATTTTGTTTTTCCAAAGCAAAAATTTCTAACTTCCTTGAACCGTTTATTTTCTAAAATGCTCTTCCATTTTTTACATACACAAGCGGCTCCTTCCTGATCTCTTGGGGATAAAAACAGAAAAATATTGCATAAAAGTTGTGATGGAAGAGCCTCGAAATGGGACGGAGCTCTTGCAACAATTTTCGCTGAACTTTTAGGAGGAGTGTGTGCAAATCTTTTGGACTCTCTGGCAATTTCAAAGCTGTCAATATGGTGTTTATACCGAACGTGATTCAAACATTGGTTTTTCTCTGCGTCTGCATCGCCCGTATCTCTCTGGATAGGGGCTGCTTCAAGAAGATCCAATCTTGAGCGTTGACTTTGGCAAAATTCTAACTTTTGAATCACGTTCGGTATACGTGGAGAAAATGGAGGGATTGACATATTTCTGATTTTTTAAGGTTTCATATTTTTAAATAGACCTCTTTCATAACTCGCTTTATATGAAAAAAAGAGGTTTTTTTGAGGAGATTTTTTGCAAAATTTTGAGAGCATGTGGAAACACATGGTCGATAAATTTTGAAAAAAAGATGCC
>Ga0075163_10001969_pt1 | contig 27644 bp, 20 predicted proteins | sample JI1023141ADNA_FD_71478 | JGI IMG/M metagenome (GOLD analysis project Ga0075163, IMG submission 71478) | Wastewater effluent complex algal communities from Wisconsin, to seasonally profile nutrient transformation and Carbon sequestration -... | ecosystem: Engineered > WWTP > Effluent > Algae...
GCCGCGTAGGTTTCGAAGTGCAGCATGCCGTAGCTGCCGACGATGCGGCCGAGCTCGCCGCCGCGTTTAATCTTGTCGCCGGCTTTGCGGCTCCACTCCTTGTGCGAGCCGGCGATGATGCCGCCGAGCACGAGGAAGAGGCCGGTGTCGGTGACGAAGAAGATGGCGCGCGTGCCGTCGGTCCAGCCCTTGTCGACGCCGACGAGGGTGCCGTCCTCCGGCGCGACGACCAGCGCCTTGTCGGGCGCGCTCGTGAGGTCGACGCCGGCGTGCCAGCGCTCGCAGGTGCCGGCGGTGCAGCCGGAGGGGCGGCCGCCGCCGAGGCTCCACGTGGCGAACTTCGGCGGCACCGACGGCATCGGCCACAGCGGGTCCTTGCTGCTCTCGGCCATCGGTACTTTTTCCCAGTCGTTGGAGCGGGCCATCGTTTAGGTCTCCTCGAGGGCGGCGACGTCGTCCGCGGTGATGGGCAGCTTTGCGGGGATGATGCTTTGCTGGCCGGCGGCGCAGTCCTGGGAGATCTGCGCGGCGGCCACGGCGATCCGGCGCATCGCCGCGTGGATGCGTTCGGCGGCGGCAGCTGTTCTGCCGGCGACGAGCAGACGGCGGGCGGCGTCGTGGTGGCGCTTGGCCTCGTCGAAGGCCCGAAGCGCGGCGGCCTGCTCCTTGCCCTGACAGCGGTGGGTGTCGATGAGCGCGCCGGCCAGCAGGAGGAGCTGGCGGACGTCGGCCAGCAGGCGCGGGGCGTCGCGGAGCGTGCGCTCGAGGTCGGCGACCTGGTCGTGCATGCTGCGGATGAAGGACTCGGGGCGCTCGGCGAGCAGGTAGACCTCGGTGTCGGCCTTGAGTTCGCCGGGGGGCGCCTCGATGGCGCACAGCTCGTGGGCGCAGCCGAGCACTTTGATGTCGATGCGGCGCAGGCGGTACCGCGTGGCTTTTCCGATTTCGCGGACGAGCAGCGTGCGCGCCGGAAGGTCGCCGCCGAGGGTGGCCTCATCGGTCGCGAAGCCGCCGCTGCGGCGCTTGACCTTGCCGAGCGGGACCTTCTTGTCGAGCGCTCGCCAGAGGCGATCGAGGATGTCGTCGACCGAGCTGAATGCGAGGACTTCCGGGTCGCGCAGGATCTCGGCGGCTTCGTAGAGCTCCTCGTCGTCGAGCCGAGCGGCGAGATTCTCCGGGGATGTGGTGACCGGCTCGGCCAGATCCTGGAGGGCAACCGCCAGGGCGCGCAGGGGATCCTGGCGTGCGGTGTCGAGGGCGCGCTGCAGGTCCATGCCGTAGGCCTCGCGGCCGAGGCGCTCGAGTGTTTCGATCAACGGGCCAAGAGAGGACGGCGCCTCGAGAGCATTCTCCTCGGTGGCAGCATCGGTGAGCTCCGCGTCCCGGAGCGCACGCTCCAGGCGGTCGAGGATGTCGCGTTGCTGCGCATGCCGCACGGTGCTCTCGAGCCAGCGCACATCGGTGATGGCGCCGCCGCTCACGTCGATGGAGGCGAGGACGGTGTCTGCGGATTCGCGTGTGACGACGAAGATAAGGCGGTCCTGCGCGCCGCGGTGCTCGAGGCGGAGGCGAAACCCCGGTGCGGCGTTGAAGTGCTCCGTGACGAGGTCGGCGAAGGCTGGTTGTATCGGCGCGAGGGTGGGTGCCGAAGGAGGCGCCTCTTCTGCTTCACCCGGATTTGTCGCGCCGAGGCCGCGGGGCAGTCGGCGGTCCCACCACAGTTGGGCGGTCGGCTGGAGCTCGCCGTATTTAAAGTCGCTGGACGGCGCGAGCTCGAGGTAGCGGCGCCAGCCGGCGAGGGTCGGCGGCAAGAGCTCGCCGCGGCGCAGGGCTTCACCCTGGGCCAGCGTCAGTTTGTCGTTCAGGATGAGCGGAACCTTGAGGTCCTCGTCCTCCAGGGGACGACCCGCGCGGGCGAGGCCCTCGCGGACGTTTCGCTCGATGCGCGGCCACCAGCGCGACAGCCACGCATCGCTGGCGCCGCGCCACCGCAGGTCAGTGATGCTGGCACCCGGCACGAGCGAGCGCTCGATGTGGGCCTGCAGCGTCGTGACATAGTCCGCGGCGACCTCGTCGGGCCACTGCGATCCGGCTTCGAGGGCGGCAGCGGTGAGGCCGAGCTCGTGGACCTCGTCCGACCTGAGGAGCTTCCAGGCCGGGTCGCCGAGTTCGCGGACACCGATCTGTCGGCCCACGTCGGTCTCGACGATACGGCCGAATTCGATGAACGTTCCGTTCAAACGCTGGGCGCGCAGCCCCTCATAGACGGGTGCCGACTCGGGATACGGGACCATGTACTCGACCTCGCGCACCTGCGCGGTCCACTTGGCCCATGGCCACGCGTCGACGTCGACGCGGCGCAGATCCTTGAGACGCTCCTCGCCTTCAGCCCGCAGGCGGGCGGCTTTCTCGCTGTCGGTGGTGTCGCGCGCGTCACGAAACCTCGCGCTCGCCTGGATGAGCAGGCTGTGCGCCTCGCGGGCGACCTTGTAGCGGGCCTCGGCGCGCAGCGTGTCGCGCCGCGCCTCGATCGCCCGTTTGGTCGCCTCGGGGTTGCGGGAGATCATCATCAAGATCTCCTCGTCGGACAGGCTCTGCTGGGCACCCGGGTTACTCGTGTCGCGGGCCTGGCTCTCGAGCACGGCGCTGAGCCACGCGCGCTTCCCCTGGATGAGCTGGTAGCGGTACCAGTCCATCGAGCGCTCGGACAGGTAGTAGTAAATGCGCACGGTCGCATGCTCGTTCCCTTGGCGGACCGCGCGACCATTTCGCTGCTCGAGGTCCGACGAGGTCCACGGCAGGTCGAGGTGGTGCAGCGCGCAGGTCCGTGTCTGGGCGTCGAGGCCCTCGTTGGCGACCGAGTTGGCGATGAGCACGTCGAACATGGGCTGCACGCGCCGCGTCGTGCCCGTCGAGCAGGTGCCCGGCGCGGGCGGCTCGGCGTCAATGCCGTTGAACTGGCGAGCGATGCGGATGCGGTCGGCGGGCTTCGTCTCGACCGCGTTGAGCACGGCGATCCGCTCGCGCGGGATGCCGCGCGCGACCAGGGTCTCGACCAGCCACTTGTGCACGGCGATCGGCTCGCAGAACACGATGTGTCCGCAGCCCTGGCTCGCGGCGATCCGCTCGGCGCAGGCGATCAGCTTCGGCGCGGCATACTCCTCCGGGAAGACGGCCTTGAGCGCGTCGGCGTATTCGATGCCCTGGCCGAGCTTCGGATGGAGCGCGATCGTCGACAGGCGCGCCAGCAGGCCGAGGATCGTGCCCTGGCCGCCGCCGCCGCTGGCCTTCATGCGCTGCAGCGTGGACTCGATCTTGCGGACGAGCCGGTCGTACTCGGCTTCCTGCTCGTCGTTCATGGCGACGTGGACCTGTTCGCTGCGCGGCTCCGGAAGCTTGAGGCCGACCTCGGCGCCGCTGCGAAACTCGCCGTAGGTGCGGATGATGGTCCGCAGGTCGTCGAGGTTGATAAAGCCGTCGACGACGGAGCGCGTGGCGACTTTGAGGGTGATGTCGATGATCTCCCGGCTCTCGATCTTGAGGAACCGGTCGATGAACTGCTCGGGATCCATGAGGCCCTTCTTCGAGAAGGCGTGCGGGTCCATGAGCTGGATCAGATTATAAAACTCGAGCGGCGAGTTCTTGGCCGGCGTCGCGGTCAGCAGCACGATGCCGGTGCCGCCGGTGTGGCGGCGCACGGCCGCGGCCCGGAAGTCGAGCTGCCAGGCGCGCTTGCTGCCGTCGCCCGCATTGCCCATGAACTTCGGCATGCCGTGCTCGCGCGGCTCGGGCTTGTAGGAATTCTTAAAGGCGGTCGCCTCGTCGACGACCAGCATGTCGATGCCGATGTCGTCCCAGGCGATGCCGGGGTCGAACTTGTGGCCCTCGGGCAGCTCCAGCATCTCCTCGACCCAGGCGCGGGCGCCGTGTTTGAGAATGGCCCGCTCGCGTTCGCTGAGCTTGTCCAGCGACTTGTCGGCGGCGTTGCGCTGGCGCAGTTTGATCTGGCGCTGGATGCCGTCGACCTTGGCGACGTACTCCAGCAGGGTCTCCTCGTTGAGCTTGGTCCGGCTGAGGGCGTCGTAGCTGAGGATCACCACGTCGACGAGGCCGGCCTGCAGCGCGGTCCACTTCTCGGCGCGCTGTTCGGGTGTATCGGTCTCCGAGGTGATGACGTCCTTACGCGTGCCGCGGGTGATGCGCTTGCGGTTGCTGCCGATCACCGCGATGCGGTAATCGGGCAGCACGCACGTGAAGTTGTCGTACCACTGCCACACGAGCGAGCCGGGCACGAGGAAGACCGGGCGGCGCACGCGGCCCTCCTGGCGCAGGCGGGCGACCGCGGCGATCGCCGTGAACGTCTTGCCAACGCCGACATCGAACGCGAGCAGGCCGAACCCGAAGTGAATGATCCGCTGCGCGCCCGCGACCTGGTGGGGCTTGAGCTGCGGGCCGTTTGGATTCCAGCGGACGATCTCGAGTCCGCTGCCCTCGAACGTCGGGACGAGGACGCCGCGAAAGGCCCGGTTGTAGGCGTTCGTGACCGCTGTGCGGCGGTCCTCGCTCGCGGCGATCCAGCGGGTGAACATGCGGTTCCAGTGGCGGCCGAGCAGGAGGCGGAGCACGCCGATCTTTACGTCGTCCTCGTCGTCCTCGCCGCGCTCGCCGTCGTCGTCGGACACGTCGCGCGACTGGCCGATCTCGGCGGCCTCCTCGGCCTGCAGCCGGGCGATGTCCGCGTCCTCGAGCTTCGGTTTGAAGAGAGTGTTGTCGTGGTTCATCCAGCCGATGCACCACAGCGTCTCGGGGGTGAGGACGCTGCTGCGGTCGCCGAGCTCCGCGTAGGCGCGGCCGAGCGGGTATACGACGCCGTCCTTGCGGACGAGCTCGACGGGGCCGTAGCGATGGTTGAGCGCCTCGGACATCCACGTCGACACGAGCTCCTGCGGGATCCAGCCCTGGCGCGGAGAGATGTCGCGGATGTCCTCGAAGACGGCGAGCTCCATGGCGGCCAGGAGGCGCTGGAGCTGACGCGCGGCCTGCGGGTCGCTGGCGGCGCGGGCCGCTGCGGCGTCGTGCTTCGGCCACAGCTTGCCGGTGAGGTAGATGCTCCCGGGCTCGAGCTCGTTCCAGTCCTGGCCGTCGCGGCACCAGTCCGCCGCGAGCAACGCGTTCACGATGGCGTCGCGGCCGAGCTTGCCGCCCTGCTCGCGGTGGAACTGTGCGAGCTCGTCGACGGTGAGGTGGCGACGGCGGCGAAACAGGTGCTCGGCCTGGGCGAGCACGTCGTCCGGCTGGGCGCGGAACTTCGGGCGGATGTTCGGCGGGGCTGCGACGCTGGGCGACAGCTCGCCGGTCTTCTGGTAGGCGGCGAGCAGGCGCTGCGCGACGGCCCGGCGCTCGGCGAGCTTTCGCAGCTCCATCCATCGCCACGGGTTTCCGTCGTGGGCCGCGAGCGCGGGCATCTTTCGCAGAGACTCGAGCGCGGCGTGCAGCTCGGGATGGAGGCTGAGTGCGCGTTCGTCCTCGTCGGCGACCAGAGCGAGGTAACGGTCGACACGGCGGCCGAGGTCCATCGCGTGGCGCAGCTCGTCGCCGATGTCGCCGGGCTCGTCGCCCATGTCGCGCACGATGCTGTCGGCCGGCGCGGGTTGCACGACGGGAAGGGCCTGCAGGGAGCAGCTCTGGCAGAGGGCACGCGGCGTGAACGCGGGGAAGCCGGTGAAGTCGCCGGTGACGGTGTATCGGCTGCGCTTCTTCTTGCCGGTCTTCTCGTCCTGGCCGCCGCCGATGGTTCGCTCGGTGCCGAGGATGTGGGCCGGGTTCTCGTCGAAGTAGTGGCCGTCGAGGACGGTGCGGTCGGACGCATCGACCTCGCCGAGTTCGCCGCCGCGGGCGCGCCACACGAGCACGTCGACCACGTTGCCCGCGCCGGGGAACAGGTCGCGGCCGGCGGCGGTCTCGCTCGGGAGGCGGAAGGCGACCTCGAGGTGGTGGCGCCGCAGCACGCGCTCGCGCAGCGTGCGGTTGGACGCGCCGGTCAGAAAGCCCGCGGGGATGATGAACACGCCGAGCCCGCCGGGCACCAGCAGGTCGAGGCTGCGGCGCATGAAGTACGCGTACGACCTGGTCTCCTGATAATCCGGGTGCTTGTCCCGGCCCGCGTACTCGCCGCGTTGACCGTAGGGCGGATTGGACAGGATGAGGTTGAGGGCGCCCCGGTAGCGCGCGCTGTGCTCGGTCATCCACTGCTCGAGCGATGTGATGTACAGCTCGACGTCGGGGCGCATCGCCGCGAACATCTTGGCGCTGACCGCCGACAGCTCGACCGCGGTCCAGCGCAGCTCCTTGAACCTGCCGTCGGTCACCATGCAGCGCGGCGGACCGAGGGGCCGCACGAGGCGGCCGATGCCGACGCTCGGCTCGAACGCCCGTACGACACCGTCGTAGCCCGCGAGCTCGCCGAGGCGCGCGCAGACCATCGAGGCGATCGCATCGGCGACCGACGTCGGCGTGTAGTATTCGTGGATCAGCGCGAAGTCGTCGGGGACGAGGTCCGGCGGGAACTGGTCCATCACGTTCTCGATCGACAGGCCGCCCCAGCCGCTGTATGCGAGGACGGCCCCGCGTTCTTCGGCGGTCATGTCCTGCGGGCGACGGGTCGCGACGATGCGCATGGCCTCGAGGTTGCGGCGCGTTCGCTTGGCAGGCGTCGCGGACTCGGGGCCCTGCGTGCGTCGACTGGCGCGACGCTCGAGCCAGCCGGCGATGGCCGCCTCGAGCATGGCGCGCTGACGGACGACGAACGTGTCGAAGTAGGGGCGCGGGAAGTCCAGCGGCAGGAGCTGGCGCCACCGCGGGAGAATGATGTCGAGGACGTGGGCGGGGTTCTTCATGATGCGCTCCTGGCCGCGGCGCCGACGGCGATCGACCGGTCGAGCGGGGTGAGCTCGGCGGTTTCTAATAAGGCCGAAAGCTCGCGCTCGGTCATGCCGGAGTCGTCGCCGACGGCGGTCAGCACGTCGCGCTCGAGCCGTACGAAGAAGGCGTCGGTGAGCGGCGCGTGCGGGTTCGAGGCGTGACTCGCGGCGATGGCTGCACCGAGGCGTGTCCGCGCCAGGTAGTGGAGGCGGTCGAGGTCGTTTTGCTCGCCGAGGATCTTCGTGACGGCGCGTGCCTGATCGGAGGCAGGTTTGCGTTCACCGGCGAGCAGCGCGGTGCGGCATGTGGGGCAACGGAGGTTCGTGCCGAGGCGGTATGGGCAGAGGGAGCATGAGACCTTCGGGTTTGCGTCGAGGACGGCCGCGTCCCACACGCCGTACCCGGGCGTCGTGCGCGGCGGCAGGCCTGGCTGGACGGAGCCCACGCGAGCGATCTGCCGCAGCTGGCTGCCGACGAGCGCGAGGATCTCGGCGAGCATCGTGCGCCGTTGACGGTCGAGCACGACGGTCCACGTGATGTCGGTGCGGCTGGCTGCGAAGCGGACGTGGGCGATCGGTTCGTCCGCGGCGAGGTCGGGGAACCGGAGGATCGATCCGATGCACTCGTGGTAGCGGCCGCACGCCCACTCCGGCGCGGCGTGCTCGGTCCGAAGAATGGTGATGGAACCATCCGGCTGCGTGCGCGTGGCGACGGTGCCGAGGGTCTCGCTCACGACGAGGCGTTCGGTTTGCGAGGCGGTGACGTTGGATGTCGGGGTCGCGCTGGTGCTGCATGCAGCGCCGCCGCCACTGCAGGCATGGCAGCACGAGGACGTCACGGCGGGCTCGCCGGGCCACGCGTCCCATTCGCCGCCGAGCGTATCCTCGCCGAGGCTGCTGGCGAGGTTGCGCAGGCGGCCGCCGACGTCCTGGCTCTGGCGCTGGTCCTGGCATCGGAAGAGGCCGCCGGTCTGGCCCGGGAGCGCGAGGCCCTGCGACGGCATGCAGCGCACGAGGCCCGCGGGTGCGAGGATCTGATAGCCGCCCTGCATCGGCTCGACGACGAGTCGCTGGGCGAACCGCCCGAGCAGTGCGGTGTCGACGTACCAGTCCTTTCCCACGCGGTAGAGCCGGCCGGGTGTGGCGCTGCCTTGATTCGGCGACATGACCGTCAATCCTCCTCGAGCTCGGCCAGAGCCTGTTTGAACGAGGCCATCAGCGTCTCGTCGAGTTTCGTGTCGACCGGGGTGTCCGAGGGGGCGGGCGTTGGCGGAGATGCCGGTGCCGGCTCGGGGACGACCGGAGATGCCGTCCGGCGGACACGCCGTGGCCTCGCCGGTGCCGGGCTCGGCTCCGAGGTCGGCACCGGCGAGGCCTCGCGCGGCTTGCTCGTCCCGCAGTAGAAGTTGGCGAGATCCTGGTCGAGGAGGGACTGCGGCGGCTTCGGGAGCTCCTGCTGGGCGCGCTGCGCGGCGATCTCCATGAGGTCCTCGGCCGCACCGCAGGCGATCCGCTCATACTTGCCGCTGTCCCATTCGTAGAACAGCGCGTAGGTGTCGCCACCGGCGTGGAGGATCTTGAAAGCGCCGGCACGGAAGCGGGCGCGCAGGCCGCTTCGTCCGGCGTCCGTCGTCTCCTGCCAGCCGAGCCCGCCCTTCTTGCCCTCGACGGTCGCGGCGGAGCGGCGCAGCATCGCCTTCCGCTTCTCGGTCGCGGCGCGGTCGTCGGTCGTCAGCGTCTGCTCGTCGATGGGCTGCTTGTTGTCCTCCGCCTTGTCGGGTGAAGGGGGCGCTTCTTTGCCTGGTTTTGCGGTGTCGCCGGTTTTTGTGCGTGACGCCTTGCGCTGGCTGGATTTCGGCTTTGCGCGCTTCTCGGCGGGCCGGTCCGACTCGGCGGATTTGGAGGGCGCGGGCGCCGGCGATTCGGCTGCATCGCTCGCGCGTGCGCTCGGCGGCGTGAACCGGACGCCCGGAGCGAGCGGCACGTCGTAGGATTCGCCCGTCTTCGTATCTCGTAGGCGCATCGACCATCCAGTCGCGCGCACCTCTTCGACGATATACCTCGTTGTCACGATTGCACCTCGTTGTCACGCTGTCTTGCTGCGCACCAATGCGCAGCCGATGAAAATGATTCTGTCTATGTCGTCGCGCGCGCAGCCCGAGCACGCGACATGCCGAGGGCGATGCCCAGCGTGGTCGCCAGGGCCGCGCCGCCGAGCAGCGCCGGGCCGAGCCAGCGTCGGCCGCCGCTACCCGACTCGGGATTTGGATCGAACGGCAGCCCGCCCTGGAGCGGGAAAGGAGCGTCCGGCGCGGGCTCCTTCGGATCGAGGACGGACGGCCCACCGGCACCGAGCTTGTTGCCGAACTTCATCGCGGCGCGCTGGATCGGCGTCGTGGGGATGCCGGATTCTCGCAGGGCCTCGGCGTACTCCTTGTCGACCTCGCGCACGGTCTCGTATTCGACGCCCATGCGCGCCGGATGTGTTAATAATCGTTTGCGCATCTCGATGCAGTGGTCGCGCAGGGGCTTGTTGTCGACGAACGCGGCATACGCGGGTCGCCCGTCGACGGCGGTCGGTCGCACGTAGGCGCAGTCGAGGCTGCGCGACAGCCGGCCACGCTGCAGCCTGGCGACCGCCTGCACGGCCGGGGTCGTCATCACCTCGTCGGCGCGCCGGTACTGCGCGATGAGCAGCTCGGCCGGCGGCCACTGGACGCATATGGTGTCCTGGCGAGTTCCCAGCTTCGACAGCGGGGGCGCACTGAACTCGCCGGTCTTTTCGTCGTAAGGCCACTTCGGAGCGGTCTCGTAGGCGAACCGTCGACCGTCCGAAAGGCCATCGGCGAACCAGCACTGGCTGCGGGTCTTCGCGGTCGCGAGCAGGCCATTCTTAAGTGTGCTGCTGGTGACGAGCGGGACGTACTTGCCGTTCGGCGCCGCCGGCCGGTAGATGCCGGATGCGTTCGCGCCGAGGCGCCACTCGCCCGCGACCTTGCGCGCGAGGTAGGGGAGCAGGTAGTCGCCGTGGCCCTGCTCGAGCGCCGACGTGTAGAGCGCAGAGAACCAGTCGCGCCACAGCCGCTCGATCTTCACGCAGTCGACCTTGTACGCGTCGGGGCCACCCGCGGCGATCTGCTGCCAGGTCGTGCCGGCGAGCTGCTGGAGCGCGGGGAAGTAGTCGCCGGTCTGCGTGAATTCGCCGTACTGCTGGACGATCTCGCCGCTGCTGTAGTAGCGAAGCTCTGTGTTGGAGGGCTGCTTCCAGGTCCGGTACTGGACGAGGCCGGCGACGCGGAACGTGCCCGGCAGGCAGCCGTAGCCGCCGTTGTACTGCACTGTCTTGTTGGCGAACGGCGCGAGAATCTGGCCGAGCACAGTCTTGTTGTCTCGCTGGTCGATGCCATCAACGAGCTGCCAAGGGATGGCCTCGGTCGGCGGCGAGAATAAACTTGTCCAGTCCACTCCGGCTGCCTCGATGTTGATGAAGGTCCGGACCCACTCCTGATCGATGTCTCGGTTATAGGAGCCCCAGGGCAGCCGTGCGCGTTGTTCGGGGGCAACGTTATCCCCTAATCGCATACCTCCGAAGATGCGTGCGAGGGCCTTTCCGATTCCGACGACGATGCCGATGACCCACCCCGCGACAGGGACCGCGGAGATCGCGTTGAGAGCCAGATCCGCGGCGACGTTGGCCATCGCCCCCATCAGACGTTCGGGGTCGGCTGTTAGCCCGAAAGGTATCTCGGCGAGTAGCCCAGCGATCGTGTCGGTCTTCGGATCGATCCAGGACGTCTTGGACCATGTAGGGCCGAGCAGATCGCCGGCCAGCGTCGCTTTGGTCTTCCAGAGCATCTGGGTCGCCTGATTCCATGCTTGAGCCCCTGCCTGGCTGAGGATCGTCTCCCCCAAGGTCTGAGATCCTTGACCCTGAGCACGTTGCATCAACGATATGAACGCGTCGTCAGCAAATGCGTCGGCTCCTGGATAGGGACTATTAAAGACATCCGGAACACGATCGAAGATGCGGTTGTTGGGGTTGATGATCATAAAGCGCTCACGCAAGCTTCCAGCACGCATTCGAGAGGTGTTTCGAACTCCTGGGGGCACTCATTCGCCTGCGCATCGCACTCGATGCGGCACACTCCGGCGTAACAGGTATGCGCGAAGCCCTCGACCGGGCGGCAGTCAGAATCTGCACTGCAAGAATCTTCACAGTACCCGATTCTGCACATTAGGCCCGACGCGCAGTTCATCTCCTTGTCGGTCTCGGGATCGTAGCCGCAGGGGTCGCCGAACTCGCCGCCCGTGGGCTCGTCGTCTTTGCAGGCGACGCCGTCGGCGAGGAGGAGCAGGACAGGGAGGAGGAAGGTGTGGAGACGCATGGCTTCGCCATCGTACGACAGCGCGGTATCGCGCGTCGAGCCCTGCTCAACTCGCATGGGCCACCTCCTGGGCGTGCTGGCGCAGGCACGGGTCCGCCGAGGCCTGCGCCAGCTGCTGGAGCTCGCGGGGCAGACTCGGCAGGGCGCGGACGGTCGCGCGGCGCACCGCGAAGAAGCAGGCGAACCGGCGGAGCACGTAGTTGTACGCGAGGGCGGCGAGCTTGCCGCGTGGGCCGTCGAGGCCGGCGACGTGGAGGCTGCCCTGGTGGACGTGCAGAACTTCGCCGCGGCGGTAGAGAGTGCCAGGGCGCGCCTGGCCCTGCACGAATGCCGGGACGCGCGACACGAGCGCGGCGGTGTGGGTGATGAAATGGCGGTAGATCGCGGCGACCTGGCGGGCGTCCTGGGCGAGGTTCGTGCGGGGCTCCATCAGGCTTGCGACGACGTGCAGGCCCTCCAGAGCTGGCTTGGCGGAAGCGGTGGTCCAGCGCACGCCGGGGCCGACGGCGTCCAGGCGCGTGCTGTAGACCCACGGGAACGTGCCGAGGTGGAGCACGAGCGGCGTGGTCCACCCGCACGCGCTCTCGGCCCGTGGGGGCGGTCCGGGCCAGCCGTCGCCGAAGTAGCCGGGGGCCGTGTCGGGGTAGAAGGCGCGGGCCATGCGGCCCTGGTCTGTGAAACAGGCGCCGGAGTCGAGCGTCGTCGGGTCGATGCTGACGCGCCACAGCTCGCCGCGGCTTCGGCCGAGCGCCGTCATTTGGCGCAGCACGGCGGACTGCACGCGTGCTTGCTGGTCGGTGATGCCGGGCCGGGTCGCCCGCAGCGCGCCCTCGAACGCGGCGAGGCCCGCGAGGTTCATCGCCGTGATGCGGTCGCCGCCAGTTGGAATGGATGTCGGCGCCGCCGCGAGTTGCTGGCGAAAGCCGAGCACATCGGCGAGGGCCTGCCACTCGCGCGTGTACCAGCGCTGCACGTCCAGCGCGGAGCGCAGGTCGAAGTCGCCGACGAGGTCGGCGAGTCGTGCGAGGTCGTCGCCGTAGCAGCGGAGGTCGGGGGTCATGCGAGATCCTTGGGCAGCGTGCCGACGAGGGCGGCGAACACAGCGGGCACGCCGGGCCAGGCGGACGCGCTCAGCTCGGGCGGAAGCGTCGCGTGGGCGAGGTCGATGCCGAGGGTTTTCATGTCGTCGAGGAAGCGGGTGCGGACCTCGTGGTACTTGTCGCTGCCGCGGCCGGTGCCGAGGAGCGAGGGATTGGCCCAGCCGACCTTGATGTCGGCGTGGTCGTCGATGCGGTAGTTCTTCAGCAGACGTTGCAGGTAGACGGTGGCGCCGAAGGCCGCCGCGCGCGGCTGGAAGACCAGTTCGGGTGGCGCGTTCAGGAGCGGCGCTTTGTTGCCGACCTCGGGCACGCCGGTCCACAGGAAATAGGGTGCGAGCGCGCCGAAGAGACCTCCGGAGCCGAACTCCGCGGATTGCTCGCCGTACTTGAGGGGCTGGTTGCGATCCTTGTTATTCTTGTAGGCGGCGCGCGAGCTGTCGCGCTCGTCCTGCTCGCCCTCGGCGTTGCCGTTGTGTGCCGAGCTGACGAACTGCGACTCGCGGAAGGCGATGCCGGCGAACAGTCGCGCGGACCCGGCGATCTTCGAGGTCTCCTCCATCAGCATGAACAGCGGGCGGAGGTCGGTGGGTGTGTCGCCCCAATTGCTGACGAGGTCGCCGTGCACATCGGCCGCTGTCGGCAGCGGCGCCAGCTCGATCGTGGGGAGGTTCGATGGCTGGTTCGTCGGGGTCGAGGTCGATGAACTCGCTGCGCTCGCGCGCCGGCTGCTGAGGAAGGCGACGCCGCCCACGCCGAGCGTGGCACCGAGGGTGATCCAAAATCCGCGATTCATGATCCGGGCGCCTCCTCGGGTTCTGGCGCCGAACGCCGGCTGCTCAGGCCGAAGAGGACGACGCCGACCGTGGTCAGCGCGGTCGCGCCGGCGGCGATGACCGCGGGGTGGCGCCACGAGAAACCCGCTTGGTCAGCCGTGGGTGTGGGCTCCTGGCCCGGTACGTCGCCGGTGGGTGTCCCCGAGTCCGGTGCGGTCGGGCCGCTCCCGTTGAGTCCGCCTGGTGCTTTGCCACCGCTGTCGGTGGGCTTGCTGACGGGCGGCGGGACGACGCCGCCCACCGGTTTGACGCCGGTGTTCTTCGCGGGCTGGATGGCGACGGCGGGGCGAGGAACCATCCAGCCCTGCGGCGCGATCCATTTTTTGATCGTCGCCGTGTCCCACAGGTCGAGCGCCTTGTGCAGCGGCTCCCAGATGGCGCCCTCGGGCCGCTCGCGGTCCGGCACGCGGTTGCCGGGGTCGGCGTCCGTCGAGTTCGCCTGCCCGCGCAGCAGGAGGAGGGCCGCCGGTGCGAGCGCGTCGGGCCCTGGTGAGTAGACGACGCCGCCGCTGCGAGGCGTCGCGGCCTGGACCGCCGACCACGGCCAAGCGCTCGTCGGCATCTGCTTGACGCGCGCCATGAACGCTGCGCGCGCAGCATCCGTCGCGTCGTCGTAGGCGGCCTTGACGAGGATGGCCACATCCTCCTCGCGGAGCAGTCGCTCCGGCCCTGTGATGCGGCGCTCCGAGTCCGCGAGTTCCATCAGTCTGGTCAGTCGATGTCGATCGAGCAGCATGTTCCACCTCGTTTTACTGACCGGCGAACGCCCATGCGCCGCCATTGTTCATCACGATCACCGACCGCGTGACGGGAATGTTCGGGAGCCCGCCCGCGAGCTCGTCACCGCCGGTCGCGGTCAGCACCGGCACCCCGACGCCGCGCCGCGTGAACGTCAACGTCGCGTCGAGCGGCACGAGGTCACGCGGCGGCAGCAGCACGACGTCGGGGTTCGCCGAATCGTGGGTCACATGAAACAGCCCCGACCACGCCGGCAGTCCGCCGGGACCTTGCAGCGTCACGGTATTGATCCGATTCGCCACGCGGCTCTCCGCGGCGCGGGCCCAGGAGAAGAGGCGCGCGCCGAGCTCGTTCACGCCGCCGATGCTCTCGACCAGCAACTCGACGTGCACCTCCATCGCCTGCGGGGCAATTTGCAGGCGCAGCCGATCCGTCGGCCGCACGAGCACGAGCTCGGTGTTGCTGGGCGTGGGCCTGTACATGGCCCGCGGCTGGACGATGGGCCCGCTCTGCAGCTCGAAGAAGTCGCCGGGATCCAGCGGCCCCTTCGTCAGCACATTGACGTGGAGGAGGTACGGGTCGCCGCCCGGCACCTTGCCCCATAGACCCGCCGGCAGGATGCCGACCGGCGTCTGCAGCGACACCTCGGTCCAGCCGTCCACCTGGCGGAACGTGGGAGCCTCCTGCGGGATCGTGATCCCGTCGAACGACCGCGCCCGCAGCTTGATCTTGTTCATCGCGCACACTCCTCCCACGGCGCCACGCACCGCACGCTCCACACCCATGATTCACGCGGCGACTCGCCGCCCACCTACTACGATTCGTTCTTGCCGCAGTCGCATGTCCGGCCCATCGAGCACGACGAGCAGCACTTGATGCCCTTGCCGTGGTGGACGAACAGCCGGATGTTCTCGATCTGGTTGTTCTGGCCGAGGTGACGGATGCGGACCTTGAGGCGGTTGTTGCCGCCGACGCAGCAGTGCTGGCCCATCGCCAGCGGGATCGGCAGCAGGCCGTCGCCGATCACGGTGCCGTCATTGTTATAGATCTCGCTGCCGTAGTGCTTGGTGTCGAGCAGCTCGTCGTCGAGGTACCATTCGATCTGGATCTCGTCGTGGTTGCTCGCGTTGTTGGCGAGCCGGTAGCGCAAGCTGTAGCAGCCGGTCGGCCACGGCGGCCGCGCGTCCTGAGACAGCAGCACCGACGCGCCGGGCACGACGGGGATCGTGCCCTCCTGAATGATGTTGATGTCGGTGCGTCCGCCCCGGTAGAACCGGAAGGTGGTGATCGGCGCGTACAGCAGGTTCTCGCAGCCGCTCGCGGGCATGACAGTGCCGCACGCGGGCAGGACCTGGGTGGTGGTCGTCGTGGCGACAGGCACCATCGCGCCCGGGTTTCTGCACATCTCCGCGGCGATCCGACGCGCCATGTAGGTCAGCTTCTCTTCGGTCTCGGTATCCATCACTTCTGTCCTTTCGCCTCGGCCGCGCCGAGGAGGTTGTTCAATTCCTTGTCGATGCCGCGGTCCTGAGCCGCGGGGGTCGGCGATGCTGTGCTGCGACCGCGGGCCATCAGCGTCATGAATTCCTGGTCGACGGACACGGGGTCCGGCCTCGCCGAGGACGTCGAGGTATTGGGCGTCTCGCTCGGCTGCGCCGGAGTCTGCTGTGCGAAGCTCGGCGCTTCGTGGGCTGACCACTGGAGGACGAGCAGGCGTCCAGGCGCCGCGCTGTGCACGGCCAGGGTTGGCACCTCGAGGCGGACCTCGTGGCCTTCGCTGTCGACGGCCTCGATCCGCGCGACTGGGGAGCTCGCGGCCACGAGGACGCGCTGGATGCGGTAGACGGCCGTGCTCATGGCGTCTCGCTCCCGTCGCCCTGCGGGTGCGCGAGCGCGTAGGTGAGGGCGCCGACCATGTACATGGTGCCGCCGACCGCGAACACGGCGCGCGTGACGACGTGCTCGTCGAGCGCCGCACCGGCGAGGATGCCGGGCACACCCGCGATCATCATCACGGGCGCGCCGGAGATCCGCAGATCCGCTTTGCGCTGCAGCTGATAGCCGATCGCGAACCCCGACGCGGCGCTGACGACCACGGCGCCGACGTCGTACCAGCGGCCGCGGCGATACTCGGCCATCCGCTGGACCGTCTCCGCGTCGGCCTTCTGCGCGCAGATCCTCTCGGCCGCGGCGCGGTCCGTCGCCTCGCGGATCTGCTGGCGCGCCGACTCCAGCCGCGCGGCGTACTCCTGGCGCACGCTGGATTCGATGTCGTTGATAAATGTGCCCGGCGTTCCGGGCTTCGCCTCGCTCGTCATGGTTTCCTCCTCACGGTGTCCAGCCCTTCGAGAACTCGCCCGCGCGGGTCCTCACCCAGCATTCCAGCGCCGTCGTCGCACCATCGATGATGTCGTCCAGCACCTCGCCGCTGCGGCCGGGGCGGCCTGCGGCGATCTCGGCGGCCGACTTCTCGATGATGTGGCGCGACACCTGGCTCGTCGCGGCGTCCTGCTCCATCATCTTCATCGTGTGCGCGGCGTAGTCGAGCTCATTTAATTTTTGTCGGTAGCTCCGCTGCAAGTCCGACGCGTGCTCGGCCAGGCGGCGGTTCCCCTCGATGAGCTGCCGGGTGAAGTCCGCGGCCTGGTCGAGCAGGTGTTGCTGCACGTCCGTGGCGCGCTCCATGGTGTCCCAGATCAAGGAGTAGGCGAACCGCAGCACGCCCTCCTCGGGGATCGCCGGCGCTTCCGCCGACCTGCCCATCGGCCGCTCGGCCGCCCGGCCGTCGTCGCGGCGCGGAGCGATGCGCGCGTGCTGGCCGTCGACCATCACGCGGGCGTCGACCCCGAACTTGTGCTGCAGCGCGAGGATGCGCGGCTCCAGCTCTTCGTCCGGGACGTCCACGAGCTCCGCGAGGACCCCCTGATTGCGGTCGACCACGAGGACCGCATGACTCCCTCCCCATCCACGCCTTGCCATCGCTTACGACGATACACAGTCCGCCGATCGATATCTACTGACGATTATCGCGCATTCCTTCGTATACACCGCCGCAGGGGCGACCTGGCCGATCGGACACTGGCGCATCGCCTTCCGCCAAAATCCTCTGCCGTTCCCTCAAGATAGAATTGGCGAATAGCGCAGTCTGCGGGCCCGGGCTCGCCAGTTTCACCGAAGCATGCACGTTCGCTCGGGTTTGCACGTCGGCCTCGATGGACTGCGTGGACGCTGTTCCGAGGGGGAACTTCCGTCAAAAATTCGGTCGCTCCGGCGTATCGGGAAGGCTCCCCGCACAGGCCGGCGATCTGAGCCGAATAGACGCGGTTTATCCTCGCATTCCGCGAATAAATGGCTTCTACGTCGACGCCGTCGTCTCGGAGCGCCCAAACGCTGTTCGGTGGGAGAACTTCCGGATAACGTTCTGATTCAGGGTGGCAAAATCTCAGGAGGACTCTGCCATCCGCCGCGTTCACGTCACCACGTGGCACATGCGGCGGAACTTCCGCCTAAACAGCCACTAAAACAGGCCCACGCGCCGGTGCGAGGCCCGAAAAATTTGTCCTTGGAGCAATATTAAAGCCGGGGATTTTCAGGCGACACCCTCAGGTGTAGGGTTCGGCGCCAGGGATGTACGGGTCGGTCGAGGTCGATACCGATGCTGCGCTTGCGGACGCGTGCGAGGTGCTGCACAGCCTCCACGAGCGCTGTGCGCAGCGCGAGATGCTCCGCGAGGGCGACAGCCCGGAGGACCTCGAGTGGACTCGTACGCCAGACGGCATCCTCGTCATGCCCGTGCGCGAAGGCTTCCTGATGAAGTACCAGGACGGCGCGCAGTGGTGCCTCGCCATGTCCTGGAAGCACGACTACGGCTCGCGGATCGTCGGACGTGCGGCGCTCGTCGATCTCGAGCGCCAGGCGCGAGACATCCAGCGCTATGGGCCCTCCGGCGGCCCGACCTACGTGGGCGGGGCGCCGCGATGGAACCGCTTCGACGACGCGACCTGGCACGCGGTCGCGCTCGACGGCGAGATGCGGCTGATGCCGCTCGAGGAGGAGGACGGCGAGCACATCCTGCTTCACGCCCGCAACGACCGGTCCGGTTCGGTCGCGGTGCTCGACATCGGCGACCGCGAAGACCTCCAGGATGCCGCCGAGCAGGGAAGCGACGAGGCGGCCATCCACTGCTTGAAGATCTGGATCGACGGCCAGCCCCGCTTCCTCCGGTGCGTCGCGGCGCAGCGCATCCTCGGTGTCCTCGAGCACGGCGAGGAGCGCTTCGTGCTGGGCCACCTCGGCGGCGAGCTGTTCGGCCTCGTCGGCCACGTCCGCGACGTGATCCGCCACTTTCGCGTCTACACGTTCGCGGAGCTGCGGCGCGGCGACCTCGGGCCAGTGGTCGCGTGGGACCCGTCGGGGTCGACCGCGGCTGCTCCGTCAGGGTCCAGGCCAGTGCCCAGCGAGGCGCTGCGTCCAGATCCTCTGGCGAAGTCAAAGCGGACACCCGCGCGGCAGCTCCGCGGTCTCGAGCTTCAGCACGTGCTCGCCCACCTCACGCCGACGGCTCCGCCCACGGGAGCCGCGTCTTCCATCGTTCCGCTCGTGTTCGTCGGCCTCCGCGTCCTCGTGCAGCGCGGCGCCGGCGACCTGCTGCTGTGGGCCAGTCAGCTCCAAGACTTGCTGGTGCGGCGCGCCGGCGTTCGCGTCCATTGTTGCCTCAAGATCTTCAACCTCGCGCTGCGCGTCGTCGCGGCGCACACGCCCCTGCTCGTGAGACAGGGACGCCGCTGGCTTCTGCGCCTGGGCGAGCTCCTGGACCCCAGCTTCGATCTCCTCGAGTCGATCGTCGACGTGTCTCCGCTGCAGCTGGACGACCTCGACGCGGAAACCGGCCCTGTCGAATGGGAGAGCGCGCGGCGTCGAGGTCCGTCCCACGCGCAGCCGAACCATCCCCCTCCGCAGTCGAGCGACGATGCTGCAGCACCGGATGCCGACAGGGGGGCAACGACGTCCGACGATGGCGGGAAACAGCAGCCGGACTCGCCTGTCGTTTCCCAGGAGACCGCTGCGGCGGCGGATGGCCCCGGCGAGCAGGCTGAGGGCGCAGAGTCCCACCGAGCCGTCGTCAGCGAAGCGACCGGCGAGGCCGCTTCACCGAGTCGAGGGCCTCCTTCACAGCTGCCGCTGTCGGCGAGCTTGTCTCCCCTGGCGGTGGCCGCCAGGCTGCTGCCGGGCATGCCGAAGTTTTTGGAGTCGCCCCAGTCGGTCCGTGACTGGCTCGACAAGAACATGCAGCGTCTCGCGCAGAGCCGGGCGTCCGCGAGGGCACCACCCAAACTCGCGGCCACGGAGGCGACACGTCCTGCGCCGAGGCGGGAGGGCCAGCCCTTCCGCTGGACACGTCGACGTCGATGATGGCTCGCCGCCCCGAATGGGTGGTGGGCGGTAGTGGCGCTCAGCAGCAACACCGCGACTCAAAACGTCGCTCACCGTCGTGTTGAGGCCGCGGTGCCATGTGGTGGCCCTCAAGGGCTGCCCGCGGTACCCTGGCGCGGTCATGTTCGCCCGTCCGCTCGCCCTCGCCGCCATCATGCTGTCGGCGCCCGCGTGTGCGCGCGACAACGACGCGTCCTCGTCATTCTCCGGCGGGCCACAGGTCGGCGCCGCCGAGTCGGTGGGGACGACCAGCACCGGAGCCGCGAGCTCCAGCTCCAGCTCCAGCTCCAGCTCCAGCGACCCTGATTCCGCCAGCGAGTCCAGCGGAGCCGGCGACATCACTTCGACCGGCACCGTGGACGGATCGAGCTCGACGGCGCCGGTGCCCGACCTAGGCCCCACGGGGCCCGTGGGCTGCCAGGGCAAGATCGACTTCCTGTTCGTGATCAGCAACTCCGGCGGCATGACCAGCGTCCAGACGAGGCTGCACGCGGCGCTGCCCGACTTCATCGGTGCGATCGAGGAGAACTTCGCCGAGTTCGACCGCCACATCATGGTCGTCGACACGGACCACGGTTGGTACATGAATAACTGCTCGCTGTGCGGGCCGGGCTGCGACCCGAACAGCGAGCTGCCGACCTGCGGCGCCGTGCTCGACGAGTGTGATTCAGCCATCGGTGCCGGCGTGATCTTCCCGGCGGGCAAGGACTCGAGCGCTCGTCGCTGCGACCTGGCCGCGGGCCGGTACATCACGCGGGAGGATCCTGATCCGACCGCGGCGTTCCTCTGCACGGCCCGGGTCGGCAGTGGTGGGGGCAGCGATTTTCCTGCCGAGGCGATGGTCGCGGCGCTCAGCTCCAAGATGCTCGGGATCCCGCCGTATCCCCCGACTGCCTGCAACCAGGGATTTCTCCGCGACGACGCGCTCCTGGTCGTCACCATCATCAACGATCATGCTGACGGCGACTCCTCAGGTCCCGCGGAGGCATGGCGCGACGCGCTCATGGACGCCAAGCACCAGGACGGCGATGCGTTTCAGCTCCTGGTGATCTCGACGGACGCCGACATCCACGACGGCGAGTGTGGCGGTTGGAACGGGGGCTTCTTCCATCGACTTCGAGAATTTACGAAGATCGTGCCCCATGGACGCTTCGGGAGCGTCTGCGCGGAGAGCTACGGCCCATTTTTCGATGTCGCGGTGGGCGAAATCCTCGAACGTTGTGCGTCGTTCATCCCGCAGTGAGGCGTCACGGTTGGCGCTGGCTGACGATGAGGGCCATGGCACCGTCGACGGTCGTGGTCCCGACCCAGGTGCAGTGACCCCAGAGGTCGCATCCGATGCCGCTCGCAAATTCCCAGGCGCCGGCGTCGTGCTTCTGCGACCACGCGAGCGGCTGATCGGCGCCGCGTGACGCGAAGATCCACGCGTCGACTTGACCCGGCTTGGTCAAGAAACCGCCGAGAACGGCCTTGTGCTCGCGATCCTGGGCGACGGCGCGAGCTTCGGCGTGCATAGGGGACGGTTCGGCGTACGACCCGATCCAGTGGCTATCCATGTCGAACTCCTGGACGCAGGTCTGACGCAGCGAATTCGGCGTGGCATGGCGGCACCATCCAACCGCGATGAACCCGCTGTCCGTGGCTGTCGCCGCGAGCACGGCCTCGTGGAGAAACTTGGTACCCGTGGAGGTCCAGAGCATGCCGTCGCGCTCGCCCGCGGGAGTGTAGCGCTGGGCCGTTGCCCGTGTGTAGGGCTCGTCATTCAACTCGTGTAAGTACTCGCGCTCGCCGAACACGGTGAAACCGTCGTCGCCAGCGACCACGGCCCGGGCGCGCTCGCTGCGCTCGTTATCCGTTTGTGGGACGGGGTCTGTGTCGGGTTGCCCGAACACATCCGGCGCGACCGGGCCCTGCGATGGGTGGTAGCCCGTCGGATAAAACCATGTGCTCGAGTCGTAGGTGGGGTTCGGCTCGGGCAGGTTTGTGCGGAGGGAGCCCGCCGCGGCGATCTCGCCGGTAACGGCGACCGCGGCTCCGGCGATGTCCTCCCCGTCTTTGAGGCCCGCGTCCTCCCACAACAGCTCGCCTTTTTCGCTGAGCCTGGCGAGGTAGCGCCGCGTCGTCACGCCGCTCTCGGTGTTGCCGGCGACGACGATCGCCCCGAGGGGATCCAGAGCGACCGCGGTGGCGGTCGACGCCTCGCCGCCGAGGTCGGTCAGCGTCCAGCCGGTGATCGTCTTCGGCCAGTTCGGCAGCAGGTTCCCGTCCGGGGCGAGGCGCCAGAGCGCCATGCGGCCGTCGAGCTGCCCCGCGACGATCACGGCGCCGTCCGGCAGCGCTGCGATCGCGGCGCCGCTGCTCGACACCATGCCTGGGAACGTGCTGGTATAGACCTCGCTGCCCGGCGCCGGGAGCTGACACAGCAGCTCCGCCAGGTCCGTGTCGGTCAGTCCCTCCGCGTCGCGCACGGTCACGGTGAACGCCTGCAGGCCGTCGCACATGGCCTGCGAGGTGACGTCGAAGACGTATGGGAAGGACGCGATCGGGAGCGTGGCCAGCAGCGCATCGCCGTACCAGACGTCGACCTCCACGACGTCGGCGCTCGCGTCCAGTTGCAGCTCGACCTCGCCGGCCGCGAGCATCTTCTCCTTCGAGAGCTTGAACCCGTAGATCGTCGGCGCTTCGTTAGCGGCGGTCGTGGTGGTCTGCGTGTCGCCGGACTCGGCGGGGTCCGTCGCCGGCTCAGCCGCGGTCGTGGCGTCCGTCGTGTCCGCGTCGTCGCCCGTGACGGTGTGGATCGGTGCGCCGCCGGTCGTCGGCGAGGATGCGCCGCTCGTGTCGGCCTGCGAGGTCTCGAGGCAGGCGTAGTCGGTGCAGTCCGCGAGCGGGGGAGGCAAACAGGCGGCCAGCGACGTGAGCGTGAGGATGAGGCGTAGATGGGCTCGCATGGCGGTCTCCGGCATTGTGGTCAAAAACGCGCGCGGATTGCAAGGCCGCCGGGCATGGGCAGAAGGGCTGCCCGCGAAGAGACGGCGGCCGCCTGGCGCTTGCCGACGGCGACGAGGATGGCGCCCACGACCACCGCGGTGCCGCTGAGCGCCGCGGTCGTGACGGTGATGGGGAGCCAGCGCGCGTGGGCTTGGCGCAGGGCCTCCTCCTGGGCGAGCGCCGCGGCGTCGCCGCGTCCCTGGTTGTCGGCGTAGAGGTCGAAGCTCTCGCGCGAGGCCTGGGCGAGACGAGCACCTGCGTAGCCGGCGATGGTGGCCAGGCCGACCCCGACGCCGATCGTCACGCCGCCCGAGATCAGCAGGCGCCGAGCTGCCGGATCTGCCGGGGCCGGGCCTGGTGTGGGACGATTGCTGGTGCGGTGGATCGGGACCGCGAGCAGGATCGCGGGCTCCACCGCGGTCGTGGGAGTTTCGACTGCCGGCGCCTGTGTGACCGGAGTTGATGTCGGTGGTGCGACGGCGACAGAAATTTCTGGTTGGACCGGAGCGGCCGGCGCGGGTTCTGTCGGCGAGCCCTCATCCGGCGATCTCTCGGACGCACGTTGTGCCAGGGCCTTCGTTTTCTTGGCGGAGCCGGGCGAGGTTGTTGTGCAGTTCGGGCGAGCGGTGACTTCCCGCTCCGCGAGTTTCTGGCGCAGCGACGCGAGCTGCGTCGCTGCTGTTTTTTTGCCGAGGATCTTCGCGGTCCGCTCGAGGCTGCGTCTAGCCGCGCACAGCGCCTCGTGGCGGCGGGTCTGATCGTAGAGCGCGACGAACGATCGATGCGCCGCTTCGTGGTACTTCGCGCGGGCCGCGGGCGTCGTCGCCGATTCGGCGCGCGTCGTGTACATCGCGGCGTGACAGGCGTGGTCGCCACGAGCGCACTGGACGGCTTCTGTGGGCGTGGTGTCGGCGACGAGGATGACGGTGAGGGTGCAGGCGAGGAGGTTCACGGCATGTACTCCAGGGTGAAGGTCTCGGCTGGGGCCGGCGTGAACTGGACCTGAGCGAGGGCCGCGTCGATGCATCGGCGAGCCGCGGCCGAGGTCTCGCCGACGGGCGAGGCCTGGGCGAAGCGGGCCAGTCCGTCGGCGACCTCGAACTCGACGAGCAGCAGATTGCCGTCGAGCTTCGAGCAGCGGCGCAGCGGTTCGTTGATACGCTGGAGCACCTCGTCCAGCCGGGGCAACGCCGGCATCGCGGGCGTGGGTGCGCTCGCAGCAGGAACTTCGATCGACTGCGCCTCCGGGACTGAGGGGCGCATCGTCAGCATCACGGCGTCGCTCTCCGACGTGGCCTCGCGGGCTGCGACACCGACCAAAACGCCGAAGCCGACCAGGGCGGCCGCGGCGGCCCACACGCGCCGCTTCGGACGTCGTACTTCGGCTGCGAACGCGGCGTCGGTGCTCGTCGCGCGCTCGAGGATGTCGCGCGGATGAAACGGTAGGACGTTTGCAGGCGTGAGCTGCGGGACGTCTGGCTCGGGCGGTGCGGGCTCCGCGGTGACTGCCGTGAAGCGCGTCCATCCTCGTGTCGACGCCGCCGTGCTCGCCGGTGCGGGCTCCGGCGCCGTCTCGTCCAGTTCCTCCTCGGCGGTGAGCACGTCCCGGAATCTGACGGCGAGCTGCGCGGCGGTCGGGCGTGATCGCGGATCCGGGTGCAGCGCGGCGACCACCACCACGGCGATGTCCTGGGGGCAGCGTGGGTTGTGCGTTCGGGGAGAGACCGGCGTGCCGTCGTCACGCAGCACCGGCTTCTTCCCGGTCAGCAGGCGGTAGAGCAGAAACCCGAGGCTGTACACGTCGCTGCGATCGATGAAGCCGTGCCCGGCGCGCGCTTCAGGCGCGGCCCAGGGCAGCGTCTCGATCCCGCCGTCGGGGATGTCCACGCGCCGCTCTGGTGGGGTCCGGTAGCGCGCCGCGCTGATGCTGTAATATGCATCCGTGAGCGTGGCGCAGCCGAGATCGATGAGGGTGGCACGTGGCTCGCGTTGCAGGTCGATGATCACGTTGTTCGCGTTGACGTCGCGGTGAAGCACACCGCACGCGTGGAGATGGTCCAGCGCCTCGGCGAGCTGCAATCCGACCTGGGCGACCTCGACCGGGGTAAGGCGGCTCTGCGTCTCGGGCGGGCAGAGCCTCGCCGCAGGCACGCCGGTCGCGCGGGCCATGGCGATGTACGGCGGCACGGACTGCGGCGCGTAGTCGAAGAACCGCGGAATGCACGGATGGTCGAGCTGGGACAGCAGCGTCGCCTCGCGGGCGAATCGGCGGACGTCGTCGGGGGCCGTCGAGCGCAGGAACTTGAGGGCCACATCGTGGCCGCTGCCGCGGTGGCACGCGTGAAACACGTCGCCGAGACCGCCGGTGCCGATCACCGCGATGCGCTCGTAGCGGCCGTCCAGCAGCGTCGAGGAGGTCGGCTCGGGATGCGCCGTGAGTACGGCCTCGAGCGCCCGCCCGAACTCCGCGGCGGTCTGGGTTCGGTCCTCCGCATCGACGGCGAGCGCCGCGGCGAGCACCGTGCCGAGGTCCGCCGGGATGCCCGTGGGCAAGCTCCTGCGAGCGCCGGCACGCTCACCACTGCAGAGCTCGTGCAGCGTCACGGCGAGCCCGAAGACGTCGAAGCGCTCATCCGGCGGTTCGTAGCCCGCCTCGGGCGGCATGTATCCGGGCGTCCCGACCGCCGCGCCCGCAGCGGTCCGCCGGAGCGGCGGCGTGGGCGTGAAGCCGGCGGCCGGCTCCCAGTCGTCCGTCAGCCGCGCGACCCCGAAGTCGATCAATTTCACGACGTGTCCGCCGCACCCGTCGGGCGCGAGCATGACGTTCTCGGGCTTGATGTCGCGGTGAATGACGCCCTGCGCGTGCAGGTAAACCAGCGCCCCCGCGAGCGCGACGCCGATCGCCACCACGCCCCGCCACGGGAGCGGCCCGTCCGCGTCGAGCCTGGCGCGCAGGCTCTGGCCCGCGATCAGCTCGAGGCCCACGAAGGGCGCTCCGTCGCCGGTCACGCCCCGGGCGACCGCCTGGATCACGTTCGCGTGCTGCAGGTTCGCCAGGACGTCGGTCTCCTGCGCGAACCTGGCCCGAAGGTCAGGGTCCGGTGAGCGCAGGATCTTGATCGCCACCACCCTGCGCATCTCGCGGTCCATCGCCCGCCAGACCATGGCGTTGCCGCCCTCGCCGAGCCTGTCCATCAAGACGAATCGTTCACCGGGGATGTCGGGTGTCGCGGTCATGACCGCGCGAACGTCCCTTAAAGGACGCGCCTTCGGCAACATGCAGGGCCGATTTTCTAGTTTTTGCGCAACCTGCGCGGGCATCCGCCGGCTTGTGCCTCTGCGGTCGGTATGGTTGAACAGAAGGCATGGGCCTCATCGACCAACTGCAGTCGGAACTCAAGGACGCCATGGTGGAGCACCAGGCGCTCGTCCTCCTTCAAGTGCTCCGGAAACGCCTCGATACGCTGACTCTGGGTGATCTGAGAACCATTCTGGACAGCCGCCTCGGGCGGGGACTCAGCGCCGTGCTCGTGCGAGATCTCGTCGCTTCCACGCAGGCCGCGTCGCCGCCCGCAGCGGCAGCCAAGCCCAAGGTCGAATCCCGGCCTCGCAAGCGGCCGAAGAAAGCCAGCACGGGCGCGGCGAACACGAACACGGCAGTGAAAGTACCGACTGCCAAGGACACCACCAAAACGAAAACAAAAGCGAAGTCATCCGCGAAGAAGACGACCAAGACAGGGAAGACGCAGGCCGCGGGGTCGAAGCGCGTCGAAGGCGAACCACCGAAAGTCAGCGCGCTCACCGTCGCCGGCCGCGAGCAATACGATGCCGCGCTGGCTCAGTATCTTCGTGAGCATCCGGGCCCCAACAAACCCCGCGACATTCGGGCGGCGGTCGGCGGGACGAAGCTGCAGTTTCGCATTGCCATGCAGCGACTCGAGGAAAAGGACCAGGTCCAGCGTCAGGGCAGCCACAGTACGACGACGTACACTGCCAAGGCGTGAGCAGGGACGACCTCCGTCGGCGCAGCCCTTACACATATTCGGCTGCCGGCGCTCGGTCTTCGAGTCACTCGAGCGCCCGATAATACGACGACGGCGCGCGTCAACATAGCAAGAACATCACGAGCATCGTCCAGCGGCGACGAGGGCGTGCCTTCATCGAGGCCGTCACGGTCGACACCGGCACCGCCCGCCAGACCGCAGCAGAGATTGACGCAAGGCTTGGCGACAAGCCCCATCGCGTTTCGTCGCCAGCGGCGCCACGCAAGACGGCCACCACAAAACACAGTCGGAGCCCGGAGAAGGGGGCGCTGGATCGTCCAAAGCCCCTTGCCGTCGCCGTCGCCGTCGCCGATCATCGCGCCCTCAGATGCTGACGGACGCCCAGCTCGACGCACTGCTCACGCTCCAGCTCGCCACTGCCTGGGCCGGCGAGCAGAGCGGCGACAAGCCGCGCCTGGGCTGGTGGGCGACCGACATGGTCAGCGAGTTCGGCGGCCACGCCCTGTTCGCCCGTCTGGCCCCGCGCACGGCCCGGTGGGCCGCGCTGGAGGTCGCCCGCGAGGCGGCCCGGCGCACCGACGCGGCCGCGAGGGCGAAGGACGCCAACCCCGATCGCCTGCGCTCGCTGTTCAGTCTGGGCTTCGCCGTCGACGAGCAGCTCGCCGATCGCCTGGCGCTCCACAAGCGGTCCGGTGAGCCGCCCGAGGTCGTGCTGCCCGAGCTCGGGGTATTGATGGCCCGCTGGGACCGCAACGCCTTCACGGCCTGGGCCCGGAAGGGCACCGGGTCGAACACCGAGAACGAGCCCAGCGGCCGACGCCTGACCTCGGCGCTGCCCGACGACCCCGTCGAGGTCGCCCGGCGCTTCGTCCACGCGCTCGTGCCCTTCACTGCCAACTACCCGTGCCCGCACGTCCGCAATGGTTGAGCGCGCCACCGAAATCGTCGAGCCGCACACCCAGCTGCTCCGGGTCACCCTGGAGGCAGACAACGCGCGGGCTTTTTGGCAGCGCGCGGCGCCCGACACGATATCCCCAGAGCAGGAGGCCGAGCAGGCGTTCGTCGAGTTCTGGTTCGGGACCAAGACGATGCCGCGGGTCCGCGCCCTCATCGTGGCGTTTCGGGCCCGATTTGCGGCGTTTCCGGGGGCGCTCGCGGCGTTGCACGCCTGGACCGACATGGACCGGGCGACCCGCGTGCTCGTGTGTCACTGGCACCTCCAGCTCAGCGACCCGCTGTACCG
>Ga0075163_10001970_pt1 | contig 27637 bp, 29 predicted proteins | sample JI1023141ADNA_FD_71478 | JGI IMG/M metagenome (GOLD analysis project Ga0075163, IMG submission 71478) | Wastewater effluent complex algal communities from Wisconsin, to seasonally profile nutrient transformation and Carbon sequestration -... | ecosystem: Engineered > WWTP > Effluent > Algae...
CATCACCGCCTGGCTAATCGGCTCGGTGATCAGGTATTCACCCGACACCTCTAGCTGGGAATAGTTATAGATACGAAGAATCATATCGTAGTTCAGTACATACTTGCTGATATTTATTTGGTTACTCGGAGCTTGTCCGACAGCCGGCTTCTCTACGATGCCCTGGAATCCACCAGTCTCTTCATTGAGATCTATCACTCCGTAACGATCAACCTGATCTTCAGGAACCGTCGTAGAAAGCATACCGTTGCCACCCTCTGGTGTCGCAGCGATTAGGCGAGCGAGTTCAGACGATCCATCTGTGTTATACACAAAATCATCGCCCATAAGTACTGCGACTGAATCGCCCTTTTTCAACAATGGTCCTACAAGTGATACAGGAATTGCTGTTCCGTATTTCTGATTGGAATCCTGTTCAACGTAGTGAAAAATGATGTTCTGCGGAGGTTGTGCGAGATCCATCAAATCTTGCTTGCCGTTATATTCCAGGAATTGATTCAAATCCGCGTTATCAGAGTAATACTGTTGTAGCTGCGTGCTACCCTTTGACACAACAAAGAATATTTCATTGATACCTGCTTTGATACAGTCGCGGACGACATAATCAACAATCGGACGATTACCGATTGGCAGCATGCACTTCTCAATAGATTTAGTGATTGGCAGTCGGCGCGTTCCCCAGCCGGCAACAGGGATAATAGCTTTAGTTACAGTAGTCATAAGAAGAATTATACTCTATTTATCTCTTTTGTTTTGCAGCTTGTCCATGTGCGCATGGTTTAGGCCGTAATAATGCGCGATTTCATGCCACAGTGTTCGCTTGATCTGCTCGAATAGCTCGTCCTCAGTACGCACGATACGTAAGATCGAGTGTTTAAACAACGTGATTTTGTCGGGCAGCACAAACGTGTAACTATTCCCCCGCTGCGTAAGCGGTATTCCCTCATAAAGGCCTAGAAGAATCGTGTTCTCACGAAGCTTCATCTTTATTTTTTGCTCATCGGTTGGGTCGTCTGCCATAACGATCGCAACGTTGTTGAGACCTTCAATGTATTCTTGAGGCAGCTCATCCATTGCCCTAGTTATCAGTGCATCAAATTGTTCGTCAGTCAGTTCGTACATATTATTACTATACTTCATATAGCAAAAGAGAAATAGTCTGGTTTGTTATAGGTCATCAGACTAATCGTTATCAAACGTGAACCAATCAGGGTCCTTCTTGGCGTCTTTGACGATTTTTGTCCACTGGGCCGAAAGATCGTCGCCCGAAATATCATCAAGCGTGAAAGAATCTGACTCGCTCTGCTCTGCGGCAATCTCGTCGCCGAGACCGTTAGCTAGCGGATCATGATTTTGAAAGTGGATGTTGTTGCGGTGGAATAGACTCATATTTTTATTTCTTATTTGTTATATTTCTATATTAGCATAAGTTTTATTAAAAGTCAATCTGCTGTTATATATAGTTTTTACAACACAGCTCTCTTCTTCCGCCTAGTTATAATTGACCACTACGGCAGGTGCTGGCCACCGGTGACCCCAATCACTTCAGCAGTCATATAACTTGATTCTTGGCTTGCGAGAAACACATATGCTGGCGCAACTTCCGCGGGCTGACCCGGTCGACCAAGGGGTGTATTCTGACCAAATTCTTTGAGTTTTTCCGGTGGCTGCCCATGGCTTGGTTGCAGCGGAGTCCAAATAGGACCCGGCGCGACGGCATTCACGCGAATACCCTTGTCGACCAGCATCTTCGCAAGGCTCTTGGTAAATGACGTGATCGCACCTTTTGTCGATGCATAATCGAGCAGTCCCGGAGATGGCTGGTACGATTGAATAGAAGTCGTATTGATAATACTTGCGCCTGGCGGCATGTGCGGCACTAGCGCTTTCGTGATCCAGAACATCGCAAAAACATTTGTCTGAAACGTGTGCTGGAATTGTTCGCTGGTTATATCCTGCAGCTCTCCGACAAACTCTTGCTTGCCAGCATTATTCACCAAGATATCGATAGACCCAAACTCATCGATGGCATTTTGTACTAATTCTTTACAAAAATCTTCGTCTTTTATATCACCAGGAATGGCGAGATGTTTTTGTCCCGCCGCTTCTATCTCATGAATAACATGATCTGCATCTTGCTGCTCCTGCGGCAGATAATTAATCACAACATCGGCACCTTCCCTAGCAAAGGCAATTGCTACTGCAGCGCCAATGCCAGAATCACCGCCCGTAATGAGCGCCTTGCGTCCTTTCAGGCGCCCCAGTCCTCTATATGTCTCCTCACCATGATCCGCCTTTGGTCGCAAATCTTTGTCCGATCCGGGCTCGGGTTGTAAAGTCCCATCAGCGTTAACCTTTGGGTACTGCGTTGTCGGATCCTGCATTGTATATTGATCATATTGCGTCATACATTTCTCCTTCTTGACCACTATAGAAGGAGGTTTGTGTTTAAACCGTAAGAAACTTAACTCTCCTACCCAAGCTTGGAGACGTACGGATTGTTTTTGATATAAAATCTCCACAGAACGTCCTTGCCCTGCGAAATCCCAATGCGCGTAGTTTGAACTACTGCCGACCATGGTAGCGCAGGACACGGGACAAGACGGAGTTCTCCCTCTCGAAGGTCATGACCGTTCATGACTTTATCAATACCTAATGCTTGGCATAACTTTGCCGGACCGTTTGTCGCCTCAACACCATCTTTCCCTCGGTACTCTTCAATCACGTCCGCACCTTCGAGTGGCTCAACTGCACGTATCAAAACCGCAGCGCCATAGCCATTCTCTCCAACAACAACATTGCAGCAATAATGCATACCATAAGTGAAGTAGACGTACAGATGCCCAGCCGGACCAAACATCACTTCTGTCCGCTGCGTCTTACCTTTATAACTATGACTCGCAACATCAGTTTGGTCATAGGCTTCCGTTTCAACGATCTTTACTCGTACGAGTCTGCCTTCGACATGCCGCTCAAGAATACAACCTAGCAGAAGCGATGCGGCCTCACTTGCGCTACCCCTCAGAAAATCGAGACTAGGCTTTTTCGAGACAGATTCGGAGCTCATTGTCCTCAACTTTGACAGTTACATCATAACCATCCTGAACATCAGTGAACTCTGCCGTGAGAGTCTCTTCACCGATCGTTTTTGAGTGCTCATCAATTGCCTTTTCAAGTTCTTCCGCCTCACCAGGCTGCACCATCAACGCGAGTTTGATACGATCATCAACATTGAGACCTGCATCTTTTCGAGCGGCCTGTACGTGACGAATAACCTCGCGTACCAAGCCTTCACGCTTTAGTTCAGGGGTGATTGCGAAATCAAGAGCCAGTTCATCTGACTGAACAACTTTTTTAACATTCAACTCATCGGTTAAGATATCTTCGAAACTCACAGACTCACCGAGCGTTGGCACCGACACGCTCGCAAGCGGCTGACGAATCTTTATCTTCTCCTTTGCGCGCAGACTCAATGCTTGGTTGACATACTCACGGACAGTCTCCATATCCTTTACGACAGGTTCATTAATGTAACCTACCGCTGGCCAATCAAGCAGATGAACACTCTCGCCACCCGTTAGCTTCTGATACAGCTCCTCCGCAAGGAATGGTGTGAACGGTGCCAAAACCATGCTCAACTGCGTTAGCATGTAATGCAGTGTCGTGTACGCATTGTTCTTGTCTTTGTCATCTTCACTCTTCCAGAAACGACGACGGCTACGACGAACGTACCAGTTACTTGCGTCTTCGATAAATGGCAAGATTGGTTTCACCGCACTCGGCAAATCATAGACATCCATGTGCTTTTCAACTTCCTGCGTCAGCTGATGGATGCGGCTAACAATCCATTGATCTAATGGATTTTCTAGTTGTTCACTTGGATCCTTCAACTCTCCGTCAAACTCCCAACCATCAACTTCTGCATACATAGTAAAGAAATCGTACATGTTCCAGATCATGCTCAATTTCCGTGCAACATCTCCGACATCTTTGTCGAGCAACGAAAAGTCCTCACCGTTAAGTAGCGGGCTACCAATCAGAAGGAAGCGCAAACTATCTGCACTAAACTTATCCATTAATTCATTAGGGTCAGTATAGTTACCGAGACTCTTACTCATCTTGCGTCCATCATTACCAGCCAAGGTACCAGTCGTGATCACGTTACGAAACGCTTCACTACCGAACAGTGCAGTATTTACCGCATGCACATAATAGAACCAAGCCCTAACCTGGCCGATATATTCAACGATGAAATCACCAGGAAAATTCGCCTCGAACTTTTCCTTGTTTTCAAACGGATAGTGGAACTGTGCAAACGGCATACTACCACTCTCGAACCAACCATCAAGCACCTTTTCGATACGCGTATAATGTACCCCGTCGATATCGAACTCAATATCATCTACCCACGGGCGATGGTAATCTTCCAACTCAACACCACTGAGTTCTTTGAGCTCATCGTACGATCCAACAACTTTCACACGCTCGTTGCCGTCAGCATCTGTGCCCTTCCATACTGGCATCGCAGTTGCCCAAAAACGATCACGGCTGAGATTCCAGTCAGGAGCTTGCTCGATATTCTTTTGGAATCGACCATGCTTCAAATGTTCGGGGAACCAATTGATGTTCTCGTTCTTTTCCAGCATTAGTGTCTTAGAACCATCAATATCAAAGAACCATGATGGAATTGCACGATACATAATGCGTTGTTTGCTGCGTGGGTTGAATGGGTATTCGTGTTGGATATAGTCAACTTTCCAGACGATTCCCGCTTTATGCAACGCTTTCGCAATATCTTTGTTACTACTCCACACTTCAAGTGGTTCATCTGCATCTTTCCATGGCATTAGCTTATAAAGCTGCTTTGCGATATCTTCAAAATAAAATCCATTGTCGTCGAGCGCATGAACAACCGGAACATCATTTGCTTTTGCGAGCTCAAAGTCAGCCTCACCGTATGCAGGGGCGATATGAACGATACCAGTACCGCCTTCATCTTCAACAAAGTCGGCCGCAAAAACTCGATATGCCATTTCTTCGCCAGGTTTTGCCCCAAGGAGAGGGTTGTAGTATTCACCGACTAGTTCTTCACCCTTGAACTCACGAACAACGCGATACTCTAACGGTTGACGCTTATCATCTGTAAACACCTTCTCTAAAAGTTTCTTTGCAACAATAAAGTATTCGTTATTCAACTCCACTTCAACATATTCGAGTGCGCTATTAACTGCGAGCGCTCGGTTTGCAGGTAGCGTCCATGGCGTTGTCGTCCAAGCAAGTAAATATGTCGGCTTAGGATGACCCGTCATAGCTTCGTGGTCTTCATGGATCTGATCGAGCTCAAATTTCACGTACACGCTGGGATCAGTCACCGTCTGATATGCATCATTATCCATCGTGACTTCGTTCTTTGACACGGGTGTTGCGAACTTGGTGTCATACATCAACACCTTTTCGCCTTCGTAGATCTTGCCCTTTTCATACAGCGTTTTGAACGCCCACCAAACAGATTCCATAAAATCTTTGTCCATTGTTTTGTATGCGCCCTTGAAATCAACCCAACGTCCAACACGATCGATGACGTTCTCCCATGTCGCGCTATTGGCAACCATTGAGTTACGGGCCGTCACAATGTAATCCTCTAGTGAAATCTTTGTACCTATGTCGCGTCGATCAGTGATACCGAGTTGTTTTTCAACAAAATTCTCTGCCGGCAAACCATGACTGTCCCATCCCCATACACGCTCGACACGCTTGCCTTTCATAGTCCAGTAGCGAGGCACTGCGTCCTTGATGATACTACTAAGAAGCGTTCCATGATGTGGCACACCGGTAATAAATGGAGGGCCGTCATAAAATACATATGAATCATCAACCGAACGTTGTTCAACTGATTTCTCGAACGTCTTGTTTTCTTTCCAATACTCAACAAGTGCCTTCTCGTATTCAATCGCTCGTCGTCTTGTGCTTGCTTTAAACTTCATTCTTGTCCTTTCAAAACAAAAAATCACTACTTTTAGACATCAGAACCCTTGCGGGCGTTACCATCTGACTTCCAAAAGAAGTGATTCTTTTAGCTCTTATTTTATACGATCTAACGTGTCGTGAACGTTGGGGTCTACTTGGCTTGCCGTTCTTCCCAAGGCTTGCGGGTGATAGCCGCTCTTCGCTATACAGCGAACGCCTCTATATGCAATTATAACAGATTGAGCTAGGCAAACAAGGCATCGCCGAATTTGGCAAGAACAAGCGCAATAAGTACGACTATCCAGATAGCAACCCCTAGCTTGTCATAGTCCTTTTCGAGAAAATGTTCAACTTTTTTATGCACACTACTAGAAAGTTTAAAAACGTTGTTCTTCAAATTATATCTCGTAATAGTTGCTGCGAGGATCGTCATACTGAACGTCACGAGCAGGCACCATGGACAAAGAACCTGAATAACATACACGCTGTTGAAAAACAGCCAGTAGGCAAACAGTGTCCAGAAGGCATAACCAATCTCAGCACCGATCAGGAACCAACGAGGAAACTTCACCTGTGACAGCCCTAAAAGTGCAATCGTGATAACTATTGGAAAACCGATGAGACCAATAAACATATTCGGAAATCCAAATACACTCGCCTGCCATGTCTTCATGACGGTAGCGCAGTTTAGTACAAGATTAAACGTACAGCTAAGTATCGTATCTGGATCTTTCAAAAGATGGAATTCTTCAATGGCTAAAGTAAGGCTAGCGATGAGTCCTACGATACCGAAGGCAAGCATAGTACCGAAAATCGCTTTCTCCGACTGCTTCTCCTTCTGTGCATTGTTGAATAAATTAAAGAACATAATAACTCACCTCATCTATCGTTGGTAATGGCAGACCTCTCCACATTTGTCTCATCTGACCGTCCTGAGATGTCGCGACAAGCGTCGGATACTCCACGACATCATATAGTCTGCAGAGGTCTGCACCGTGCGGGCTGTCAGGATCTATAGTTTCAAGTTTTTGAGCGGTACGATGCTCAAAGTCGTGCAGAAACTCCTCAACGGATCGAGCATGTTCGCCTGATGGTCGATAGATCACCAGGACGCTCACTTACTTTTCTTATCCTTTCGACGTGACGCCAAAATTGCCTCAAACTCGTCCAGGGTCTTGAATTCATAATAAACACTAGCGAAACGGACATATGCCACTTCGTTTCTTTTGGCTAGCTCGTCGAGCACCAACTCACCTATTGTCTTTGATGGTAATTCTGACTCACCTAGACCATAAAGGTTATCGTCGACATCGTTAACGATCTCTTCAATCTCAACTTCACTGGCGAAAAACTTACCGACCGATCGACTGATCGCGACTTTTAGCTTATCTCGATCGTAGAGTTCACGTGATCCGTCTTTTTTTGTAACAGCAAGGTTTGGCTTTTCAATACGCTCATATGTTGTAAAACGACGACCGTCCGGTGATTCGCGTCGACGACGGATAGTTACACCATCACCAACTTCACGTGATTCGATAACTCGGCTGTCACCTATATTTATTGGCGTGCTCATGCACCCTCCTCTACGATTCGTCGTCTGATTTTTTGTTCTTTTTACGGCGTCGCAGGAACGCAGGGACGTCAGATTCATCATCTTCTTCCGCTGGCGTATCCCAAATATTATGAGTTGGCTCTTCGGCAAAGTTTGCTTCCGAATCAGACTTATCTAGGTCAAGATCAACTGCGTCTACAGCTTCATCGCTCACGCCTTGAGTCTCAACTTGGTTAGCCCTATTGGCGTTTGTATCGAGTGACACCTCTTGTTGTTGGAAAAATTCACTATCAAAACCGGTTGCAATCACTGTAATGATAAGCTCATCTTCGAGTTCAGGCTTAAGCGTGGCGCCAAAGATGATGTTTGCATCTGGAGAGACTGCACTGGTGATAATCTCAGCAGCTTCCTGAATTTCACTCATGCTCATGTCGTAGCCACCAGTAACATTAAAGAGAACACCCTTGGCGCCATCAATGCTAACTTCGATCAGCGGTGATTCAATGGCCTGCTGCGCAGCCTGTGAAGCGCGATCATCACCACTGGCACGACCAATACCCATCAAAGCACTGCCGGCATTGCTCATAATCGCTTTCACGTCGGCAAAGTCGAGGTTGATAAGACCGTGCTCGGTGATCAACTCAGAAATACCCTGTACACCCTGGCGTAATACATCATCGGCAATCTTGAACGTTTCAAGTAGTGGCGTGCGGCGATCGATCGTCTGCAGCAAACGATCGTTAGGGATAGTAATCAATGTATCAACTTCGCGACCCAGTTTGTTAATCGCCCACTCAGCATTAACGCGTCGCTTTTCGCCCTCAAAGCTAAATGGCTTTGTCGCCACGCCGACCACCAAGATACCAAGTTCGCGTGCTACCTCTGCTACAACATAGCCGGCACCGCTGCCTGTTCCGCCGCCTGCGCCAATAGTGACAAAGATCATATCTGCACCCTCGATGGCTTTGCTGATTTCATCACGTGATTCATTGGCAGCAGCCTCTCCAACCGAAGGGTCAGCTCCCGCACCGAGCCCACCAGTGGTCGCATGACCCAGATGTATTTTCACATCAGCTCTGCTGTTGTGAAGCGCCTGTGCGTCAGTGTTCATAGCGATAAATTGCACACCCGTTAAACCGGCGTCTTTCATCCTATTAATAGCGCTGCCGCCAGCACCTCCAACGCCAATAACTTTTATACTCGCAAATGTCTGAATTTCGCTTGGTGTTACTTCCGGCATCCCTACTCCTACGTCTTTATTACCCTCTAGTATAGCATCGATTGGTGCAAATCAAGCCAGCTACGTCTTTAAGCGTCCAAAGAGGCGCTTTAATATACCGCTCGCCTGACCGGTGACAGCCTTTGCTCGTCCATTTTTCTGCGGATGAATCCGTGCACCTTCGGCATCAATAAGCATGAGGCCAGCCGCTGTTGCAAACTGTGGCTTATCCATGTGCTCGGCCACGCCGCCAAACCCTGAGGCTTTTCCGCGTCGCACAGCAACACCTAAAGATTCCTTGGTGAACTCAACGATATCCTTTAAGTTTGCACCGCCACCGACAAGTACTACCCCACTCGGTAGCTTGGCGTGTCGACCAGCTTTCTTTAGTTCCTTTACGATAAACTCAAATAACTCTTCTAGCCTTGCGTTAATGATTTCGTCGACATCAGAACGCGAGAATTCGAGAACCTCTTTGTCGTGCTTTATACTTACTGTTTCACTGCCTGTCTGCGTAGTCGCTGAACCGTGAGTCAACTTTACTTGTTCTGCGACCTCGGGATCAGTCTTTAAACCAATCGCCAGGTCATTAGTAATGTTGTTGCCACCGACAGGGATAACGCCAACATACTGCAAATCTCCTTCTTCAAAAATCGCAATACTCGTCGTCGCACCGCCCATATCAATGACAGCGACGCCATTTTCCAGCTGCTGCTCACTCAAAACCGCTTTTGCCGCTGCCACAACACTCGGAGTAATGACATTCGGCTCTACTTTCGCGAGTTCAAGAGCACTATGCAGCGCACTAACATGAGGAGCCAAAGCCGAGATTACATTCGCACTAATCTCTAGTCTCGTACCCGTCATTCCGATAGGGCTCTTGATATTGTCCTGTCCATCAAGTCGGTAGGTATGAGGGACAACCGCCAAAATTTCACGATTTGCAGGAACTTTTCCAACCGTAGCCACCTCTTCAAGTCGAGCTACGTCATCATGGGTCACGACATGATCAACAGATCCAACCGCGACCATCCCGTCGGTAGTTGTGCTTAGAATATGTGAGCCATTGATACTAATTGTTGCAGAATCAACTTCGTAACCACTCATTCGCTCTGCCTCACCTAACACCTCATCAATTGCCTGAGCCGGACCGTTCAAGTTAACGATCGAGCCTTTACGCATACCCGTATTGGCAATCTCACCCACACCAACGATTGTTGGTGCACCAGATGTGGCATCAAGATGGCCTACTACACAACGTACGGTAGTAGTACCGATATCAATTCCGACAGCATAACGCGAGCTATCTTGCATGGGTTGTATTATAACCTATGAACAAGCATTTTGAACAGACATAAGTACTTTCGTAAATAGTTGCAACAGATGCTATTATGATAAATATGAAACTCGGTGTATTCGACAGCGGAATTGGCGGCGAAGCAGTTGCTGCGGCCCTACAGGTGACATTCCCTCAGGCGGAAATCCTAACGGTCAACGACCGCGAACACGTTCCCTATGGAAACAGATCTCGCGAGGAGGTCACCCGACTGACGGATTCCGCGATACAACCTCTCCTCGAAGGTGACTGCGATGTCATTATCCTTGCGTGCAACACCGCAACCGCCCTGGCAATCGATACGTTACGCAAGCAATACCCCCTGCAAAAGTTTATCGGTATTGAGCCTATGGTCAAGACCGCGGCGAGTCTGACAAAATCGAACAAAATTGTTGTTTGTGCTACACCCTCAACTCTGTCCAGCGAACGCTACCAACACCTACTCGATAAGTACACAGAAAATATTGAAGTCACCGAGCCCGACTGTAGTGAGTGGGCATACTTAATTGAGAATAATACGATTAACCGATCACACATCGAACAGCCAATCATTGACGCGTGCGCGAGTGGCGCCGATGTTATAGTACTTGGCTGTACTCACTATCACTGGATTAAAGATCTGATAGTTGAGATAGCGCAAGGCAAAGCAATCGTTATCGAACCTTCTGAAGCAATCGGGCGTCGCGTGCAACAACTACTAGAGAAGAGTTAGTATCTCAGCACCATCGTCGGTGATAAGTACAGTGTGCTCAAAATGCGCCGCTAGGCTACCATCTCGAGTAAGGATCGTCCATTTATCATCTGGATCGGTATATATACTCTCGCCACCTAGTGTAGCCATCGGTTCAATGGCTATCGTATCGCCAGGGTGTAACAAAACACCCTTGCCGGGATAGCCGTAGTTTGGAACCTCTGGACCCATGTGCATCTCTTGCCCAACGCCGTGACCAACGAGTTCACGAATGATACCTAACTTCGCCTTCTCAAGAACCTTGCTAACCGCAGCACCAATGTCACCTGTATAAGTACCCTCCCCTTTTATGGCATCGATACCGGCGTACAAGCTACGCTCTGTTTCTTTCAATAGATGCTTGGTAGCTCCACTTGGACTATCGCCAACGACCATAGTAAATGCACTGTCAGTCTTCATACCTTTGTAGGTTAGGACAAGATCAAAACCGACGACATCACCGTTCTCAAAAGCATAGTCAGTAGGCACGCCGTGGACTATCGCATCATTGACACTGATACAGATAACTGCAGGGAAATTTGGTACTGGCTCCTTGTATGTTGGCCGTGCACCCAAACGCATAATTTCAGCTTCAACCCAGTCATTAACCTCAAGACCAGTCATGCCGACTTGAACATAGTCTTTCAGTCCACCCAAAACAGTGGCAAGTATCTTGCCGCATTCACGCATGGATTGAATTTGCTCTGGTGTTTTTACCGGTTGATTCATTGCGCTAGTCCGTGAGCCTGCAATTCTTCCATGATTCGATCATGTACTTGTCCGACCGTTCCAACGCCATCAATATGAACAATATTAATATTTTGTTCGGTAAGGAATGTCAGTATCGGATAAATTTCAGTACGATAAATTTTCAAACGTTCATCGATCGCATCAGGAGTGTCATCCACACGCCCACGCACCTCGAGACGCTTCAATAGCTCACTCTTTGGTACTTCAAGTACAACAACCAATTTAATGTCACGTCCGTGATGAGATTGACTACCAATCAACCACTCAGCCTGCGAAAATGCTCGAGGGAAGCCATCCAAAATAACACGGTCGATATCTTTTGAGCGTGCAAGTGCATCACCCATGACCTTATTAACCGTTTCGTGATTCACAAGCTGACCAGACTGCATTTGTTTTAATACATCGAGGTCATGAGAATCTCTTAGCAGCTGACCGGCGCTAAGCCATCGCCAGTTATTTCGAGCAGCCAATAACTGTCCTTGAACACTCTTTCCTGCCCCCGCTGGTCCAAAAAATACAATCATCGTGCCCCCTTCTTCTTTTTATTAGTTCAGCATTTCTTTAACGATACGCGCAACAAGTGCACCGTCAGCACTATTGCCTACCTGCTGCTTGACCGCGCCTATGACCTGACCCATCGCTTGAGGACCACTCGCGCCCAGCGTTGAGATTTTTTCACTTACAATTTCACGCAGTTTCGACTCATCGATTTGCTCCGGCAAGTATCGCGATAATACTTCCGCCTCTCTGCGCTCAGTCTCGGCAAGTTCTGGACGCCCGTTCTGTTCATAAATCGTAATGCTCTCATTGCGTTTCTTTACTTCGCGAGCGATAATTTTCTCAATTTCCTCATCACTCAAACCGTCGTCTCGTTTTCCTTGAGCGACTTCCTCGTTCAAGATGGCTGCCTTTAGATTGCGTAGCGTATCACCTACAAAACGATCGCCGCCCAAAAGAGCGGCTTTAGTATCGTTTTGGATTATATCCTTAAGAGACATTGATTAGCGTAGTCCCAGCCGTACCTTGGCTAGTTTCTCTGCCTTGCGCTCTTTACGAATAATCGCTTTTTGGCGGCGTTCAGTCTTGCTGATATCTTTGCTAAATCGCATTGATGATTTTGCCTCAGCCAAAACACCACTCTGCAAAACCTTGCGGTTAAACCGGCGAATCAAACTTTCGTTCGCCTCATTGTTGTCTTTACGTGTAACTTGTACCATATGGCTATAATTGTAACAGAGATACAGCTATTCTGCAATAGATACGACTAGACTCGCTTGATCAGGCTCTTTCTAGGCGCAAGAGCTGACCCTCTACGCTTCTGCGACCCTGCCACTCATTAATTGTTGGCCTATACCAAACAGTTACCCGTTCACCTGGCTCTACATAGAAGTGATCCGGCGCACCAAATGCAATCATGTAGAATTTTCGACCATTGAGGTCTTGTAGCCCTAGTTTCACATGCTGCTCATTTGCGCCCATGGCCTTTTTGTAGAAGACACGTAAATTCTGAGAACTCAAGATCGGCTCCGGATTACCATTTCCAAAAGGCTCCAACCTTGCAAGATCTTCAATGAGCTCTTCCGTGACATGATCTAGAGACACAACAGCGTCTTCTCTCGATAGTAAGAGCTCATCTTGATTGAATAATTTTTGTGCTCGATAGAACTCGTTCACGGCTTCACGAAACTTCGAAATGTTAGTAGTGGGCAATGTAACGCCAGCCGCGTACCTATGCCCTCCACCTTTTGTTACGAACTCCTCGGCAGCTCGAATCGCGTCCGCAGCGCTAAAGTCGCCATAGCTACGTGCCGATCCCTTCGCTTCTTCACCCATTTCCTCCAATACAAAAACAGGCTTTTTGAATGTTTCCAAAAGCTTTGCTGCAACGATGCCGATGATGCCATGACTCCATCCTTCGCTACTCACAACAAGCACATTATCCTTCGCATATTGCTCTGCTTGTAGCATTGCCTCTTCAACTATTTTCGCTTGTTCACTTTTTCTCGTTGTATTCATTACATCAAGTTTTTCTGCAAATACTGTTGCTTTGCGAGAATCAGTGGCTCGTAACATGTCCAATGAATGTTGTGCCGTTTCCAACCTTCCAGCGGCATTCATTCGAGGTCCAAGTCCAAATCCAAGGCTTCTAGCGGTCAAATTTTCAGGGGTGACGTTAGCGACCTTCATTAATGCCTTCAAACCTTGACGACGTGTCTTTGCAAGAACTTTTAATCCCCAGTACACATTCGCACGATTTTCATTTGTAAGATTTACAACGTCACAAACCGTCCCTAGGGCTACCAAGTCCAATAACCACTTCTCCTGACCAGCCTCCAAACCGTCCATTTTTGTTTGCATTGCTTGCACCAATTTGAATGCAACGCCCACGCCAGCTAAATCGAGGAATGGATAAATTTCGTTTCGTTTCTTGGAATTATTCTTCAACACGTAACCATCATACTCGTCCGGATAATCAGCAAGTAATCGCTTGGGATTAATAACCGCAATCGCTGGAGGCTGGATAGGTGCGACGTTATGATGATCCGTCACGATAACATCTACTCCCAATTCATTAGCGCGTACTATCTCTTTCTCACTGAGGCTGCCGCAGTCTACGGTAATAATTAACTGCGCGCCCTTTGCTGCTATTTGCTCAACCGCGTCTACAGTAAGCCCGTAGCCTTCCACAAATCTATTCGGAATAAACGCTTCAACGTCTTTAAAACCGAATGACTCCAGGGCATCGAGCAATAACGTCGTTGCCGTAAGGCCATCAATATCATAGTCACCATATATAGTAATTTTATGTTGTTTTTTTTGCGCCAATATTAATCGGTTGACAGCCTTCTCCATGTCGGGAAGAAGAAATGGATCATGTTTAGATTCATATATAGGATTCAAAAAGGCATCACGATCGTCACCTAATAGGCCGCGTGATGCCAATATTGTTTCAAGTAAATCCATCTATAGATCTGATGTCGTACGCTTTGGCCGAGTTGATTGTTGTTGTGATTTGATCACAATACTCTGCAGTTCTTTAAAGATGATGAACTGCTTATTTGTAGAGTAAATCTTTGTATTGCCCTGCTTTTCACTCGTCAGAAAACCTACTTTTTCCAAACGCTTTAATTCACGCTGGATATTGCCTGGATCTTCTTTAATGAGCTTTGCAAGTCCTCTAACGTGCGTGCGGAAGTCTGGATATTTAGCATAGACAACCACAATCTTTCGTCGCACCCTCGAAGTAATAAAAACGTCTAGCATATTCTCCCTTTTCTAAGTCCAATGTCTCTTTCGTTATCTTTTATCTTACACTTTCTTACAACACCATACAAGTAGTTTTTTGAATTTCAGCGCCAATTAAGTACGATTTGATTTATTTTTGCTATCGTCTCTTCATGTGTTGGCAAGTCATTCTGATCATAGTAGTGGTTTGTATTCAGATAGTTAGCCTTCACGTCTAGGATGTGTAGTTCATCGGCTATCATGTGCACTTTATCAACCATCTCTACGCTCGCAATTGGAGCCGCAATGATCAATTTTTGAATTTGGATAGGTTTCAAGAAATCAATTGCAACATCAAGCGCAGTTATATCGTTGAGCCCATCGCTAACAAGAACAACGGTATGATTACGGAGTAAGTCCTCGTCTATAATGCCTCCGTCACCTATCAGGCGATTGATCTTATGAAAAGCCTGGCGTTTTTGCTCTTCCATATATCCATGATATTCAGTGGCATATTCCGTGACTTCACTGGGCGCCAAGCTGCTACTCTGCGTGAATTGTCCCGTTTGCGAGACTGCGCCAAACTTTAGTGCTCCCCCCGGTACACTGATGTCTTCAGACAATAACAGGGTCAAGATACAGTGAAGACGTTCTGCTATAGGCTCCCCTACTGCAACGCCGCCGTCGCCAAGGGCAACCACCGCAATATTCTCATAACGATAGGCGTCGAACAGTAATCGAGCCAACTGTTCGCCTGCTTCCGACCGACTATGGAAATACATCATTGTATATTTAAGTATAATGGATGACATGCACTATTACGAGGTAGCCCCATTACAGATTGTCCGTCCGGGCAGTACCTCGTTTACATACTGCTCGTCCGATCCACTTGAGATCGGTCAAATCGTTGCTATCGAGATTGGCAAAAAGAGCTTAACCGGCGTAGTGTTGCAGACTACTACCAAGCCAAAGTATCCGACCAAACCCGTATTAAATATTATCGAAAGTACTCCCTTACCCGCTCCACTACTTCATCTTTCTCAGTGGCTAAGTGATTATTACGGAACTCATCTCGCCCTTTCTCTGCAGGCGATCTTACCGCGTGGCGTACAGAAGAAACGCCACTCTCGTGCTGATAGAGCGATTGGCGACCTCCGTGAGCGAACAAATATTTTGTTCAATAAAGATCAGCTCCATGCGATAGAAACTATCGATCAATCACCCCCCGGTACCGTGCTTCTTCATGGGATAACAGGCTCAGGAAAAACGGCAGTGTATATCGAGACAGCTACACGCACGCTCGCCAAAGGAAAATCCGTTATTGTCCTCGTACCTGAAATCGCTCTCACGCCGCAAATAGTTGATGAGTTCGAGGGACACTTCAGTAACGTGATCCTCACGCATTCACGCCAAACAGAGGCCGAACGACATCTATCATGGCTCGACGCTCTTTCCTCCAGTGAACCACGAGTAGCAATTGGTCCCCGATCGGCCCTGTTCCTGCCCCTAAAGAACGTTGGTCTCATTATTATTGATGAAGCCCATGAACCGAGCTTCAAACAAGAGCAATCCCCTCGTTATTCGGCTCTTCGCGCCGCCAGCGTCCTGGCAACTGCACACAAAGCTAAAGTCATACTCGGAAGCGCAACACCCGCCGTCAGCGATTACTACATCGCCAAAACATCCGAACGCCCCATCATAGAAATGACGTCTACTGCTCGACCCTCTAACCCGCCCACTGTAACACTCGTTGATATGACGAAACGCGAGTATTTTACTCGACACCGTTTTTTCTCGGACAAACTACTCGAAGATTTGGAAAGAACCTTTGCATCTGGCAAGCAGGCATTGATTTTTCATAACCGCAGAGGAAGCGCCAGTACAACACTCTGCGAAAATTGCGGTTGGCAAGCGACATGCACCAGGTGCTTCACGCCTATGACCTTACACGCAGATAAACACGAGCTACGGTGCCATATCTGTGGTATTACCGACAGAGTTCGAACCGACTGCCCCGTCTGTCACAAGACAGGTATTATCCATAAAGGTATTGGTACTAAACTCATCGAGACCGAGATCGCAAAGATCTTTCCAGATGTAACTATAGGCCGCTTTGATGGAGATAGTATTGACGGAGAGTCGGTCGAGGCGCGCTACAAAGACTTATACAATGGAAAAATTGATCTCATCATCGGCACCCAAGTGGTCGCAAAGGGGTTGGATCTTCCTCATCTCAGGACCGTGGGCGTTGTTCAGGCCGATGCAGGCTTGAGCCTCCCCGATTTCGGATCATCGGAGCGAACCTTCCAACTACTCGCGCAAGTCGTTGGCCGTGTCGGACGCAGCGATTATGCAACCTCCGTAGTGGTCCAAAGTTACCAACCAAAACACCCTGCTATCGCTGACGGGCTGTCGCAGAATTATAAAGCGTTCTACGAAAAAACGATTACAGAACGAAAGCGCGCCAATTTCCCTCCATTTGTCTTCCTCCTCAAGCTCACCTGTATCTACAAAACTGAAGCAGCGGCAATAAAAAACGCACAGTCTCTCGCTGCCGTCCTGCGAAAGAATCTCCCTCAATCGGTAGAAATACTTGGACCAACACCTGCATTCTATGAACGGCAGCGAGACATGTATCGATGGCAGCTTACTCTGAAGTCTAAAAAGAGGTCAGATCTTGTAGATGCATTGCAATTTCTTCCTCCTACTCATTGGCAGTTTGAGATAGATCCTATTAGCCTGCTTTAGTGGGGTCCCATCTGTTATACTGGTAGTTGTTATATGAAAAAAGAAGATATCATCACATTACCAAACGTTCACTTACGCCAAAAATCTAGCAAGGTGCACGTTGTTGACGATTCCATCACGACCTTGATCACAAACATGACAGATGCGGCGATCGACTGGGAGGACTCGCGACCTCATGAAATCAGCGCCGCACTAGCTGCTGTGCAGATTGACGCGCTGAAACGTGTTGTTATCGTACGTAGTGACTTTGAAAATAAAGAAGATCGCGAGTTTACAGTTCTCATTAATCCCGAAATTGTAAAATACGAAGGCAATATACAGTCTGATTATGAAGGCTGTTTGAGTGTAAAGGACATATATGGCAAAGTCCCTCGCCACACCAAAATCAGAGTAAAAGCCCTAAACGTCCAAGGGGCGGAAGTACGCTTCAAAGCCGACGGCTTCTTGGCTCGTGTCATCCAACATGAGATAGATCACACCAACGGTATCCTCTTTATCGACCATATCCGCGACGACCAAAGCGCCTTTTATGAACTTGACGAGAAAGGTGAACTGCAGCAGCTCAACTACGACGAGCGTATCGCTAGCAGTGACCTCTTTGATGAATAGCATCGTATTTTTTGGAACTGAAGATTTTAGTTTAACCGCCCTAGAAGCCCTTGTTAATGCAGGCTTCCCTGTTGTTACTGTCGTTACAAAACCAGACACACCCAAAGGTCGAGGTCACGCCATGACAGCCCCTGCCGTAAAGTCTTTCGCCTTAGAGCATGGAATTACTGTGCTGCAGCCACAGAAAATAGCCGATATTGAAGATGAGATTACCAAGATCGATAAGCCGCTTGGTGTTCTCGTGAGCTTTGGTAAGATTATTCCTCAACGCATCATCGACCTATTTACCCCAGGTATTATCAATGTTCACCCTTCCCTCCTGCCAAAATACCGCGGCCCATCACCTATCGAATCGGCAATCCTAAATGGCGATCAAAAAACCGGCGTGAGTATTATGCAACTTATAGCCGCCATGGACGCAGGACCAGTATATGGCTATACACCGTTAGACCTTAAGGGCACCGAGACCCGTGCGGAACTTTATACTGCCCTCGGGGGCCTAGGTGCCGAAACATTGCTAAAACTATTACCTCTAATTGCCGAGGGTAAGGCTACCGGCTTAGCGCAAGACGATGACTTAGCTAGTTACTGCAAGCTCATTACCAAATCTGATGGCGTTATCGATTGGAGTAAATCTGCATTGCGGATAGAGCGAGAAATTCGTGCCTACGCGGGCTGGCCACAGAGTCGCACGACACTAGGTGCTGTTGAAGTAATCATTACCAAGGCGGAAGTTATCAATAGACAAAATGATCCAGGAAAGATTACAGTTGAAGATCACGATCTCATTATAGGTACCGGTGAAAATTCACTCCGCATAGTCACGCTTAAACCTTTAGGTAAAAAAGAAATGCCTGTTTCGGCATTTCTTTCTGGCTACAATACACAGCTGAGCTAGGCTGCAGGAGGTGGAGTAGGAGCACCGCCTGTGCTACTTCCGAGAATTGCATCACGGTTAGCCATAATCTCGCCCTTAAGCTCCTCCAGAACTTGTTTCACTACATCGCGGTAGTCAGGACGATTTACTTCCAACCATTTCGTAGCGGCATATTCTGCCTTGAGGTTAGGATCCGCAGGGTCCATTTTAAGGGCCTGCTGCATTCGCTGAAACACTTGATCGTTCATGTAATCTTGAACGTGTGCAGTTAGCCAACCATCGATAACACCATGATCGCGATCGATAATCTTTTCAAACTCTTCTAGCTGCTGATCATTAAGGCCATCAGATAACTTCGTGCCAACTCGAAGTTCTAGTTCCTCATAAATATGCTGTAAGAACGCTTGTTTTTGGTCATCCGGCAAATCGCCCAGACCGATATCTGCTAGAAATTTATCGTCTAATTGAAACATGGTATCTCCTTACACACTAGTATACACTACCGCTTCCGATACAAATCAATCTAGTGTTCGTTTTACGAGCTCTCGAGTAAAGAGTTCGAGAGTGTCGCCTACTTCGAGCAGAAGCTTCTTGTCTGTCTTTAAGCTAAGACCGCACATCTCGCCTTCAAACACTTCTTTTGCCTCTTGTTGCTGTCGCTGCACGCTTGTAACCTCGACTTCGGCCAGCTGCTCATCACCGCGTTTAACACGTGCCGTGATTCCGGCCATAATTTTGCCGCTCTTTACTTCGCCACCGGCTATAACCGTATCTTTGAGTGTACGGAAGACACCCTTCACCTCAAGTGATCCGATTTCCGTCTCTTTCACTTCAGGAGCTAGCATTTGTTCCATAGACGTACGCGCGTCGTCTAGAAGTTCATAGATGACTTTATAAAGTCGTACTTGAATTTTATCGCGGGTCGCAAGTCGTTTTACGGCTGGAGGTAGTTCAACATTGAATCCGTAGATAATAGTTTCACCATCTGCTGCGAGGCGAATATCATTCTCAGATATATTGCCGACGCCGCTTCCGATAATACGTAACGTAACTTCCCCACCTGAATCAACCAATTTAAGGCTATCTATCACCGATGTTAGTGAGCCCTGAACATCCGCCTTCACAATAACTTTCAAATCTTGAGACTCATGCTTCTGGCTGATCATTTTCAGCATATCGGCGCCAGTAACGTTCGTACTTGCAGCGGCCTTTTCTCGTTCGACACGCGCCTTCTCATTGAGAAGACGAGCCTCTTTCTCGCTTTTTACAATAATAAATTCATCGCCAAACTGCGGTAGTTCCTTGAAGCCGGTTACAGTAACAGGAGTAGATGGACCAGCCTTTTTAAGCGGCTTTCCCTGGAAATCTAGCAGTGTACGAACTTTGCCATATGCTGTACCAGCCACGAGAAAATGACCAGGCTTCAGTTCGCCCTGCTCAACAAGCAAGCCAACAACAGAGCCGCGTCCATGCTCCATGTGCGATTCAATAACAAGACCCTCTGCAGGTACATCAACATCCGCCTTCAGTTCTTCCAAATCTGCAACAAGCAGTACCATATCGAGAAGCTTATCGAGATTCTGACCAGTTTTCGCACTTACTTCCACCATAACCACATCACCGCCCCATTCCTCAGGATTGAGATCGTGTTCTGTAGCAAGTTGTGTCTTCACTAGCTGCGCATTCGCTGTTTCTTTATCAATCTTATTGATTGCAACAACGATTTTTGCGTTCGCAGTGCGCGCAAAACGAATTGCTTCAATAGTCTGAGGCTTTACGCCATCATCTGCCGCTACAACGATAACAACAACATCGGTAAGGGTTGCACCGTGCTGACGTAATGCCGCAAAAGCCTCATGCCCCGGCGTATCTAGAAGAGTGATTGTTCGATCGCCTCTCACTGTTTGATAAGCGCTAATATGCTGGGTAATCCCACCGGCTTCTCCATCAACAGTCTTCGTTTTCAGAATTGCATCTAATAAGCTCGTTTTGCCATGGTCGACATGACCCATGACCGCAACAATGGGCGGACGCTCAACGGCATCATCAGATACCGCATGAACCGTCCGACCCACAGCAACAACTTCTTTTTTCTGAATTTCAACATCGATTCCCAACTCTTCAACGATAATTTGAGCCGTCTCAAAATCTATTCGCTGATTAATAGTTGCGACGATGCCATTTTTAAATAGCTCGCCGATCAATGCCGTAATGGAAATATTGAGCGTTTCGGCAAGTTCGCCTACTGTAATTGAATCGGCAATAACAATGACCTTTTCTGCCATGATAAACGCTCCTTTCCATGTCTGTTAATTGTTGTTACTTTGTCATCAAACGTTGTTAAACTAACAGCGTATGATTATTTGCTTAGGCTAAGTGAGATTTTGCGACTTTCTTTTTCAATGTCGAGAATCACAAAGCTCTTGCGATCATTAAGAGTGAACACTTTTTCAGGATCAGCATTTTCGCCGCCACCAAGTTCACTGACGTGCACAAGTGCTTCAACTGCTGGACTGATCTGTACGAAAGCACCAAATGGAGTGATTCGAGTAACAGTACCTTCTACAGTTTCACCTGCTTTAAACTTAGCTACTTCATCCAACCATGGATCTTGTGTCAACTGCTTGATAGACAAGCTTAGACGATCTTTATCGATTGAGATGATCTTTGCTTCGATAGTTTCGCCAACCTTTACGTAATCACCAGGGTTGCTAACGCGCTCCCAGCTAATTTCGCTAATGTGGATCAAGCCTTCGATACCATCAACGTTTACGAATGCACCGTAGTCAACAACTCCGGTAACCACACCCTTCACGCTGTCGCCTATCTTTAGGCTTTCAAATCGCTTCGCAAGGCCATCTTTCACTGCTTCCTTCTCACTGAAGATCAGTTTGTTTGCCTTACGGTCACTATCAAGAATACGAACCTTCAATGGATTACCAATCAAAGCGTTAAGACGCTGAAGAATCTCATCTTTATCGCTGCTACCAACACGTGGGTAATGTTCTGCAGAAAGTTGTGATACTGGGAGGAACCCTCGCACACCTTCATATTCAACGAGCATACCGCCCCTGTTAGCGTCATATGGAGTTACTTCGATGATTTCTCCGCTCTCCTGTTTGACTGCAACTTCTTCCCATCCACGATCCTTTGCAGCTTTGCGCAAGCTGAGGAGTGAATAGCCGTTATCGAGCTCAGCATCAACGACGCTGGCAGTTACTTCATCGCCCTCCTTGAGAGCGCGTGAAAAACCTACCTCACGACGAGGTACGAAACCGACACCTTGAGCACCGAGATCAACAAGAACCTCGTGTTTGCGAAGTGACAGAACTTTTCCTGTTACCATATCACCCGCGATTATTTGTTTGACGCTTGCGTCCGCTTGTGCGAGCAAGTCATCCATTGTTATTGTGGCATTTGCCATAAGTCTAAAAAGACTCCTTCCTAAAAAATATTTCTGTGGACGCTCCAAGAGTATCCCAAGATTGATTCTATTGTAACACTAGTGGACTGATTCGTCTACCTGTTAAGAACGCTTAATCGCACCATTTGGCGTCGTGTACGATACGACTGCGTGTACGCCACCGAAACACCGACGAGAGTTGCCATCATAAGGGCCTGCGCCATAGTATCTTCAGGACCGGTTGTCGGTAATGGTGTGGTGCCAGCCTGCGGGATATTCTTTGTCGAAGGCTTTGATTGTGGCGATTGCGATGGAGCTTGTGGCTGTACGGACTGCGGACTCTTTGTTGGCGTACTCGTTGGAGAAGAGCTCTTCGCTACGCTCGGGCTAGGGGACGCCTTAGGTTGGTCCTGACTGCTCTTTTGCACTGTGTAGATACCACCGACAACGAGAACAACCAATACAACAGCAACAATAGCAAAAGTTACTACCGACCCACCCTCTTTTGTCCGTGCGAAATCTTTAATCATAGTTACATATACCTCTGTTCTTACTTACTATACAGACTCTTTAAAAACTAGGCAACTATACATACCGGCAGCTTGCCGAGCATGCTATACTACATGCATGATTGTCGCGGTGGATACTGGAGGAACAAAAACACTTATCACGTTATTCTCACGGGATGGTGTTGCTGGAGAAATGATAAAGTTCCCCACTCCACAAAATCGTGAAGAGTACATCACCACACTTAAAGATACTCTTATCTCAACTTATGGAGGTCAGCGTATCGAGGCTATTGTCGTTGCACTTCCGGCTACAATTGTCGATGGAATCGCCGCATGGTTCGGAAACCTTGACTGGGAGGGACTCGACATTACAAAAGAACTCAAAGGCGTGCTGGGATCAGTACCAATCTTAGTTGAAAACGATGCAAATCTAGCCGGCTTGGCGGAAACACGTTCGCGACACCCTGTACCTCAATCATCACTATATGTGACTGTTAGCACCGGTATTGGCACCGGCATAACAACAAATGGCAAAATAGACCCAGGCTTACGACTCAGTGAAGGTGGTCAAATGCCGGTAGAATTTCAAGGAAAAATACAAACCTGGGAATCAATGGCAAGCGGAAAAACCATTCACAATATCTACGGTAAGTACGCACGCGATATTCACGATAAGAAAACTTGGGATGAAATCGCCGACCGCATTAGCCGAGGCTTCCTTGTTGCGATACCCTTACTGCAACCAGAGATTATTATCATAGGTGGTAGTATCGGCACATATTTCAAGGAATACTCAGCCGAGTTGAAAGCTATCTTGAAAGAGAAATTACCAGATCATATCCAAATCCCCAAACTAGTATCGGCTCAACACCCAGAACAAGCTGTAATCTATGGATGCTACTACTATGCAATCGACCAACTCGCTAATTGAGCAGCTCCAAAGCGACTATCCGTCCCTTCAATTCCAGCAGTCCAATGAGTTCTTGTGGTCTGCAAAACGTCAAACGATTCATTTCGATCCAGATGTTGCAAACTGCGATGCGTTTACTCTTCACGAGCTCAGTCATGCGCTCCTAGAACACCAGGGCTACCGAGCTGACATTGATCTCATCAAAATGGAGCGTGATGCATGGGAATATGCACGCAGTCATCTTGCTACAAAATATGGCTATGACATTGAGGAAGATATCATACAGGATAATCTTGATACCTATCGAGACTGGCTCCATGCACGCAGTAAATGTCCAGATTGCACCGCGACCGGCCTCCAGACCAAATCCCGACACTATCACTGTTTATCTTGCGGCAATAGTTGGCGAGTTAACGAAGCCCGTCTCTGTGCACTCCGAAGGTATTCCCTCGCAACAAAATAACCCCCATAGCGGGGGTTATTTTGTATAGTTTGACTACTTAAGCGTTCTGAGCAGAAGAGGTCTTTTTTGTGCGACGGCTAATACGGCCACCGCGAGCACCTGCGACACGCGCAAGTTCTGGGTTAGCGGCAAAACCGCCAGTATGACCGTTTTTACCACCCTTAGCACCGATCTTAGCGTAAAAATCAGAACCGTGTTTTGCTTTGTTGGTTGCAGCAGCTTTCATGCCGCCGATTTTAGTACCTGCCATTACTGGTCTCCTTTTCGCTATACAGCGAATTAAAAAAGTCCGCCCACAACAGTGGTCGAACCCTCTCTTTACCTCACATATGCTATGTGTACATACTCATATTATCATAGCATAGCCGTTTTGTCAATGTTTACAATAAGCTTTTTTATTATAATACTGCTATTGCATATATCCATACGGTGCTATATTATGATAAAAGTTCGTTGTCCAAACGAATTGAGATCTCAACAACCGATCTAAAAGGCACCTGTTTGGACTTATCAAAAACAAATAAGTCCACGAACAAAAAACAACCGTCTCTGCGAGAGCGGTTGTTTTTTAATACTCTTCTCTAGAAATGATCTACTTCACCATTGCCCACATAGCATTCTTGTTCTTTTCAAACTGATGATACGTATGGCTACCGAGCTCCACCAGGATACTTGGCACGCCCAACACTTGACCATAGTAATCGTCAGCTGTACCGCTCACTGTATAGTCAAAGGCATCAGATGATCCGGTAGAGTTACTATACCCACTGAGGTCAGCATACCTCTTTGCGAGCTGCGTTGATGTACCAATCTGGTTTGCGGCTACCAGGCCACCAATACTGTGATATGAAAGTACAAGAGTTGGACGTAAGCCAGCTATATAGTTAGCAATAGCCAATGATTCCGGCTCCGATAGGGGTGACTCTCCTCCACCACCAGGGAACGGCTGATTATTCACCGTTGTAATATCCTTCCGCCAGTCATTTGTTGCAAAGTTACGATTCAAATCAACATTATGTGCGTTCGTACGGGTACCTGCTGCATATCCATCTGGATTAATGGTCGGGATAACTATAACCGTCTTGTCTGACGGTATCTGGCCCGGACTGGCTTCAAGCGCATCAATCCATCGCAACATAAGTGACCTCGTACTCGTCTCATCTCCATGAATCATCCCTGTATACACCACCTTTTTAGCTCCCGAGCCGAATATGTAAGCGGAAATCGCCCTACCTTTAACCGACCTACCTATAGAGACGACCGATTGGCATACCGTCCGAGTAGTGTATTGCCACACCGATCCGCCCTTCACTCCATAGCTACTCTCCAAGCTATCCCCGATTTTGATCACTACATCGGTGCAACGAGGAACATTCGCAAAACTAACAGTTACATTCTGCCCCTTATAGCCGACAATTTTAGCCCCACCCGATACGGTTATTTGCTTTCCAATGTCCTGCCCGTCGAGGAGAGGCTGATCAAAGGTAATTGTTGCCGTGGTGCCAAGAGGTACCTTATATGTACCTATGCTAATATCCTTCACCAGCGGCCCTCCGGAGGTTTTGAAGCTAATAGATGTCTTATCAGGAAGCATGCTGCCATCGGTTGCCTGAACACGCGACAGTTCTAGCGAGTAGGATTGCTGGCGAGAGAGATCCTCTGGCCACGAGAGCGTCACCACGCTATCTTTGATGCTTTGCGTGATCTCTAGTGGTTTTCCATCACCAACCTTTATTAAGCTTCCGCTGAATTCACGAATAGGTTTGTCGAATTGAATGGTCATAGATGTAGGTTTGGCAAAAACCGTTTCCCCGTCTTTAATCGATGATGTCACCACATTAGTAGCTTTTAATGTTTCAATTTGCGTCTCTAGAACTGTTGCGACCTTTTTGTCATTAAAATACCTGTCGAGATACATCTCATACTTTGACCCCTGTTCTAGCCCAAGCTTTTTGATATCACACCCAACTCCCAGCGGTTGCTGCTCGCACAGTACCTTCCTGTCGGCTACGCGCAGATAGTACGAAAAAACCACATCTGTACTACTAAGCGCAACAATCAGCTTCTTGGAAACAGGTATCGGGTCCTTCAATTGAACTGCAGACACTACGGGGTGTGAAGCTATACGTACTGTGAAGACCTTTTGTATGAACGGTAGTCCCCACAATGTCACCGCAACCCTGTAGTCGCCGGGTTTAGGTACCGTTTGGGGTATAAAACAAATTTTCTTTGCAAACACAGAGGCCGAATTAATCTTCTGCTCTGCCGCTGACTCTGCCTGAAACAGAGATGAGTCAGTCTTGAGCACGCCTGGCGCAACATGCAATTGGTTAACGCATGTCGGACTTTGATACGAAAATGTTACTTCCTGAGGCCAGTAGGAGACGGTAAATATACCTACTATTAGCCCTCCTATAGCTGGATAGAGGTAATATGTCGGTAGTGCCTTGATACGTTTTACGATCAAGACGAATAATTTCTTGGTTTTGTTAATACGTGAACCTTTTTATTTTTCTTTTACAGTAAACCGCTACACGATATCTTAATTATACACCTTAAATAAGCATATAAAGATAAAAGCCACCCTATTAGGATGGCTTTTATATAATTCGGCACCGTGCTAGTTTCCCACTTGTGGCAGTATAATCGCCGCAGCTAGGCTTGACTTCTGTGTTCGGAATGAGAACAGGTATTTCCCTAGCGCCATGGGCACCGAAGGAAGGCTTCTCAGACACTTGGTCCCGATATTCTATCGGTGGGTCCGAAGCCTTGCTTCGATGACCATTTTTTGATGGTTGCTCGCGTAGCGAACATGACCTCAAAAAAAGGACACGGTTTTCAATGTAAGTAAATTGTAAAAATTGACTACATGGTGTGATACACACCAATTACTAGTTAAGTCTACCTCATCACCTAGGTAATGCAAGCATTACCTTGAGTGACAAGGACATAAAAAGGCGATGGGACTATTAGTATACTTCAGCTCCATACGTTACCGCACTTCCACCTTGTACCTATCAAACAGATCATCTTTCTGTGTCCTCATAGGGAAATCTAATCTTGAGGTTAGTTTCGCGCTTAATATGCTTTCAGCGCTTATCTAGTCCGAACGTAGCTACTCGACAATGCAGCAGGTGGCCACAATCGATACACCAGAGGTTCGTCCACCCCGGTCCTCTCGTACTAGGGGCAGATCCTCTCAAATTTCCTAACGTCCATACCGGATATAAACCGAACTGTCTCACGACGTTCTGAACCCAGCTCGCGTACCACTTTAATCGGCGAACAGCCGAACCCTTGGAAGGTGCTCCCCCTCCAGGATGTGATGAGCCGACATCG
>Ga0075163_10001971_pt1 | contig 27630 bp, 18 predicted proteins | sample JI1023141ADNA_FD_71478 | JGI IMG/M metagenome (GOLD analysis project Ga0075163, IMG submission 71478) | Wastewater effluent complex algal communities from Wisconsin, to seasonally profile nutrient transformation and Carbon sequestration -... | ecosystem: Engineered > WWTP > Effluent > Algae...
GCCCGTCGCCGCCGGCACGAAGCGGGACGTGCGCATCTCGATGAACCAACCGCTCCGCGACGGAGGTCTGGTGCTGTACCAGGCGTCGTGGGGCCCCGCGAGCGCTCGCCCCGGCGACCGCTTGTTCTCGACGTTCGCGGTCGTGCGCAACCCCGCGGACCAGTGGCCGTTGATCGCGTGCATCGTCATCGCCTTGGGCCTCGTCGTGCACTTCTCGCGCAAGCTCTACCGCTACGTCCGCGCGGAGGCGCGCACCACGTGAAGACCGTCCAGCTGTTCCGTCGCGAGATCCGCCGCGTCTTCGTCGGCCTCGCCGCGGCGTGGCTCGCGTGCGCCGTGCTGGCCTCGAGCCGCGTCGAGGCTCAGACCCCGTCGACGACGCCGACCACCGCGCCGCCGGCGCGCGCGCAAGCGTGGACCGAGCGCACCGTCGAGATGTTCGGCGCGTTGCCGGTGCAGGACGGCGGCCGCATCAAGCCTGTCTCGACCTACGCGTCGTTCACGTTGCTGCGGCTCGCGGGGCGACGCACCGCGCACGACGTGTCGGGAGCCACGCAGCAACCCGTCGAGTGGCTGCTCGACGTCGTGTTCTTCCCGGAAGACGCCGTGCGCACGGACGTGTTCCTCGTGACGGACTCCGACGCGCTGACCGCGGCGGGCCTGACCGTCGAGGGCAAGAAGAAGCGCGACCGTTGGTCCTACGAGGAACTGCAGCCGTGCCTGCCCAAGCTCTTCTCGCTGGCGCACGACTACGACGCGATCGATCCCAAGGTGCGCACGACGTTGCAACAGCAGGTCGTCGACCTGGCGGGCAACGTGATGTCGTTCGTGCGCCTGGCGCGTTTCCTGGACTTCGCCCGCGACGGCGATCCCACGTACTCCAACGCGTTGGCGATCCTGCCGCCGCCCACCGGGTCGCCGGCGGGCGCCGAGTGGCGCACGCCCACGGACTTGTTGGCGAAGATCGGACCCGACGCGCCGTTGTCGGCCGAGGACTCGGCGGCGTTGTCGGGCTTGCGCACGATGCTGTCGCAACGCGACCGACCGACGTCGTTCGAGGCGGCCCTGGCGACGCTCCACGAGCACGTGGTGTCGTTCGCCGTCGCGCGCGGCGAGTACGAGCACGTGGAGCTGGAGCGCGACTACTACGCGGCGAATCCGCTGGGATGGAGCCTGGGTGCGTTCTTGACGGCGTTCCTGGCCTGCGCCGCGACGTGGTTGCGACCGCGCAACGACGTCCTGCGCCGCGTCGCGATCACGCTCGCGTCGGTCGCGACCGCGCTCTTGATCGCCGCGATCGTCGTGCGCTGCGTCATCCGCGGTCGACCGCCCGTGTCGACGCTGTACGAGACCGTTCTGTTCGTCACCGCGTGCGGCGCGCTGGTCGCGCTGTTCCTCGAGGTGATCCATCGTTCGCGTGTCGCGGTGGCCGTCGCCGCGATCCTGGGGACCGTGGGGCTCTTCGTGGCGACCGGTTACGAGACGCTCGACAAGCAGGACACGATGCCGAGCCTCGTGGCGGTGCTCGACACGAACTTCTGGCTCGCCACGCACGTCACGGCGATCACCATCGGGTACTCCGCCGGAATGTTGGCGGCGCTCTTGGGCAGCGCGTATCTGTTGCTCAAGCTGTTCGGTTGGAAACGTCACGATCCGTCGGCGCGGCGCGAGTTGGCGCGGATGACGTACGGTGTCCTGTGCTTCGCGCTGATCTTCTCGACCGTGGGCACGATCCTGGGCGGCGTGTGGGCCAACGACAGCTGGGGGCGCTTCTGGGGCTGGGATCCCAAGGAGAACGGCGCGCTGCTGATCGTCATCTCGCAGGTCGTGATGCTGCACGCGCGACGCGCGGGGTTCCTGCGCGACCACGGTACGTGCATGGCCGCCGCGTTCGGCGGGACGATCATCGCGTTCTCGTGGTGGGGCGTGAACCTGCTCGGCGTCGGTTTGCACAGCTACGGCTTCACGAGCGGCATCCAACGCGCGCTGTGGACGTACTACGGGATCCAATGGGGCGTCGTGGGACTGGGCGGCCTCGCGTGGCTGCTCGAGCGTCGCACCGCGAAGTCCGTTCCGGTCCTCGAGGCGACGCGTCGCGCGGAGTCCGCTGCGAAGCAACGCGTCGCGGCCTGATTTCCGCCGATCGCGGGAGTGGGCCTCAAGATGCGCCACCCGCACGGTCGAACGTGAACCGTACAAGGCGGGGCACGCACATCGCGAGCCCCGGGCAGAGGCAGAGGAGATAGACAACGTGATTCGCTCCAACCTTGCGACGGCCGTCGCAATCGTCCTTCCCACCCTGTTCGGCGTCGCGGGCTGCGCCACGACCACCGAGCAAGCGCAGAGTGTCCAGAACGTCGATGGTCTCCTGACCCAGATCGAGCGCGTGCACGTGGACGCGACCGTCGCGAAGGAGAAGGCGCACAATGCGCTGACGCAGCTGAGCACGCTCGTTTCGCCCAACTTCACCGGTGACGCGACCAAGGCGTACGCGTCGTTGAAGGACGCGATCGACGCGTCGGAGGACCAGACCTCGGCGCTGCGCCGCTCGGTCGGCCCGATGGTCGAATCGGCCGAAGACGTCTTCCGCCGCTGGACGTCGGACCTCGAGGGCTTCGGCAACTCGCGCATGCGCCAGCGCAGTCAGGCGCGCCTCGACGAGACGCGCGGTCGCTACCAGTCGGTGCTGACGGCCACGCAGTCGCTCTTGATCTCGTTCGACTCGTTCAACGCCGACCTCAAGGACACGGCCCTGTTCCTGGGCAACGACCTGAACGCGGCGGCGGTCACGGCGATCCACCCGGACGTCCGCGCGTTGCACGAGCAGATCCGTGAGCTCGACGGTCGCGTCGAAGTCGTGGGCAACGCGGCCCGCACGTACGTCGAATCGTCGGCCCTCTACGGCCAAGTCGAAGTGACGGCGACCGAGACGAACGACGCTCCGTCGGAGAAGACCGCGACGCCGAGCACCACGACGACCAAGTCGCCGACGCCCAAGCGCCGCTCGACGACGCTGAAGCCGCGCCCGACGCCGACGTTGGACACGACGCCGGCCGAAACGCCCGCGACGACGACGCCGGTCGAGGCTCCGCAGCCCGCGCCGGTGACGACCGACCCGCAGGCGACGAGCGGTTCGGGGAGCCGTCCGCGCTGAGTTCGACGCGCGCGGCGCGGGAGTCACGGCTCCCGCCGCGCGCTTCGACTCGTGAAGCTCCGGAGCACGGGTCGTGCGCCGCGCGTTCGCGCGCGTGCGGCCCGCGTTCGAGGACGCCATGAGCTGGACTCTCCTCATCGGGCTCGTGTTGGGGCTCGGGCTGGCGTTGTTCGCGGCCTGGTCGCGGCGCGGCGAACTCCGCCGGATGCAACGCGGCGTCCTCGAGCGCGAGCGCGCGGTGCGCGCGGGCAGCGAGACCGCTCAGCTGCAACACCCCGTCGTCGACCTGACGCGGTGCATGGGATGCGGAGCCTGCGTCCGTGCGTGCCCGGAACAAGGCGTTCTCGAGCTGGTCCACGGTCAAGCGATGGTCGTCAACGCCACGCGTTGCACGGGCGTCTCGGCCTGCGAGCGCGAATGCCCCGTCGGCGCGATCACGGTCACGTTGACGAACCTCGAGACGCGGCGCGACGTGCCCGCGATCTCCGAGGATCTCGAAGCGGTCGGAACGCCGGGCCTCTTCCTGGCGGGTGAAGTCACGGCGCACGCGTTGATCAAGACGGCGATCGAGCACGGCACCGCGGTCGCCGACGAGGTCGCGCGTCGTTCGCCGCGCCGCACGACGCCGCTCGCCGCGTTGCCCACGGCGCGCGCCTCGACCGTCGCGGTCGCGTCCGTGCCGAGCCGCGGACGCGTGGCGGAACTGGAACGCCCCTTCGAAGTGGCGCTCGACGGCACCGTGCGCGTGGCCGGTTCCGGGAACGAAGTCGTGCGCCACGACGACGTGTTGGACCTGTGCGTGATCGGCGCGGGGCCGGCGGGTTTGGCGTGTTCGCTGCAAGCCAAGAAGAACGGCTTGTCGTTCGTCACGCTCGATCAGGAGTCGGGGCCCGGCGGCACCGTCGCCAAGTACCCGCGGCGCAAGCTCGTCTTGACGCAGCCCGTCGACCTGCCGCTGTACGGTCGCCTGGACCGCGACTCGTACAGCAAGGAAGAGCTGATGGAGCTGTGGCAGCGCATCGCGCGCCAAGAAGCGCTTCCCATCCGCGGCGGCGTGACCTTCCAAGGACTCGAGCGCGACGTCGACGGCACGTTCGTCGTGAACACGAACGCCGGCGCGTTCCGCGCGCGCAACGTGTGCCTCGCGATGGGACGACGCGGCTCGCCGCGCAAGCTCGACGTGCCGGGCGAGGACCTCGTCAAGGTGTCCTACCACCTGGTCGACGCGGCCTCGTACCAGGGACGTCGGATCCTGGTCGTGGGCGGCGGCGACAGCGCGGTGGAAGCGGCCGTCGGATTGGCCGAGCAACCGGGCAATCAGGTGTTGGTCTCCTATCGCAAGGAGTCCTTCTTCCGCATCCGCCTGCGCACCGAGGAGAAGCTCAAGGAGGCGCTCGCGCGCGGCAACCTGCGCCTTTTGATGCAGAGCGAGGTCGTGGCGATCCGTCACGACCAAGTGGACGTCGCGATCCACGACGGACCTTCGGTCGGCGTCGTGTCGATCCCGAACGACGACGTCTTCGTGATGATCGGCGGCACGCCGCCCGTCGAGGTGCTCGAGCGTTCGGGCGTCTCGTTCGATCCCGCGCTGCGCGAACCCGTCGCCGCGGTCACGGAGCAAGGATCAGGGCTCGTCCGCGCGTTGGCGGTGGCGCTGGGGCTCGCGGTGGCGACGTTGGGCTTCGCGATGTGGCACGCGGACTACTACACGCTGCCGATCGAAGCTCGACCGGTGAGCGAGAAGTTCGGCCAGCTGCGCCCGAGCTCGGGCTTGGGCCTGTGGCTCGGATTCGGCGGTGCCGCGTGTGTGCTCGTGAACCTGCTCTACCTGCTGCGGCGTTCGGGGACGATCGGAGCCAAGTTCGGATCGTTGCGGGCGTGGATGACGAGCCACGTCGCGACGGGGATCCTGGCGCTGCTCTTCGCCACGCTGCACGGCGGCATGGCGCCGCGCGACACGGTGGGCGGTCACGCACTGTGGGCGTTGGCCGTGTTGCTCGTGACCGGAGCGATCGGGCGCTACTTCTACGCGTACGTGCCCCGCGCGGCGAACGGGCGCGAGCTGCAACTCGAGGAAGCCAAGCTGCGCTTGTCGCGTCTCTCGCAGTCGTGGGACGAGAGCCACAAGGCGTTCGTCGACCGCGCACGCGCCACGGTCGCGCGACTGGTCGAGGCGCGACAGTGGAACGGTTCGTTCCTGGGGCGCGTCGGCGCGCTCGTGGGCGGTCAACGCGACTTGCGACGGGCGCTGGACGAGCTGCAGGTCGAAGGCCGACGCACCGGCGTCCCGCAGGAGCGCATCCACGAGACCTTGTCGCTCACGCGTGAGGCGTACCGCACGTCGTTGATGACGGCGCACTACGAGGACCTGCGCGCGTTGTTGAACACGTGGCGCTACCTCCACCGCTGGGTCGCGGCGCTGATGGTGGTGCTGCTCGTGCTGCACGTCGTGTACGCGTTGGCGTACGGCTCGATCGACGTGAGCGGAGGGACGCCGTGAACTGGCGCAGCCCGAAACTGTGGATCAGCGTGTTCTCGCTGGGCGCCGTGAGCTTGTTCGCGGTCGTCGACATGGAGCGCAAGTCGCCCGGGCCCGTCTCGACGGTCCACGGACGACTCGAGGAGCTCGACGGCGGGTCCTCGTGCTCGGCCTGTCACGGCGGCTGGTTCTCGACGATGACGGACTCGTGCTTGGAATGTCACGCGCCGATCGCCGCGCAGCTCGAGTCGAAGAAGGGCCTCCACGGGCTGCTCGAGCCCGCGCAAGCGGAATCGTGCGGCACGTGCCACAGCGAACACCATGGCACGAGCTTCGCGCTGGTCAACGACCAGGCCTTCCGCCGCGCGGTGTCGGTCAACGAGGCCGAGTTCGACCACCGTTCGATCGGCTTCGCGATGGACGGTCGTCACGTCGAGTTGGGCTGCGTCGAATGTCACGTGCACGCCGACGACTCGATCCTCGTGAAGGGCACGCCGCGGTTCCTGGGGCTGCAACAGGACTGCGCTTCGTGCCACGAGGACGTCCACGAAGGTCGCATGCGCGTCTCGTGCGCTTCGTGTCACGGCCAGACGTCGTGGGACGCGCTGCACTCGGAGGGCCACGACGCCTTCCTGCCGCTCGTCGGCGGTCACGGCGCCGCGGACTGCCGCCAATGTCACGCTCAGGGCGACCTCCACTCGCTCGAGAACATGACGCACGAGGAAGTGTGCCCCACGCCGCGCGATTGCGTCGCGTGCCACGCGTCGCCGCACTCGGAACCGTTCGTCGCCGGCAACGCCGCGCTGGCCGGCATGCCGACGGGCGCGAGTTGCGTGTCGTGCCATCGCTCCGAGCACACGAGCTTCCGAGAAGAAGGGCTGACCCTCGACGCGACGCACCACGCGCCGTCCGGGTTCCCGTTGACGGCGCCGCACGACGCGGCCGCGTGCGCCAAGTGCCACGATCCGGCGGGCGCGAGCTTCCGATCGCGTCACCCGGGACGATCTCCCGACGCTTGCAGCGCCTGCCACGCCGACGCGCACGAGGGGCAGTTCGCGCGGGGCGCCTTCGCGGGACAGGAGTGCACGGCTTGCCACTCGCGCCAGCACTTCTCGCCGCACGAGTTCACCGTCACGAAGCACGACGCCACGTCGATGCCGTTGACGGGCAAGCACGTCGACACTGAATGCAACGCATGCCACGAACGCGCGACGCCTCAATCGCCGCGAGCGTTCCAAGGCACGCCGGCCGAGTGCGCGGCCTGCCACGCCGACGCGCACGACGCGTTCTTCCAGGACGAGCTGGTCGACGTCGATCCCCTCCCCGACCAGGGCGAGTGCGCCGTGTGTCACGTCACGACGACGTTCCGCGAGATCCCGAAGCCCGGGTTCGATCACCCGCGCTTCACCGACTTCGCGTTGCTGGGCGCGCACGCGCAGGAACAGTGCACGGCCTGTCACGTGCCCACGCCCGCGCCGGACGAGACGGGCCGGACGTTCGGACGCGTCGCGCAGCACTTCGGCGAGTTCCGTGGATGCGTCACGTGCCACGAGGACGTCCACGCGGGTCTGTTCGATCGGCCCGACATGCCCGCGACGGTCGAGAACCGCACCGATTGCGCCCGTTGTCACGACGAATCGTCCTTCCGCGCGTTGCCGCACGGCTTCGAGCACGGGCGCTGGACCGGATTCCAGCTCGTCGGCGCGCACGTCGCGGCCTCGTGCTCCGCGTGCCACGAACCGGTGCGCGCGACCAAGCCGGGTGGACGCACGTGGAGTCCCGCCATGGGCAGCGCGTGCTCCGACTGCCACGTCGATCCGCACGCCGGACAGTTCGCGGTCGAAGGCGCCACCGATTGCGCGCGGTGCCACACCGATGCGCTCGACGATTACCTGTCGTTCAACCACGACCGCGATTCGCGCTTCCCGCTGCGGGAACAGCACGAGGCCGTGGCGTGCGCCTCGTGTCACCGGACGACGACGGCGCCCGACGGGAACGACGTGGTGCATTACAAGCCGTTGGGAACGGAGTGCGTCGACTGCCACGGAGTGCAAGAAGACGTGCTGATGAAACGGAAGCGGAGGAGGGGCGGATGATCCCGATGATCGCCTGGAACGGACCGGGGGCTTCTGCCGCCCCCACCGTCCAGCAGGAGGAGTTCGTGGTGATCGAGTTGCGTGTGACGTCGGCGCGTCCACGCGTGGCGATCGTCGACCGCGGCACGATCGACGGCCTGGCGCGCCTCGACCGCGTCGTGTTCCGTCCACGCGACGGCGTGCCCTACGAGGGCACGATCGTGCGCATCGAGGAGCGGGTGGCCGCGGTCGAGCTCGACGATCCGGCCTTCGTGCCGCAGCCCGGCACGCGCGGCGAAACGCGCGTGCCCAAGGCCCGACTCGACGCCGTGCGCGTCGCGCCGCCGGCGACGCAACCCGACGCGGCGAAGAACGGCGCGCCCGGTGCCGCGCGATCCGGCGTGCCGGATCACCCTCCGTGGGAGCGCACCGACGACGAGTGGACGCCCGAGGAGCCGTTGCTCGCCAAGGTGCGCCCCTTGCGACCCGCCGAACGCGAGTCGCGGACGTCGGGTCGCGTCTACACGATCTACGACTACGCGCACAGCAGCGAAGGCAGTCGTTCGGACTCGTTCGCGCGCGTGGGCACCGACCTGACGTGGGAGAACGCGTTCGGGAACGGCGGCGACCTGCACGTCGACGGCGAGTTCAACGCGCGATCGACGACGGTGCCGGACGACGACGACGAGTCGACGTCACGGCTGAGGCTCGATCGACTGAGCTACTCGTGGGGCGGCAACCGCTTCCAGCCGAATCGCTTCGAGCTGGGTCGCTTCCTGCAACACGAAGTGCCCGAGTTCGGCGTGCTCGACGGCTTCCAGTGGGGTCGCCGACTGAGTTCGGGGAACACGGTCGGCGCGAGCGTCGGTTACATGCCCGAGCCCGACGGTCGGCAATCGACCGGTGACGACCTGCAAGTCGCGGCGTACTACCGATTCGTCGCCGACGAGAGCGAGATGCTCTCGATGTTGGCCGGCTACCAGAAGACGTTCCACCACATGGACGCGGACCGCGACTTGTTCGTCGCGAAGCTCCTGTACTTGCCCCCGGTGGGTTGGAACGTCAGCGGCACCGCGTGGATCGACTACTACGACGCCACCGACACCGCCAAGGGCTCGGGCTTCGAAGTGACGCAGGCGTACCTGTCGACCGGTCGCCGGTTCGACGGCGGCAGCTCGATCCGTTTCACGTACACGCACTTGGCCTTCCCCGAGATCGAGCGCAACGAATTCCTGCCCGTCACGAACGAGCAGCTCGCGAAGGACCGCTCGGACCGCGTGACGGCGTCCGGTCGGCAGACGTTGGGTGGAGACGTGGCGATGTTCGCGCGTGGCGGCGTGTGGTCCGACGAGGACGACGACGGCACGGACGCGGAATTCGGTCTCGAGCTCGACGACTTCGTCGTGCGCGGACTGCACGTGGAGGCCGCGGGGTTCGGCGTCGACAGCCGCTTCGAGAAGACCGTGGGCTGGCGCGCGGGCTTGAGCTCGACGACGTCGCACGGCTTGTGGCGGGCCGGTTACGACTTCACGCTCAACGACATCGACGGGTTCACCAACGACAACGACAGCGTTCCGCAGCACCGCGTGCGCGGATCGTGGGAAACGCACCTGGATTCGGGCTGGAGTCTCGCCGCGTACGGCGATCTCCTGTTGTTCGACAACGAACAGTCCCTCGTCGCGGGTGTCTTCCTGGAGAGGAGCTTCTGATGGCACGCTTGCGGGCTTGGAAGGCTGCGGCGCTGGCCGCTGCGATCGGATTCCTGGCGGTCGCGTGCGTCGTGCAGGGTCACGACAGCGCGGCGCAACGACTGTGGTGGGCGGGCTTCGGTCCCGTCCTGCCGCACGACACGTTCCCGGGTGACTGTTCGTTGTGTCACGTCGGCAACGACTGGCAACGCGTCTCGGGCGACTTCGAGTTCGATCACGAGCAGGAGACCGGCGTCGCGCTCGAGGGCGCGCACAATCGAGCCACCTGTTTGCGCTGCCACAACGACCGCGGCCCGGTCGCCGTGTTCACGGCGCGTGGCTGCATCGGTTGCCACGAGGACGTCCACGTCGGGACGTTGGGCGCCGAGTGCACGACGTGCCACACGCAAGAGACGTGGCAACCGTTCGGCCAGCGAGAGCTGCACGACCGCACGCGCTTCCCGCTGATCGGCGTGCACGCCTCGACCGCGTGTCACCGGTGCCACACCGGTGCCGAAGTCGGTCGCTTCACGCCGACCGACACCGAATGCGTCACGTGTCACGCGAGCGATCTGCAGCGTGCCACGAATCCGAACCACGTCGCCTTGGGTTGGATCGATCGCTGCGATCGGTGCCACCTGCCGCGCACGTGGGAACAGGCCGAGATCGGCGGCTGAAGGCACCGCGGGCGTTCCGTGCCGATTCGACGTCAAGTCGAGCGCGCGGAACGTCCGATAGGGGTAAGGGGAGTGGGTCCGCGAAGGGGACGCGGGCTCGGCACGAAGGGGGAGGACGACGGCAGTCGTCCATGACAACGGCGACCACGGTCGTCGTGGTGTTCGACGCGTCGCGTTCGTGGCGTGCGTCGGCACCGGAGAAGGAGCGGGGATGCTTCACGGCAAACCTGGTTGGACGATCGTTGCGATCGGCATCGGAGCGGCCGCGTTGTTCGCCGGCTGCAGCGGCGACACCGGCACGTTGACGAGTCAGGGCGTCCAGTCGTGCATGCAGTGCCACAACGGCACGCTCACGAACGACTACTCGGGACCGGGCATCGAGAACCCGCACCCGTTCACCGGCGCGGCGAACATCTTGTGCACGACGTGCCACGGCGGCGATCCGAACGGCACGGACATGGTCTCGAGTCACGTGCCTCCCCCGCCGCAGATCGGCGACGAAGCGTTCCAGACGACGAACGCCAAGGCCTACTTCAACCGCTTGACGCTCGCGGGGATGGACAAGTTCCCCGACTACGTCGTGAACGGAAAGCACTACACGGCCCTCGATTACCTGCAGTTCGTCAACCCCGGCGACCTGCGCGTCACGAGCACGGGCAAGAGTTGCGGTCAGTGCCACGCGAATCACTCCGACGCCGTGTCGGACAGCTTGCTCGCGACCGAAGCGGGCATCTGGTCCGGCGCGACGTTTTCGATCGGCATGGAGAACCAGATCCCCGAGAACGTGGGCCTGCACCAGGACACGGCCTCGGACCTGGCGTTCCGCGCGGCGGAGGATCCGAACTTCCAGGCGCAGAATGCGTTCGTCGGCGCGATCGGTCGCTTGCTCGAGACGCCCGTGCGCAGCGTGTTCGGCCAGACCGGTTCCGACAAGATCTTCAACAATCCGGCGTACGACGCGGCGCAGCTCACGAACGACCGCAACCCCGACAACTCGGTGATCACCGGTTCGCCGCTGGCCAACCTGTTCGTCGAGCAGGTTTCGTTCACGTGCGGTGACTGTCACCTGGGTAGCGCCGGCGCGAACAACCGCGCGGGCGACTTCCGCTCGTCCGGCTGCTCGGCGTGTCACATGCCGTACAGCCTGACCGGCCGCGCGGGCACGAACGATCCGAACGTGGTCAAGACCGAGCCGTTGAACCCCGACGCGATCAACGAACCCGAGCGCGCGCACCTCAAGGCGCACCGCATCGCCAACGTGGCCAAGATGGGCACCGACGGCCTGCCCGTGCCCGGCATCGCCGACCACACGTGCGCGGGTTGCCACCAAGGCTCGAACCGCACCGTGATGCAGTACTGGGGCATTCGCCTCGACCAGAACGCCGACGTGCGAAACGGTCGTCAGTATCCGGCCAACCCGGTCACGAACCGGACGACGTTCGGCGACGAGCGCTTGTTCGATCCGATCGTCGACAACCACACGTTCAACGGCCGCAACCACAACCAGTACCTGCTCGAGGAGGACTACGACGGCGACGGTCGCGACGACACGCCGGCCGACGTGCACTACGAGGCGGGCCTGGGCTGCATCGACTGCCACGGCAGCAACGACATGCACGGCGGCAACGTCGACGATCCGAATCGACCGCTCTTCAGCCGCATGGAGCAGAACGTCTCCATCCGCTGCGAGAACTGCCACGGCACCGTCGAGTCGTACGCCACGACGCAAGTCGGCGCGACCTACGACGGCAACACGGCCGAGCTGGCCGTCGACGGCAAGGGCAATCCGCTGCGTCACGTGTACAAGACCCCGGACGGTCGCTTCTGGCTCAAGAGCCGACTCGACGGTCAAGTCCACTACCTGCCGCAGACCCGCGACACGGTCGTGAACTCGGGCAAGACGCACCCGACGTCGGGGGATCCGATCTACAGCGCCAAGGCCTCGTACGCGATGGGTCGCATCGACGGCACCGCGTCGAACGGCACGGGACCCAAGCAGTCGTCGGGCATCAGCACGGGCTTCGCCCACTCGGACAACATGGACTGCGTGGCCTGCCACGGTTCGTGGACGAACACCTGCATGGGTTGCCACTTGAGCGGCGAGTACAACACCGGCAACAACTTCAGCAACGTCACCGGCGAGCGCATCGTCTACAAGCAGCGCACGGCCGACTTCACGTACCAGTCACCGCTGTTCTTCCAGTTGGGCGTGAACACGCGCGGACGGATCACGCAGTTCAGCGCCAACACGAAGGTCTTCTTCCAGTGGGAAGACCGCAACAACAACCTGTCGCGCCGCTTCGGCTTCACGGACCGCACCGGTGCCGGCACGGGGCCGGGGACGTCCGGCTTCCCGTCGCTCAGCCACAACTCGATCATGGCGCACTCGATCCGCGGCAAGGTCGAGACGACCAAGGAAGGTCCGCGGTACTGCGTGGCGTGCCACCTCACGACCACGGGCCTGGCCCAGTACGGCACGCAGTACGACACGTTCCGGAACGCGCTGGCGGACCACGACTTCGGCGCGCTCGACTTCCAGGTGCTGAAGCAGCACTTCGGACGCAACACCGGCAATCAGATGAACTCGCCGTTCTTCCCGCACATGGTCGCGGGTCTGGGCACGGGCTTGTTCCTGTTCGACGAGTTCGGGGCGCCGGTCAATCCGCTCGACACGCACACGGACCGCAAGGGCACCGACAACGTGCCGCCGTCGACCGTGTTCGACCCGGCGCGGGTCTACTACGACCTCGACCGCATCGTGCAACCGACGGGCGTCGCGAACGGCTCGAACGCGCACGCGTGGATCAACGCCAGCGTCGCCGCCACCGCTCCGGCGTTGCGCGACGGCGCGACGGATCCGGCGATGGCCGGTCCGCTGGGCGCGACGATCATCCGCAAGTTGGCCGACCCGGTGAACGGCGTCGTGCTCGACTCGTGGATCGACGCGGACGGCAACCCGCAGGGCGGCGCGTCCGGGTTCCTGGGCGGACCGTAGACGACCACGCGCCGGTCGTCTGGCTCCGGCGCGAGGGAGGGTGTCACGCAGAGAGCGCGGCGTCCGGGGAGCGAACCTCCTCGGACGCCGCGTGTGTTCCACGGACCGCGAACTCCGCGCGCCGCGCGACCACGCACGATTCGAACGCGATCACCAGTAGTGGCCGTAGTGGAAGCCCACGTGCCAGTGCACGGGCTCCGGATACGGATACGGCGCGTACACGACGCGCTCGAACGTCGCGCCCGCCGTCGCGCGCGCGTCGCCGAACGTCAAAGCGAACCGCAAGTTGAGCCCGCTCCAGTCGCGCGACGCCTTCGTCACCGGGAACACGACGTCCATCGATCGGCTCGCCCCCACCGGAACGGAGACGTCCGCGTCCTTCGCCACGACGCCCGGCTCGAACGGCACCAAGTCGGCGGACAGGAGCGCGAACGCGTCGGTCGCCACGCGCGCGTCGACCGTGCCCAGATTCTCGAACCGCAATCGCACTTCGACCTGCTCGCCGTGCCCGGCATTCTCGTCGGCGCGCGCGACGCCCAGGACGCTGACCAACGCGCGCACCTGGCTACCGGGCGCCGCGGCGGTCGCGACCTCCAGCTCCATCGGCGCCGGCGTGTACCGCGCGTCTCGGTAGCGCGAGGTCGAGCACGCGCTCGCGCCGAACAGGAGCACGGGGACGACGAAGGGAACGACGACGGACGGAACGAAGAACGATCGCAGGAAGTCGAGATTCATGGCGGACCCGGGCGGGAGGATCACTCTACTGTCGGGCGACGGTCGCGGAACGCAACCCGCTCGCGTCGTAGCCCATGGCCCTGCCCTCCACCATCCACCGGTTCCAGATTCAGCTCTCCGACACGGGTCGCAACGTCTACCAGGACCTCGACCTGCGCGTGGCGCGCCATCCGTCCGAGACCGTCGCCTACTTGCTGACGCGCATCCTGGCCTTCTGTCTCGCCCACGAGGAGGGCATCGCGTTCTCGACCGGCTTGTCCGAGGCCGACGAGCCGGCCATCTGGGTGAAGGATCTCACAGGTCAGGTCACGACCTGGATCGACGTCGGCCTCCCGGCGCCCGATCGGCTCCACAAGGCCATGAAGAGCGTCGGTCGCGTGATGGTGTTCCCCCACCGGCAGCACGACCTGTGGAAACGTCAATGCGAGGCCGAGCGCATCCACCGCGCCGACGAGATCCGCATCGTGGCGTTGGGCGTCGACTTCCTGCGCCAGCTCGAGCCGCGGCTCGAGCGCAACGTGAAGCTCGACGTGTCGATCCACGACGGTCACCTGTTCGTGACGTGGGGCGACACGGTCGTCGACACGACCCTCGAGGAGCTGCGCTTCGGTTCGTGACGGTTCCGAACCCGGAACTCGCGCCGCGGAACCGCGTGAACGCGCTTCGAAGAGGCGTTCGCGTTTCCTAGTCTCCGGGCATGATCAGCGCCCTCGTCGTCACCGTCCTCGCGTTCCTCTCTCCCACCCTCGCTCCGGTCTCCGACCAAGTCCCGGCGCCCGCCAAGCCGACCGTGCAGCAGCTGCTCGTCGCGGCGGAGAAGGACCCGGCCGCGGTCGTGCCGCTCCTCGTCGAGGGCAGTCGCGCGATGACGACGCTGAGCGCCGGCGAAGCGCGCGCGTTGGGTGACGCGCTCGATCCGTTCTGCGTGCGCGCCTACTTCAGCGGCGAGCGTCTGCCGGGCATGGAGCGACTGGGGCTCGTGCTGCACAAGGTCGAGAAGAACGAGAACCCCACGCGCATCGCGGGCCGCTACAAGATCGGCGTCGGGATGCTGCGCTACCTCAACCCCGACTTCGACGAGAAGAAGCTGCGCATCGGACAGGAGCTGAAGGTGCTCGACTTGTCGACGAACGCGCTGGCGATCACGGTCGTCAAGAGCCACTACCGCATGAGCGCGTGGCGCGCCGCGTCCGACGGAACCCAGGTGCTCGTGATGTTCTGCGCCGTCGGCATCGGCGCGCCCGAATCGCCCACGCCGATCGGACGCACGACGATCACGAAGCGCGTGCTGAACCCGGCGTGGACCGACCCGGACACGAAGACCGTGTTCGCGGCCGGCGACCCGGGCAACGTGCTGGGCGGATACTGGATCGCGCTCGACGCCGTCGGCATCAACCGCGGCGGCATCGGCTTCCACGGCTACACCGGAGCGCCCGCGGCCGACTGGATCCAGAAGGGCGCTTCGCACGGCTGCGTCCGCATGCTGCAGAAGGACATCGACCGCGTGTTCCACGTCGCGATCGAGGGCACGACGGTCACGATCGGCGAGTGACGCGGCGGCGGATCGGTCCCACGATCGCCGCGCTCACTTGGGCGCGGAGCGCAACAGCGTGAGCAGCGCCTTCTCCTTCGCGAGCGGTTGGAACGACGCGTCGTACGTGGCGTACATGCGGCGATCCTCGTTGACCGCGATCGAGGCCTTCAACGCCGCCACGGTGCCGTCGACGTCCTTCTTGCGCGCCAGCACGGTTGCCGTGTCGTAGTCGACGGCGCTCTGCGCGACCGGCGAGTGCTCCTTGGCCGACGCGGCGGCTTGCTTGAGGGTCTCGAGCGCCGCGTCGAGTTGATCGGCGTCGCGCTGCGCCAACGCACGGCCCGTCAGCGCCGTGAGCTTCGCGAACGACTCGGCCTTGCCGGGTGCCTCGACCTTGGCCAGGTCGGCCAACACGCGCTCGCACAGCGCGAGTCGGTCGGCGGCGGGCGCGTGCGTGGAGATGCCGATTTCGGCCGCGGCCAACGCGCACGCCCAACCGTCGGTCGCGGTCTTCGCTTGTTCGGTGAGGTACGCGACGCCGTCGTTCTCGGGCCGCGTGAAGCCCTCGTGCATGCGATCGAGCACGGCGGTCGGCATCTCCTCCCACGCGCCCAGGCGCACGACCGCGTAGCGTGCTTCGCGCACGATCGACTCGAACTCGGCGCGCTTCACCGGCGAGTCGCCGGCCTTCGCCAACGTGAACAGGCTGAAGTCGAAGCACGTGTCCCCCGCCGTCAGGAACCCGTGCCAGCCCAGGTCCGAGTACGGCGGCTCGAGATCGCGCGTCTGCTCGGTGCACGCCACGTGTCCCACGTCGAACTGACCGGCGCCGACGAGTTTCCCGGCCATCAACGTCTCGCGCCACGTGCGGCTCGTGCGCATCTCGCCGTAGGCCGCGACGATCTGCACGGTGCCCTCGCCGCCGCGGATGCGTCCTTGCGCCACGGCGCGGTCCGCGTAACGACGCTTCATCGGCTTGAACGCGGTCGGATCCGTCTCGAGCGTCGGCAGCGCGAGCTTCACGGCCATGCCCGTGGTCGAGACGCGCGCCACGAACTCGCCCGCGCGAACCTGGGACGTCGACGTCGCGGAGCCGGTCGCCGTCGTCGGTGCCTGCGCCGGCGCGTCCCCCGTGCGCGTGGCGTTCGCTGAGGTCGCGGCGTTCGCGGAGGTCGACGGGAGCACGTTCAGCGTGAGGGCCAGGAACAGGGAAAGCATTTCGTGGTGTCTCCGGGAAACTCGGGACTCGCAGGCTCCGGTCCGGATCACGTACGTCCGATCCGGGTCCGCGCGTTGGCAGCGAGTGCGATCCTTCTTATCTTCGCCAGGAACCACCGGCGAGCCTGCGCCGAAAAACGCCCGTGTTCGCCGCGATCCTCCTCTCGATCCTGTCGTGCCTGCCCGCCGCGCTCCAAAAGGGCGGTTCCACGGATCCGTTCCGCCCGCTCGACCTCGACGGCGCGGTCCGGTCGGCCCAGATCGAGAAGAAGTGCGTGCTGGTCGTGGTCGCGCGGGCGGGTGCTCCCGAGACCAAGAAGCTCGACGGGACGTTCGGCGAAGCCAAGGTGCGCGAGTGGATGGCGGCCAAGGCGATCGCGATCCGCGTCGACTTCGATCGGCAGCCCGACCTGGCGGCACGATTCCGCGTGCACATCCTGCCGACGATGGTGTTCTTGAACGACAAGGGCCTCGAGCTCGACCGTCTGACGGGGCACGTCGACGGGCGCACGTTCCGCGCCGAGGCCGAGTCGATCTTGGCCGGCGGAGATCCGGTCGCGCGCGTGCGCAAGCGCCTGGTCGGCCACGAGAACGAGCCGCACTTGCGCATCGACCTGGCGGGCGCGCTGTACGACCGCGGCCTGCTCGAGGAGGCGATGCGCGAGTACTTGTGGTGCTGGGACCACGGTGTCGAGTTCGATCCGGGATTCGCCGAAGCGCGCCGCGACTTCCTCCTGAGAGAGATCGTGCGACTGGGACGCGTGTACACCCCGGCCAGCGACGAGCTCGCGACGCGAGCCGCGACGTTGTTCGAGCGCGTGGTCGACTGCAGCGCGACCTTGGTGCAGGTGCGCGACTTCCTGACGATCAACCAGACCCTGCAACAAGACGATCGCACGCTCGCGGCGTGGGACGCGATCACGAAGGACCCGACGGGGTGCGAGGAGATGCAGAAGATGCTCGCGCCGAACGTCCTCGACGCGTTGATCGACGCGCGGCGGTACAAGGAGGCCGCGGAACGCCTGGGCGACGCCGTCGCGCGCTTCGACGCGGCCGCGACGGCGTTCGAGGCCGACGCGAAGCGCTGGCGCAAGGAGCGACCGGAAGACGCCGAAGCCAAGATCGAGGTCGAGCGGCGAGCGCTGCGCGTCGACGCGTGTCGTTGGTTCGAGACGTTGCTGGGCGCGGGACGTTACGACGACGCGGACAAGCTCTCGGCGCGCGTGTTGGCGCACGACGGCAAGGGTGCGACGTACACGGCGCTATTGCGGGCCGCCTTGCGCGCCGAATCGCACGGCGCGGCCAAGTCGATCGCCCGTCGGGCGGAAGCGGACAAGAAGTTGAGCGAAGCCGAGAAGGCCGAGGTCCGCACCGCCGCGAAGGAGATCCTGCAGCCCAAGTGACGCGCGCGACACCCGCGACGCGCCTGCGGCACCGGATCCTCGGGCCTCGCGAACACGGGGCGCTCGCTCACCACGGCGCGCTCGCGTCCGCGACTCGCCGCTCACCGGACCATGACGTCGGCGGCCGGAACCCGAGCCGCGTTCACGGTTCCATGATCGCCGCGCGCAGGTCATGATGCGCGGACTCATGACGGCGCCTTCGTTCCACGCACACGTCCTGGCCCACGCGGTCCTCCTCGCCTGTCTCCACGCGGCCTCGTGCGGTCCGTCGGACACCGCGGCCACCGCGGGGACGACGGGCAACCCTTCGAAGCCGGGTGGCGCCGGTCCCGCGGCCACGGTCGAGCCGACGCGCGACGTGCGCACGTTCGTCGTGGCCCAACGACCGTGGGAACAGACCCTGCGCGTGACCGGCGAGTTGGCCGCGCACGACGAAGCCACGATCTCCACCGAGGTCGCGGGGCGACTCGAGGTGCTCTCGGTCGACGTGGGTTCGCGCGTGAAGGCCGGCGAGACGATGGCCGTCGTCGAAGTGCGCGACTTCGAGCTCGAGCGCGACCGGATCCTGGCCGAGTTGCACGCGGCGCGGGCTCGACTGGGTCTACCGCCCGCAGGCGACGACGACACCGTCGTGCCCGAGGACACGCCACTCGTCGCGCAAGCTCGCATCGCGCTCGAAGACGCGATCCGTCGCCGCGATCGACTCGTCGAGGCCGCCAAGTCGGGCGCCGCCACGCAGAGCGACACCGACACGGCCGTCGCCGCCGTCGAGACGGCCGAGGCGCACCGTCGCGACGCGTTGCAGGAGATCGCCTCCCGTCGCGCGTTGCTGGCGCAGCGACGCGCGGAGCTGGCGATCGCGCTCAAGGAGATCGCGGACACGCGCATCGCGGCCCCGTTCGACGGCATCGTGCACGAGCGACGCGTGTCGCGCGGCGATTTCCTGACCGTCGGACAAGTCGTCGCCAAGCTCGTGCGCGTCGATCCGGTGCGGTTGCGGCTCCAGATCCCCGAGCTCGAGGCGACGCGCGTCACGACGGGCCAACGTGTCACGTTCACGCTGGCGGGCGACACGACGCCGTGGACCGCGACGATCGCGCGCTCCAGCCCCTCGATCGACGTCCGCAACCGCACGTTGACCGTCGAGGCCGACGTGCCCAACCCCGACGGCCGCTTGCGTCCGGGCGCGTTCGTGCAGGCGTCGATCCTGATCGACGCGAACACGCGCGCGACCGCGGTGCCGCTGTCCTCGATCACGAGCTTCGCCGGCGTCGACAAGGTCGTCGCGGTCGTCGACGGCAAGGCCGCGGAGCGTCGCGTGCGCATCGGACGCAAGGACGCGAACGACGCGGAGATCCTCTCGGGCGTCGCGCCCGGTGACGTCGTCGTGCTCGAGCCCGGGAACCTGCAAACCGGCACGCCGGTGCGCGCCGTCGCCGGAAAGTAGCGCGTGCGCTCGCTCGTCGAAGTCTGCATCCGTCGCCCCGTCTTCGCGACGATGTTGATCGCCACCCTCGTGGTGATCGGGATCTCGAGTTGGTTCTGCTTGGGAGTCGACCGATTCCCGTCCGTCGACCTGCCGACGGTCAACGTGCGCACGTCCCTGCCCGGCGCGTCGACGGAGGAGATCGAGACGCTCGTCTCCCAGAAGATCGAAGAAGCCGTCAACACGGTCGAGGGCATCGACCAGCTGCGCTCGATCTCGACGAACGGCACGTCGATCGTCGTCATCACGTTCGACCTGTCGCGCAACATCGACACGGCGGCGCAGGACGTGCGCGACCGCGTCGCCGGTGCGTTGCGCAACCTGCCGCGCGAGATCGATCCGCCCATCGTTTCGAAGTTCGACAACGACCAGACGCCGGTGATCTCGTTCGCCTTGAGCGGCGACCGCCCCCTGCGCGAACTGACGGAGATCGCCGACAAGATCATCAAGCCGCAGATCGAGCGATCGATCGGCGTCGGCGGCGTCACGATCGTGGGCGGCGCGTCGCGCGCGATCAACGTGTGGGTCGACGCCGACCGATTGGGCGCGTACCAGATCCCGATCACGGCCGTCCGCGACGCGGTGGCGCGTCAGAACGCCGACGTGCCGGGCGGCAACGTCACGGGCGTCGCGACGGAGAGCACGCTGCGCACGATGGGTCGCATCGTCGATCCGCGCGACTTCGACGACCTGATCGTGGCCGTCGTCGACGGTCATCCGATCCGCGTGCGCGACGTGGGCCGCGCCGAGGACGGCACCAAGGAAGTTCGCTCGACGTCGCTCTTGAACGGTCGTCCCACCGTGTCCTTGGAAGTGCGCCGACAATCGGGCGCGAACACGGTCGAGGTGATCGACGGCGTCAAGGCGCGCATGGCCGCGCTGCGCAACGACTTGCCGCGCGACCTGCAGATCGACGTCCTGCGCGACCAGTCGCGCTACATCCGCGCCGCGCTCCACGAGATCAACGTGCACTTGGTGCTGGGCAGCCTCCTGGCGAGCCTCGTCGTGCTGGCGTTCATGCGCAGCTTCCGCTCGACGTGGATCGCGGCGGTGGCGATCCCGTGCTCGGTGGTGGCGTCGTTCGGCCTCATGTACGCGCTGGGCTTCACGCTCAACAGCGTCACGATGCTCGCGCTGGTGCTGATGGTCGGCATCGTGATCGACGACGCCATCGTGGTCCTCGAGAACGTGTTCCGCTTCATCGAGGAGAAGGGCATGAGCCCCTTCGACGCCGCGCGCGAGGGCACGGCCGAGATCGCGCTGGCCGTCATGGCCACGACGCTTTCCTTGGCGGTCATCTTCGTGCCGGTCTCGTTCATGTCGAGCGTGTCCGGACGCTTCCTGTACCAGTTCGGCATCACGGCGGCGGCGGCGGTGCTCGTGTCGCTGCTCGTGTCGTTCACGCTGACGCCGACGATGAGCGCGCGCTTGTTGAAGGCGTCGCCTGCCGGCTCGCACGACGCGGCGTCGCGCAAGGGCCTGTACGGCCGCGTCGAACGCGCGTATTCGACGGTCCTGTCCTTCGCCATGCGTTGGCGGTTCCTGGTCGCCTTGCTGGCGCTGGTCGTCATCGCCTCGACGAAGCCTCTCTACGACCGCGTGCGCCAGGAGTACACGCCCTCCGACGTCGACGAATCCGAGTTCGACGTCAACGTCACGGCGCCGGAAGGCACCAGCGTTCGAGCGATGGACGAGGTCATGCACGCGATCGACGCCGACCTGCGCGCCGTGCCGGGCGTCGAGCTCGTCCTGACGCAGACCGCGGGCAGCTTCCTGGGCCAGTCGAACACGGGCCAGGTGTACGTGCGCATCGCCTCGCACGAGACGCGCAAGTTCTCGATCGGACGACTGTGGAACGAGACGTGGGCCGGCCACCCCGCGAAGGCGTTCGAGGGCAACTACTCGCAGTCGGAGGTGATGACGGCGGTTCGCAAGAAGCTCGGCAAGTACCGCGACTTGCGCTGCAGCGTCCGCAACGCGCCGGCGTTCAACATCGGTGGCGGCAACTTCGACATCGATTTCTCGATCCTGGGGCCGGACCTCGTGACCCTCGAACGTTACGGCGATCAGCTGCGGCGTCAGTCGAAGGAGATCGGCGGCATCGTCGACGCCGACATCACGCTCAAGCTGAACAAGCCCGAGCTGCGCGCGATCATCGACCGCGACCGTGCCGCCACGTTGGGCGTCGACGTCCAGGACGTGGCCACGGCCTTGCGCGTGATGGTCGGCGGCGACGAGCGCGCGTCGCGCTTCCGCGATCCGCAACTGGGCCAGGACTACGACGTGCAGGTGCGACTCGAGGAGAAGGACCGCGTCGACGCCGGCCGCATCGCGCAGCTGTGGGTGCCGTCGTCGTCCGGGCAGCTGATCCGGCTCGACAACCTGGTGCGCTTGGAGCCGACGACGACGGCTTCGCGCATCGACCGCATGGACCGCCAACGACAGGTCAGCTTGCGCGCCTCGGTCGGCCCCGGCTTCGCCCTGGGTGACCGCCTCGAAGCACTCAAGAAGGCGGCGGTCGACCTCAACATGCCCGCCACGTACACCACGCGCGTGTCGGGCCGCGGACGCGAACTCGAGCGCACGTTCCAGGAGTTCATCTGGGCGTTCCTGCTGTCGCTGGCGCTCATGTACATCATCCTGGCGAGCCAGTTCGAGAGCTTGGTCCACCCGCTCACGATCCTGTTGTCGTTGCCGCTCTCGATCCCGTTCGCGTTGTGGTCCCTCGACGTGTCGGGCAACACGCTCAACCTGTACTCCGCATTGGGCATCCTCGTCCTGTTCGGCGTCGTGAAGAAAAACGCCATCCTGCAGATCGACCACACGAATCAGCTGCGCGAGAAGGGCCTCGAGCGCAAGGCGGCGATCTTGCAGGCGAACCGCGACCGGTTGCGTCCGATCTTGATGACGACGTTGGCGTTGGTCGCGGGCATGTTGCCGCTCGCGCTGGGCACGGGCCCGGGTTCCGAGGAACGTCGCGCCGTGGCGGTCGTCGTGATCGGGGGGCAGACGCTGTCGCTGCTCTTGACGCTCGTCGTGACGCCCGTCGCCTATTCGCTGTTCGACGACTTGGGCGCGCGCCTGCGCGGGCGCAAGTCCACCTGAGCGCGATCTGCCGCGCCCTCGCTTCCCCCGTCGACGCCACGCCGTTGTGGACGCGAGGTGGTGCGCGACGGTACGACTGTCGCCGCGTGGACAAGCTCTTCCTCGTCATGCTCGGCGGCGCGTTGGGATCGGGCGCGCGGTACCTCGTGGGCCTCGCCGCGAACGAGCGTTTGCCCGGGTCGTTCCCGTGGGGCACGTGGATCGTGAACGTCGTCGGATCGTTCGCGATGGGGATCGTCGCGTGGCACGCCACGTCGTCGACGCCGTGGTCGCCCGCGACGCGTGCGTTCGTGGCCACCGGCGTGCTGGGTGGTTTCACGACCTATTCGAGCTTCAACCAGGAGACGCTGAACTACGTGCACGCGGAGGCGTGGGGTTCGGCCGCGCTGTACGGCGGCGCGACGGCGATCGCGTGCCTCGTCGCGGGCTTCGCGGGGATGGCGGCGGCGCGCTCGATCGCGGGAAGCTGATAGGATTTCGGCCCCGAACCGGCGCACGTCGACGCGTCTCGCGCGACGTCCTCTCCGCTTCCACCACCGCGTCCATGCAACGAATCCTCGAACGAGTGCGAGCCGCCGGCGCCAACCCGGTGCACGAGAAGCGTCTCGTTCGCGCGTGGATGACCGGTCGGGCCCTGACCGAGCCCATGTCGCGCACGGATCAACCGTTTCCGCGGCGCCTCGTCGACGAGTTGCCGGCCATCTCGGCCGAACTCGACGCGTTGACGAGCTCGCGCTCCGAGCATCCGGGCGAGGACGGATCCGTGCGCTTCTTGCTGTCCCTGGCCGACGGTCAGACGGTCGAGAGCGTCCTGCTGCTCCGCGACGGCGTGTGCATCTCGTCCCAGGTCGGTTGCGCCGTGGGTTGCGTGTTCTGCATGACTGGACGCTCGGGACTGCTGCGCCAGCTGCGCAGCGCCGAGATCGTGGCGCAGGTCGTGCACGCTCGCCGCCATCGCCGACGCGAGTTCGAGGCCGGTCGCGCCGCGAACGCCGTCCTGCGACGCGTCGTGTTCATGGGCATGGGCGAGCCGTCGCACAACTTGGCGGCCGTGATGGAAGCGATCGAGTTCCTGGGCACGCACGGCGAGTTCGGCCACAAGGACCTCGTGTTCTCGACCGTGGGCGATCGTCGCGCGTTCGAGCGCCTGCGCGAGGGCCGAGTAAAGCCCGCGTTGGCCGTGTCGTTGCACACGACCGACTCCGTGTTGCGCGAACAGCTCGTGCCCCGCGGACCGCGATTCGATCCGGCGGAGCTGATCGCGCTAGCCGACGACTACGCGCGAGCCGTGGGACACCCCGTGCAGTACCAGTGGACGTTGATCGAAGGCGTCAACGACTCCGACGCCGAGCTGCACCGCCTGTGCGAGCTGATGCAAGGTCGGTACGGCATCGTGAACTTCATCCCGTACAACACGATCGAGGGCTTGGACTGGAAGCGACCGTCGATCGACCGCGCGCGCGCCATGTCGCAGTACCTCCACCAGCACGGCGTCTTGTGCAAGCTGCGCCGCAGCGCGGGCCAGGACGTCGACGGCGCGTGCGGGCAACTGCGCGCGCGCGACCCCGTCACGGGTCGCGGCGTGACGGGTCGCTGAGGTTTCGAGGCCCGAACGGTCCGAGCCGGCCGCGCGGGCTCGCTTGCGGGCCCGCGACATGTCAGTCTGCGCTCGACGCGGGGCGTGCACCCGGCACGACGAGGAAGGACGACGCAGCATGATCCGACGGATGTCGAACGACGCGCGCACCACGGCGGGTGCTCTGATCGCGTGCGCGGTGGCGGCGGTGCTCGTCACGACGGCCATGGCCGTCGGCGGTTGCCACGACACGCCGCACGCACCGTCGGTGGACGCGGCGGATCGCGACGCTCGACCCGTGGAGTCCGCCGCGATCGCGAACGAGCGCGTGAACTGGCCCGTCCCGACCGGTTGGAAGCACGAGACGCTCACGTTCCCGCTCGACTTCGCCCCCGAGCTCCCCTATCGCGGCGTCGAGGAGCTGCGCTTCGCGCCCGACTTCTTCGAGCCCGCGTCGCCGACGTACTGGTCGTACGTGTTCGTCTGGTGGCTCGAGGATCGCCCCGTGTTCGACGCACCGACGATGTCCGCGTCGCTGACCGAGTACTTCCGCGGACTTTCGGAGGCGGTGGGTCGCGGCAAGCACACGTTCGACCCGGAGAGCTTCCGCGCGACGCTGACGCCGAAGCTAGGCACGGAGATCCCGACGTTGGCGGGCCAGGTCTTCACCCACGACGCGTTCACGACGGGGCTGCCACTCGTGTTGCAGGTCGAGGCGCGCTTGCGTCGGTGCCCCGCGTCGGGACGCTACTCCGTGACGTGCATGCTCTCGCCGCGCGCGTTCGAGGACCCGGTGTGGTCGGACCTGCGCGCGTGCGCGGCCGCGTTCGACTGTCGTTGACGGCGCCCCGCGCGTCGGCGAGGCGATGATCGCGGAGACCTGATCGCGGAGAACCGATCGCGGAGAACCGGCCCGCGCAGCATCGGTCGCGCAGCATCGATCACGAGGAATCGGTCGCGACGAGCCGTCGCGCACGAAGACGTCAGACCGGCTTCGAGTACGTGTTCGGCGTCTTCTTCGAGCGCTTGGGCCGATCCGAAGGCGCCTTCTTGGCCTTGGGCGGCGCGGCGGGAGTCGCGGCTCCCGTCGGGTCGGTTCCGGGCGCGGCCTTGGCCTTCTTGCCGCGGGACTTCACCGGCTCGGGGCCGGGGGCTTCCTCCTTCGAGCCCGCCGCGCGCCACCCCTTGGGCGGCTTCTCGCCGCGCAACTCGTAAAGGAACCGTGACGGCATCGATTCGATGCGCGTGCCGTACTTCGAGCGCGTCTTGGTGCAGCTGATCGTCAGGTGTCGCTGCGCGCGCGTGATGCCCACGTACATCAGGCGTCGCTCTTCCTCGACCGTGTCCTCGACGACGCTGCGTGCGTGCGGCAACAGTCCCTCTTCGACACCGACGAGGAACACGCGCGGGAACTCGAGCCCCTTGGCCGCGTGCAGGGTCATCAGCGTGACTTGGTCGCGCTTGTTTTCCTTGTCGTCCTTCGTGTCGTCCTCGCTCGAGAGCGTCAGCGCTTCGAGGAAGCTCGCCAGCGTCGGCTTCTTGGCGCGGCGGACGTGGTTCTCGGCCATGTCGAGGACGTCCATCACGGATGCCCAGCGGTCCTCGCGCGTCTTCGCGTCCGGATAGCAGCGGTCGACTTCCTCGCGGTACTTCACGGCTTCGAGGATCTGGTGGATCCACGGCACGATGTGGGGGCCCGGCTCGCGCGAGCCGAACTCCTTGAGCTTGTCGCGGAACGTCTGGACCGCGTACACGGCCGCGTCGGCCATGCCGTCGATCTCCTTCGCGCGATCGAACGCGGTGCAGACCGACACGCCGTGCTCGGTGGCCCACTCGACGGCGCGCTCGATCGTCGTCTTGCCCACGCCGCGGGGCGGACAGTTGATGACGCGCAGGAGCGACACCTCGTCGAGCGGATTCTGCGCGATGCGCAGGTACGCCAGGACGTCGCGCACTTCCTTGCGGTCGAAGAACGACATGCCGCCGACCAGCGTGTACGGCACGGCGCGCGCGCGGAACTGCTGCTCGAACGGACGCGGCTGCGTGGCCGTGCGGAACAGCACGGCGAAATCCGAGTACTTGGCCTTCTTGCGCAGCACCATCTCGCCGATCTCGCGCGCGACGTGATCGGCCTCGGCCGTCTCGTCCTCCATGCGCAGCATCGACACGGGCTCGCCGGTGCCCAAGGCGCTGCGCAACGTCTTGCCGTGACGCTTGGGGTTGTGCTCGATGACCTTGTTGGCCGCGTCGAGGATCTCCTTGGTCGAGCGGTAGTTCGTCTCGAGCCGGATCACCTTGGCGGGTGCGAAGTCCTTTTCGAACGAGAGGATCTTCTTCACGTCGGCGCCGCGCCAACCGTAGATCGACTGGTCGTCGTCGCCCACGACGCACAGATTGCGGTGCTTGCCGGCGATCGACAGCACCAGGTCGTACTGCGGACCGTTCGTGTCCTGGTACTCGTCGACCATGACGTAGCGGAAGCGACGCGCCAATCCGTCGCGCACGCCGACGTCGTCCTTCAAGAGCTTCACGGCGCGCGTCAGCAGGTCGTCGAAGTCGACGGACCGCGAGCGCATCAGGTGCTCCTCGTACTTCTTCCACGCGCGACCGATCAACTCCTCTTGGTCGTCCGCGGCCTTCTCGAGGTACTGATCGCTGCTCAGGCCCTTGTTCTTGAGCAAGGAGATCTTCGACTGCAACGCGCCGGGTTGGATCGTGGCCTCGGGGATCCGCAGCTCGCGCAGGGCCCCCTTCACGGCGCTGATCTGATCCGATTGGTCGCAGATCGCGAAGTTCGGGGCGAGACCCGCGGCCTCGGCGTTCGCGCGCAGGAGCTTCACGCAGAAGCTGTGGAACGTGCCGACGGTCAAGTCGCCCGCGCGGTCCTTGCCGACGAGCCCCGCGACACGTTCGCGCATCTCGCCCGCCGCCTTGTTCGTGAACGTCATCGCCAGGACGTTCTCGGGGTGCACGCCCTTCTGGAGCAGGTACGCCATGCGCACCGTGATGACTTTGGTCTTGCCCGAACCGGCGCCGGCCAGGACGAGCACGGGACCCTCGGTCGTGGTCACCGCGAGCCGCTGCTCGGCGTTGAGGTTCTGGATCATGGGGTGCATGGGGGTGCGGACGTTAGTCGAGGTCCGCGCGGGCATCCACGTCGCGTCGCGAGCGTCATCGCAAGTCGTTCTGCGAGCGAGAGCAACGCGGACGCGGATCCGACGGAGATCGCGCGCGTGATCGGCGCGTGGGCCGCGACTCGCACCGAGTCGCCTCTTGCGTCCGCGCCCGGCATCGTCTCGTCGACCTCGCCACGGTCGAACCCGGCGTCGGTCCGGCGCGGTCGACCAACCCGGTCGCCCAACGCGATCGGCCCAACGCGATCGGCTCCGTGCGATCGGTTCCGTGCGATCGGTTCCGTGCGATCGGTTCCGTGCGATTGGTTTGGCGCGATCGGGTCCGAGCGATCGGGTCCGAGCGATTGGCTCAGCGCGATTGGCTCAGCGCG
>Ga0075163_10001975_pt1 | contig 27612 bp, 40 predicted proteins | sample JI1023141ADNA_FD_71478 | JGI IMG/M metagenome (GOLD analysis project Ga0075163, IMG submission 71478) | Wastewater effluent complex algal communities from Wisconsin, to seasonally profile nutrient transformation and Carbon sequestration -... | ecosystem: Engineered > WWTP > Effluent > Algae...
CTCATTACCGTGCTCATATCGGTATATTTTGGAAAGTATTTTATGCGTAAGAGCGAAAAGTAAGTTTTTAACTTTTGTGATACAATAAACATATATATGCCAGGAGATAAAGGTTGGAAATCACCTATAAAAACAGTAGAAACTCTACCACAGGAACAAAAGGGGGATATTCATGTAAACGAAGATGGCGAGCTGCACTTTCCAGAATCTGACGTGGCTTCATTTGAGAGCGAATCTGCTATTGAGGCAACTCAAGAATATTTGAAAATGAGTCCTGATCAGATTCGTGTGACGCTCACCGTTCTTTTTAGAGACGGAAATACCACTGAATACGATATTAAGAAAACATTGCATGATATGGGCTATGATGATGAAGTAATCGGTTTTGAAACTAAACCCGTTAAACGTTTTTCAGAAGTGAAGGATGAAGAAGGTAACAGAAAGGCTATTGTTGATACAATCAATACATTCCGCGTAAAGAGTCCAAAGTATAGAGAGGGTGGTTTGGCAAACGACAATTTTATCTACATCGGTTAGTAACTATTTGGAAATAAAATATGGTGATAAGGACAGCGATGTCCTTTTTATGTTATAAAAGGAGTATGAAAATACAGGAGATCTACGACCGGTACGATATCATGCCTAACTTGCGCGAACACCAGTTGCGGGTGGCGGGCGTAGCAAAATATATTTGTAACCAGTTATCTGAGAAGGATTTTTCAGAGCGAGATTTGATAACGGCATGCTTACTGCACGATATGGGAAATATTGTCAAAGCGGACTTGTCTGTGTTCCCTGAATTTATAACCCCTGAACTTCTCCCTCGGTTTGAAAAACAAAAAAAAGAAATGATGGAAAAGTACCATGACGAACACGATGCAACACTCGGTATTGCACGCGAGCTCGGTGTGGGTTTGGGTGTGTACACGTATTTGGAAAATGCTCGCTTGTTGAAATTTAATGAAAAAGAAGCAGAACTCGCTGTACAAATATACAACTATGCGGATATGCGGGTGCACCCATTTGGTATACGAGCACTACAAGAGCGACTGGACAATTTGCGTGCACGCTATGAGACAAAAAAAATGAGAGAGGGTTTGCCGCCGTTTAATCGGGAAGCATTTGAAAAAAGATTACATGAATTTGAAGACGATATTTTTTCATGTATCGCATCTGTACGACCACAAGACATTACCGACGAATCCATCGCGCCACTTATTGCAGAATTGCAAACGTTTGATATCGAGCTTGCATCGTAAGATATATTTGTTATAGTTTGCCGACATAGCTATGAACGACACACACGTTATCATCCTCGCAGGAGGCAAAGGGACACGTATGAAATGCGACACGCCGAAGTGTCTTACGATGCTTGGTGACAAGCCTTTTTTAGAGCGGGTACTTTCATCCTGTTCATTTATTACAAAGCAACCTACTGTTATTATTGGTTACAAAGGAGATGAAGTTGTTAAGACAATAGGCAATGGGCCGGAATACGTACTTCAGGAGGAGCAACTCGGCACTGGGCATGCTGTTGGTTGTGCAAAAGAGAGTGTGGCACCACGCGGATATAAATATATTATGGTGCTCATGGGTGATCAACCGCTCGTTTCTGAAGCAACACTTCACGGATTACTTGAGTCTCATATGAAGGCTGACGCTGTTATTACCGCTTCAACTATAGTTGTTCCAAATTTTGAAAATGAGTATGCACCATTTCTCCGGTTTGGGCGTATCTTGCGAGGGGAAGATGGAAGTATTGTTGGAAATATTGAATACAAAGATGCAACAGAAGAACAGCGACAAGAGCTTCATGAAGTCGGCATCAATACATTTATTTTTGACGCAGATTTTCTGTGGTCGCATGTAGGTATGCTCTCCGACGACAATGCTGCAGGTGAACTCTATGTTACAGATTTTTTAGGAATGGCCTTTCGTGAAGGAAAAAAAGTTGCTCCGTTTGTTGTTGCTGATATAAAAGAAGCTCTCGGTGTCAATTCACTTGAAGATCTCGAAATTGCGAAGAAATTTATTTAAGTTTTTCTTAAATCGTTTTCACCTTTTATAATACCTGTTAGCTCAAGTATTTTTTTGTTTACGTTGCTGATAGCTGTGAACAATTGTTGTTTTTCTGTAGCGGGGGTGGCTTCATCATGAAACTGTGCAGTTAACAAATCGATTTCTTCCTGCAATTGCTCGATAGTTTTCGGAGTTTCAATGTCTTTGTTTACATGAACAATACGTAGAATTTTGTCCGGTTCTTTATCCATATTGTGCAGTATAACACGCCGTGCTAGAGAGTGTGTTTTGTGATACGATAAAGGGACTTTATGAACGAAGACAAAAAGAAAAAGGGCTTGTTTTTTCTCTTTTTTACCGTATTTCTCGACATGCTCGGGTTTGGTATTCTCATACCTATCATCCCACAGCTTTTTGCCAACCCGGCGTCACAGTTTTATCTCCTCGCACCTGACACGTCAGTTGGGTTTGGCTACATACTCCTTGGATTTCTCGTCGCCGTATTTCCGCTCGGACAATTTTTCTCGACCTCTATTATGGGTCAGTTGTCGGATTTTTACGGAAGAAAAAAATTGCTCATCATATCTATTGGCGCGACCGTTATCGCCTACGCGCTCTTTGCACTCGGCATATGGTGGAGAAATATTCCACTTCTTTTTATCTCACGTTTCTTTGCTGGTATTACCGGAGGCAATATCGTTATCGCTCAGGCAGCCATCGCCGACCTCACCACGCCTGAGAATCGTTCGCGTAATTTTGGTATGATCGGGGCTGCGTTTGGACTCGGGTTTATCATCGGTCCGTATATCGGAGGAAAACTTTCTGATCCTACATTTATAGCAGGGCTCACACCGTCGTCACCGTTTTGGTTTGCGGCAGGGCTCGCACTCATCAACACCTTTCTCATCGTTTTCTTTTTCAAAGAAACAAACAGAAACATCAAACGAGGAAAACTTGATTGGAATAAATCGATTGGCAATATCAAACGCGCGCTCATGTTGCCGAACCTGAAGCACCTCTACGTCACCTCATTTTTGTATCAGGCGGGATTTTCTTTCTACACAAGTTTTTTTGCGGTGTACCTCGTGTACAAGTTTAGTGTTGACCAGGGAACCATAGGGGAGTTTTTTGCTTTCATTGGACTCTGTGTGGTACTCACGCAGGTGTTTATCGTGAGACGTGTTGCAAAGAAGTACAAAGAAGAAACAATACTTCGCTGGTCTATTTTCGGCTCAGGCCTAGCGGTTCTGTCATTTTTCATGCCACACCAACTCCTCTTTCTCTTTGCGCTCGTCCCGTTTTTTGCAGTCTTCAACGGGCTCTCGCTCGTAAATCTCACCGCTATCATCAGCAAGTCTGCTGATCCAAAAGAGCAGGGTGAGATACTCGGTATCAACGCCTCGGTCAGTGCTCTCGCACAAGCTATCCCTCCAGCCATCTCGGGCTTCGTAGCAGCTATTGTTATCCCGACACAGCCGATAGTTGTCGCTGGCGTCTTTATACTCCTCTCTGGGCTGTATTTTGGATTTGTATTTAAAACACTCAAGGGGAAGAAACAGCAGGAGATAGTATAAGTATTAGTATTAGTATAAGTATCTAGAATCTAGGGGAATGTGGCCCTAGATACCAGATTCAAGATACTAGATACTGAGGTTAGTATGCTGTATACTAACCTCATGTCATTTCTCTCCAACCTCACCTGGCGTTATGCCACCAAAAAATACGATGCATCAAAGTCTGTTTCTCGAGAAGATCTCGACAAGGTTTTGACTGCTATCAATATGGCACCGACTGCGCTCGGGCTACAGCCTTTTCATGTGTTTGTCGTTACTGGAGAGAAAAAAGATCAATTGATCCAAGCTGGGAAAGAAAATGCTACGTATCTTCTAGTATTTTGCGCGCGCAATGATCTCAAAGAACACACGGAAAAATATTTGAATAATATCGTTGCAGTTCGTGGTGGAACGCGAGAAGATGTGGCTGGATTTGAGGGGATGATCAATAGCACACTTGAGAAGCTCGATACAGAGAGTGCGTTTGCCTGGAGTGCCAGACAAGCATATATCGCACTCGGGTTTGGTCTCGCAGCCGCAGCAGAACTAGAGATCGATTCCTCTCCGATGGAAGGATTCGATCCACAAAAGTATTCCGACGTGCTCGGTTTGCCAGCGCATATGCGTCCTGTAGTTTTGCTCGCACTCGGCTACCGAGCAGATGACGACACCTTTGATCCGTCCCGTATGAAAAAAGTCCGCGCTCCAAAGAATGAGTTGTTTGAGGAGAGGAAATAGATATGGAATGTCCTTTTTGTTCAATGCTTGAAAAGAACGAGCGAGTCATTGTAAAAAATGATTTAGCGTGGGCATTTCCTACTAATATTCCTGTTGTTCCTGGGCATGTACTTATTTCTCCTATTCGACATGTTGCACGATTTGAAGATTGCACGATCGAGGAGCGATCTTCAATATTTGATCTATACGAAAAAATCAAGATTGCACTTGTTAAAACATTTGGCGCAGAAGGATTTAACGTGGCGTGGAATGAAAATAAAATTGCAGGTCAAAGCGTTCCGCATTTTCATATGCATGTTCTTCCCCGAAAAGAAGGTGACACGGGAATAACTGAATATGAACCACGAAAGTTTTTATATCGTCCCGGTGAGCGGGAAACAACACCAGAAGAGGAATTGACACACATTGTAGAATTAATACAGAAATCATTATGAATGAAATAGAAACAAAAATTTTAGAGGTAGACGTGGCATCTATGCGAGAAAAGATTTTGGCTTTGGGGGCGGAACCAACTGGCTCGGGCAGACTTTTTGTAGATTGGTATAAAATGCCTCACCATGAAAAAAGAAACGAACCATGGTATTTGCGTATTCGTAATACTTATGATGGAGGGTACGAACTGACATGGAAACCAAAAGAAGAGACAAAAGATGGTATACGAACGGTTCGCGAAATTCATTTTCATTTAGCAGATCATGAAAAAATGCGTGAGTTACTTGATGTGTTTGGTCTAGTGTCATATGCGCATCAGGAAAGAGATCGGGAAAGTTTTCAGTGGGGTGATGTCCGTTTTGATATAGATACATTTCCTGGCGTACCTTCATTTCTAGAAATTGAAGCTCCTTCGCAAGAGCAAGTTATGTCGACAATACAAAAACTTGGACTTGAGAATAATGAGAGATTTCCAACTGGAGAGCGAAGACTCGTTGAAGAAAAGTATGGACTCGATTGGTATTCAATGCATTTTTAAGCAATGAAAAAAATCTACAAATGGCTTCTCGTTCTTTTTCTACTTCTGACGCTCGTCGGGATGTATTCTCACAACGCTATCAAAAAGGAGCCACCGATATTTTATGTGCCATGGTTGCCTGGGTCGCTTATGGCGTTTACAGCGCCGCCTCTCGGTATCTACATCGAGAGTGCTTATAAAGGCGAAGGTGACACTCCTGGCACGATACTCGCACACGAACGCATACACTGGTTGCAGTATCAGGAACGCGGTTTGTGGGGATACTATCGTGACTACACTATAGGACTGGTAAAACATGGGCGTTTGTATAACGAGATGGAAGAAGACGCCCGAGAGCGTTCAAAGTAATTAATGAGGTCGAACCTCGATAAACGATAAACTTCGCTTCGAAATTGCGCTATAATACTACCCATGGAAATATTACCTTTGATTCTCACGATTTTGGGGCTGTGTGTGTTTGAAATAGTTTCTTCTATCGACAACGCTGTCGTCAACGCAGAAGTACTCGGTACCATGTCGAAAAAAGGGCAACGATGGTTTCTGATCTGGGGATTTCTCTTTGCTGTTATTATCGTCCGCGGACTCTTGCCTTGGGTGATCGTCTGGGCGACAGTACCAGAGCTCGGATTTATTGGCTCGCTCACTGCGACGTTTTCGAGTAACCCAGAAGTCATGGGAGCGGTGGAACATTCTGCGCCGATACTTCTAACTGGAGGAGGAATATTCCTTATCTTCCTCTTTTTTCATTGGCTCTTTTTGGAACCAAAAAACTTTGGACTTCCTGGCGAGAAATTTTTTGCAAAGCAGGGTATCTGGTTTTATGCAGTAGTTGCCGTCCTCCTTTCAGTGATCGTTTGGAAAGCTTTGCAGATCAATCCTGTCATGGCTTTTTCTGCTGTTATCGGTTCGACGGCTTTCTTTATCACACACGGTTTCAAACAAAACGCAGAGCAAGCGGAACATGCGATGGTACACGGCAAGGGTGGCAAAATGTCTGACATTTCTAAAATCATGTATCTCGAAGTTATCGATGCGACGTTCTCTATTGACGGCGTGCTCGGCGCATTTGCGTTTACTATGTCGGTACCGCTCATCATCCTCGGCAACGGACTCGGCGCACTCGTGTTGCGTAAACTCACTGTTTCAAATATTGAGCGTATTAAAAAGTATGCGTACCTCAAAAACGGAGCGATGTATTCGATACTCGTTCTCGGTACGATCATGCTTCTAGAATCTTTTGGTGCGCACATACCAAAACTCGTCACACCACTCTCTACCATGGCGATCATCGGCTACTTCTTCTGGAGGTCGCATATACATATTAAAGACTTGAAAAGTCTCGAGATTGCATAGCATCACTACCAACATCGTCTGATGATTTGGTATACTGCATGCATATGACTTATATATTATTTATCATCGGATTTGTTCTTCTTATAAAAGGTGCAGATATGCTCGTTGATGGGTCAGTGTCTCTCGCAAAGAGATACGGCATCTCGGCGATAGTTATCGGACTTACTATCGTCGCATTTGGTACATCGACCCCTGAGCTCGCAGTTAATATTATGTCGGCTATACGTGGCTCGACTGATATCGCTATCGGCAATATCCTCGGTAGTAATATTGCAAATATATTTCTTATTCTCGGTGTGTCAGCGATCGTTGCACCGCTTACTGTGCATCGCAATACTATCGCAAAAGAAATACCTTTTAGTTTATTGGCAGCACTTGTCGTTGGTTTTCTAGCGCTCGATAGTTTCTTTGATATACGTGCAACATCGGTACTCTCTCGAGGTGATGGGTTTGTGCTCCTCGGTTTTTTTGCAATATTTATGTATTACATTTTTGGTATTGCAAAAGACGCACCACAGGATGTTCCAGAGAGCGAGCAACCGCAACACCTTTCAAAAAAGAAATCATATCTTTTTATATTTGGTGGACTCGTTTTGCTCGTGGTCGGAGGCAAGTGGATTGTTGATGGCGCGATAGCTCTCGCACAGCTCGTCGGTATGAACGAGTCCGTCATAGGTTTGACTGTCGTAGCTGTGGGTACATCGTTGCCGGAACTAGCAACGTCGGTCATAGCTGCACGCAAGGGTCAGTCTGATATCGCTATCGGCAACGTCGTTGGGTCAAACATCTTTAACATCTTTTGGATACTCGGCATCTCGGCAGTTATCGCACCGCTCCCGTTTTCACTTACCGAAATATCAAATATCGTTATGACGGGAGTTGCGAGTATACTTCTCTTTGCGGCATTGTTTGTTGGAAAAAAGCATACGTTACAGCGATGGCAGGGAGTAGTGTTTGTGTGTATTTATGTAGGATACGTGGTGTTGCTACTCACAACATAACATGAAGTGTTCTAGACTAGTTTTTACGTCACAAGTGTCTTTGAACTGTCAACTGTAACCCGTTAGCTCTCATATGCTATACTAAATACGTTATCAGTTAATTGATTATTTTCATGAAAGGAGGAAAAATTGTTATCGTGTTGGTCGCGGTTATCGTGCTCGGGTGGGTGATATATAGTCTCATCAAAACATCACAGTCTGGTACACTCGTTTCAGATCAGGTGTCAGGTATTGCCGAACCGGTTACTCTTCCTATTTCAGCAGAAGATACTCAGGTTGAAGCAGGGGTCGCAACAGACACAGCTGCATCACAAAATACAATGACAAATACAGACAGTAGCTATACAACAGCAAGTGGTATGAAAGTTACCATTACACAAGAGGGTACGGGTGCTGAAGCAAAAGCGGGCAATAGTGTGAGTATGAATTACACGGGAAAGTTTGAAAGTGGGGAGGCGTTTGATTCCAACGTTGATCCAAAGTTTGGCCATGTACAACCGTTTGTCTTTACTATCGGTGCTGGCATGGTAATCAAAGGTTGGGATGAAGGTATCGCCGGTATGAAAGTGGGGGAGAAGCGAACACTTGTTATACCGTACACACTCGCCTATGGAGAAAACGGTTACGGTCCTATCCCACCAAAGGCCACTCTTATCTTTGATGTCGAGCTCGTGAGTGTGAATTAGAAATAGTACATAGTACGTAGTGCGTAGTGCGTAGTTTTAAAATTATCAAATTAATAATTACAAAATTATTTTTATGCAAACAGAAGAAATGAAAAAAGTGCTCAAAGCAGGTTCGTTGTTCCTCATGATTGTTACTATCTTTTTTGTATTCAAGATCGTTCTCGCGGCACGTGAAATGCGAAATACTGTTCCTACCTACAACACAATCACAGTAAACGGTGAAGGTGAAGTATTTGCAGTCGCAGATATCGCATCTTTCTCATTTACCGTACGTACCGATGCTCCTGATATCGCGACAGCACAAACAGCTGCAACTGAAAAGGTAAACGCAGCTCTCGAGGCAATCCGCGCTCTTGGGGTAGAAGAAGCAGACATGAAGACAACAAACTTCATGACCAACCCTAAATACAAGTATGGATACTACACATGGGAAACAAAGGAAAATCCTGTTGTTGGATATGAAGTATCACAGACCACAGAGGTCAAACTCCGTGCGACTGACAAGACAGGAGAATTTGTTGCTAAACTCGCTGAAGTTGGCGTGACTGAAGTATCAGGACCAAACTTCACTGTTGAAGATGAAGATGCTCTCAAAGAAGAAGCACGCGCTCTCGCAATCGCTGATGCAAAAGCAGAAGCAGAACGTCTCGCAGCAGATCTCGGAGTACGTCTCGTTCGTATCACTTCATACTACGATGAAAGTGGTAACGGAGCTTTCTATGGTGCTGATATGGCGTATCCAGAAAGTGACATGATGATGGTAAAAGCAGTTCCTGCTCCACAGATGCCAACAGGAGAGAACAAGATCATGTCGAGTGTTTCTATCACTTACGAGATACGATAATACAAGGTTAGAGGGAAGAGGTTGGAGGTTGTAGAAAATACAATACTCACAAAAAGGCGCCGCGTACACGCGGCGCCTTTTTCTCTGTTGCATAAGTTTGTGTTCACCGTTACACTGATAGTGTGAAAAAGAAATGGAAAAAATCCTATAGCATCATTCTCGCAATCGTTATTCTCCTTCTCGTGTGGACTGCGATATTTACGCGTATCAATATTCACGAGCTCGTCGCCGCGATAGGTGTTCGCAACGGATACTTGCTCGCGCTCGGAGTTGCGCTCCTCGGCGGGGTATCGACATTTACCACGGCATCATTTTTTACCACTATTGGCGTGTTGTCTATCGGTGGACTCAATCCACTGTTTCTCGGGTTGGTGACTGCACCAGCACTTCTTCTCGGTGACTTTATCTTTTATTATCTGGGCACCAAGGGTCGCACAGCAGTTTCTGAAAAGAACCTAGCTAAAATTAAAAAAGTTGAAGCATGGTTTGAGAAAAAGCCTGTTTGGTTTCGCCCTGTTGGTATTTATTTCTATACTGCATTTACACCGCTTCCAGCAGATATACTCATGATTGCTCTGGCTTTGATCGGCTACAAATTTCGAAAAGCGTTGCTCGCGATACTCCTCGGACATATTACGATCGTCACCTGGCTCGGGTACTTGGCAAAAGTGACAGAAGGTTCGGTAGGATTTTAAAAGGCATTTTGTGATATACTTTTTCTATTATCTTTAATCTTAAATCTGATAACTATTATGCAATTCGCAGATCGTATCTCTCGCCTCGGAACAGAAACAGCATTTGAAGTTCTTGTTAAAGCTCGCAAGCTTGAAGCCGAAGGCAAGAGCATCGTGCACCTAGAAATAGGCGAGCCGGACTTTGATACACCAGAGAACATTATCGAGGCGGCAACCGATGCACTCCATAACGGAAAAACGCACTATGGCCCGTCAGCGGGATTGCCAGAACTTCGACAGGCTATAGCTGACTATGTCATGAAGACACGACCTGGATCAGAAGTAACACTCGACGAAGTCGTGGTGACACCAGGTGCAAAACCTATCATGTTTTACGCGATCATGGCGCTCGTCAACGAGGGCGATGAAGTGATTTACCCAAATCCAGGTTTTCCGATCTACGAGTCCATGATCAACTTTGTCGGAGGTGTCGCGGTCCCGCTACCACTTCGCGAAGAAAAAGAATTTCGTTTTGATATAGCAGACCTCGAGGCGCTCATCACGCCAAAAACAAAAATGCTCATCGTGAATTCTCCGCAGAACCCAACAGGCGGTATTTTGACCCGCGAAGATATCGAAGCGATCTCTTTACTCGCTATCGAACACGACATACTCGTTTTCTCTGACGAAATATATTCACGCGTAGTCTACGATGGATTTGAACCGTTCTCATTTCTCCAGGTTCCCGGTATGCGCGAGCGCACGATCATGCTCGATGGATATTCAAAGACATATGCCATGACTGGCTGGCGACTCGGCTACGGTGTCATGCCAAAAGAGATAGCACAGATTGTTGCAAAACTTCAAACCAACTGCGCGAGTTGTACATCGACGTTTACTCAGATGGCAGGCATCGAGGCACTGAACGGTCCGCAAGATTCTGTCGACACTATGGTCGCAGAGTTCAAACGCCGTCGCGATAGAATCGTAGAAGGTTTGAATTCGATTCCGGGATTTCGCTGTCTATCACCAAAGGGGGCATTTTATGTATTTCCAAATATAGAGGGAACTGGTATGAAGAGTGCCGAAATAGCTGACTATCTCCTCTACACCGGAGGCGTAGCTTGCCTTTCAGGAACAGCATTTGGTGCACACGGCGAGGGTTTCATCCGTTTTTCCTATGCGACGTCTATTGAGAATATTGATGAAGCGATCAACAGGATCAAGGTAGCTATGGCGAAAAGATAAGTAACTATGGAAAATTTTTTTAAATCATTTGGGAGAATATTTTGGTTTTTTATTAAACTTGCTTTTTGGTACGGATTGTTTTTTGTGTTGGTAGGTTTAGATGGTCAGATACAATGTATTTCAGCACCCTGCGCAAGCACAAGTTTGTTTAATCATAAATTGTATAGAGCTGTAGATCAGCATGTGATATGGGTATACTTCATACCATTAGTGATTTTTTTGTCCATTGAGTACTTTATTTCACGAGCCAAAAAGGCAGCTAAAGCAAAAAAAGCAATATAGAATAGGGGTAATTTGCGTGGACATTTTCCTGATAAAAATAGCGAAATATATCGCAAAGATAAGACACAAGAGGCGAAGGGAATTTTTGATACTGCAGGAGCAGAAGTAGCTCACAGTTTCTTAGGAGCCGATGAATCTTTTCAAGCTGCAAAAGAGTTGCATCACATACAAAAGCGTTTACCGCTTCCCGATGAGAAGTCAGAAAACACAGAAAAATAACCCTCGTTTAACAAAGGTTGACTTCTTTAACCTTTTAAGGTAATATTGAAATACAAGGCCCACGGGGCTTTTTTTAATAGGGAACCTAAGGATCACACTACTATGAGTATAAAAACCTTTTTCGAATCTACAAAAACAGAACTCACACACGTTACCTGGCCAACAACTCGCCAAGTTATTTACTCTACTATCGCGATCATCGTCGTTTCAGTACTTATCGGATACTTTCTCGGATTTTTAGATGTGATGTTTAATCGAGGTCTAGAATTTATTCTTAACAAATAATCTATACTTTTTTTATTATGGCAAAACAAGAAATCACAGGCGAGCGTCACTGGTATGCTATCCACACCTATGCTGGATATGAAAACGCAGTGCTCCGTAACCTCAAGCAACGTATCGAGTCGCTCGGTATGAATGACAAGATTTTCAACGTTATCGTCCCAACCGAAAAAGTGGTCAAGGTAAAGGCTGGCAAGCGCGTTGAAACCGAAGAAAAGATTTACCCTGGATACATCCTCGTTGAGATGATCGTCACCGATGACTCATGGTATATCGTCCGAAACACTCCACGCGTGACCGGGTTCGTCGGTTCTGGAGTCAATCCAGTGCCATTGAACCAGCAAGAAGTAGATTCACTCTTTAAGTTGATGCAAGGTACTCAAGACGCAAAGCACAACATCGACTTTGCTATCGGCGAGTCAGTCATGATCTCCGATGGTCCATTCAAAGAACTCGAAGGCAAGGTCTCAGAAGTAGACGAAGATCGAGGAAAAGTGAAGGTACTCGTTTCACTCTTTGGACGCGAAACCCCTGTGGAACTCGACTTCTTGCAGGTAAAGCGAATTTAAGGTAATGTAGAAACGCTGGTTGCTTCTAGATCAGCAGGAAAGAAAACGCATTGTAAAATAAGACAATAATACTATGGCAGCTAAAAAAATCATCAAAAAACTAAAATTGTTTGTTCCAGCTGGAAAGGCAACCCCAGCGCCACCACTCGGACCTGCACTCGGACAGGCCGGTGTTAACATCGGAGACTTTGTTCAGAAATTCAACGCGGCTACTGCTTCAATGGGAGGCGAGACCGTCGGAGTTGCTCTCGAAGTGTACGAAGACCGCAGTTATGACTTTGTTATCAAGACTCCTCGTGCAACAGATCTTCTCTTGAAGGCTGCAGGTATCGAGAAAGGTTCAGGCAAGCCAAATACTTCAAAGGCAGGCAAGGTAACAAAAGCGCAACTTCGTGAAATCGCTGAGCGAAAGATGCCAGACCTAAACGCAAAAGATATCGAAGGTGCGATGAATATCATCGCCGGTACTGCACGACAAGCTGGAATCCAAATTGTAGACTAATAGTTTTTTTAAAAAGCCCTGTGGAGGGGCTTTTTAATTTATGCTATAGTTTCCACATATGGAAAAACTTACAGAGCACGATTTCAAGAAAATCGGTATTTGCCTCGCATTATATATAACAGCGCTTTTGGCTGCCAACACGATAGGTATCAAAACGATGCCATTTTTGTTTGGAACACATATGTCTGTCTCTGTTTTTTATTTTCCACTTGTCTTTCTCATGACAGACTTGATAGGCGAGGTCTACGGCAAGGCGATGGCAAAGCGATTTGTCTGGGCTGGATTTGTTGCAGTACTGGCGTTTACGGTTTTCAATATCGTATCAGTGCTTATGCCATGGAGCGATAAAAGTATGTGGGCACATGATGCCTATAACATGCTCTTTGGTATTTCTATTCGCATTTCTATTGCATCACTCCTCGCATTTATTATTGGTGAATACCAAGACGTTGTGTTGTTTTTCTTGCTCAAGAAGCGTCAAGGCTCAAAAAGTTTTTGGCTTCGATCCAATATCTCAAACATCTGGTCGCAGTTTCTCGATACTGTGGTTTTCATGGTTGTTGCGTTCGCCGGCGTCTATGAATGGAAAGCACTCATACTCATGATTATTCCGTGGTGGCTCTTTAAAGTCGCGATGGGGGCAGCATACACACCACTTTCATATCTGGGTATTCGTTTGTTGCGTGGAAAAGGTGCGTCAACAACACTTCCGACTGCACCGTTGTCTCAATGAAAATAAAGCCTTACAAAACAAAACTTTTTCATGAAGGAGATGATCTTGTATCTTTTGTTATTTCTGCAATTAAAAAAGTTCCCGAGGCATCGGTCATTGTCATTGCATCAAAAATTGTTGCTCTCGCCGAGGGGTGCACGGTCTATCCATACACAAAAGAAACGTTTGAAAAACTCGTAGAGCGGGAAAGCACATGGGCTATCCGTACGCAAAAAACCTGGCTCACCGAGTCGCGCGGTATGATCATGGCATCCGCTGGTGTGGACGAATCAAATGGCAATGGAAAACTTGTGTTCTTGCCAAAAGACCCATACAAAAGCGCAGAGATTCTCCGACGGGCACTTATGAAAATATACAAAGTCAAAAAACTAGGTATCGTTATTTCCGATAGCGGTCTTTTGCCGTTACGTCGTGGTGTTATTGCGCAAGCTATTGGTTACGATGGATTTGTCGGTGTACGTGACTACGTTGGTAAAAAAGATTTGTTTGGACGAAAACTTGTGATGAGTAGCACAAATATTGCCGACTCTCTTGCAACCGCAGGAAGTCTCTCTATGGGTGAGGGCGATGAACGCCAGCCACTAGCTCTCATTACGGACGCACCAATAGTTTTTACAAATAGTCCACAGAGAGGAATCTTGAGTATTGAAGCAAAGGACGATATGTTTTATCCGCTATTTCAATCATTGAAACACAATGCAAAAAAGAAAAAGTAAACGGACAGATAAAAAAATTTCTCGCAAGACCCCGTATCTTACCGGACTCGTTCAGCGCTTTGGCAAGCAAGCTGGGGCAAAAGTACTTGTGGAGCCTACATGGAAATACGCTGCGCAACTCACGTATAAAAACGGCACACGGCGATACTTGCGCTATCTCACGCTTGACCTCAACCATGTTGGCGCGTCTGACATCGCAAAAGACAAAGACTTTGCAAAGTTTTTTATGAAGAAGATGGGCTACCCTGTCGCAAAAGGGAAAGTATTTTTTAAGCCAGTGTTTGCTCGAGCAATAGGAAGTACTGATTCGTACGAGAGTGCGGAACGCTTTGCAAAGAAACTCGGTTTTCCTCTTATTGTCAAACCAAACTCACTGAGTCAGGGTTCGTGTATAGCGCTCGTGCGAAAGAGTAGCGCGTTGAAAAGTGCACTTAAGCAAGTATTTGAACAGGATCGTGCAGCGATAGTAGAGGAGTATCGACCGGGCAAAGATTACAGAATTGTTGTGCTTGATAACGAGATTATTTCCGCATATGAGAGAAAAGCACTCGAAGTTGTAGGCGACGGCACCCACACTATCAAACAGTTACTCGTTGCAAAACAGAAACTTTTTGAAGCGAAGAAACGTGATACACGGATTGATAGTACTGATGTTCGTATACGACAGGCACTTCGTGAACAGAAGAAAACATGGAAGAGTGTTCTGAAAGATGGGGAGGTGCTGGTGCTCATGCCAAACGCCAATCTTTCGACCGGAGGTGAGTCAGTAGATGTTACCAAAACCATACATCCAGGCTACAAAAAAATAGCGATAGCGCTGACCCGCGACATGGGACTCCGTATAGCAGGGGTCGATATCATGGTTACCCATGGAGACATCACCGAGGCACCGCAAAAAAAGAATTTCTTTATTATCGAAATCAACGCGTCTCCTGGACTCGATCACTATGTGACCACAGGCAAGGAGCAAAAGAAAATAGTCGAGGATATGTATCTCAAAGTCCTCCGTGCTATGGCAAAAAAATAATCCGCCCAAGGCGGATTATTTTTATTTAAAACTGATTTTTCCACATCATACTCTCTTTCGGCAAGTGTTCTTGTTGAGAGTACTTTGCATTTACTTTTTTACTGTAGAGTCGCTCGACGTCTCCTTCGACAACATAATAGATCAGTTGTCCAATCGGCATGCCAGGGTAAATACGGACGGGGATAGAGGTCGATATCTCGAGTGTCCAGTAGCCACAGAACCCGACGTCACCTTTGCCTGCTGTAGCGTGGATGTCGATACCGAGTCGTCCTGTTGAAGATTTACCTTCGAGGAAGGGGACGTGCTTGTGGGTCTCGGTGTATTCGAGAGTCGAACCGAGGTAGAGCTGTCCTGGCTGGAGGACAAAGCCCTCTGCTGGGATCTCAAAGTGTCTAACCTCGTTGTGTTTCTTTGCATCGAGTTCAGGATCGATATATTGAGCAAAGTGGGGAGAGAGGTGTACATCATAACTGTTGCCTCCCATATTTTTCACATCAAACGGAGTAATAACTATCTCGCCCGCCTCTACGCACTCGAGTATTTTCTTGTCTGATAAAATCATGGGTTCAGTTTGGCATATTTATGCCTATTTTTCAATCTATTAAATCCTTTTGTATATAGCAAAACGGTAGTTGTAGGCGTGATCGGCATCGGCATCGTGTGACTCGCTTGATATCTCTTCCCATTCGTCACAACTGACTTCTGGAAAGTATGTATCGGCAGAGAGTTCTGCATCGACGTGAGTGAGGTAGAGACGGTTTGCACGAGGGAGAGCTTCGAGATACAGCTGTCCGCCGCCGATGACAAATGCTTCTACTTCTTCGTCGACTTCTTCAAATTTACTTCCTTGTTCACGAGCAACGAGCTGGAGTGCTTCGTCGAGTGAGTGAGCTACAAATATTCCCGGTGCGCTGTACGATGCGTCGCGAGTGATGACGATATTTTTGCGGTTGGGAAGCGGACGTCCGATAGATTCAAAAGTCTTGCGTCCCATGATCACAGGGTGTCCAGACGTGATATCACGAAAGTGCTTGAGATCGCTCGGGAGGTTCCAGAGCAGTTGGTTGTTGATACCGAGTTCGTTTTTTTTGCCGATAGCGGCGATGAGTGAGAGGATCATATTATTCTGAAATGGTTATTTTTAATTTTTCTATAATTTCGTTTATGATACGTTGTTCTTCCTCGTGCATTTTTTCTGGATCTTTCTTTCTTTTGTTCATTATTTTTATCACATTGAGTTCGCCTTCATGTTTGAGGCTAGTGATTATCTCCTCAGCACCTTTTTCGTATTCAATACGAGTTTTCATTGCATCGTAACTCTTTGGATCATTGTTTGAAAGTGGAGTTTCTTTCCCTGTTAGATTTCCCCACATGTCTTGTGGTGTCCCCCCGATAAACACTCTGTTTCCAGCAAGTACTCCGCCTGTAAGTGACCCGTCTTCGATATAACCAAGTATTTTTTTAACTACATTAAAATCCCCAGATTCGAGCGCTCCACGGATAAGGTCGAGTTCTGAACGGTCGATGACGACGACATTTCCTTGCTCCAACAATGGTAGTACGTGGTCATGGTAGGTACGGTTATTTTTTGCTGCCCAGAGTTTGAGAACTCTATCAAGCGACTTGCCTTCATCTTTCATTTTCGCATAGTCGCCGTATTTGCGGAGTTCTGTTAGTAGCCTCTGCTGACTTTCAGTGTCTTCCATACCAGAGAGCTTTATATAGACCGCTCTAGTTTTTTTACCTTCTGTGACGAGTTGTTGGTTGAGTGTCTCTATCAGACTTTTTGCGATCGTTGTTTTACCTGCTCCGTCTGGTCCATCGAGTGCTATGAGACGTGAGTTTGTCATGAGGCCTTTGAAAAGCTCTTTTTGTTCACGACGCTCGGCAATTTTTTCTTTTTCTTGTTGTTGGGCTATGAGACTAGGATCTCGTTTTTCGATAGTTTCTACAAGAAGTGTGAGTCGCTTTTCGATACGTTCGCGCAACTCTTCGATACGGAGTTCGTCGCCCATCTTTTTTTGAGTCTTGCTGGTTTGTGTCACAAGAAAATCAAATCTTTCAATAACACTATCGAGACCAGATTTTTTTGCAATTGATTGAAAAAACTTTTTATCTTTTACTGCATCAAGAAACTTTTTGCTTCGTATATATATTTCCAAATCAGTTTTTGGTGATTGTGATTTTGGAAGCAAGCGTAGTTTTTCGAGTGCTGTTAGTGCTGTACGCTTCCACGGGTTGGTTCTATCCTGTGTATATTTTTGTATATGATCAAGTTCAGTGTTGATAGCTTTTTTGAGTGTTTCTGGTTCTTCACTCTTTTTGTATGCAAAGGGATATGAGGCAGAGGTATTTATTTTCTCACCACCTCCAAACGCACGGCCATAGTCGTAGTGTGCAAATCTGTTCTGTGTATCGACGACCATGTTGTTGAGATGTCCCTCGGCACTACTCTTGTCCCAGTCATTGAAAACATAATTCAGGAGAAATTGTTCAGCGTGAAGCGCTTCCGGACTTGTTTCTTTGGTATTTTCAAGCTTCTGTATATGAGAAAAATAAGCTACTTCGTCATTGCCTTTGCCGTAAACAACGTGGAGTAGGTCGGATGATTGGAGGATACCTTTTGAAAGCAGGGTGACAAAGTGCTCTATGTGTATGTCGTGATCATAAGGGCGAAGTTCGGGTTTTTTTGCTACATACTGTCTACCCGTTCCTGCTTCTTTGTGTATAGCAAGTTTTTCTTGTGTTTTGTTGGGGACATTATGTTTATATGGAATTGTTGCCTGTATCGTCTCTTTGAGAAAATTTTTGTCGAGCACCACAGGACTACTCGTGAGAGGATTCGCAATCTTGGCTTCTTTTGTGAGAGTTACTTTTAGTTTTTCACGTTCACTATCAGATGTGAGGTTGGTAAGTACCTCGCTCACTTCTTTTTTCTTTTTCCCCGCAAACACATCTTGTGGCATTTTTTCTGGCATAGAATTTATACAGCTATCGGAGCTTTTATACCTTCGTGCGGATTGTAGTCGACCAGTTCAAAGTCGTCGATGGTAAAATCTTCGAGTCGTTTTTTGTGAGGATTGATCTTCATCGTCGGCATCGGGCGAATATCGTCACGACGTGAGAGTTGCAGTTGCGCTTGTTCGACATGATTTTGATACAAGTGTACGTCGCCCCCAGTCCAGACAAAGTCTCCAAGGTCCATGTCTACTATCTGTGCGACCATCATCGTGAGGAGCGCGTAGCTGGCTATATTGAACGGCACACCGAGGAAGGTGTCGCAACTGCGCTGGTAGAGTTGGCATGAAAGTTTCAGACGTCCGTTGTCACTCGGCGCGGTATAGAATTGGAAAAACGCGTGACATGGTGGCAGACCTGCTTTTGCCATCTCGTCGATGTACTCTGCGTTCCATGCTGACACGATGATACGGCGAGAGTTTGGATCTTTTTTCAACATTTCGATAGCGTTTTGTAGTTGGTCAACTTCGCCACCGTCTTTTGTTGGCCAGTGTCGCCACTGGTAGCCATAGATAGGACCGAGCTCTCCGTAGTCACGTGCAAACGCTTCATCGTCGATAACTTTTTGTACAAATTCTTTTATACCTGTATTCCATTCATCGCTACCAGTTTTTGGCACTGGGATATTGTTTCTCACAAGATAGGCTTTGTATGGCCATTCGTCCCAGATGTGTACATTGTTTTGTGCGAGGTAGCGGAGGTTGGTGTCACCGCGCATAAACCAGAGGAGTTCGTGGGTGATAGCCTTCATCGGGACCTTTTTTGTAGTCAGGAGAGGGAAACCAGCCGAGAGGGGAAAGCGCATTTGGTGGCCGAAAATAGAGCGAGTGCCTGTACCGGTGCGGTCACCCTTCTCAACCCCCTCAGCGAGGAGTTTTTCGAGTAATGAGAGGTATATCGAGTCAACGTGATAGTTTTGCATAGCTATATTTTACCCCCAGAATCAAAACTTGCCAAAATTCTATAATGTTGTATAGTATGTTTAATTTCTTAAAAACATTTCTTTAACTAACCGTGCCGAAGCGCACACAAAACAAAGGAGGATTTATGGGTTGTAATCAACAAACTCTTGAAACAATGCAAGCCAAGCTTGGTAAAAATGCATGGGTACATGCAAGTGTTAACAAAGGCCAACTACAGGTTGGTAATATAGCTTCAATTGATATTCAAAAAAAACAAGACAAAGTTACCTTTTTTTTGCAAACTCCATTTGCGTTTACAGATGGAGTTTGGCAACCATCATTAAATAATAAAATTGTTATTTTTAAGCCAGAAATTGTTATTAACAATTTACCTGGAAAAAAGACAATTTATAATATTAAATGTGCTGGTGGAAAATTACAGATTGCAAAAGAGTTGGTATTGAAAGAACAAATACCAAACATTTTCGAAGTGATTAAAGTGCTGACCAATTAATCCAGTACTTAAAATGCCATTTGGGCTTCTTACAATAACGTAAGAAGCCCATTTGTTTTTTATACCCCAATCCCGTACAATACTTTTATGCAATATCTCACCCAAGATCCCGACGTACTCGCCGCGTTAAAAGGCGAAGAAAAGCGTGAACGCGAAGGCCTCGAACTTATCCCTTCTGAGAACTATGTTTCTCACGCTGTTCTCGAAGCAAACGGCAGTGTTTTTACCAACAAATATTCTGAGGGTTACCCAGGCCGTCGCTACTACGGAGGACAGGACTTTACCGACGCTGTGGAGACTCTCGCTATCGAACGAGCAAAGAAGCTTTTTAACTGTCAGTTTGCAAACGTCCAGCCACACTCGGGCGCTCCTGCCAACCTCGCAGTCTATGCAGCACTCCTCGAACCAGGTGACACTGTGCTCGGCATGGACCTCTCTCATGGAGGACACCTCACGCACGGACACCCGATGACCTTGCCTGCAAAAATCTACAAATTCGTTACCTACAAGATGAAGGATCCTGATACGGGAGAGATAGACTACGAAGGACTTCGCCAAGTTGCACTCGAACACAAACCAAAACTTATCATCGCAGGATTTTCAGCATATCCACGTACTCTCGACTACAAGAAATTTGTCGAGATTGCTCACGAGGTTGGTGCTATTACGATGGCAGACATGGCACACATCGCGGGACTCATCGCGGGCAAGGCTCTTCGCAATCCGTTCGATGACGGTTTTGATATCATCACTACAACAACACACAAGACTCTCCGCGGTCCACGAGGTGGAATGATACTCACACGTGAGAGCGAAGAGATCGCAAAGAAAATCGACAAATCTATTTTCCCAGGCATCCAAGGTGGTCCGCACATGCACAGTATCGCTGCAAAGGCGGTTGCTTTTGGGGAGGCGATGACACCAGCGTATCAAGAGTATTGCCAGCAGATCTTGAAAAACGCAAAAGCGATGGAGGCAGTGTTCAAACGTGAAGGTGTGCGCATGATCGGTGGAGGAACAGACAACCACCTCATCCTCGCAGACGTTTTCGGCTCGCTCGGTGTCACAGGCAAGGAAGCACAGACTGTGCTCGACGAAGTCGGTATCACACTCAACATGAACTCTATAGCTGGGGACACACGCAAACCCCTCGACCCATCCGGTATTCGTTTCGGAACACCAGCTATCACGACACGAGGATTTATGGAAGCAGATTGTGCACGTGTTGCTGAGCTCCTCATCGAAACCCTCCGAAACAAAGACGACGAAGGAAAGAAGAAAGCAATCCGAGCAGAAATCCTCGAGCTCGCTGAGGCGCATCCGATACCGGAGAAGTTTATTTAATATGAAAATCTATTTTGCCGGAGCAATACGAGGTGGAAGAGACGACGTTGCGTTGTATGGCGAGATTATCTCACAACTAAAAAACTATGGCACTGTTTTGACAGAGCATTTGGGAGATACGAGTATCACTGGCACGGGACAGATGGGGCAGGGCAAAAGCGCTGAAGCTATTTATGCAGACGATGTCGCGTGGCTCGATGCATCGGATATCGTTGTTGCAGAAGTGACAACTCCGTCGCTTGGGGTTGGTTATGAACTCGGTCGCGCTGAGGCAAAGGACAAGCGTGTGGTGTGTCTCTTTCGTACCAACGCCGGACGCAATCTCTCGGGTATGGTGCTCGGCAACCCACGGTTTACTGTGTATGAGTATGAGACAATTGAAACAATAAAAGAAACTTTAAAAATAATATTTAAATAGTATATGATCGAAGCACCTGACGAAGATACAACAAAAGATCATCCGTATATCGGTGTAGATGCAATTATCACAAATGATCAAGGGAAGATTTTTCTTGAGAAGCGCGCACCAGGGATGCGTTCACATCCAAACAAATGGGGGCTTGTTTCCGGTTGGATAGAGTGGGGAGAGACAGGAGAGCAAGCTATCAAACGCGAAGCAATGGAGGAGGTAGGTATTGAGATCGAGGTAGTTCGATTTCTCGGAAAGTACTTTGATACACCAGGGAGACACCCAACAAAAACTAGTTTCGCGTTGCCTCATATCTGTAAAATTGTTTCAGGGGTTCCGAAAGTCAATCAACCAGAAGAGGTAAGTGATATAGGTTGGTTCACCTATGAAGAAATACAGGAAATGGAACTCGCTTATGATCATAAAGCGATGATAGAATACGCTTTTAAGAATAATTTGTTATGATGCACCTATGAAAGGAGAATCTGAGTATTTTTTTGTTCCTACAAGGAAAGGTAAAAACACCATAGAACAAAAAGTATCACAAGTGACCTTGGCTGGTGATTTGGTTTCAGGTGCTACTGTGATATGTGGTAAAGAAGACCCAACGTATTACGACCGAACAAAGACTCTACGGATCAACACGCTTGTAGATATTGAAAACAATATTGATTTATTGAACAAGGTGTCAGATGAACGAGTACAAAAATTGATTGCACTATACAGAGATGTGGTGAGCAAGGAGCCAGAATCTCAGAGAATGAGTGTGGTTAGAAATATCCTTGAAATGAGCCGTCATATTGATCCAGAGCATCCGTACGCAGAACTTCCACCTGTGACGGAAGAAGCGGTTTTAGAAAAGTATCGTCTTGATCTGATAAAAGAAGAATTTCAAAAATATCTAAAAGGTAACTCATGATTGAAGTTGAAAAAAGTTTTAGACCGACAGAGGAAGAACTCACACGTCTACTGGATGGAGCGGAGTTTGTTGAAGAAATACAAGAAATGGAGCTTGCCTATGATCATAAGGCGATGATAGTATATGCAAAAGAGATGAAGTATATATGAAAGAGGAATTCAAAATAGAAAAAAAGAAAATCATTGCACCGCTTGAATTTACCACTTTGAATGCGGAACAGATTTCTCATTTAAAAGAAAGAATTGAAAAATCAAAAGGGGTGATACGTATGTTTATGCATCCTTTTTACGATAAATCATATGCATTTAAATCGGCAAATAATGAACAGACCCCTGATAGTATGCGTCAGGGCTTAAAAAGACTGGTTCGTTTACCGGAAGAAAAAACACCACCAATATTTATTTTTGAAGAAGAGGAAAATTACTTAAATCTTTTAGAAAAACTTCTTGCAGATTTGAATCAAGATATTTATATTATTCCAACACACAGGGATTCAGGAAGATTGAGTTTAAAAAGTCATGATGATGTAGTTAAATATTTGAGCAATATTTACGAATCTAATAAGAGAAACTATCAAATACTTGCAGATAAGCTTGCTGATGTTGGTACAAAGGAAATATTACTTGGAGGGATGAGTCTGCTTATTTACAAAAATGAACACCCAGAGGATACTCTTGTAAAGGGATGCGTTTCATCACCACTACGATTGCTTTCTACTAGATTTCCTATTACAATCTCGCATTTTACACATCCAGACAAAAATGAGTTTATAGAAATTTTTGACAGAAAAATTTATCCAGAAGACAATTATCTATGGCAAGGAAATACACATTGATATGATCGAAGTTGAAAAAAAATTTCAGCCGACACCTGAACAGCTTGCGAAACTTCTCGATGGGGCGGAGTTTTTAGGTGAGGTGACACTGCATGACCTGTATTATGATTTTGCAGATTTACGATTGATCAAAAACGATATTCGCCTCCGCAAGCGTAACGATGGATATGAACTGAAAATAGGTGCGGGAAACGGTATTGCACAAGAGCTGGAAACCGAAGAAGATATACAAAAATATTTTGGAACGGAGATACCGATAGGGGATTTTGTGCGTGAGAACATGTTCGAAGTAATTAATTTTAAGAACCATCGCAAGAAATACAAAAAAGACAATTTCACTATAGATGTAGACTCGATGGACTTTGGGTATCAACTTGTTGAGATAGAACTTCTTGTTTCTGACGAATCAGAGATAGCGGAGGCTGAACAGAAAATCTATGCCCTAGCCGAAAGTTTCGGTATTGAGAAAAAGAAGCTTCCCCAAAAACGCGAAGAGTATTTCCGCCTCAAAAAGCCTGAGATATATAGGGAGTTGTATGGGTGATTGTGCTCAGAATGTGAGTGTGCTACATTTGTAGTGACATTAAAAATTATTTTCTATGCAGGAGATACTATATGTTCAGGTTCGTTATCTCTCTGAGGATGGACTTGAAGATTTTACAACAGCAGGTTGGTACTCGAATGATGGTACATATGAATTACTTTTGATAGATGAAAGTGATAAGTATGTTAATCAGCGGATTGAAAAAGGTTTTTCATTCATAGGAAAAACATTTCACTTAAAAGGTGAAAACTCTTTTTCAAGACAAACTGTTCTCCAAGAGGGAATAGGTAACCATTATTGGGTAACTGACATCTCAAAATAAGACTGATACGACATTCATCCCTATGTAGTATCAGTCTTTCTCATTTTCTACCAAATCGTGTACTATACAAGCATATGAAAAAAGGCAAACTCATCGTTATTGACGGTACTGACGGAAGCGGCAAAGCGACGCAGATCGAACTCCTTCGCAAGCGGCTGGTCAAAGAAGGCAAGATCGTGAAAGTCGTTGATTTTCCTGAATACTACAATCATTTTTTCGGAGCATTTATCGGTCACTGCCTAGCTGAACAGTATTACAACTGGATCAATGTGCATCCAAAGATCGCCTCTATCGCCTACGCAGCTGACCGTTTTGAATCAAAAGACGAGATCGAAGGCTGGCTCAAAAAAGGGTACGTCGTTCTCGCCAACCGCTACGTGAGTGCAAACCAGATTCACCAAGGTGGCAAAATCGCTGATCCGAAAAAACGCGCGGCATTTATCGAATGGCTCGACGAGATGGAGCACAAGGTGTTCAAAATCCCTCGCCCCGATATCGTGATCTATCTGTCTCTGAAAATCCCAACAGTGCTCCGCCTCATTAAAGAGCGCAACAAAGGCGCGAAGCGTGCCTACCTCGGCAAGAAAAAAGACGTACATGAAAAAGACACCCATTTTCTCGAAAACTCCAGAAAGAGTGCGCTCTGGCTTGCAAAAAAACTCAAGTATTTCAAAAAAGTTGATTGTGATGATAAAAAGGGCGGCATCCTCTCCCGCGAAGACGTTCACACTATGGTGTATGAACAGGTAAAGAAAATAATTAAAAAATAGTATGGCACATATCGAAGTTGAAGTCCGAGGAGAAATACCAAAAGCGAAGTTCGATGAACTGACCAACCTTTTTACGTGCGAAGGAAAATTTGTAGAGCGAAAAGAGAGAGTGCTTATTGACTATTCTTCTGCATTGCCTGAGCAAGGTATAGAAGGTCGTACGCTCGATATCCGTTTACGTTCGACCAATGGCAACGCTGAAATAGTTGTTAAAAAAGGCTCGTGGGGAGGCACAGATTCTCGTATAGAATCAATCACCAAAATCGCGGACGGTGAATTCTCACAAGCTATACACACGTTTGCTCTTATAGGATATATGCGAGGAATGGTCTGCCACGTCGTCAATCATGTTTTTGAATATCAAGGTATAGAATTTGTATTGCGTGAGCAAGGACCGTATTTTGTCGTTGAAGCCGAGTTGCTCGCAACCAACGACGAAGATGCCCTCACGGCTCGCAAGCGGCTACAGGAGGTATGCGCTGAAATCGGCATTGCGCTTTTTGATGATACAGCGTTTTATGCGTTTATTGAAAAGGTAAATACAGAAGTAAACTACATGTATGATTTTGAAAAAGATGGTGCGGATTATTTCCGAAAAAGATTTAACATATGACCCGCATACCCATCGTCAACGAGCAGGATGAATTTTTGTACTTCAAGGATTTTTACGAGGCGACGCGTGACGAGATACGACAGATAACACGATTGCATGTTTTCAATACCGCTGGTGAGTATCTGCTTGCGCGACGGCAGATGGCAAAGATACTCGAGCCCGGCGTATGGGGGCCGACTGTTGCAGGCACGGTGGACGAAGGTGAAACATACGAGACCAATGTCGTCAAAGAAACACAGGAAGAACTCGGGCTCACAGGGCTCGACATACAGTTTGTAAAAAAGTATTATCAACATGGGCCCAATGGCAAGAGATACGCAGCGATTTTCCGAGCGACGACCGACAAAGGTGTGCACGATCTCGTCCTCCAACAAGAAGAAGTCGCCGATGCACGGTTTATAGCACTACCAGAATTGTTCGCATGGTTTGACCGCGCACCGGAAGAATTTACCAAGTCGTTTGGCGAGACGATAGAGTTGTTAAAAGAAATGGAGAAATAAATACTATGGTACGAATACCTGTCGTCAATGAACAAGATGAAATACTGTGTTACAAAGAACGCGAAGAAACAACACGTGAGGATATTCGACGAATTACGTCACTATTTTTGTTCAATGAGGAAGGTGAAACTCTTTTAGCAAGACGTCATCCAAACAAGTCAATAAGTCCTAATCGTTGGGGTCCTGCGGTGGAAGGTACGGTGGATGAAGGTTATGATTACGATGAAACCATTGTGAAAGAGATGGAAGAAGAGCTAGGTTTGAAAACCATACAACCGATACTTATTTCAAAAGAATTTTATACTATCACTGAAGCAAAAAGGTTCTGCACTTTTTATTACGCTGTAGTACCGAGTGACACACAGTTTATTTTGCAAGAAAGCGAAGTTGCAGAAGTTAGATGGATATCTATATCAGATCTTAAAAAATGGTTTTTGGAAAAGCCAGAAGAATTTGCTTTTTCTTTTCATATTAAAGTAAAATTGTTAGAGAAAGTGTATGAACATCTCAATCAAAATTAAACGCCTCAAAGATGATGCAAAACTACCAACCTACGCTCACCCGGGTGACGTGGGGATGGATATGTATGCGATGGAAACGGTGACGATACCGCCTATGGGACACCACCGGTTTTGGCATGGCTTTGCGCTCGAGTTTCCTGTAGGCTACGCCGCTATCGTCAAAGACAAATCGAGTATTTCAAAAGCAGGACTTCACACGATGGGAGGAGTTTTTGATGCAGGCTACCGTGGCGAATACAACACGCACCTTGTAAACCTCTCCGGAGCAGACTACACAGTAGAAACAGGGGACAAAGTCGCACAGCTCATCGTTTATCCTGTTGCGATAGGGGAACTCGAAGAAGTGGATGAACTTTCAGATACCTCGCGTGGTGAAGGGGCATTTGGTTCGACGGGGAAGAAATAGCACAGCTTACAGGTGCGAGTTTACAGCTGACAGGAATGCAAAGAAAAAAACCGCACCAACTTTTTGTGATGCGGTTTTTTGTTTTACACTAGTGGATGGAAATCCATACACTGCCAGCAAAAGTATCTATCTTCCAAGATAATTTGCCTGCCGTCGGGTAGTTTGACTACTTCTCGCCAAAATTTGTCATTGCAACAAATAATAATCAGTGGTTGCTCTGTGGTTCCAACATTGCGCTCGTCGGATGGATTGCTGTTTTGTCCCATGTATGTACTTTTTAAAGAGTTAAGAAAAAACCAGCTCGATCAAAAGCTGGATTTTGTATTTCTTGTGAAAATCTAGGGAGGAGATCTAGAAAATTCGAGCAACGCAAACACCAGCCTTCGAGAGTGAAGTCTGGCAACAACAAATAGTTGTGTGTGTTTGCGCGAACATGGTTTGAATATAGCAAAACCGGGTGTGGCATGCAAATCTTGCCATTTTCCGCCCGTAGTAGTAGATTGCTAGTGAACAAAATACTTTAACTATGCCGCAAAGAAAAATCCAACTTATTGGAGAGCCGGACATAGTAAGTCTCGG
>Ga0075163_10001976_pt1 | contig 27607 bp, 25 predicted proteins | sample JI1023141ADNA_FD_71478 | JGI IMG/M metagenome (GOLD analysis project Ga0075163, IMG submission 71478) | Wastewater effluent complex algal communities from Wisconsin, to seasonally profile nutrient transformation and Carbon sequestration -... | ecosystem: Engineered > WWTP > Effluent > Algae...
CTGCTGGATTATGCACTGAAAGCCGGAATCGGTGGTGCGATCTGGCTGGGCTACAAGCTAACGGCTGATTACATTGACCGAAAAAGGAAAGCTAAGCCATGAGCGCTGCTTCAAAAATATTAACTGGTACGCTACTGGGCGCAGGGGTGATAGCTGTGATAGGCTATGTAAAAGGCTTGAAAAAAACACAGGCTGAACTGGAAATCATTCCGACCGCTAACCTGCAAGAGATCACCTGGAACGCCATCGTAGTGAGAGTTGATGTCCTGTTGAAAAACCCAACAAAGGGGACTTTCTCGATAAAGTTCCCCTTTGTTAAAATCATCTCCGGCGGCACCACACTTGGCAGCAGCCAGGCGGTGAACAAGGATATTAAAATTCCACCTTACGGTGAAGTGGTTATCAGCAAAATGCTGGTGACAATACCGGTGACCAGTTTCTTTTCGGTAGCCAGCGATGTGTTGAAAAGCCTCCAGAATAAAAAGCCCGTGAAACTCACCATCAAAGTAATGACAACCGTAAATCTTGGATGGACGCAGCTTCCTTATGAAAGCAATGATGAAATCACTTTGAAAAAATAACTCACCGTGGAAGCAGGTAAGAAAAGACATATTAAAAGCGGCAGACAGTACGATCACCTGTTTCCGGTGGCTGATGGCAATAACGCAACCATCCGCAGCAATGCGAATGTGTATCATACAGTGGATTTTATTCCCAAGGTGGTGAATGATACGCTGTACCAAACCAAAGTATTAGCCAACCTGCTTAAAGCAAACAACTCCTATGAAACCTGTAAAAATATCTGGCATTTTGTTTACGAGCATATCAACTATAAAAAAGATGCAGAGGGCTATGAACAAATAAGAAGCCCGGCAAGAGCCTGGCACGACCGATTCTCCGGGGTAGATTGTGACTGTTATTCTGTCTTTATATCCAGTATCCTGTCCAATCTCGGCATACCGCACAGCTTACGTATCACCAAATACCAGCGTGATTACTTTCAGCACATCTACCCCATCGTGCCTTTTCAAAATGGTTATATCACGGTTGATTGCGTGACTGACCGCTTTAATTACGAAGTACCCTTTAGTGAAAAAAAAGATTATCCTATGGATTTACAATATCTCAGTGGCTTTGAAGATGGCCTGGAAATAAATGGCCCCGGTGATGGAATGGAAGAACTGGGCCGTATTATTCAAAAGCGAATGGGCGGAGGCGGAAAGAAATCGCTTCCTATGAAAAGCCCTAAAATGCTTTCTCCGAAAAAAGCTATGCCCGGCCTCTTGAAAAAGAAAAAGCTGGCTGCAGCATCCAACCCCGTCGAAAACCAAAATCCAATTCCAGATGGAAACCCAAAGCCCAAGAAGAAAAAATTCCTGGGTAAGATGCTCAATGTGGTGAATAAGGCTAACCCCGCCACGGTACTGTTGCGCAATGGCATCCTTGCCAGTATGAAACTCAATATCCGCAATGCGGCAGGCCGTCTTCGCTGGAGTTACCTTACACCACAGCAGGCATCGGCAAAGAGTATTGATCCGGTTAAGTTTCAAATGCTAATCGCCGCAAGGCAAAAACTGGAAAAGATATTCTACGGAGCAGGAGGCAATCCGAAAAATCTTAAAAAAGCTATCCTGGGTGGTAAAGGGAACAAGGACAAAGCAGTGAATGGTCTTGACGGCTTTGGAATGCTTGACCTGGAAGGGGTGGAATACATGACTGCCTATACTCCCATGACCGAGCTATTGGGTACTGACATCTACTACGATGAAAACGTAAACGGCATGGAAGGCTTGGGGCAACTCGGTGAACCGATTACCCTGTCAAGTATTGCAGCCGCAGCAGGTGTGATAGCCGGTATTGTTGCGATGCTCAAAGATGTGGGCAATATTTTCCAGAAGAAAACAAAAGAAGCAGAGGATTTTGATGAAAAGAAAAATGAAGAAGCGGATAAAGAAAATCCTGTTCCTGTGCCGCCGCCAACTGCCACACCTGGTATTGTGCCTACGGTAATTACCAAGCCCGCTGCTGAAAACACAGACAACCCGGATAAGTCCTTGCCTGTACCGACTGAAGAACCCGCAAACAATGTGATTGTAAAAACCAGCAGTGAACCGGTGGTGACAATAAAAAATGATGCAGTCAATCCGGATGCGCCTGTAACCAATATAAATGCAAAAGAAAATCCTGCGGATAACAGTGATAATCCGGGCTTTTGGGAAAAGAATAAAAAATGGCTGAAGCCGGTAGCCATCGGTGTGGGAGGACTAACCATCATTGGCATCGGCTACTCCCTGATGAAAGGTGGCAAGACGCAAAACAAATCTTCACCTCCACCCAGTAATTTGTCCGGCGCTCCCAACTACAAAAAAAGAAAGAAACATCAGCGGGGCAAAGGCAAGCATCAAAAGAAAAAAGCAGTAGCCCTGCTCTAACATATTCCGTACGCTAAAAAACTAAAAATGGCAAAACAAAACAACCAATACAAGCAAAATGCCCGCAAGAAAAATTTCCTGAAGGGCATGAATGAAGAACTTCCCACCAAGGGCAATGTAAAAAACACAGTACTGGAAACCGGTAAAGATCTGCTGGTAGCAGTACTGGGTGGCGGGCTGATCGGTTCAGCCATCGGACGGCCATCGCTTGCCGTGGGTATCATTACAACTGGTACTGGGCATTACACCCAAAACCGCTTGCTCACACTTCTTGGCATCGGTATGATGGCCGCCAATGGCTTTCAGAAAAGCAAAGCCGTAAATGGCCTGGAGGGGTTGGATGGAGTAAAAGAAAGGCTAATGGCTTACAAAGAGAATTTCTCTGAAAAGCTCTACCTGGACAAGATCATCAAACAAAAATCGGCTGCTGCCGCTGCCACCAACGGCTTTGGAGAGCTGCAATACTTCAACTACAACAATGATCTCAACGGCGGTCTGAATGCCCTGAACGCCATCGAAGATCAGTTGATTGAAAGTGGTATGCAGTTTCAGCAAATGAGCGGAGCTGCACTTCCTGAAATGGAAGATGGTGACGAATGGGAAGAAAGGCTTTACTAATCCCTCAACATTTTCAAAACAAATTTTAAACGAATAAATCCAATTATCATGTTAGGACTTTTAGAAGGAATTGAAGAATACAATAACCAGGGTGCCTTACTCGGCCTTGAAGGCGTAGAGGACGGCGAACTGCTCGGTGCTTTACGCAAAATGAATCCCATTCAGCGTTTGCGGATGGTGTCCAAACTTTCCAATACCGGCTCACCGAGCAAAGGCTCCAGGGCCGAAATGGAAAAGTTCTTTGGCGAACTGCCGGTGAACATCAAAGAAGCATTGGTAAAAGGGGAGCTGCGCTTGGCGGACAGTATTATCTACTCCATCAAACCGGTAACCTCCAAAACCATCAAGCTGTTTGAAACGCAGGATGACAAAGAGATCGGTCTTCGCAATATCAGCAACTCCAAGCTGCCCAAAAACCAGGCTTTCCTGGTAAGTGGTATCATCCTGCTGGCGGGTACTTCTGCCGATGCAAGCAAGGATAAAATCATTGCCACCAATTATAAGGGGCTGGAAGATTTTCCTGCTATTGCCAACGGTGAGTTTAACCTGAAAAGCAATAAAAAGCAGATTGTGCCGGAAACCAGCAATGCAGTCTTTAAATCAGGCAACAACCGCAATGTGCCGCTGGGTTATTACAAACTGGCTAACCCCAGGCTGATCCATGATGATGTGCTGATTGAAATGACTGTGGAGCTGGGAACAATGGAAGGTATTCCGCAGAACACCTACATCTATGCGGCCATGCACGGCACTATCACAACACCGTAATATAAACTTAGTTGCTATAGAATCGGGGGTGCAAGCTCCCGATGAAAACGGCGGGGAGGGATGGGTAATAACTCCCTGCCGGTAGTAACTGCTTTTGATAACTGAATCCGAACAATCCGTACCCTATGCAAACAGTAAAGAAGCGATTTGATATTCCTGTAACCGAGCCTAATAAGGTTTTCAGTAAATCATTTGAACTGGATAAAAACATTGTTTCCGTGAAGGGAATCCTGTTTACCTCTGATAAAGATGATTTGTTGTATTACCGGGGTTCGCAAAAAGTGGAGATCAACAAAGAGGAAATCTTTCCGGAAAATTATGAGAGTAAACTGCTTTTATCAGGCATCAACGTTTCTCCCAATAACCGCTACTATGACATGGGTAATCAGCCCGCAGGTAATGGAACGATCAAAGTGGACTATAAAGACACCGATGATACCCGTGCTGTATTTGTACCCTACCGAGTTTCACTGTATGTAGAATGTGTGTTGCAATAATGAAAGAGCAGGTTCTTATACAAGCCATTGGTATCTACAGAAGAAGTCAGCAAAACTTCTTTCAGGTAAAACTGCCAAGAGACACCCATAAAATCATTGGTGTTGAAACTGGTTTACTTGTTCTGGATTCGCCGCCTTATGCTTTCTCACCATTGCAGGCTGGTTCAGATTTAATTGAGAGAAATAACCTGATGGGTGTATTACAACTCAAAGCCAATGGAAGGCCGGATATATTTTACGCTAAGGAGATTTTTGAGAGAGACCTGAACATTGGTGCAGGTGAATTAAAAGTCTATCCCTATGACCCGCCAAACGAAAGAAGGCTGGGATTGCGAAGAATATTCGTACCGCCAGATGGTAACAGTTTTGATTTTTCCCCTTCCTGTACACATGGAACGAAAAGAGAGGAAGACCCTTTGAATATCTGCGGATGTACTGCCATCAATGGATATTTCAAAGACAGCATCGGTGAGGTATTTGGATATGATGTGAGTTACAAAGTGATGCTTTATATCTGGATTGAACGACAAATGATAAGCAATGACAACAAACCTGGCACTTGATTATATAGCAAGACGAATGAGTGAGCTGGGACATGGTGATAATTACAGTACACAGTTCAGGCATTTTGTGCTGAAATCCAAAGGGAAGATTAAAGTGTACGGCCAAAATCAATTATTCATTTTGGTTGAACCGTCAGAGTGTATTGCTGTAAAAAGTGATACCGGGATTTTCGATGTGAGCACAGACAACGTAAATGAATTGCAGTATGAACACCAGGGAGAAATAAGAATACGGAACTACTCCATCATTACCCAACATGCAAGATTTATTCAGGTAATACCAAACAATACAGAGCAATGCCCATAACACACGACAATTACGACCAATTGAAAATTGACAAGCTGCGGCATTACCTGGAGGATATGACAGCAAAAGGTCATGCCAAGCCCTATGAAATATTTGTGGACAGCCTGAAGGTTGTTCCAAAGACCGAAGACCCGAAAGATTTTGACAATTATGAATACTACATGAATGAGGATACTGAAAAAGTCCGCATCGTTATTTATAACTCAAATCTCTCTCCCCGCAATGATCAGTATTGCTTTTATGTAAAACAACTGAAACAGGAAAAGGGATTGAACGGCCTCGGTGATATTGAAAATATCATCCAGGAAAAACTTTCAGCCAGAGACAGGGAACATGAAGTAAAACGGATGCAGGAGGAACTGGAAGAAACCAAAAAGAAACTGGATGATGCCGAAGACTATATCGAAGAACTGGAAGAAAAACTGGAGCACGCAGGTAACGATAAACACAAGCTTAAAAATATTGACCTGGTGGAACTGGGTTCTGCGGTACTTGGCAGACTTGCTGAAAAGAATGCTGATGTGCTGAGTGGACTGGGGCTGGGTGGTGTAGGTAATAAAGAAACCAAACAACTGGAACCACCGCAACCACAAGGCGAAGCAAGTTTTCAGAAAAAGACCCCAGATGGAAATACAGTTAGTGAAGAAGAACAACAATACCTGGCCACATTAAGGCAACTACAAAGCCGCTTTGATGAGCCGCAGTTGATTGCTGTTATCGGCATCCTGAATGAACTGATGGCTGATCCTTCGCAGGTAACACCGGTCGCAGAATTATTGAATATTAAAAATCCGTAACCATGAGTAAATATCAGTATGAAATAACCATTGAAGCAAAAACAGAAACCGAGGCTGATGCAAAGATGACTGCCTTAACCACGCTGGCTTCCAAACTCAGCCAAAAGGAACTGACCAAACTGGCTCACACGATTGTGAACGATCCGGTGAAAACGGCACTGGCTAAAAAGTATCTCGGAGTTTAATTGTTTTCATGATTTGTTTTTAGAAATCCGTATCCTATGAACTCAGAAACTACTACCCATAACCATGAGGGGTTTACTCCAAAGGAAATAATCACATACAGCTTGCTGGGTGTGGTTGTTTTGGGTGGTAGTTTCTTTATTGGCCGCCGCCTGGTGCGCAAAGTCCGTTCAGACAGTGAGGAAAAGAAAACCTATGAAGAAGGCAATGAAGCCACAATGGCCAAGCAACTGAAAATGGCTTTTGATAATGATATGTGGTTTGGCTGGGGAACTGATGAGGAAGCGATTCGCAAAACATTACAGGCCGTTCCGAGTAAGGAAGTCTTTCGTAAGGTCATCAACTCTTACCAAAAGCTATATGCACGCAGCCTGATGAAAGACATGCAGGATGAGCTGACCTCAACAGAATATAATGAAATGCTGGCGATCATCGCTGCAAAACCGGACAGAGGTAACAAAGTTCTTCCACCGTCATTATCTGCCAATCAATATTTGTCCTGGGCAAAAAGGTTGAGGGCTGCTTTCAATATCACTTATGGCCCCTTTCCTGGAACAGACGAAGATGCCATCAAAGCAGTATTCATGGAGATCCCTACGCAGGCGGCTTTTGGACAAGTGGCACTTGCTTACAAGAAAGAGTACAATGATGATTTGATGAAAGACTTGCAAAGCGAACTGGAGTTTTATGAAATCGTCCCGATGATGAACATTATTGCCAAGAAACCCAAAGCATAATCCAACTATGAAATCAAAATCCACCAATAAGAAAAGCCAGAAGAAAAAAATTGTGATTACCACCCTAGCGGTCGGCGCAGCGGGAATACTGGGGTATTTTGGCTGGCAATATTATAAAAAGAAAAAAGCGGCTAATAAAGACACGGATGCAGATATCAGCTTCAAGCGCAAAACAGTAGCTGATCCGATTCCGGTGATAACAGACACACCTGTTTACCATCCAATCATTAAGCCAAAATTAAAACCTAAGCCTAAGCCTGTTTATGAAAACCCCTATGTGGACGTTAGCCCCGTAAGCAAGGATGGTTTTCCGCTGAAGCGGGGAAGCAAGGGCGATAAGGTAAGGGCTATGCAGGAAATGCTGATAGCGAAGTATGGCAAGCAGATACTACCACGTTACGGCGCAGATGGCGACTTTGGCCCTGAAATGTCTGCCGCACTGAAGAAGCTCAAAATGCCACCAAGCATTGACGAGAGTACTTACAATGTGCTGATGCAGGGGCGTAAAGTTGCCAGTACATCACTGGCGCAGCAAATATTCGCTGCTGCATCCAAAGGAGATTTTACAGGCACCATCAATCTACTCAAACAACTTAAAAACAAGGACGACTACCGTACAACCAGTGATGAATTTAAAAACTACCGCCTTGGTGGCGGGGTGAGGCAAACTCTGGTAAACGGACTATTGAACACATTTACTAAAGAAGATCAGAAACAGGCCATACGCTTTGAGTTCCTGCGGATGGGGCTACAGTTTGACGGTAACAAGTGGTCATTGAGCGGATTTGACGGGGTGAGTATTGTAACGATTGAACCGGCAACCGTTTGGGTCAACTCATCTGAAACCATTCAGGTTCCTGCTAAAATGGTACTCGGCAATGAAGTCAGCAAACGGCTTGACTACACCCTTTTTGAAAACAACGGCAAACACTTTTTAGTACATACAAAATCTATTCAATCTCTTTAAAATAATCCAATGAAAAGACATATCCGGTACATCGTAGTACACAGCACCGCCACATTTGACCCGAAGGTTTCACAGTTCTATGGAAACTATCACTATGTGGTGGAGCGCACAGGTGAGATAAAAAGAGTTCATCCCGATTCCACCATTATCAAAAACGTGGAGAAGGTGGATAACGAAGCCATCCACATTGCCTACGCCGGAGGCAGGAATAAATCCGGCACCCTGGGTGATACCAAAACCCCTAACCAGGAAGAAGCCTTGTTCAATAAAATCGTGGCACTGTCTATCAAATACCCAAGTGCCGCTATTGTGGGCCATGATGAACTGGAGCCAGGCTCTATCTCACCGGGCTTTAATGTAAAGGACTGGATAAAAAATTATGAGCCTGACCTTAACCTGTCTAAAGCCGGATAACCGATTACCTCAAAACATAAAATAAAAATCCAAACCTATGTTACTTGCAATTCAGAATACTATGCTTGCAAAAGCATACAAGATTTACTCACGCCCCTTTGAACTGAATATTGTGGGCGTTCGTGCCAACAGCACAGAACCTAATCGCTTTGATGATACTATCAATGTATTTTACAAAAACAATGCAGGGGACTGGCAATACCACCAGTTTCCGGCTACCACTGATCCCGGTACTTTTTGGCTTCGCAACCTGATGAATCCACAGGGCACAGCCATCGTAAAACACGGTCAGTACATCGGCTCTCATGGCATTGGTATGCACCGTGGCAAATACCTGGCTCTGACTCAGAGGCGGCCAATCACGGTGATCCGTGACTATAACCGGGATGCAGTGCTTGACTTCAATAACGGCAAGGAGCAAACGGGCATATTCGGAGTTAATATCCATCATGCCTCTGTAAACGGAACTACTAAGTATGTAGAGAAATACTCTGCAGGCTGCCAGGTGTTTGCCAATATTGCCGACTTCAATCTTTTCATGCAACTCGCCCAGAGGCACAAAACCATGTACGGTAATGATTTTACCTACACATTGATTGATGAGAGGGCTTTAGTCCGTGAAGCAAAAAAAAATTAGTGTTTGACCTGGTAGGCTTAAGTATTGCCGCAGCCTTTGGTTTAATCACTTATCAAATCGTAAAAGAAACCTGATGAAAACATTTCTCACACAACTATTCAAGGATAAGAATGGCTGCTATTCACTTCGTGAAGTGGCCATCGCCTTACTCATATTGGCGCTTTTGATAAGCTGGATTGCCCAGCAATTCTTCAGCAAAACGATGCCTGAATTTATGTTCTACGCATTTGCCAGTTTAATTGGTGCCGGATGTTTCGGCTATTCCCTTGAAAAGAAAACAATCATTGACAATAATCAAAACCAATAAGATGAAAAACTTCAAAACAATTATCACGCTCCTGATCGGCATTACCATTGGCTTTTCCTTTTGCCAGCTTTTTCACCGAAATGCTGACGACAGCGATATACCGGCTACGACAGTGCAGGCCAGTGCTGAAACAATTAAAGAGCAGGTGGCCCAGGTGGAAAAACAATACCGTGAAAAAGAGGATTCCCTGAATGAGCATAATGACAGCCTGGGCAGCCGACTTAAACAAACAGAAACGGCATTAAACAAGGCCAAAAGAAAGAACGGTGAACTGCAACAACAGGTGTACACCTTGATTGACCGTCAAAGCATTTTCAAACAGGAAAATGATACGGCCAGTTATTACAGCAACTGCGATTCGCTTGCCCGTCTTACCAACCAGTTAATTGTTTATTCGACTGAAAAGGACAGCCTGAGCCAGATCAGCATACAGACCCTGGGGGCACAGGTACAAAACAGGGATTCTGCAATTGTGTTGAAGCTCTCGCAATACCAGTCGCTCAAAACAACACTATCGCAAAACCTTTCCCAACAACTGGCTCTTGAAAAAGAAGTTAAGCAGCTAAGAAAGAAATTCAAACGACACCGGTTCTGGGGCAAAATGAAAAACGCCGGTTTGCTGATTCTCTCCGGTCTTGCGGCCAAACAATTACTACACTAACGAAACCAATAAAAAGGCATGAAAGAAAAAAGCATTGTGGCTTCGGCCACACTGATTACCTCCCTTCTCTCTTATGCCTATGCAAAGGAAGCCGGAAAAGATGCGGTTCCCTTTGTGATGATGGGAGGTTTTATCGGGTCACTCATTGGAGAAGGGATCTCTGAAATAATCAAAAATAATAACCAAAATAACAATCAAAAAAACAATGGCAACACAAATAATCGATGACGGCGCATCAATTCGGATTATAAACGCCGCCAGCGTACTACTGATCAATAAATCGCATATCAAAACCATTGACACAATTAAGGATAATACTATCCGACTGGATATCGGATCGGGTGCGCTTAAAAACGTTTTTATCAAATTCACGGAAGTAACTATCCCGGCAGCATTACCGGACGTTTACGCATTGCGGGATGCAATCAATGCTATGCTGAAAAATAATGGTGGCGGGCTGGCAACGGAACAGAAACAGGATATTCAGATTGAATTACTGAGCGGCATCCTGTCCGCACTGACCGAGATAAAAATAGCTATCAGCAATTTAAAATGTTGCTGTAATGGTCAGATCATGCGGATTGATGAATCAAACCCTTTAGTCACCTATGTTGGATATGCCAATATGGGATCACTTCCCAATCAGGCTGTCTGGTCAATCCAAAAAACAACAAGGTTCGCCACAAATGATATTGTGATTTTGGAATGGGCTGATGGAAATGAATTGTTTGATAATATCTGGGATCAACGCCTTGAGCTTAATTACCTGGCATTGGTCGGACCGGCAAGATAAATAGCTAATACAGAAATGAACTATTCTACCGTACCTGAAATAGTGCTTGGCGAAACTCCGGAAATTGATGTTCCGGAGTTAGCCGTTTCTTATACGCGCAGTGGCAAGCGAAAGTTTGGAAAAATTACCAGTTCCAAAGATGCTGCTGATTTTATCCGTAACACTTTTGGAGAAGGACAGGTGGAATTACAGGAGCAATTCATTGTGCTTTATCTGAACCAGGCAAATGAGATTATCGGTTATTACAAGCACTCTAAGGGAGCCATCAATGCAACGGTTGCTGATATACGGATTGTGCTGGCCACAGCTTTAAAGGCGCTCGCTGTTTCAATGGTGATAGCACACAATCATCCATCCGGTAATCTTAAACCCTCAAGGGCAGATGAGCAATTGACGGACAAGATCAAGCAAGGATCTTCGCTGATGGATGTAAAACTGCTCGATCATATCATCGTTACCAAAGAAGGCTATTACTCCTTTGCGGACGAAGGACTGCTGGGTCTTGATGGGCTGAACAACAAGGAACAGTTTTTTGTATCAGCCGTAGAAAAAGATTTAGCTACAAAGAAGGAGCATAATAAAATCTCTCTTGAAAAACTTGCCGCATCCTTTGGCATTACCGATAAGAACGAAGTAAAAGAGCTGACTGAACTCGCCATTGTGAACAGGGCAAGACTGCTGGCACATAGCGAAGGAACAGTCAAAGAACGATTCCAGCGAATAGTGGAACTTTACCATAACCAGGTGAACTTATCTCACCGCACCTCTCAAAGCATTTTGTTGCAACAATATTCCACACCTGCACCCATTGGTTATCTGGCGGGTGTTTTCTGTGAGATAGATAAACTGCAATTTAATGGCGGATTCGCTTTAGAGCCTTCAGCCGGAAATGGACTGTTAACCATAGCAGCCAAGCCAGAGAGAGTTTATGTAAATGAACTGGACAGCTTCAGAAACCACAATTTGAAAACGCAAGGATTTGCTAACGTATGGAACCGGGATGCTACCAAGCCGTTCTTTGATGTGCAACGGAATTTCAAAGCCGTAATGACCAATCCTCCTTTTGGAAAAATGGAAACCGAAGTGATGTTCGATACTTTCCCCATAAAGCCACTGGAGTATGTGATGGCCTTACGGGCACTCGATTGTATGGCTGGTGATGGCAGAGCCGCTATCATTATCGGGGGGCATAGTACCTGGGATGCAAAAGGCAGAATCACTTCTGGCAAGAACCGCATTTTCTTTAACTATCTCTACAGCCGCTATCATGTATCGGATGTTATCAATATTGACGGCCACAAACTCTATTCCCGGCAGGGAACTTCTTTTGATGTCCGACTGATCCTTATAAACGGCAGAAAGCCGGAAGCATCGGGCGCAGCTCCAGTATTTAACCCCGATAAAGATGTTGTGGTGAAGACCTTTGAGGATTTATTTGACCGGGTGATGGATGCAATGGAAACAAACCAAAATCCAGCTATGAAAATTGTTACGATAAAACAACATTTAGAAAAAGAAGCGGCAGCGCTGATGAAACTATTCCAGGATGAAACACTGGCCGCTCCCTATGAACCTGCATCTGAAAGTTGCGTGGTACTCAATACCCAAGTACCCGACAGCATGGCTTTTGAGACCAGGGAAGCCTTGCTTAGTATTAAAGCTGAAGTTGGTGGTGATATAGACAATTTTGTACGCCACCGCCTAAAATACTCAAACAAAGCCTCTTTATGTAAAGTATTATCTGCCGAACAGATTGATGCCGTGGCGATGGCCATTTACAATATTGAAGCCAGGGGACAGGGCATGATTATCGGTGACCAAACCGGCATCGGTAAAGGCCGTGTGGCGGCAGCCATGATCCGCTATGCAGTGAACCAGGGGGTAAAGCCCGTATTTCTTACAGAGAAAGCAAACCTGTTTTCTGATATTTACCGTGACTTATCTGCTATTGGTTCCGGCCATTTAAAGCCGCTGATTGTAAACAGCAAGGAATCTAAAACCGATATAAAGGATGAAGATGGGGAAATAATGTACCAGGCTCCTTCAACCACCGAACAACAAAATATTATCAGCTCCAGAACTATACCCACACAATACGATTTTGTATTGGCAACCTATTCTCAATTCAACTCGCCGGAAAAGAAACCGGAGAAACCAAACTTTCTCGGTGCCATTGCAGATGATAATATTTTCATCATGGATGAAGCGCATAACTCCAGCGGCTCATCTAATACTGGTGAATTTTTGCAAGGGGTGGTTGCTAAAACAAAGGGTGTAATTTTCTTATCAGCAACCTTTGCCAAGCGACCAGACAATATGCCCATCTATGCAATGAAGACTTCCATTGCTGATTGCAATATGAGTAAGGATGATCTGGTGGAAGCAATCACCAGGGGCGGTGTGGCTTTGCAGGAAGTTTTGTCTTCACAGCTTGTAGCTGAAGGTCAAATGGTGCGCCGTGAAAGAAGTTTTGAAGGCGTAGAAGTAAATTATCTTTCACTGGATACCAAGACCGAAGAACACCGTGCCATTGCTGACAATATCACAGAAATCCTTCGGGACATTATTGCCTTTCAGTCAAACTTCGTAGATACGCAGGTAGAGGAACTCGATAAGATTGCGGTAGCCGAAGGAAAAGAAGTAGAGCTGCGGGAAGGCACTTCTCAGGCAGGGGTAGATAACCAACCCTATTTTTCAAAAGTATTCCAGGTGATTAACCAGATGCTTTTTTCACTCAAAGCCGAAGCCGTTGCAGACCAGGCCATCAAACGGTTGAAAGAGGGAAAGAAACCGGTGATTGCATTTGCTTCTACAATGGGGAGCTTTATTGAATCAATGGAAAATGAGCATGGCTCAACGGTTGGAGATGGAGATACCATCAATGCTGATTTTAGCGAAGTCTTGAAACGAGGATTGGAAGGTGTGCTGCGTTATTCTGAAAAAGATGTGGACGGTAATTCCATCCACAAAAAATTTGAGATCAGCGAATTTCCTCCCGATGCACAAATCGAGTATCACCGAATCCTGGAAAAGATAAATGCTGTTTCTACAGGTATTACTATTTCACCGATTGATGTAATCATCAAAAAAATCAAAGCTGCCGGTCATACTGTGGCTGAAGTAACGGGACGGAAATTTGAAATGCAGCTTAACTGGAAAGGCAGCAAGGCGTTGATACTTGCCCGTAAGCGCATTAATACCAATGACGCTTTTCGCCAGTTCAATAACAATGAAGTGGATGTGCTGATGATTAACCAATCCGGGAGTACCGGCGCATCAGCACACGCAATACCCACAGCCAAAGTTTCTAAAGAGCAGGTGAAACAAAGAGTGATGATTGTATTGCAGGCAGAACTGGATATTAATACCGAAGTGCAGAAACGTGGGCGTATCAACCGTACTGGGCAAATCATCAAACCCATTTACGATTATGTGACATCCGCTATCCCTGCTGAAAAGCGGCTCATGATGATGCTTCAAAAGAAGTTGAAATCACTCGATGCAAACACCACTTCTAATCAGAAACAATCCACCAAGATTTTGGATGTGCCGGATTTTCTGAATAAATACGGTGATAAGATTGTAAAAGACTACCTGCTGGAAAATAAAGAAGTGAATGACCTGCTCGATGATCCTTTACACTTAAAAAACTCAAAGACTGATAGCGGCAGTAATGAATCGCAAACCCTGGAAGATGCAGCACATAAAGTGTCTGGCCGGGTGGCCGTACTTTCTACTAAAATGCAACAGGATTTTTACAATGAGATCGCAGAACGATACAACGACTATGTAGAGTACCTGAAGCAAATCGGAGACTATGACCTGGAAGTGGAAGCTATGAACCTGGAAGCGGAAACCGTTTCAGCAAAGGTGATAAAAATGGGTAAAGGCAGTGACAGTGCTTTTGGGGAAGACAGTACGCTGGAAACCGTCCGGGCAAATGTGCTGAAAAAACCCTTCACTAAAACTGAACTGGAAAACCTGATTAACGAATCACTGAAAGGTAAAGACCCACATAAATTACAAGATGAGCTAATGGAGGAATATGAGGCATCAGTAGCGGATCGCCTGAAATTGGAGGAGACAGAAACAAATACCAAATATGAGGAACTGATCCGGAATATTCCCAATGAAAAGAAAATACAAAAGATACTTACCAAACAGGGCGAAGGAGCTTGGAGACAGGCGATCACAGAAAGGGAAAAAGAACTGACAGGAGCGAGGGATTTGCAGCTACAAAACCTGCACAAGACTTTTGATAACCGCAAGCAATACCTGGAAAAGACTTTTCGCTTTTTTTATATCAGCCGCAATATTCGCTACCCCATTGAAACCTATAATGGCGGTAACGAGTTGGTTCCAGCGGTATTCCTGGGTTTTGTGGTAGATAAGAAAAAGAAGAACCCTTATGCACCTTCAGCCATTAAGTTGCGCATAGCCATTGCAAATAGTTCAAAATACCTGGCTATTCCTGCCTCTTATTCAGAAGACATTATGACTATCATTGGAGCAAGTGCTGATGTGTCGCAGCCCAGCATGAATGTACTGCTGCATGAGTGGGAGAAGTACACCAAGGAAAATAATACCGACCGGCGCATCCGGCATATCATTACCGGAAACCTGTTACAAGCATTTTCAGACTTCAAAGGAAAACTGGTAAGCTATACTACACTGAACGGTGAAACCAAGAAAGGTATCCTGATGCCCGAAAACTGGAATCCTGGCGAGCAGGTGCAGGATAAAGTGGTTGTACCTATTTTAAAAGCTGCACCCATTATAAAGTCCATAACCCAGAACAGCCATATCGTTACCAATAACGGCTTATCGTTTTTCAGAACTGGGAATCATTTTAAATTGATTATTTCAGCATCCCGGTCACGGGGCGGCGATATATACCTGGACAAAGAAATCCTGGAACTGGTAGAGAAAAACAACTTCGAGAAAGTATCGGATAAAATGGTGGCCATGCTGCCGGAAAAAAACATGGACAAGCTGCTGGAGATACTGCAATCCCGGCACGGTTGTTCAGTTACGATGCAATCTTACCAATTGAAAGACCTGAAAGATGATGCAATCACCTACTCCAACAGAAAGCGAATTGAACTGCCCCCGGATGATGAAGAGCCGCAAAACGAGGTAGCCATGCTGGAACTGGAAGCCGAAGCCCTCGCCCTTGAACTTGAATTATTAGCCGCATAAAAATCCACCTTATGATTACAATAGATAATTATTTCAATAAAGTAAATACGCTTGATTTTTCTTCTTTTCCTGATGCGCTCAAAAAGGGCCATGAGTTTGTAACCAAAGCAACAGCAAATGGTTCAAGCTGGGTATCTTATCATTCCAGTGAGGCGATTAAAAAGACAGTTGACATATATCTTTCCAAATTGAATGAGTTTGTAAGCAGTAATACCAAAGCTGAAAAGAAACAAACGAAAAAAGAAAAGCAACTTCAGGAGCATGATGAAATTATTCAGGAAACCATGCGCAGGCAAGGCATAACACCCAAAGAAAAGGCTGCTCCAAAAGCAAAAGATAAACAACCCTTGCCACAGCCTCAGATGGTGGAGCGCATTCCCGAAGAACTGCGTTTTATCCGCCGTTTTGTAAACCTGAATGACAAGACAAAAACGAAAGAAGATATACTGCGATTTATAAACTCGCTGCAAAAAGCCATCGTAGAAAAACGCATCCGTAAAACTTCCACCTATGCCGAGCAGATACGCTATATCCAGGGTAAGCTGATAGAAGTGTATAACAGCATGAAGGGCAAAATTCACCTGGAATTAAAACCTGATACTTTAGAGAAAATGAAGGTTTTGGTGAAAGAAGAAAAAGTCATGCCGTCTGTGAATTTTATCAAGGCTTATATTAACATGAACGGCAAACCGGGCATGAAGAAAAAGGCTGATGGTTTATTGAAACGTATTACCCGGATGGTAGATAAGAAATTAATACCGGCAAATGACCCGTACATGAATGAGCTAATTAGCATCACTAAAAACCTGGAAAGCTTTCTGGATGATCCCACACAAAAAACACTTTCCATTCAAAGGAACGAACTGAACGGCCTTGAAGGAATTTTAGGCTGTACATGTAACCAACTGAACGGCTTTGATGAAAAGCCGGCCATCATGAACAGTATGGATTTTGCTAACCTGCAGTTTGAGACCATTGGCCTTAAAGGTAAATGGCTGGATTTGATCGGAGATCCTTCGTCCAACTTCACAGCAATGGTATTCGGCAAGCCCAAAATGGGTAAGTCTTATCTGTGCATTGATTTTGCCGGTTACCTGGCCAGAAACCACGGGAAGGTACTTTATGTGGCCAAGGAAGAAGGACTGGATATGACACTCCAAAAGAAGCTCAACGATAAGGATGTTGCTCACCCGAATTTATATGTAGCATCCGTTCTGCCTGAGAACCTTTCCCTTTATGATTTTATCTTCCTGGACAGTGTAAACAAATTGGGTTTGACCCCGGAAGATTTAAGCAGGCTAAAAGCCTTTAACCCATCTAAGTCATTCATTTTCATATTTCAGACTACCAAAATGGGGGCCTTCCGTGGAGCCAATACTTTTCAGCATGATGTCGATGTGGTGATTGAGGTGCCGGAGAAAGGGAAGGCGGTGCAGATGGGGAGGTTTAATCAGGGGGGTGAAATAAGCATTTTCGTATGAACTTGCAGTTAAGAACAAAATACCCTGTTTGTAGTATAGCATGTTTGGCTATACTTTTTTATTTTTAATTAATTCGAATTTTAGAATGTTATATTGCCCTAAATGAGATTTTAAGATGAAATAATTTTCGCAAAATTCCAATTGAATCAAGTTTTTGCTTTTTCGTTTAAGTAATAATTCAATTTTAGTAACTATAAAAGCGAATCAAAATCTAGCATAATGCATATTAAAAGCATCCGAGTTCAAGGGTTTAGAAATTATCACGATACCACCATTGAGTTCAATGAGGGCGTAAATGTAATTATAGGCCACAATAATGCAGGTAAAACAAATTTGTTGAAAGCACTTTCATTAATTCTTGATAATAAAAGCAGCCGCAGACTTGAAGTAGATGATTTTAACAAGTATATTGATTTTAAACAACTCCAAGCCATTCCACCAAAAATTACTATTACACTTACAATAGTTCAAAGTATAGGCGAAGATCTTATGGGTGACGATCTCGTGACGGTTTCACCGTGGTTAACTGAACTACAAGAACCTTACACTGCCATGTTAACCTATGTTTTCTTTCTGCCTGAATCCGAGCATGAAGAATATATAACTCAAATGGCCAAATTGAAAGCTGAGGATAAGAAAAGTGCTTGGCTTACAATAAAGCATGAATTCCTTCGAAAATATCTTTCCAAAATATATGGAGGCAATCCTGATTTGCAAGCTACAGCAGATACAGAAGCTCTTAATAAATTTGATTATCAGTTTTTACATGCCATTCGAGATGTAGAGCGAGACATGTTTACTGGAAGAAATACATTGCTTAGGGAGGTCATTGACTTTTTTATGGATTATGAAATAAAAAATGATTCTGCTAAATCTTTGGCTGAAAAGTTGAAAGAAATTACTGCTCATAAATTGACATTTTCTGAGGGAGCGCAATCCTTGATCGCACTCCTTCGCACAAGAATGGAAAAGGGACGAGAGCATATAATGAAATATGCAGAAGATACCGGTGCCGCCTTTAATAGTGCAAAGCCCGAGTTTGACGGCCAGTTATCAGAAGTTGAACTATATTCTGCTTTACGTCTAATTATTTCCTACAGTACAGGGATTGAAATCCCTGCCACCCATAATGGTCTCGGTTATAATAATCTTATTTATATGTCCCTGTTACTTGCAAAAATGCAAGTAGATACTAATGGTGATTACTTAGGGAGCAACGCAAAGGTATTCCCAGTCCTTGTGATAGAAGAGCCTGAAGCACATTTACATCCTTCTCTACAATATAAATTTCTAAAATTTTTGCACGATAATAAAAGTCAAAAGGCAAGGCAAGTTTTTATTACTTCACATTCTACAAATATTACTGCAGCTGTTGGATTAGATCAGATTATCTGCCTACATACATTAGATGACGGAAAATTGAATGTTGGTTATCCTGGTAAAGTATTTACTGATGACGACGCAGGTAAAAACTCTAAAGCCTATGTTCAGCGATTCTTGGATGCTACTAGGTCTGACATGTTGTTTGCAAGAAATATAATACTGGTTGAAGGCATAGCTGAACAATTATTACTACCTACCCTTGCAAGGTGTAATAATAAAAGTATGGAAGACAGCCATACAGCCACCATTCACATAGGCGGAAGATATTTTGATCATTTTTTGAAGATATTTGATAGTACAAAAGCTTTTACTATTAATAAAAAAGTAGCCTGTATAACTGACAGAGATCCTACAAGAAAGAATAAAACAACAAACGATAGTGCCAAAAAATGTTATCCATTCGAAGTGGAACAAGATAATACATATGAATATTCCACTCATGCAACTGAACTAATTACCAAATATTCGGCGCATCCCAATATTCGGTTTTTTTCTCAGCATACTGTATACGGGAAAACACTAGAATATCAATTAATGTTTGATAATCCATCTTGTAAGCTTTTAATTACAGAGAGCACAATCAATCAAGATGAAATAGCGTCCATTGAGAAAGCGTATGCGGAAGGACATGACGTTGATTATGTGATTGCAAAAAATTTGATGTTAAAAAGTGCAGAAAACGAACGCATACTTAAATCCTTAAAAGACTGCAAAGGATTGGATTGGGACGATTCATCCAAAATGAAAGCATTGCTGGCTGCACGATACCTAAATAGTGTTGGAAAAGGGGGCAACGCTCTTGAGATTGCGGATAAACTTGAAATGAATCAAAAAGCAAATCCAAAAATTCTCTTTACTGTACCTGAGTATTTAACTGATGCAATTAACTGGACATGCCCGTAGAAATTATCAACGCAGATTGTCTGCTTTCTGATATTGAGCAACATTTTAAAGTGTTAGCTGGACCAGGTGCCGGTAAGACTCGTTTTCTTGTCAATCATCTAAAAAATATTTTATATAACTCCAGAAGATTAGGAATCCAACGAAGGATTGCTTGTATAACATTTACCAATGTCGCAACAGAAACAATTCTGAAACGTGTAGGAGACCACGGAGGCCGGCTCGAAATAAGTACTATTCATAGTTTTCTATACAAGTATCTTGTAAAACCTTACGTTCATCTAATTGCTGCTGACTATGATCTTAATGCAAAAGAAATAGGAGGGCATGATGAAATCTTATTTTCTGGCTATCAGTTTTTAAAAGATTGGAAATCTGCAACAAGTCAGAATTATCTGGACGATAAAGATATTGTGAAAGCTTTCGAAAAACTTCGATGGAAATTCGATGCAAATGGAAGTCTAATTCCCGCACCCCCTTTTCCACAAAAGTCAAAGACCTACAATTTCAAAAATGAAGGGTATTTGATATACAAGAAAATGATTTGGAAGCAAGGACTACTACACCATGACGATGTACTGTTCTTTAGTTTTGAAATTATTAGGAAGTTGCCTTTCGCTTTAGAAGTACTGAGAGCTCAGTTCCCATATTTCTTAGTTGATGAATTTCAAGATACGAGTCCTATCCAAATTGAAATCCTCAAACGGATTTCAGCAAAAGAGACTATAGTTGGAATTGTCGGAGATGAAGCACAGTCAATCTATAAGTTTATGGGTGCGGCACCTGGTCAGCTTGAAAATTTCATATTACCTGGAATTGTTTCCTTTGAAATAAAAGATAATCATAGAAGTAGCAATCAAATAGTAGAGTTACTTAATCTTGTTAGACCAAAACTAAAGCAAGATGCTAAAAGAAATGCTTCACAATCGCTCATTCAAGTATTAGTAGGAGATAAAATTGCTGCTCTTCGATGGGCCGAAGCGTCGTATTCAGATATTGAGTTAGTAACATTAAGTAGGGAAAACATGACGGCCAACAGTCTAAAGAAAAATATAGGAGCGGGCGTTCATAAAGACTTATTGGCTGAACTAAAGGGGAAAGACTCAAATTCCACTCGTCGTCGGGTTATTTCAAACGCAACAAAGGCGATTGAGTATGCTAAAATGGGATATTACAAGGATTCCTTAAAAACAATAGGTAAGATTTATAATCACAATAAGACTATAGTTGATAAGAAAAATTCATTGAAAAGTTTAAAAATATTATTAGATAATCAGAATCAATATGAAGGGAAAAAAGTAATTGATTTATATAATCTTATTACTAAAGAGGGTATTGCATCTCTTTCCAAATTAAGTACAGGTGCAGCAAAAACATTTTATGAATCTACTGATTATGATCATATTTCTCTGGCAGTAAAAAACCTCTATGAAGCAGGCAAGCATCGTACAATACACAAAGCAAAAGGAGAAGAATTTGATTCAGTAATCCTCGTTTTAGATAAAGACGATAAAGGTGCATTTAATGAAGGGAAAGAGTTGTCATTTTTATTTGCTCCTGACTTAGAAAATAATGAGGAGCATCGAATAAATTATGTTGCCATTAGCCGAGCCCGAAATAACCTTTTAATTTCCGTGCCATCTCTTTCTTTGCAGTTTAAATCTAAACTCGAATCTCTGGGAATTAATGTAGTTATTTTATGAATGAATTTAGCGGATGTCTCTTTTTAACACAAATGGAAATGTCGAACATTTGATTTCCGGTTATTTAATGCTATTGTCACCCAAAGTCCCCCAATGTCTTCAAATCTTCCATAATCTGGTTCGACGTTGGGAAGGTCGGGGCTACATCAAAGCCTCATTTTTATGAGGCTTTTTTATTTCTTAGACATACTCACCGTCCCTACCGATCCTGAATAACCCAGAAATATACCTGAACAGTTAGTGTAATTATTTGAAAAACGCAGTTTCCATTTAGTTCCATTGTTATAATTGATCAGCAATGAATCAGTGGTGAAAGTATAAGTTCCGGGGAAGTTCTGGTTGCTGAATGCTGAATCAATGTTATTAAGTGTATTATCTGATTTGATCAGCATACTGAATTTATATAGAGTTCCTACTCCGTTTTCTTGCAGTGCACCAGCCCAGTCGCCTACAAACTTGTCCTGAACACTCAAGGTCTTGTCGCCTTTTTTACAAGAGAATATAATCAGGCATAATAAAGAAGCTCCAATAAGGAATGTTTTTTTCATGATAAGGTTTATTAAATGATCTAATATTCCTGTAAACATCCCTTTATTATAAAAGAATGGCAATACTCCATTTGGATAGAATGGGGAAAGGGGTTGTACGCAGTAAATGTTAATAGTGCGGGTGAAAGAGGTTGTAAAAGGTCTCCAACCTTATAAGGTTGGAGACCTCTTACAACCTAATACCATTTTACAAATTCTTCGCTTTTATTATGGCATTAGCAAATGCCTGTATTGAAGTTTTAATCCATGCCGACTTACTGCTCTCTCCATATTCTTTTTTGCTTACTCTATCCAGAAAACGATAAGTGATATAGGTAGTGTTAGCCGAAGGGCTCATTGTGTGCTGACCTCCATTTGGAAAATTAACTGTAGTGTAAGTTGTATGCTCAACACTATTTAAACTATTCAACACAGCATACTTGTAAATGGATGTATCTGCATACTTTGGGTTATCGGGTCTAATATCTTTCAATGAAACGATTTCATATTTATATGGATAATATTCTTTCAATTTCTCGTCCATCATTCTATTAACTTTTGCATTTTTTTTAGCAGATCCTCTTAATGACTCCATCTCAACTACAAGAAGAACGTGTTTTTTGGGGTTAAAATCTGACGGAACAATGGAAGCATCGAGTTTCCTCATTGGAATGGTTCGATTAATGGCACAAGAGCAGAATGAAAAAATTACAACCAGAAAGAATAAGCGAATTAAGATTTGCATAGCCCAGTTTTTAGTAGGATAAAGGTAAGGGGTATTTTTTGCAAACTTGAGGATACGCCGTTAATTCTAAGGTATCCCTGGCCGGGAGTCTAGTTATTGATTCCTACAAACACGAAAAAAGAATTTGATTTTTACTGGAATATATCATCAATCATTACCTGAAAGGAAGGCAAATAATTGTGCATCCAGGATAAAAATGTCTCGCCCTACTTTTTAGGTTGTATAAGGTCTCCAACCTTATAAGGTTGGAGACCTCACCCATTTCATTGATTGAAGAACTCCAGAAAATCGATGAATAACTTATCCCTTGTAAGACAAGTGAACAGTTTTTAATAGTTAATAGCCGGCTATTGGTAACCACACCATTACGAAATTTTCTTTGTTATCTGTTTATGAGTACAACTTTATTTAGTTGAAAAGGTAAAGAGGAGGTTGTATAAGGTCTCCAACCTTATAAGGTTGGAGACCTTATACAACCAAAAACAGCTACCTATTAATGACCTAATCGAACAGTTATTCGAGAAAGTGAATTTTGTGGATGCAAATACATATAAGTACCTTTCATAGGTGAAAAAAATATCGGCAATTCTATTTCTTTCCATTTGCCTGCTTTCTTCAAATAGAGTCAATGAATTGCTAAAGAGAAAAGTGTTGGTACAGCATTGCTACGAAACGAACGATGTTGACAATTCAGACACTTTTTTTCGTTTTCTTTTTATGAATTATTTATCGGTTGATTTAAGCGATAAAGAAAGCAATCGTGATAAACAGTTGCCTTTAAAATCAACTGAAGCATGTAGTTCAGGCAACGCCTCCTTGTACTTGCCTTGTAATAATATTCGACTTTTGATTTACCGAACATCCTCCCTCTACAAAAGAGTTTTTTTTCAAAAAAATTCATTTACGCTTCCAAGTAACCACCACCCCGCTTGGCACCCGCCTAAATACTCCTAACCCACCTATTAGCTACCTGATTTAAATTAATAAGTCATATTACATTCTGTCGGCAGGCGGATACTAATAATGGCGTATTCACTTGAAATCAAAACACATTGCTATGAAAAAAATAAAAATAACAGCTGTTTTACTGCTGATTTTGTCAACTAGTTTATTTGCCCAATATTCTACCGACTGGATAAGACCGGCCGACAGTTATCAAAAAATTGGTGTGATGTTAGCCCGTGATAACCAAGATAATGTAATAGCAACCGGCTATTGGACAAGTAACAATACGTATACCCGTAAGTATAATAAATTTGGTGTTTTGCAGTGGGAAGCCATATCGGCTTCGGGTATAGCAAGCAATTATGAACGGCCGCTTTGGGTAACTACCGATAACGACAATAATGTGTTTGTAGCCGGTTATCAATACGGAGGCTCCATTCCCGGAACAGCAATAGCGGTAATTGTTTTAAAGTATAATTCCGAGGGTGTTCAGCTATGGAAACGGGTTATCGACCCGGTTAATTACCTAGTAGGCATGAGCCTGAGATGCGATGTGGATAATAATGGGAATTTGTATGTGGGGGCAACTGGTGTTGGAAATTTCGGGGGGTTTGCTTTGTTTAAATTTGATACAAACGGTAACACACTATTTGAACAACACAGTGCTGCAACTGCGCCTGGTTTTTTTGAGTCTATGCGTGTAAAAGGAAATAAAATCGTTCTTTGTGCATCGGGTGGTGTTCCAGCGGGTGGTGATCCCAATATCGCATCAATTGCTGTATGGGATACTACAGGTACTTTATTATGGACAGCAGGTGTGCAAGGCCGTGGTGCAAGAGATGTAGAAATTGATGATGCCGGTAATGTGTATTTGCTTACAGGTTATTTTAACCAGGTTACTGCAACCAGTCAAATGGATATTGTGATTTATAAATTCGCCCCAACTGGTACACAGTTGTGGAAAAAAGATTTTGATTTTGGTGGAGGATTTGATTTCTCAACCAGATTTACTTATGTAGCAGGCAAATTGAGTATTATTGGTCAAAGTCAAAGCCTTGATGCCTGGATAACTTTCCAGTTGAATACTGATGGCACTATGTTATGGAATACAACATATAATGGGGCGCCAGGCTTTGAAGAAGCGCCTTATTTTATTGCTGCCAAAGAAAACGGAGAAGTATATGTAACTGGTAAAGGAGGCCCCAATGTGGACCCTAATAATGTACCCAGTTTGAGGATGATCACCTTAAAATACAGCAATACCGGTGTGCAAAAATGGATTGATTCAACCAATATTTACAGTGGATGGGGCTATGGATGTACACTGGCCAGCGACAGCAGCTTGTACGCTTTAAGTGGTACAAATATGACAGTGTTTCATTTTCTTGATCATACTGGTACGGGATCATGTAATATACCAACCGGGTTAACTGTTGCAAACATTGCTAATAACCTAGCAACATTCTCTTGGACGCCTGTTGCCGGCGCAACTTTGTATCATTTAAGGTACAAGCCAATTACAACCAATACGTGGATGGTGGTTTCCTATAACCTTACCTCGATGAATATTTTTGGCCTTTACCCCGGTACAACTTATGAGTATGCAGTTGAAGCTGTTTGCGCCAACGGGCCATCGGGCTATGGTGCCACACAAACATTTACAACAACCGGAACTGCTATTTGTACTTCAGTAGGGCAAAGCCAGGTTCAGGAGTATTTGAGTCAAGTCTGGCTTGGTATAAATCATGTTTCAGGAAGGGATAATGGTTATGGAGATTATACCAATATTGTTATTCCAATAACCAGAAACCAAAATGCGCAGGGTTATTTATCAGGTTTGGTTCCTTACCCCGAATATGAATATTACAGCATCTGGATAGATTATAATCATAACAATGATTTTACTGATGCAGGCGAAGAAGTGGTAACCCTTTATTCTGATTTTTCGGGACTCATTTCATTTAATTTTACTGTTGCTTCAAATGCCCTGTTAGGCCCTACAAGAATGCGGGTAATTATGAGCCACGACAGCCCGCCAACTCCCTGCGGTGTTTATGCAAGAGGAGAAACAGAAGATTATACTATAATGATTGGTGACAACAGTACTGTGCCACCTCCGGTGCCCGGCGGATTAAGTGTTTCAAATATTACCAATTCAAGTGCAACATTTACATGGACTCCGGATACTAGTGCTACATCCTATCGGTTACGGTATAAAAAAACAACTGATTTCACCTGGACAATTGCCCCTGTCGATGTAACATCTATCACGGTGCCAGCCCTTTCTTCCGGTACGCATTATAATTTTGGCTGCGAAGCAGTCGGCACTATTGGGCCTTCCGGTTACGGTGCTACGCAGCTTTTTACAACCCTTGGAACAGCCCTATCAATGGAGGGGGTTGAATTAAAAGCACGCCGTCAGGGTGTAAATGTAGCAGTTAGCTGGAGTACACTATCAGAACAAAACAGTGATCATTTTGATGTAGAGCGGAGCTACGATGGTATTACTTTTATCAGGATAGGGCAGGTACAGGCTGCTGGCAATAGCACTTATATACACAATTACCAGTTTACCGATGCTAATGCGGCAAGATCGCTGATATTCTACCGCTTAAAAATGGCAGATACGGATGCGAGTTACAAATTCAGCACAGTGAGTGTAGTCACTAAATCGGATGGTAATAACCAGGAATTTCTGTTTTATCCTAATCCGGCTAATTCTAATTTTAGCATTTTTCTAAACCAACCTGCTGCCAAAGATCTGCGATTGCAAGTGATCAATCAGGTAGGACAAATTGTAAAGACGGCACAACTAAGTAAAGGCGCACAGTTAATAACGCTTAATATAAGTGAATTACCAAAAGGCATCTATACTGTTGTAACAGCAGACAGTGAAATGGTAACAGTTAAAAAGTTAGTAATTCAATAAGGTTAACTAAAATATACCATGCAAAGGTCGGAGTGTTCTCCGACCTTTGCCTTTATAAAAGCCTGCCTACTAATACATGTCGCCTAAATGCTTTGGGGGATTGCAGGAAAATATTCGGAAATAATCCAGAACGCTTTTGGGATTAATCTCCTGATCTTGATCGGTTTCTTTGCATGGCTAAAAAAAAGTAGTTTTTTTATTAAAGGGTAGTTTGGAGACGAACCAAGGCATTCACATATGAGTATTCTCAGGTTCAAATACTCCAAAGTATAATTTGTGTTTGATCTTTTGCATGAGGTCTCCAACCTTATAAGGTTGGAGACCTCATGCAAGCCCAAGATTGAAGAAATCTACAAATCGAAGAAAATCTATTCCCTTATTATACGAGTGAGCAGTTATTAATAACTCATAGTCCGATATTGGTAACCACCCAATTACGAAAATTTATTTGTTATCTGTTTAGGTGTACAACTTTATTTAGTTGAAAAGGTAAAGAGGAGGTTGTATAAGGTCTCCAACCTTATAAGGTTGGAGACCTTATACAACCTCTTTACAACTAAAACCACATCTTTGCACCAAATTTAACCCAGGTATAGGCAACGGAAAAACTAGAAGATGATTAAAAGAAGGCGCGGTTTGTTGGTTTTGATATTAGGATTACTCTCTGCTATCGGCCCTTTGTCGATCGATATGTATTTGCCGGGATTCCCGGCAATTGCCGCAGATCTGCATACAACAGTAGATATGGTTTCTTATTCATTGTCCAGCTTCTTTATAGGTATTTGCGTTGGACAGCTCATCTGTGGTCCGTTGCTTGACAGGTTCGGTCGCAAGCGGCCTTTATACGGAGGTCTTTTGATTTATATTATCGCATCGTTAGGATGCGCTATGTCGAATTCTGTGGAAATGCTGATTGCCTTTCGATTCCTTCAGGCAATCGGCGGCTGTGTTGGTATGGTGGCGCCAGGTGCCATTGTAAGAGATATGTTTCCTGTTAATGAGAGTGCTAAAGTGTTCTCACTATTAATTCTTGTATTAGGAGTTTCACCAATAATAGCACCAACATTTGGCAGTTATCTAATCGCAGCATTTGGATGGCACTCTGTGTTTATAA
>Ga0075163_10001977_pt1 | contig 27587 bp, 28 predicted proteins | sample JI1023141ADNA_FD_71478 | JGI IMG/M metagenome (GOLD analysis project Ga0075163, IMG submission 71478) | Wastewater effluent complex algal communities from Wisconsin, to seasonally profile nutrient transformation and Carbon sequestration -... | ecosystem: Engineered > WWTP > Effluent > Algae...
AAGCGAGCCGATTATGAAGCCTGAAGATACGATTGAGATGCGTCGTCAGTTTGGGCGTTTTCCGACCATTGACCCGCCAAATGGTTTGGTCTTGTGCTTGAAAAATGACTTGCCGTATCAATTACGCTGGAAAACTCCCGTCCAAAAAGTGGGGCGGGTGATGGGCGATCTGTTTCTCGTCAAGCGCACGCGCGGGCGGGTGGGCGTGCTCTCCAATTTTGGGATCGGTGCGCCTGTTGTTGTTTCACTTGCCGAGGAGATGATCGCCTGGGGTGTGCGGCAGTTTGTCATTCTTTCGTGGGGCGGCGCATTGCAAAAGGAATTGAACACGGGCGACATCATTCTCACTGACCGCGCCATTCGTGATGAAGGCGTTTCGCATCATTATCTTCCCATTGAAAAATTTATACCTGCTGATCTTTCGTTGAAGCGAAAAATAGAAAATCATTTGAATTCGCAAAATGCCAAATTTAGAACGGGCGCTACATGGACAACTGACGCTCCCTATCGCGAAACGAAGGATGAGATTTTGCAATATCAATCTGAAGGTGTGCAAACGGTTGAAATGGAAATTGCAGGCTTGTTTGCGCTGGCACAATTTCGCAATGTGAAGGCTGCATCCATTGCGGTTGTGGCAGATCGGCTTGCAAATCTCAAATGGGAATCGCCAGCGGATATGAAAGCCATCGATCAATCTTTTGAGGTCGCTTACAATGCGGCGATTGATGCGCTGGATGAGGACGAATGAATTTTATTTGTCCGCGCTGCCGTGGGGATTTGCAGGAAATATCTGAGCTTGAATTATTTTGTACGCGAGATAGCCTCACATTTAAACAGGAAAATGGGATTTGGAGATTCCTCCTGCCTGAACGCGAACCCCATTACGCGCGCTTCATTTCGGACTATGAAACTGTTCGCCGTTTCGAAGAGCGTTTCTCCCCCGATTCATCCTACTACCGCGCCCTGCCATTCAAAGACACCAGTGGAAAATTCTCCGCAGATTGGAAAATCCGCGCCGCGAGTTTTCGGGCTTTGCAGAAAATACTCACAGCGGAATCAACTGTTTTGGATGTAGGAGCAGGTAACGGCTGGTTGTCGAACCGCCTGTCGTTGAGCGGATACAATGTCTGTGCGGTCGATCTGCTCCTCAATCCAGAAGATGGACTTGGCGCATGGACTCATTATCAAAGCCAATTTGCCAAAGTCCAATCTGAATTTATGCGTCTGCCCTTTTCAGATAAGTCAATCTCGACAGTGATTTTCAACGCTTCGTTTCATTATTCAGAAAATTATGAAGAGACGCTGGCAGAATCTCTGCGTGTGCTTTCGCCAAATGGAAAAATCATCGTCATGGATTCTCCTGTTTATCACAGCGCTGAATCGGGTGAGCAAATGGCTGCGGAGCGAAAATCTGCTTTTCTCTCGCGCTACGGCTTTGCCTCTGATTCGCTCAAGAGCAAAAATTATCTAACCTATCAAGGCATGGATGAGTTGGGGAAAACGCAGGGCGTTGCGTGGCGGCATGTTCGCCCATTTTACGGAGTGCGCTGGGCGCTTCGTCCGCTTTGGGCGCGGTTGCGCGGCAGGCGTGAACCCGCCGAATTTGGTCTATGGCTGGGGGCGAGGGCGTGAAACCAAATTTCAAATTTTCCGTATATTTCAAAGGACTTTGAATTTTTATTGAAAAGTAATACACTAAAATTGAAAATCTCAACATAGGAGAATGAAATATGAACAAACAAGGTCGTTCCCAACTTGCCCTTGGGGTTATCCTCATCTTGCTGGGGGCGTGGTTTCTTTTAGATAGAACGATGCCCGCCTTCCACAACTTTTTCGACCAATACACCGAATGGCCCATGAATATGTTTTTGATCGGCGGCGGTATTTTCATCGTTGGACTTGTGATGGGGTCGCCTGGTCTTTCTGTTCCTGCGGCAATTGTTGCGGGCTTGGGCGGCATTTTCTATTATCAGGAAACCACAGGCAATTACGAATCCTGGTCGTACATGTGGGCGCTCATCCCGGGCTTCATTGGCGTGGGAACTGTGTTGCAAGGCTTGCTTGGCGAAAACACGGCGCACAATCTCAAGCGCGGTTTGAACACCATGGTGGTCAGCGCGGTCTTGTTCCTTGTCTTCTCTTCGTTCCTTGGCGGTTGGGACCTGCTTGGTAATTTCGGTCCCGCCATCCTTCTTATTTTGCTTGGTCTTTGGGTACTTGGCAGCGGATTGTATCGTTCGTTCCGTAACAGAGGAGAATAACATGCGCCGCAATCAATTAATGTGGGGAGTGGTTCTTCTACTGGTTGGTGTTTTGATGCTTGCCAATTCGATGGGGCTTCGTTTGCCCAACGGAAAATCTTTTATGGACCTTTTCTGGCCGCTCCTATTAATCCTGATGGGCGGCTGGATTTTGTTTGGCATTTTCTTTCGGGGCGCTGTTGAAACAGAAGATGTTTCCATCGACCTGCAAGGTGCGCGTGAAGCCAGTATCAAATTAAATCATGGCGCTGGTGAATTTAGAGTGCATGGCGGCGCGGGTATGAATGAAATGGTTCATGCTCAAATCACTGGCGGGGTGGAGCAAAAGGTCAATCGAAACGGTGACAAGCTCGAGATTAAGATGCGACCCGCTCACGATTTTATGAGCATCCCTTTTATTGGGCCATCCAATCAACTGAATTGGGATGTCGCGCTGAATGCAAATATCCCCACAGCCCTGAGAATGAATCTTGGCGCAAATAAATCCACGATCGATTTGCGAGACTTGAACATCACAGATTTGAAGTTGGAAATAGGCGCGAGCGAAACGCAATTGACTCTGCCCTCCAAGGGCCGCTTCAATGCGGACCTTGATCTTGGTGCAGCCTCACTGACAGTCATCATCCCTGATGGATTGTCCGCTCGAATCAAAGCCTCGCTTGGCGCAGCAGATATACAAGTGGATGAGTCTCGCTTTCCACGCGGCGGCGGATATTATCAATCACCTGATTACGCAACCGCCGCCAACGCCGCAGACATCACCATTGACGCAGGCGCAGCTTCGATAAAAGTCAGGTAATAAGAGGTAATGAAATGAAACGCATTGATTTTCGTATCGTGATTGGAGCCATGCTCATTTTAGGCGGCGTCCTTGCTCTGTTGGAGACTCTTGGCTATCTTAAGGATGCTTCTGATCTTTTCTGGAGCGGTGTCTTCCTTGTATCTGGTTTGGCTTTCCTCGCTTTGCTTTTTGGAGGGAATTGGTGGGCTGCGTTCCCGGGCTTTACGCTGGCGGCACTTGGTGTACTTATTCTCCTCCCGTCATCGCTTGAAAATTTTCGCGGCGTATTTTTTCTTGGCAGTATCGCTCTTTCCTTTTGGTACGTCTATTTCACCAGTCGAAGCGAGAGGTGGTGGGCGCTTATTCCTGCGGGGGTGTTGACCGCGCTTGCGCTCGTGGTCATCGTCTCTGAAAGTTTTGAAGAATATTCGGGCGCGGTCTTTCTAGGCGGCATTGGGCTGGCGTTTTTTGCGGTGTACTTCACAAGCACGACTGATCGCTGGTGGGCGCTTATTCCTGCTGGCGTATTATCCACTCTTGCGGGCGTCACCGTGGCAGCCGAACGATTTGGCGAATTTCAAACGGCTGGCTTTTTCTTCTTCGGCCTTGCCTTCACTTTCCTGCTTGTGGCTCTGCTTGCAAAGATGAGATGGGCGTACTGGCCCGCGCTCATTTTAGGGATTATGGGCTTTCTCGGAATCGCTTCGTTATTGGATTTTGCAAATTACGTTTGGGCAATTGCTTTGATTGCGGCAGGCGGGTTTATTCTGCTTCGCTATTTCACCAATAAATAAACATAGCTGGTTAAAAATAAATATCCCTGCTTTAGCGGGGATATTTATTTAATGCATACCTGCCCTCAGGTATTTTCTTATTTAGCTTCCACCACATTCACATCTGGAAAGAATTGGTGGACTGTTCCTGCAACCCAACCGTGCAAGGTGGCAGGCAAAAGGGGACAGTTCAAGCACGCGCCCCCAAGTTTGACTTCCACTGTATTGTCGTGGAATGAAACGAAATCCACTGTGCCGCCATGATATTGTTCAATGTACGCATCTAATTTTTCGATAAGATGGCGTATTTGTGTTTCCTGGCTGGTTACTTCTGGAATTGTCATTTTTTATCTCCTCTCCAAACCGATCGGTTTGAATTTAAAAGAGATTGTATCTGTAAATGGGCATTTTCCCATCTCGGCGAGACAATTTGCGCAAAACGGTTAATCACAGTTTTGCCAATCTCTGGGTGCTCTCCTGCAAGTGCCCAAAGATTCGTCCCTTTAATTCGTATTGCATCCACTTCTGTTTCACTTACAATGCTGGATGAATATTTTGCACTGCCAATCACAGCTGACCACCCAAAAACTTCCCCAGCATGAAGACGGGTTAAAGTAAGAGGAGGCCCATCGTACGGCTTGTAGCGGATGGCAATATCTCCCTTAATTAGTAAATATAAATACTTTGCCGGATCTCCCTGTTCGAAGATCGTTGTTCCAGCAGAGCAAATAAAGTCTTCAAAAAGCGACTTCAAAATGGAAACCTGAAGTGTGTTGAAGCCTTCAAACAATGGTATGTACGGAAGTGTATCCAGCATTTGATTGCATATTAATCAACGCATGGGTAAGTTGCCAGTATCAAATATCCTAATGTGAATGACATTTGTCCTTTAATTGATGGGATATATTTTTCCTCGGTTATACTTTTGCAAAATAGGTAAATATTTTCTTTTATGCGGCTGCTTTGTAATAGAAAGCACAAATGAAATTTCTAATTCTTTATAAAATATGTTCTGTCTAACTTTTGTATATCACCGCAAAGGGTTTGTTTACCCGTAAATTCAAGAACTCGTGCAAAAAAATAATATGGAAAAAATAATGACAACAAGTGTTCAACCTTCCCGTGTTCGCATTTTAGCAATGATGATGGTCGGTCTGGGTCTGCTCGCAACAGGCGCCATGTTTGTTATGCTTTTGGATCAAAGAGCCGCCTCCGCTCAGGACTTTTCAGCTGTTCCTGCAAAAGTGAATTTCTCTTCCCCCGAACTGAATCTCAAAGACCTTTCGGGCAAACCGGTTTCTCTTACTGACTATCGCGGATCGGTTGTGCTGGTGAATCTTTGGGCAACTTGGTGCCCGCCATGCAGAGAAGAGATGCCCACCTTGCAGGCATTTTATGAGAAATACAAGGATGATGGCTTTGTATTAATCGCCATTGACCAGGAGGAGACTCTTGAAGTCGTTCAGCCTTTTGTAGATGAATTTGGTCTTACCTTCCCCGTCTGGTTGGACGAAGAGTATGAAGCGGAGCGTCTATTTAAGACTATGAACCTGCCAAGTTCATATGTTATCGATCGTGACGGCACAGTGCGTTTGACTTGGATTGGCGGCATCTCGAAACGAAATCTCGAAAAGTTTGTACCAGATATTATTTTGGAGTAATAAAGATGGATATATCAATAAGCTGGAAGAAAAAAATGGCATTTGAGGGAATGGGGGAATCTGGAATTGTTCAGAAAATGGATGCCGATGCCTCGGTGGGTGGTGAAGGTAACGGTCCACGCCCTATGGAATTAATTGCAATGGGACTTGCTGGTTGTACAGCCATGGACGTTATTTCCATTTTGCAGAAAAAAAAGCAGCCAGTAATAGACTTTCAGGTAAATGTCCATACGGATCGGGCAGATGAACACCCAAAAGTGTTTACGCAGGCAGTCATCGAATATCTAGTGACAGGCCGAGGGGTGGATGAGGCTGCGGTGTTGCGGGCAATTGGGCTTTCTGCAGAAAAATATTGTCCCGCTCAAGCTATGCTAGGCAAAGCATTTCCAATGCAATTGATATATAAAATTTTAGACGAAGAAACAAATAGTGTTTTAAAAGAAGGCGAATATATACAAGAGAAAACGGGCTAAATGCCCGTTTTCTCTTGTATTAGGGATAGTTCCCGCTGATAGATGTAGAAGCATCGCCGCAATCACAGGCGATGACGATTGCACTGCCTTTTGTGAGAGTACCTTGATATTCACGGCTTCCATTGTGCGTGGTCCAACCATTCATTGTGAACGGTACAGCACTGTCGGCCAGCATCCACTCCCCATTATATTTTCGGGCAATATGAACATGGGTACCTGTGGCATGACCGCCTGCACAAGATGGGTAACCGATCTTATCTCCTGCACTTAATTCCGATCCAAGAGGCGCTTGTTGATCCGGTGCGAGATGCAGGTAAAAGATAACCCATCCCGTTTTTTCGTTTCCGTCTTTGTCTAGGTCGAGAGCAAGGCCGTCTGTACCCGAACGCACAACGAGCCCGTCTGCCATTGCGGTAACAAAGTTTTCTGGTTTTGCGGTGACACAGCCAGACTTTTCACTGGGAGGGGCAAAATCTATTGCGGCAAGCGGCTCCCCTGAACCCCAGCCTGTATGTGGGCCGCCTGTGTAAGACCAAACTTGATCATATTGGAACGGGAGCATAAAATCAGGCTGCTGTAAACTACCGGGGATATGAGAAATGGATTCATTCCACGGATTGCCAAACAAATTTGAATAAGTTAAGAATAAGCCATCAGGTCCAGTGGCGAGAATATATTCATCCCCTTTGAAAATGTTTGAGAAATAGAACTGTATTGCCACCGACCCGGCATTTTGCCACGGATCGGGGCGGATTAGAATATTACCGACATCTTCAAATTCAAGTAGTTTTCCGATCCTCCATCCGTAATAGCCATTGTTAAGAATATTTGCAGCCAACACGAGTTGTAGATATGGGGTCTCCCAAAACCTTCGTGAGAGCCCTAGTATCCTTTTTATTTGCGGTGGGTCGGCTTCTGTGAGAGCGCCGGTTTGATATTCAAGAATTGCTAGCAATAGACGAGGGCTGATGCTGTAATTTGCGGCAACATAATCCACCATTTCAGCACCGGATCGCCACCTGCCGCTGACATAGGCGCGATAATCCTTTAACCAACCAGGCTGCGACTCGACAAAAGCAGCAGTATTGAAACCCGAGCTTGATGGGCCATCGACAAACGCATGATCTGGAATGATCTGAAAAGGACTTGCCCACAGTGCAAGATAATATATTGGTATTTTCATGGGCATGCCGGGCGGCATAGTGGTCGCATCTCGCGGGATCTGTGGATTGACAAGTAGAATTTCATCTACAGTTGTATTGAAGCGTAGTGCCAGAGCCGGAAGAGAATCCCCTGTTTGGGCGGTGTAGTCTACCAGTTCACCGGGGGTGTAATTTTTTCGGGCAGGTAATGGAGTTGGGCTTACTGCTAAACTAAGCGCATCTTGCGATAAGTCTGTCTCAGGTGTTGAGATGCCATTCAACTTGGATGCGGATGGAGTGCAGGAGACGATCAAAAATAATGAGCTTGTGAGAGTGGTGATGATCTGTTGAGTTATATTTTTTGGTTTATTCATTTTCTTCGCGTATGATGCTGGACCAACTTTGCCCCTGTTGGTCTGCAATAACTTCTTCGTCGCCACGGACGAGCTTGCCTTTATAGGGAGCCTCTCCTGCTACAACGCGCCATCCATCCATAACAAATGGAATGGGACCATCCGCTGTGACCCATTCACCATTATATTTTCTGGCAAAGTGTAAATGGGTACCGGTCGAGACCCCACCTTCGCAGGATGCGTGGCCAATGTGGTCATTTAGTTCCAGCCAGGTGCCAGCAACGACGCGGTCTTTTTTGGCAATATGCATGTATAGAAGATTCCAGCCGGTTTGTTCATAGCCGTCTCCATCCAGATCGACCATGACTGCGCCGTTCTCAGAACGCACAACGAGACCAGGTGCAGCAGCGACAACCCAGGTGTCTGTTGAGCCGCAGCCGCCGCTTTTTGTGGGAGGGGCAAAATCAATCGCGGAGAATACGCTATGTGATTGTCCGTAAATATCTGGGTTGATCTGTCCCCAGCCATTGTGAGGGCCGCCTGTGAGATTCCATTGTGTGTCGGGTTCAAATGGCAGGGTAAGTGTAGGTTGGGTTAACGCAGGCGGAAATAATGGATTAACTTCATCTGCAAGAGCCCAGGGGTCTCCGAACATGGAGGCATACATCGCGGGGAACCCGGAGTTGGGGTCAATTATCTGCGACCACTTTGATTGATTGTAGAGACGGGAGAATAAGTATTGGATTGCAACAGTCCCTGCATTTAAGCGTGGGTCAATGCGGAGCTTGGTGCCATCGGGAAAATCAAGGTGGGTAATAGTTCCTGCTCGCCAGCCATAATAGGCAATAGACATATTGTTGATCGCCCATACCATTTGCACAGACATGCCTTTGAAGTGATAGTCATTGAAGCCCATGGGGAAATCGGTATGCAGCAGGTCAATTGGCTGGCTGCTTACCCAACGGCTTTCGTATTCCAGCAGGCCTAGAATCATTCGTGGGTTGATCGAATTTTCATAGGCGAGGCGCTCAATTGCGTCGTAACCTTCTATCCAGCCAGTGGAGCCAAGATAATCTCTGAAACTGGCAAGATAACCACCTTGTTTTTTTACAAAGCCTTCGGTGTCAAAATCGGCGGCAGTGACTGAGAATACGATCTCTGCATCTGGCATGATCTGAATGTTGGGTGTGGTTGCTTCGTTGATTTTATTTGGGATGACGAGAAGTGTGCCTGGGTCTATCAGGGTTGTTTTTGTGAGGTCGGCGTCTGATGTGATTTCAGATTCTTCCACGCCAAAGCGTTTGGCTATGGCGGATAACATATCACCACTTTGAGCATAATAAAGATATGGAGCCGCTTCAGCGGACGCGGTGTAAGTTGGTTCAATTACTGGGGCAGCGCCGTCCGGTGTGGGGGTGTTGGTATTATCTGCAACGAGGAGTGCAGGTGGTGTTGAGGTGGGGAAAATGATCGGGTCGTCTTGAACAGCAAACGGGTCGAAAAGAGGCGCTGCCTGAGTGGACGAATTCTGTGTGGGGGTGGGGACAATCCCCCAAATGGAAGGCGAAGCCCCGCAGGCAGATAATATCAATGAAATGATTGTGAGGAAGACAATGTTGCGATGCATAAGTTGATTGAATTATATCTGCTTAGATTAATGATGTATGAATTAGCGTGAGATCAAATTTAGACCGTTTGCGCTATCCCAGGCTTCGATGACTTGTGATCCGCGTGAAAGGAAGCCGTTGTATTCAATTCCATCGCCGCTGGATATCCATCCATCCATGTTGAAGGGAATGGCGCCATCTGCGCCGATCCATTCGCCGTTGAATTTTCGGGCGATGTGTACGTGGGTTGCATTTGAGACGCCGCCTTCACAGGATGGATGCCCAACCTTTTCGCCTGCAAAGAGATATTCTCCCGAGGGGATGCGTTCTTCTGCTGCGATGTGCATGTATAAGATCACCCAGCCAGTTTGTTCATACCCATCATTATCGAGATCCTGAATCACTGCGCCTGTTGATGCGCGGGTGATTAAACCATCTGCCATTGCCGTGACCCATGAAGGACTTGTGAAGCAGCCTCCATTATCGCCGGGCGGGGCGAAGTCCAGCGCGGCCCAGGCGGAGCCTGAGTCCCAGCCGCCATGTGGACCGCCAGTAAAGTACCATGATTCGTTTGGACTAAAAGGCAGATTCATTGCAGGCTGTGATAAGGGATAAGGAATAAGTGGTTCAACGGCATAGTTGAATGGGTTTCCAAAAAAGACGAAGTACGTCACGATCACACCGGTTTCGTTTACATCTTTGTCCCAGATTACGCGGTCATCGAATTTGGAAAAGAAATATTGTACTGCTGCGGTCCCTGCATTGATGGTTGGGTCAATTGGGATGACTGTTCCATCATTGAGTACCCATGTGGAGAGTGCATTTACTTTCCAGAGATAATATCCTCTATTCAATGTGTCTGCTGCCCATGCAAGTTGTCGATACAGACCATAACGATTTTCATCAGCCAATCCCATGGGGAAGGATGTGTTGATGGGATCAGGGTTGGTGACCCATCCGCTTTGGTATTCAAGTAATGCTAAAAGCAAGCGTGGATTTATGGAATAGTTTTCAGCTACGATCTGGATGACTTCCGCGCTTGATAGTATGGTGCCGTTGACATCTTGTGTGTAGTTGGCGAGGTATCCGTTCTGGCTTTGAATGAAATCATTGATATCAAAATAGATGCTGGCGGGGCCGTAGACCAATTCGGAGTCGGGGATTATTTTTAGAGATAGCCCGATCTCGCCAGGGTTGGGTGCAGGGACATTTAATACCATGCCGATATTTAATGCGTTTGGATCGGTGATATTGTTGGCTGTCATAAGATCTTGTACGCTTATTCCGTATCGCTGGGCGATATCTCCGAGAGTGTCTCCTGCCTGTACTACATATTCATCCGTTTCCTGCCTTGGGGTCGGTAGAATACGTGCCTGATCTGGCGTGGGAGTACCCATGATCTGGCTAACGACTCCAGCGAGAAGCGGAGAAACAGGCGATATGCTGAGCGGGGCACGCGTGGGGGTAGGTTGTCGTGTGGCTGTAGGGGCGTGCGGCGAATTAGTTGCAGATGTCACTGCTGCGGGTTGCTGTCCGGTTACACCATTTTGAAGAGGCAAAAAAGGATCGTAGGTGGGAAGAATAACTTGCGTTGGGGCAGTCTGCACACAGGCAGTAAGCAGGATCGCAAAGAGAAAAATGACAGAGTTAAGTTTATTCAATGACATGAGTGCGATTTTACCAGTAGATAATTGCAAACCTGAAAAATAAAAAAGGACACCGCCTTTTGGGGCGCGTGTCCTTTTGATTCTGTGGTTAAGTTTAGGATTGAAAGCCCGAGCCGAGAATGTAGTTTTCCAATCCGCGAATTTCGCTTTCCTTGTTTTCGATGGCGGCAAGCATTACATCGCGCATGGATACCAGACCGATCAACTGGTCTTGTTCCACAACGGGAAGATGGCGAATACGATACTGCCTCATCAGCCCCATGCATTGCTCCACAGTTGTTTCATTTGTAACCGTGATCATCTTGGAAACCATCACATCTTTGAGCTTTGTATCTTTTGCACTGCGCCCTTCAATTTCGCCCTTGTATAGGTAGTCACGCTCGGTGTAGATACCGATGATCTTGCCATTCTCTGTCACCAGAATTGCTCCGATGTGTGCCTCAGCCATTACTTTTAGTGCGTCCAATACGGTTTGGGATGCTTCCACAGAAAAATTCTTTGCGGTTTCTTTTGCTTCCAGAAGTTTGCGAACTGTGGTCATAAGATCAATCTCCTTTGGGGGTTATATGATTTACAAAGCGAGGCGTTACCTTGCATTATACCAATTCCAAATTAAATCAATAGCCTGAGGGATAAGCTTCGTGGTTTCGTCAGATAGTTGCCGCGAAAAGAGAAATCGATAGCCGCGTACCGAAAGCAGTACAGATTTGGGCTTGTGCCCGTACAGCGATTCGCAGATCGAAACCAGTGACTGCGGTGTAAGGTGATGCGTGAATGGCGAGCGTTGAAAATCACTTTCCACCCCGATCAGGCGCACTTCTTCGGGGATGTTGCCTGTGTGCGCATCCACAAAGCAGACATGCTCATAAGCCGAAATTTCTTCAGCCATTTCTGGCGTTAGCTGCAAGTAAAAAGAGAAATCAATTTTATCGTTTTGTGGAAATTCCTCTTCGTAAGAATCTGGCGCTGGCAGCCCAAGTTTTAGAGTCAATGCGCGCAGGATGTGCCAGGCGATACCATCATCTTCCCGATCTGGATTTCCGTAGCCAATAATAAGTAGTTTTTTCAATTTATATTAACTGGAAGACAAGCACTGCCTGTCTTCCAGTTTTACCTTTTGAGAATTAAATTTTTTTATTCGCCGTAGCCAGTGCCAAGGATGTATTTTTCCAACTCAACAATTGTCCCTTTTTGCTCCGTGAGCAGAGCTTCGGCAAGGCTGCGAATGGAGACTACTCCGATCACCCGCTCGTTTTCAAGGACTGGCAGATGACGTACACGATATTGCCGCATCAATTCGGCGCACTCTTGTAGGGTGGTCTCGGGGCGAATCATCACCATTTGGCTGGTCATCACATCGCGGACAATGGTATCTTCTGCGTGCTTGCCTTTGATCTCGCCCTGACGGGCATAATCCCGTTCGGTGAAAATGCCAATGATCTTTTCATTTTCAGATACCAGAACTGCACCTGTATTGGCTTTGTCCATAATTTGCAGCGCAGTTAAGACGGTTGCATCGGCAGGGACGGTGTAAACCTTTATTTCTGTTTTCTCATCAACTATCTTGCGAACTGTCGTCATGGTTGAACTCCTTTGACAAAATTTGGAAACAATGAGCGACCGTACTTCTAAAGTTTTAATGAGTATGTAATTCTTAAAATATTCTAGTCTCGTTTCAGGGTCTTGACCAGTGCGCCGTCTGGGGCGATGAAATCTACCTGAATAGGCATCTGGCCGACGGCATGAGTGGAACAGGACAGGCACGGATCATACGCACGGATGGCTGCTTCTACGCGATTGAGCATTCCTTCATGGATGTCTGGTCCTTTGACGTAGGTCTTTGCCACGCTGTCTACGGCGTGGGTCATCGCCCAGTTGTTGTGACCCGTGGAAACGATCAGATTCACCTTGAGCAGTTTGCCATTCTCGTCTGCAGTGTAATCGTGGATGAGGGTGCCGCGCGGGGCTTCGAGTACGCCCACGCCGTGACCTGTGTAATTCTTGCGGGTGTTGAGAATATCTGTGCTGAGAATGTCGGGGTCTTCACATAGAATGCGAGCACGTTCAACAGCATAGAGCGCTTCGATCAGGCGGGCATAGTGGTAGTAGAGGGTGTTTTCAACGGGCTTGCCGTTATTGAGACTCTTGAAGATCTTCAGTTCGTCATTTGCCAGCGGAGCATCAATTTTTTCGGCCAGATTCAACCGTCCGAGCGGACCGACGCGGTACACTCCATCGGGGTAACCCATCTTTTTGTAGAAGGGGAATTTCAGGTAAGACCACGGCTCAACATGTTCCTGAATAATATCCAGATAATTTGCAACAGGGAAGCGTTCCAGTTCCGCGCCTTCGCGGTTGATGAGGCGGATGTCGCCATCATAAAGTTCCAGCCCGTTTTGCGGAGTGGTCAGGCCAAAGTAGCCAGTGGGGAACACAGCAAATTTATTGATGTCTTCCATGTTTTTCTGCGCCCAGTCTTTCATGATCTGAAGACCGAGTTGAAGCGTCTCAATGGCTGCGTCCACGCCTTTGAGCATGGTGTCGCGTTCTGTGACCGTGAGCGCTTTGTTGACGCCGCCTGGCACGGCAAAAACTGGGTGAAGTTTTCTGCCGCCAAGCGCTTTGATGATCTCCTGACCGAACTTGCGAAGCTGCACGGCTTTGACGGTTAGCTCTGGGTTTGCGCCAATCAAGCCAACCACGCTGCGGATTTCTGGCGAAGCATCGAAACCGAGCAGCAGGTCAGGGCCAGCGAGTTCAAAGAAGTGCATTCCGTGGCTTTGGATGATCTGCCCCATGTGCATGAGTTCGCGCAGGAGGTTTGCAGGGCGAGGCGGGGTTTGACCTGTGAGCGCGTCGCCAGCTTTGGCGGCGGCGAGGTGATGGCTGACGGGGCAAATGCCGCAAATGCGCGGTGTGATCTGCGGCATTTCAAAGTACAGGCGGCCTTCGCAGAATTTTTCAAACCCGCGAAATTCGTTGACATGCATGTAGGCATGGTCAACGGTGTTGTCTTCCTTCATGTGGATGGTAACTTTTGCGTGGCCTTCAATACGGGTAACAGGTTCAATGGTTATTTTTTGTGCGGTCATTTGTAAAATCTCCTAATGCCAGTGCAGCAGATCGTTTTTCAATTCAGGTTTGCGTCCCTGTGCCAGTTCTACAAGGACGTGGAAGATCGTATCTGCATCGGGCGGGCAGCCCGGAACGCTGTAATCTACGGGGACAACTTCGTGAATGGCGCGGGTTTTGGTCATGGTGGCGAGTTCGGGGTCGTTGGGAACTTCACTGCCAGGCTCGTTGCTTTCGGCTTCCACGTAGGCGCGGCGGAGAGCAGCATCCACGCCGCAGAGGTTGCGCATGGCGGGCACGCCGCCGAACACGGCGCAATCACCCAGGGCTACCAATATTTTGGAGCGGTTGCGCATTCGGTGAGCCACCTCTTCGCTGGCTGTGTTGTTAATGCCGCCTTCGAGAATGCCAACGTCCACACCGCTTGCATCGGGTTCTTTTAAGTCTGTGATGGGTGTGGCGCGCAAGTCAGCGAGTTCGAGCACTTGCAGGATTCGCTCATCAATATCGAGCAGAGACATGTGACAGCCTGCGCAGCCGCACATCCAATCAGAAGCAATTTTTGGTTTGTTCATAAGATTCTCTCTTTGCCTTTTAATTAAACGACACGCTTGCCTTGCGAACCAGAATGGCTTTTTGCCAATCGGATTTGATGCTCATATTTGTGCGCATCGCGATCTCGTTCAACACGGCGATGTTTTCGCGGACGGTCTCAGGTGCGGTGATGGCTTTGTGAGATGATTGCACGCGACCATCCAAATTGATGTAGTGTCCTTCCTGCTCCGCCCAAATGGTAACGGGCAGGATAACATCTGCTTTTTCTGTCAGTTTGGATTCGTAGCAAGCCTGCACTACCAAGTATTGCGCTTTTGAAACGCGCTCAACCAGAGATTTTGAAACATAATCATCGCCGACTGCGGCATACACAACTTTTTGTCCGTTCAGGTTGAAAGCGGTATCCATGCCGAGCAAAGTGGCGGTTAGGCTGTTGGATTCTCCCTTGATGGAGATCAAGCCATGACGTTCACTGTCCACAGCGCCGATCAATACAGCGAGGCGATGTAATTCCTCGATGAGGATTTCATCGCGTTGGGCAGTGATGCCCTTTCCAAACAGGATGACTGGCGAAATGGAACGCGCCACCAACTCCGCTGTTTGCTTGAGCACTTCGAGAGAAACACCAGTTGCGCTGACAGCTTTTTCGATGAGCTGCCCTGCATCGGGTAGGGAAAGAGGCGAGCGTCCTAAATTCTCCTGCACGATGATGGCTTGCAATCCACGAATGAGGGCGAGGTCTGAGCCAGGCTGAGTCTTCAATGCGATGTTTGCCATGTAATCCAGTTCGCTGGATTCAGGGTCTACGGTGATCAGTCGTGTGCCTTTGGAGAGGTTGCGTTTGAACAGGAAGCCAGCCACCATATGACTGCGATGAATGTTCGCGCCGATGCACATCACGGTGTCGGCATTGCGCAGGACTTCGAGTTTGCCTTCAAAGGCTTCATTCTTTTGTGCAAAGCGGGTGACAGCTTCGGTGGGAACGCCTTCTTCGATGCTGGTGACAAGTTTGCTTTGGAATTTTTCGGCGAATAATTCTTTGAACGCGGTAAGAGTTTCAGCAGACAGTCTTGTGGATGCGATTGCTGCGATGCCGCTTTTTTCTTCCATTAATTTGTTTGCAACGGCGCTCATGGCTTCGTCCCATGAGACGGGTTCGAGCTTGCCGTTCTTGCGTATTTGCGGGGTCGTGATGCGCTGACGCGATTCGGTGACGGGGTCGTACCGTCCGTGTTCGCAGAGCAAGCCGTGATTGACTGTGCCGTCCCAATCCCCTTCGATGCGGACGATGCGATTGTCGCGCACCATGATCTTGATCGAGCAGCCAACGGAGCAGCCTGAACAAACCGATTTGATCTCTTCCAAGTTCTTATCGTGACCTTGATAGGCGCTTACGCGGTCGATCAATGCACCTGTCGGACAGACTTGAACACAGGTACCGCACTTGATACAGGTGCTCTCTCCCAGAGGAACATCGGTATCTGCAACGATGATGCTGGCAGCGCCGCGCTCTGCAACCGAGAGGGTGAAGTTGCCAACCAATTCACCGCAGGCGCGCACGCAGCGGCGGCAAAGGATGCAACGGTTGTTATCCAAAATGAAATAAGGGTGGGTGGTATCCACCTTGAAATCACTCCAACCTGGTTGAATGGGCCAGTGAGTCATTTCTTCGTGGTAGGCGGAATTTTGCAATTCACAATCGCCGCCGCTGACCTGGCAGAATGGGCAGAAGTGGTTGCGCTCACTGAACAGCATGGAGAGGATGAATTCACGCGATTTTTTGATCGCTTCCGTCTCTGTGCGAACCACCATTCCATTATTGACTGGCAGCGTGCAGGATGCCATCGGCACGCGTGCGCCTTCCACATCCACAATGCACAGGCGGCAGCCGCCGTACGGAGTGAGTTCTTTGTGGTCGCAAAGCCTTGGGATATGAATCCCTGCCATGTCTGCGGCGCGTAAGACCGTCGTTCCTTCAGGGACTTCGATCTGCTTTTCGTTAATCGTTATTTTCACCATGGATACCTCTGTGTTGAAGTTTTGGTTTCAACTATTTGACTTGAATTTTTTCAACTTCCTGTGCCATCTCACACACGCCAGTCGGGCAACTGCCAGAGCGAATGTGCGCTTCCACTTCTGTGCGGAAATGCTTGAGCATGTCACGGATCGGGACGGTGGCAGTTTGCCCAAGGCCGCAGTTGGAAGCGCGTTCCATTTCGGCAGCCAATTCCAAAAGCGTGTCCAATTCTTCCAGTTTCCCCTGTCCCTTTGAGATGCGATCCACGATCTCGTAGGAGCGCTGCGTACCCACGCGGCAGGGCGTGCATTTGCCGCAGGATTCAAAACGGAAGAATTGCAGCAATACTTTGACAAGATCCACGATGCAGGTTTCTTGATCGCAGATCAGCAACGCGCCCGACCCGAGCGAAACGCCTGCCTTGCGGAAAGATTCAAAATCCATCGGGGTATCTTGTAAAACGGCAGGAATGATCGAGCCGCTGCTTCCGCCCGTTTGTGCCAGTTTGAGCGTGCTGCCGGGCTTCATGCCTTTGGCGTAAATGTTGATGACTTCACGCAGGGTTACCCCCATCGGCACTTCGATCACGCCGCTAAAGTTGACGTTGCCCATGATCGTATAAACTTTTGTGCCCGGGCTGGAGGGTGTGCCAATCGAGCGATACCATTCCGCGCCGTTGCGAATGATGGCGGGAATATTTGCAAGCGTCTCAACATTATTGACGGATGTTGGTTTATTCCACAAGCCTTTGGTGACGGGATAGGGAGGTCTTGAACGCGGTTCTCCGCGTTTGCCTTCGAGCGATTCGAGAAGGGCGGTTTCTTCTCCGCAAACATAAGCGCCTGCACCCGCGTGAATGTGAATATCAAAGTTGAATTCTGTTCCGAAGATATTCTTTCCGAGTAAGCCAAATTCTCTTGCTTGCAAAATTGCCTTTTCAAGGCGGCGATACGCAAGCCCATATTCACCGCGAATGTAAATGTAACCTTCGTCCGCGCCGATTGCATACGCGGCAATCGCCATTGATTCGATGATGACATGCGGGTCGCCTTCAAGCACAATGCGATCTTTGAACGTTCCGGGCTCGCTCTCATCTGCGTTGCAAACTATATACTTTTTGCCACCCTGAGCAGCGCGGACGAACTTCCATTTGCGGCCTGTAGGGAAGCCCGCGCCGCCGCGCCCCTGCAAACCAGACTTTTCAATAACTTCGATGACGCTTTCAGGTGTCATGTCGCTTAATACTTTGCCGAGGGCATCGTAACCGCTTGCTGTGATGTATTCTTCGATGTTGTCAGGGTCAATGCGCCCTGCGCGTTCCAGTACGATGCGATGTTCAGCAGGGTTGTAGCCCTTGTGACCGCGCAGCCAGCCGATCTGTCCGGTCAACATTTTGGGAGGGGCGAGCAAGTCTTCAACGACACGTCCCTTGTATAAATGTTCTTCCACCAGATAGCGCACATCCGAAGGTTTGACGGGGCCATAGACCACCGCTTCAGGATAGACAACGACCAGTGGGAGGATGTTGGAGTGGTTGACATCTGAAACTGTGGAAACATCTACTTCATCCTGCAAACCATAACTGGCAAGTGATTCGGTTACGTGTTGAATGATCTCATTTGCGCCGAGGCGGATGCTTTCGGGATCGTTGGAGACCAATATCATTGCGCGTTTTTTGTTCATGATCGGCTCCTACTCGTACTTTCCCAGAATCTCAGAGATCTGCTCAGGTGTGACATTGCCGTACATGTCATCGTCAATCAACACAACTGGACCCACGCTGCACAAACCCAGGCAGGATGTGGTGACTAATGTCCATTTGTTGTCTGCGGTGGTTTCGCCGTTTTCCAAACTGAGCATCTCTCTCAGACCATCCCAAACAGCTTTGCCACCGACCACATGGCATGGAGCATTTTCACAGAACTTGATGACATGCCGCCCGCGGGGCTTGGTAGAGAGCATGTCGTAAAAACTTGTCAGGGCATAAAGCTGGCTTTCAGCAATGTGTACCTGTCTGGCGGGGTCGTGAAGTTGTTTACGCACTTCATGAATTGCTTCTCTGGAGACATATCCAAACACGCGGTTGATCTCAGTCAGCACCGGGATCATCGCATCACGGCTGTTGCCGTGCTTTTCAATTGCAGCTTGAACTACTGAGACGACATCACGATCAATTGTTGGGGCAGTCATTCGTTCTCCGATCACACATTCCTAGATTTCGTTTCTTTACGATTCCACAGCAATGGCGTTGAAGTTACAGACTTGCATACAGATTCCGCAGCGGATACAGGTTTCGGCGTCGATATGATGCGCCTGTCTTCTCTCGCCGCTGATCGCTTCCACGGGGCAATTCCTTGCGCAAACGGTACAGCCTGTGCATGTCGGCGCTTGAATTTCAAAGCGGATCAATGGGCGGCAGACTTTTGCAGGGCAGCGTTTTTCATAAATGTGCGCTTCGTATTCGTGGCGGAAATGTTTGAGCGTGCTGAGTACGGGGTTTGGCGCACCCTGCCCAAGTCCGCAGAGACTGTTGCGGGCTACTTCGTAGCAGAGACTTTCCAGTTTCTCAATATCGCCATCCTGACCCTTGCCATCGCAAATCTTTTGCAGCAGTTCAAGGATACGGCGTGTGCCCACGCGGCAGGGAGTGCATTTTCCGCAGGATTCAGCCTGTGTAAAGTCCATGAAGAAGCGGGCAATATCCACCATGCAGGAGGTTTCGTCCATTACCACGAGGCCGCCAGAGCCCATCATCGAGCCAGCTTGAGTCAGCGCTTCATAATCGAGCGGCAGGTCAAGGTGTTCTTCGGTCAGGCATCCGCCCATTGGGCCGCCAGTTTGCACGGCTTTGTATTTCCTGCCATCCTTGATTCCGCCAGCTACTTCAAAAATGATCTCGCGCAAGGTGATGCCCATCGGCACTTCAATAAGTCCAGGCTTGACGACGTTTCCGCCAACCGCAAAAGTCTTTGTGCCTTTGGAGCGTTCCGTGCCCATGCTGGCATACCATGCCGCGCCTTTTGAAATGATCTGCGGCACGTTGGAATATGTCTCAACATTATTGTTGTTACTTGGTTTTCCCCACACACCCTTTACTGATGGAAACGGCGGGCGGGGAGTAGGTTCGCCGCGTTTACCCATGATTGATGCCATGAGTGCGGTCTCTTCACCGCAGACAAATGCGCCCGCGCCCACACGCACTTCGAGATCAAAGTTGAAATCGGTGCCGAGAATATTATTTCCAAGGAAGCCGAACTCACGCGCCTGCTTGATCGCAATATTGAGAGTTTCCACTGCAACAGGATATTCCGCACGGCAGTAGATGTATCCATAACTTGCGCCAACGGCATACGCGCCGATAATCATGCCTTCAATTACTGAATGCGGATCACCTTCGAGCACGCGGCGATTCATGAATGCCCCAGGGTCGCCTTCATCTGCATTGCAGACCATATACTTTGGGTTGTCCTGCACCTGACGGGTGAGCGCCCACTTTCTGCCAGCAGGGAACCCAGCGCCGCCGCGTCCACGCAGACCAGAGTTGAGAACTTCCTCGATCACTTTTTCAGGGGTCATCTCAAACAATGCCTTGCCAAGCGCCTGATAACCATCTGTTGCCAGATAATCTTCGATGTTGTTCGGGTCGATCTCGCCGCAGTTGCGTAACACAACGCGTACTTCCTTCGGGCGCAATGGACCAAGTTCTTCATCAATGACTGGCTTGACCACCTCGCGGAAGCGTTCCACGATGCGCCCCTTCAAGAAATGCTCTTCCACCAAAAACGGAATATCATCCGCGGTCATGCCGTGATAGTGAACGCCCTCGGGGTACACCATCATCTCGGGCCCATCACTGCAACCACCAATACGGGAGGTTTCCAACACCTGAATTTCGTCGATCAACCCCTGTGCAACAAATTCATCCTGTAGCGCGTCAACAACTTCATGCGCGCCTTTTGCAAGGCACTCAGGGTCAACGCACACCAAAACATGAGAACGATAAAACGCCATATTAAACTCCAAACCTTATTATGTAGTAACGACTTTAGTCGTTGCTGCAATTTCAAAATTTTTAGATCGGTAAAACGTAATCCTTCACAGGCGTCCCGTTTTGCACATGCTGCTTCATGATCTGTTTCGCAACTTCCGCATTCACTTTTCCATACACCACTTTGGGTTGGTCGCCGATCACAACCTGCACGATCGGTTCCTGTTCACATTTTCCAATGCACCCGGTCTGCGTCACGGTCACACCACTCAAGCTGTTCGCTTCAATAAAATTCAACACGCTTTTCATCGTGTCGCGCGCGCCTGCCGCAATGCCGCAAGTTCCCATCGCAACGATTACCTGCACATTGCCCGGGGTGGCTTTCATCTTCTTTTTCTGCAGCGCCTCTTCTCGGACGCGTTTTAATTCTTCCAGTGATTTAATCGCAGGCATGGTTATCTCCTTTTCACATATTCGTTTGCAGTGCGGATGCTTGAATGCCTTCTTCGATCAGTCCGCGCACAAACTTTAATATTTCTGGTTCGGTTATCGGCATATCGCCTAATTCATTTTTCAGTTCAGTATCATCAAATTCAAAATTGTCCACGTTGCCGGTTCTGTCGGTTGTTTGATATACAAACGTCCAGTGAATGTCTGGATGCGATACCAGCAGCGACAAATACGTGGATGCAAGATCGCCGAGCGGCATTCGGTCAATGTGACTGTGACGAAAGCGCGCCTCGATCTTCGTGCCCTTGCCTGATTCTGTCACCAGGCTTAATCCACCCTCAGACATTTCCGCCGCCAGCTTGAAGAGCGGAATCCCCAAGCCCACTTTGCGTGTCGTGCGCGTGGTGTAAAACGGATCCACTACATGTTTCGCCGTTTCTTCATCCATGCCGCGACCGTCATCGATGATGCTGACGGTGAGCAGGTCGCTTTGCAAATCTTCATGAACTTCGAGACAGATATTTCGCGCCTCCGCAGCGACGCTATTCTCGGCTATGTCCATCAAATGCAAAGCAATTTCTCTCATGACGGCTTTTGCACCTTCTTCAAGACTTGCGGGAATTTGTTTGGCTTTAACTTTCCCTGTACTTCTTCATCCACAACTACTACAGGAGCCTGACTACATGCCCCCACGCAGCGGCATTCTTCGAGTGTAATTTCGCCATCGGGTGTGGTTTCCCCGAGTTCCACATTCAGCATTTGTTTTGCTTTTTCGATCAACTGCGGAACACCCGCCACATAACAGGCTGTGCCAAGACAAAACTTGATTGTGTGTTTTCCGCGCGGCTTGGTTTTGAAGAATGAATAGAATGTGACAACCCCATGCACCTGCCCAAGCGGTACATTCAATTTATGTGCGATGTACACCTGCATGGGAGGGGAGACGTGCCCGATCTTGCCTTGTACTTCATTCAGTACCAACATCACCGCACCCGGGCGTTCTTTGTTTTCTATAATTGCGGTGTCGATGATAAGTTTTTGTTCCGCAACACTGAGCGGATCAGTGGCTGGGATTTCCTTGAGTGATTGCATCATTGTTTTTTACCTTTGATAAATATTGTGATAATTTTCACAAACTTAGTTTATCATACTGTCTCGTACCGTCAATGACCAATGTCATGATTCGGTAGGTGTATGTTGTCTTCAATTTGTTATGACTCGATGTTGATAGTTCGGGAGTTTTCGCTTTTGAGTGCCTGTTTAATTTCCGCCAGCGTTGGGGCTGCCAGTGTAAATATACTTGTCCCCAAAAATTGATCGAGTTGATGCACATCGCCACTCTGAATGAGTGGAATGCCTTGAATAAACGGGTATGCAGCAACTGCTTTTTCAGGCGTAAGATGACGTGAGATTTCCAAAGCAAGGATCGGCCATTCGGACGAGAGCAGCCCCAAGGTGGGGAAGAGACCGTAGCTGGTTCTGTCCACATGGGCGGGAATGACAAGTCCGCCCAATGCGTCTACCCGTTTGAAGATTTCATCAATCGAAAAATGGGTGGATGTGAGCAACATGCGCGGTTCAGTGCGAATGAATTCGCCGCTCTCATCTACTATGAATTGTTCGCCAAACAACTCGGCGTTATTTTGCATCTCAGGCAGTGCGTCGTTCACTACGGTTTGCCAGTGCGTGAGGGCTTCCAGATTTTCAAACAAACACAGAAGATGTACATCTTCACGCGATTGAATTTCCATACCCGCCAATACGTTCAGTTTTGTGCCGCGTGAGGCTTTTTGCACAGCGGATACGTTTGCGCTGGCGTTGTGGTCTGTGATGGCAATGATGTCTATATTGCGTTCGAGCGCTTCCTGCACGATCAGCGGCGGAATCATTTCCACTTCGGCGCATGGCGAAAGGACGGTGTGAACATGCAGGTCGGCGCGAAATGCTTTCATGCCTGCCAGCGTTTAACTGCGAATACCCATTTCCCAAAGTTTGCCATCCACTTCAAAACTAGGCATGGATGTGGATAGCAGGATCACGCCCTGTTCGTTGGCTTTTGCAATGGTTGCGGTATCTGGTTGGGCGTTTTCAGTGATGATGATGGCGGCAACATCCAGCAGGGCAGCGACGGCAACAATGTTCAAATGCGCTTGCAATGTCACCCAAATATATTTGCTTTTTGCGCCAGCCATTACACAGGAGAGCAGGTCGGATGTGTACCCACCTTCAGGGTGGATAATGCTGAAGTCACGAGAATCAGTGACCAGATTAAGGTCGAGGCGTTCGATGATCTCTTGCAGGTTCATGAGTTATTCCTCTTTGCGTCCGCTTAAATTTTCAGTTGGGATGTGAATCCGCATGATAAGTTTTGTGCCCTTGCCAACTGTGGATTCGATATCCATGCTGTCGACACAGCGTTTGATGTTGACCAACCCCATCCCTGCGCCGAATCCCATTTCGCGCACCTGATCGGTGGCGGTGGAGTAGCCAGGCTGAAGCACTTGCTCTACATCCGAAATGCCAGGCCCGTCGTCGGTGGTGGACATGGTGATGCGATGCGGTTCCACTTCGAGCTTGAGGATGCCGCCGCGCGTGGTGTGGATGATGAGATTCATTTCTGCTTCATAAACGGCAATACCGCAGCGGCGCGCAATTTGCGGGTCGGCGCCGAGGCGCAGTAACGCACGTTTGATATTGCTGGACGCCGTGCCGCCATGTGTGAAGTTCTGGGCTTTGATGTTGTAGCGCAGCACGAGCGTGGTGCGGTCGGATATGATGTCTTCGAATAGGTGGCTGGCGCGGTAGCGGCGTACTTCTTCTTCTTTGTAATCTTTTTGAAGGGCTACTAAAATACCGCGGGTGATATCCCCTTTGGTGATCATACCCACCAGTTTGTCTTCTTCGTTTATCACAGGCAGGCGGCCAACATGTTTTTCGCTGAAGGTTTGCATGGCTTTGACGATGGAGTCGTAGCCGGCAACGGTAACAAGGTCGCGCGTCATGTACTGCCCAACAGTTTCGGTCAGGTCGTTGTTTTGCAGCGCTCGCACAATATCTTCGATGCTGATGACGCCGACAAGTTTTTCATCTTCAACAACGGGGACGCCTGAAATACGATTGATCCGCAGGATTTTCAAGACATCAGAAAGGGAGATATCCGGGCTGGCAGTGTGTAAACTCTTCGACATCACCTCATGGATTTTCAGGTCATACGAAAGTTCTTCCACACGATTGATCTCGTGGGCATCCTGGTCGGTGATTGTGCGGCCACGCCGACCGTGAATTTCCTGCTCTGTGCGGATTCGATTAGGAGGCATTGGATTCGAAACTCGGCAGCCCAGCCTTGTGGAGCCGCCCGCATAGTTCGAACATACCCAGTGGGCTGGTGATGAGCGGCATATTTTCTGCATTGGCTAATTCCAGCGTTTCACGCTGGGGTTGTTTACCGCGCACAAAAATGATCGCGCGAAAATCTGCCATTTGCGCAGTGCGTACTACTTGCGGGTTGGTGAGCCCTGTTAGTAGTGCTGCGTTGGGTTGGCTGGCGGCGAGTACATCGCTCATTAGATCTGCACCATACCCGCCGTGGATGTTGATGTTCAAGTTGAGGTCTGGTGTAAGGATGGTTCCTTCCACAAGATCGATAATTTCATTCAGCTTCATAATAAAGATCCTTTTCTTTGGTTGCCATTAATGAGTTTGTAATTTAATTATTCCCTACCCTGTCTGGTTTGGTAAGTTTCATTACTCATGCTTTGCGGGGATGTATATCCCGTCTGTTTAGTGACAAATTTCACAATTAAGTATAACAGAAAAAAAAACCGCTTCATCAAAAGCGTTTTTTTTCATCTTTGTTATTGCAAACAATTATTTTTGTCTCTCCCGTCAGAAACGGGAGAGACTTATTTTTACAAGCCGACTCTGTGAATATTTGAGTACACATTGAAACGATGTTTCCTTGCGTACCCGATCAACGTAATCCCATATCGTTCTGCCATATCGATGGATAACGAGGATGGGGAAGTGCGCGAGATCAAAATCGGCGCGTTGAGCGCGGCTGCTTTTTGCAGCATCTCCGAACTGATGCGCCCCGTTGTAATGAGGATGCGATTTTCAGGCCAGATGTTTTTCATCAAACACAACCCTGCAATTTTATCCAGCGTGTTGTGCCTGCCGATATCATCTGCAGCGATCAAAACTTTTTTGCCATCACATAAAGCGGATGTATGCACGCCGCCCGTGTCACGATAAAGTTCTTGCGACTCGAATAATTTTTCCACCAACTCCATAATCGCTTCAGGCTCGACCTTGAGCCTGTTCTCTCCGAAATTGACATTTGGCTTCGCTAGCAGGTCAACAGCCGTCACACCGCCCGTGCAGCCAGATGTTCTGCGCCAATTAGTCGGCTGTTCTGCATCGTGATTCAGCCACACATCCACGTTGTCGCCATGTTCGCACACGCGGGCATCTGCTACCTCATCCATGCTGCGGATGAGACCTTCATTGTAAAGAAACCCCACAGACAACGCTTCCAGATTGATGGGTGTACACATGAATGTGATCCACACTTTTCCGTTCACGGTCAAAGAAACGGGGGTCTCCACGATGGTTTCTGCATCGTAATGTTCCCATTTTTTGAATTCATATCTTTCGTAATGTATTGCCTTGCTTGGGAGAATCATTTTTACTCCTGTTACCAGTAAAAAAAACTAACTTTCGATTTTCAACCTTGAAACGGTTTTCTCGGAATTTCTATGAACTTTGCAAAACAGGTCTGGGTCAGCTAGAAACGCACCCAAACAAGCTTCTGTGCAAAAGAGGAGTTTCTTCCCACGATACTCGGAAGATGGAAAATACTTCGGGTCGGCATCGCGGTAGATTCGTCCGCACAGGGTGGCGAATACCTTCTGTTTTGGCTTTTCTTCACTCACGACTCAATTCCACGATGAATACCTCAAACGGACTTACCTTGAATTTTGATGTAACCTCTCCATTTCGTCTTTCAGCGCTGGAGAAGATGGATTTCATTTTTGAATTCCGGATTTCTTCAGTGGCGGAAAAATCCATTTCGATGGAGGTTTCAGAAAAATTGAGTACAACCAAAACCGTTTGTTCGTCAGACTGGCGCAGGAAGGCGAGATATTCCTGCGCGCTGTCTTGCAAAGGAATATATTCTCCCTCTTTTAGCGCAGGGGATTCTTTTCGGATGCGCAGCAAGTGCCTGTAATATTGCAGCAAAGAACTTGGATTTTTTTCCTGGTCTAAAACGTTTATCCCTTCCCTGTAATTCGGGTTGATGGGAAGCCAGGTCTGTACATCTTTGGGAGAGAAACCCGCATTGAGGCTGTTGGTCCATTGCATGGGGGTGCGGTTTTTGTCGCGAGTCATTTCGGCAGTACGAACGATGGCTTCGTCTGGGTGAACGCCCATCTCTGTCACGATGGCATGGTAATACCAGGTTCCCATCGTATCTTTTACCTGCGAAATATCCGTCAGCATGTAGTCGGTCATGCCGATTTCTTCACCATTGTAAAGAAAAGGTGTACCTTTCAAAGTTAACATAAGTGCAGCATGGAGGCGGGCAAGCTCCGGCCCATGCAGCTTGTTTCCGTACCGTGTGTACATTCTCGAAGAGTCATGATTGCCCAGAGTGTTGCATGGCCAGCCTTTTTCAGCAGTGAGATTTTCAATTCTTTGAAGGCGTTCTTGCTGATTCTTGCGGATGCGGTCTGGGGTGAGTTTGTCCACTTTCATTAATGGGAAGTTGAAAACGAGGTGAAGCTCATCTTTGCCATTGCCCATGTAATCAATGTCGTCATCTTCCCCAACGAGCATTCTATCGCCGTCGTATTCGTCAAGGATGGCACGTAGTTCTTTCATCAATGGATGTAAGCCCGCCTGCCCCCATTGATTCTTGAACATATCATTCCAGTATTCATCTTTAAGTTTATGTTCTTCTGGAGTTTTTGCGGTATCTGTAAAGTGACGTAATTCCGCTAGATTCATAGGAACGGTATGTGGAGTGAGGTTGGCGTCTTCGTAGATCGTGCCGATGGCATCCAGTCGATAGCCATCTACACCCATGTCCAACCAGAAGCGGACGGCTTCCCACATGGCTTGTTTAACAGCAGGGTTGTGCCAGTTCAAATCAGGCTGTTGTTTCATGAAGTAGTGATAGTAGTATTGGCCGCGTTCTGGGGCATATGTCCATGCATCGCCATCGAAGCAGGATTGCCAATTGTTGGGAGGTGTATCGACCCAGACGTACCAATCCGCTTTTGGGTTATCGCGGCTGGATTTTGACTCAACGAACCACAGATGCTCGTCGGAGGTATGATTCAGCACCAGGTCCAGAATGACGCGGATATTTCGTTTGTGCGCTTCAGCAAGGAAGGTCTTGAAATCTTCCAACGTGCCATATTCTGGCGCAACATTGCAATAGTCAGAAATATCGTAGCCACAATCCCAATTTGGTGAAGGAAAATGAGGGGATAGCCAGATCGCATCCACACCGAGGGAGGCGAGGTAATCGAGTTTTTCAGTTGCACCTTTGAAATCGCCAATACCATCGTCGTTACCGTCTGCAAACGAGCGCGGATAGATTTGATAAAAGACAGCAGTTTGCCACCATTTGAGTGAGGTCATATTTTATTCCTTGTAGATTTGAAGGTTGAAGGCTTGAAAGTTGGCAGACAGGAAAATTGTATTCTTCAAACTTGTTAATTTTCTAACTCTCCAGCCTGCCGACGATTATTACGCAGTCATGTTTGAAAACTTCATTTTTGTG
>Ga0075163_10001979_pt1 | contig 27578 bp, 24 predicted proteins | sample JI1023141ADNA_FD_71478 | JGI IMG/M metagenome (GOLD analysis project Ga0075163, IMG submission 71478) | Wastewater effluent complex algal communities from Wisconsin, to seasonally profile nutrient transformation and Carbon sequestration -... | ecosystem: Engineered > WWTP > Effluent > Algae...
TCGGCCTCGCGCACTCCGCGCGATCGCATCGAGCGTCGCCGCGCGCGATCGCTCGGTTCGTGCGCGGGAGGGCGGAAGACTCCGTGACACGATGTGCGGTCGCCGCACGCTCGCCCCCGAGGTGCGATGGTGCGCGCACCGCACGCTCGAGCACCGCGCGGCGCGGTCGGAGTTCCGCGAGAGGGCCCTCAGAGCCGGACGCGGTTCACGATCCAGTGCGTGTCGCCCTCGCCGCGCGGCACGAAGTTCGGCCCGCGCGCCGCACGCAGGCGGTCGCCGGAACTCGGCAGGGTAGGCGTCCCGTCGATCACCTCGACCTCGACGTCCGCGCGCGCCGGCAGGTCGAGCTCGATCTCGACGCCGTCCGGATCGACGCCGCCGAACGCCAGTCGGCCCGTGCGCGCGAACCCCGCCGTCAGGACCTCGGCGCCGTGGCGGATCGACACCCAGCGGGCGCCCTCCGGAGCCTTCACGAAGAACTGGCGCGCGCCGCGCGGCGAGACGAGCCGCGCGCGCACTCGCCGCCGATCGTCCTTCGGCCGAACTTCCTCAGGCCGATCGTCCTTCGGCCGAGCTGCCTCCCTCCGATCGTCCTCCGGCCGAGCTGCTTCCCTCCGATCGTCCTCCGGCCGATCGTGCGCGCCCGCCGCTTCCTTCGACGGCGGCAGGACGTCGAGTCGCGGCGGAGCGTCGTTCGTGCGCTCGGCGTCGGCGACGGGCATCTCGGGCCAGCGCGTCCAACCCGCGACGGGACGTTCGCGTCGCTCGCCGAAGCCGCCGGCGTCGACCACCGCGTCGGGCAGCGACCGATCCCAACCGCGCGCGAACCAGCGTGCCCGCGGTTCGCCCGCCACCTCGACGTGCACGAAGTGGAGCCACGAAGGCGCGTGCTCGTCGCGCGGTTCGACCGCGCACGCCGCGATCATGCCCATGGCGGCCGTCGTCGCGCAGACCCAGATCGGCGCGCGCGACGCGCGCGTCCAGGCGAACGCGGTGCTCACGAGGGCCGCGACGATCCCGAGTGGCGCTCCCCACAGAGCACCGGCGTGGAAACCGAAGCCCTCCTCGATGCCCACGATCAGCGACGACGACGTGAACGCGATCGCCACGATCGTCGCGCACCACGACACGACGAGCGCGAGCCGTGAGCCGCCCAGGCAGCGCGACGCGGCCGCGACGAGCGCGGGGACGAGCCACAGGTAGCTCGCGCCGGGCGCGACGAACGCGAGCGCGCACGCGCCGATCGCGAGCACGAGTTGCGCGCCCGCGAGCGTCGCGCGTCCACGGACGACGTCCGCGGTCGCGGCGTCGTCGTCCTCGACGCGGTCCTCGACGCGCGCGGCTCCGGCGGCACCGCGCGGCGCGACGAGCCAGCGGAAGCTCGCCAGCCCCGCGGCGAACGCCGACGCGACCACCGCGACGCGCAGCGGAAGGGGATGCACGCTCCACGGCGCGAACGCACCGTGCCACGCGACGACGATCCACGCGACGCCGTGCGCCACGGCCGCCGCGGCCACGATCGCGAGCAAGGTCGCGACGGCGGCGCGCGCGGCGAGGCGGCGCTCGTCCCGCACGTCGTCGTGCGTCGCCCCGCGTCGTCGCGGGACGACGAGCGCCGCCAGGAGCAACACGACGAGCGCCAGCACCGCGAGCGGCGCGCACCACGCGGCGCTCGCGTGCAGGAACAGGAAACCGAACACGTCCACGTACACCGCGTCGCCTCCGCCCGCCGCGTTCGGGTCGCGCGCGAGCGGCAGATCGCCCTCGGCCAGCGCGCGCACGCTCGCGAGTCCGCTCTCGCCCAGGTGCTGCAGGCTGCGCGGGTCGAGGTGCGCGACGTCGTCGAGCGGCGTGTGGTAGCGCGACACGTCGCCGATGAACGCGAAGTTGAGCCCGGCCATGCCCGCCTGCTTGAACACGGTCAAGTCCGTGTCGTTGGGCATGCGTCGGTAGAGCTCGTAGGCCGACGACATGGCCGCGGGACGCTCGATGTGCTCGGCGTAGCGCTCGATCAACGCCGCGTTGCCGCTGCTCGTCTCGAACATCTGCGCACGGCCGCTGGTGCCGCGCGCTTCCAGGTTCACGACGACCGCGACGCGCGACGCGAGGGGATGGAAGCGCACGAACGCCGACGCGCCCAACAATCCCGCTTCCTCGCCCTCGTTCAAGAGCAGGACGACGTCGTGTCGCGGCGGTGGACCCGAACGCAACGCGCGCGCGATCTCGACGATCGCCGCGACGCCCGCGCCGTCGTCCGACGCGCCGGGGCCGGCGGCGACCGAGTCGTAGTGCGCGCACACGAGCACGGCGTCGCGTCGCTCGCCCGAACCGTCCGCGGGCGCGCGCTCGCGTCCGGGCACGATCGCGATCACGTTGCGCACGCGCGCGACGGTCGAACTCGGGCCGAAGCGGCTCGTGCCCGGCGTGAGTCGGTCTTGGATCTCGACGTCGAGTCCCAACGCGCGCAGCTCGGACACGAGCAACTCGCGCACGCGCGCCGCCTCGTCCGAACCGAGCGGATGCGGCCGACCGTCGCCTTCGATCCGGCGCGACAGGTCGAGCGCGCGCGCGGCCGAGAAACGCGACGGCGGAGCGTCGGCGGGCACGACCTCGGGCGGCGTCGCGCGCCACAGGGCGAACGCGTGGAAGGCGATCCAGACGCAGAGTCCGATCCACACGAGTCCACCGAATCGGGGTCGTCGCGACGCCGCGCGGCTTCCGTGCGCGGTGGGGGGGGAGCCGACAACCTGGGATTCCACGCGTGGGCCTCTTTGCGATCCGTCCGGCGCGCTTGTACCTTGGTCGACCTTCGAACCCAAGTCAGGCCCCCCCGCGGAGAGCCTTCAGCCCCCCATCGAGCGGAATCCCCGATGTCGCAAACCACTGCTTACGAGCTTCGGAAAGGCTACCTGGTCAGTCACCAGGGGCGCATTTGCAGCGTGATCTTCTTCAACCTGTGGAAGAGCGACCGCCGCAGCAAGGTTCAACTGCAGCTCAAGGACATCCTGACCGGCCGCGTCACGGAAGTGACCGCGCAGGCCGACGACAAGTACGAGATCCTCGAGTCGGAGATGATCGACCTGAACCACAGCTACAAGGACGGCAACGACGAGGTGTTCTACACGCCGTCGGGCGAGGAATACCGCTGCCCCTGCGCTTCGGTCGAGGACGTCATCAAGTGGAAGGCCGACGTCTACCGCGGCCGCCTCGTCGACGGCAAGCTCGTCACCGTCGAACCGCCGGCCACGGTCGTCGCGACGGTGGTCGAGACGACGCCGCCGATCAAGGGCGTGCAGAACGGCTTGAAGGACGCCGTGCTCGACAACGGCCTGACGGTCAAGGTCGGCATGGTGATCAACATCGGCGACCGCGTGCGCATCAACACGGACACGATGGAGTACAAGGAACGCGTCTGATCGAGCGCGCTCCCGCGGCGTTCGCGACCGTCTCGACGACGGTCGCGCGCCGCGCTCACGCGCCCAAGTACAGTCCGCACGACGGGCAGCGCTTGGGCCCCGCGTCGTACTCGGTGAAGCACGCCGGGCACGTGCGACGCGGCAGCGTGACGTCGACGACCATCGTGGCCGAACGTCGACCGGCCTCGTCGAGCTCCGAGAGGTAGCTCTGGTCGAGCGCATCGTTCGCGCGCTTCACGTCCGGGCCCGCGACCGCGAGCCACAACTTGGTCCCTCAGGAACTGCAGTTCTTGGCCGGGGGCGACGTGATCTGCGATTCGATCCCCGCGAGCTTGAGCGTGCGCTGCAGCGACTTGAGGTGATCGAGGCCGCCTTCGGCGACGACGTGAGCGTGGAGATCGTGGTGCATGCACCGATCCTATCGGATCCTCCGACGCCGCGAGTGAACCTGCGCGTCGACCGCGCGGCGCCTTCCGGGACGCGGCTTGAAGCGCGGACCCTCGCGCCCGTACCCTGTCGCACACTCGCAGGTCCGCCGTGACGACGTCCTCGCCCAGCTCCGACACCCTCACCGAGGGCATCCGCATCCAAGCGGCGGCTCAGTACATGGCCGACGAGTCGGTGCCCGCGGACCAGCGCTTCCTGTACGCGTACCGCATCCGCATCACGAACGAGGGCACGCGTCGCGCGAAGCTCCTGACGCGCCACTGGATCATCCTCGACGCGAACAACCAGCGCGAGGAAGTGCGCGGACCGGGCGTCGTGGGCAAGCACCCCGACCTCGCGCCGGGCGAGAGCCACGAGTACGTGTCGAGCTGCCCGCTGCGCACGAAGTGGGGCACGATGGAGGGCAGCTACACGTTCCAACGCGAGGACGGCACGCAGTTCCAGGCCACGATCGGCCGGTTCTTCCTGGTGCCCAGCGCGCCGCCGATCCTGACGACCTAGGCGCGCGGCGTCGTCGGTGCCGCAGTCGGCGCGCGGCGGCCTGAGTGCGTGTTGGCCTGAGTGCACGGCGGCCTGAGTGCACGACGGCCAGGGCGCGCCGCCGTCTCGGCACGCGGGTCGATCTTCACACCGCGACGCGCTCGAAGTCGATCAGCTGATCGGCGCGCACGTACGCGACGCCCATGTCGCCTCGCGTCACGCGGCCCGCCACGGAGCCGCTGGCCGCGCACTCGCGGCGCCGACCGCCTTCGTCCTCGAGCGTGACGAAGTAGACGGTGGTCGCGGGCGCGTCGCCGCCGCCGCGCACTTGCGTGCGTTCGTCGACGACGAGGGCGGGGCGCGCTTCGAGCGGCGACGCCGCGAAACGCGTCGTGCGTCCGAGCACGCGCGCGACGAGCAGGACTCCCACGCCGATCACGACGTAGGGCACGAACGAGGCCCATCCGGCGTGTGAGCCGATCCACCCACTCTGTGTGCGGAACGCGTTCAGCGCGACGGCGCCCATGACGAGCACGACGACCGCCGCGACCAGGCCCACGAGACCTTGCGCCAGCGGTGCCGCGGACGAAGGCCGCTTCGCCAGCAGCGCGGCGTAGTCAGGGTGCGCGGCGAGCTTCGCGAAGCGACGCGCCGGCGCTTCGAGGCGCGGATCGAGCTCGGTGGGCGCGCTCGCGGCGGGAAACTCGCTCCCGCAGAACTCGCAGAAGCGCGCGCCGGATCGCGATGCGCGCGCGGCGCCGCAGCGCGGACAAGCGGTCGAGGGCGGGACGGCTTCGGTCATGGTCGTGCGTCGCGTGGTGGGGGCGCATGGGGACACGGGAATCGGCCCGCGCGCGACGCGGAGGATTCTACGGCTCGCGGGCGGTGCTGCGGAGCCTCCTCCAACTCCGCGCGGACCGTCGAGGTCCCGCGCGGACCCGCGCCGATCGGAGGACACGACCTGCGCGGCGCGCAATCTCGCACGGGGCGTTGCCGCTCGCGCGGGCGGCGGGGTAGCGTCCGCGCATGCGCTCCCGTCATTCGCTTCGCGTCCGCTCGTCCGATCGCACCTCCCTCCCTCGCGACGTCGCCCTCGCGGCGTTCGTCGCCGTGGGGACGCTCGCGTGCTCCGGCACGCACGCGTCGTCGACGGCCTCGGCCTCGTCGGCATCCGTCGCTTCGCCGACGGAACGTGGCGCGACGAGTCCCGCGCTACCGCCGCTCGCGTCGAGCGCGATCGAGTTCGACGCGTGGTTCACCGGTCGCACGCTGCGCTGCGACTACGTGCACACGGGCGACGCGGGGAACGAACACGTCGCGCTCGCCGGTTGGCGACTCGAAGGCGAGTGGCCCGGCAGCCGCACGCAGCTCGTCGACGACTCGGGCGCGGGCAAGTACCGCTGCGACGTACTCGACGCGTCGGGGACGCGCGTGCTCTGGTCGCGCGGGTTCTGCAGCATCTACGGCGAGTGGGAGACCACGGGGGAGGCCAAGACCGCTTGGCGCGCCTTCGAGGAATCGCAGCGCTTCCCCGAGCCGCGCGCGAGCGTGCGCCTGCGCCTCGCGAAGCGCGGCGACGACGACGCGTTCCACGCGATCTTCGAGACCACGATCGACCCGACGAGTCGCTTCGTCGACCGCTCGCCGATCCTGCCGCGCGGCGAGGTGATCCCGTTGCTCGAGAGCGGTCCGGCCGCCGTCAAGGTGGACTTGCTCGTCCTGGCCGAAGGCTACACGTCCGAGGGTCGCGCGAAGTTCCTGGCCGACGTGAAGCGCTTGACCGACGTGATGTTCGCGACCGAGCCCTACAAGTCGCGCCGCGCGGACTTCAACGTGCGCGCGCTCCACGTGCCGGCGGCCGCCGCGGGCATCAGCAACCCGCGCAAGGACGTGTGGCGTTCCTCGCCGCTCGCGTGTTCGTTCAACGCCTTCGACAGCGACCGCTACGTGCTCACGTTCGCGGATCGCAACCTGCGCGAGATCGCGGCGCAGGCGCCGTACGACGCGCTGATCCTGCTCTGCGACGAGCGCAAGTACGGTGGTGGCGGCATCTACAACCTGTGGGCCACCGTGACGGCGGACACCGAGCCCGCGGCGTACGTGTTCGTGCACGAATTCGGTCACTCGTTCGCGGGGCTGGCCGACGAGTACTACACCTCGCAGGTGGCCTACGAGTCGTTCACGAAGAAGGGCGTCGAGCCGTGGGAGCCGAACGTGACGGCGCTGCTCGATCCCGCGCGCCTCAAGTGGCGCGATCTCGTCGCGGCGGGCACGCCGTTGCCGACGCCGTGGTCGCAGGCCGCGTACGACGCGATGGACCTCGCGTACCAAGCGAAGCGCAAGCAGCTGATCGACGCTCGCGCACCGGAGGAGGCGTCGGAGGCGCTCATGCGCGAGGTGAAGGTGACGAGCAGCGCCGCGCTGCGAGCCGAGCCGCACTACGGTCGCGTGGGAGCGTTCGAGGGCGCGATGTACGAGGCCAAGGGACTCTATCGTCCCGAGGCCGACTGCATCATGTTCACGCGCAACCCGACGAACTTCTGTCGCGTGTGCGAGCGCGCGCTGTCGCGCGTGATCGACCGTTTCACGCGGTGAGCGCGTCCCATGCGCGCCCGGAGCGCGCGGATGTCCTCGCCAATCTCGACGCCAGCTCGATGCCGGTCTTGATGCCGAAGCCCGTGTCGAAGCCCGTGTCGAAGCCCGAGTCGAAGCCCGAGTCGGTCCGAGTCGGTCCGAGTCGGTCCGTGTCGGTCCGTGTCGGTGCGTGTCGGTGCGTGTCGGTGCGGACGGCGCGGACGGCGCGTCGCAGCGTCTTTGTAAAGATCGCCGCGATCCACGTGCGGGGCGGGAGGGCGGGGCTCGGCACGAACGGCGGGGTCTTCGTGGATGCGTTTCGTGCGATCACGCGCGCGTCCGCTCCTCGTTCCGCTCGGCTCCGCGCTATCCTGGGCGCCCCTCGACCTCGATTTCCCTGGGAGTGAACACACCATGACCGACACGATTCCGCGTTCCACCGTGCCGCAGCGCTACCTCGAAGCGCTGGGCGGCGTCGATCCGATCGAAGCGCAACGCAAGGCGCCCAAGCGCGTCAAGAAGCTCGTCAAGGGGCTGTCCGAGAAGCAGCTCTCGAAGCGTCCCGGCGAGGGGCAGTGGTCGATCAAGGAGATCATCGGTCACCTCGTCGACTCGGAGTTCGTCAACGGCACGCGCGTGCGGTTCATCGCGGCGCACGACCGGCCCGCGATCCCGAGCTACGACGAGAACTTGTTCGCCGCGCGCTTGGGCAACGAGCGTGCGCGGACGAAGGACCTGCTCGAGGCGTTCGCCGCGGTGCGCGCCGCCAACCTCGGCCTGCTCGAGCGTCTGCCCAAGGGCGCGATGGATCGCGTCGGCATCCACAGCGAACGCGGCGAGGAGTCGATCCGCACGATCGTCGCGATCTTCGCGGGACACGACCACATCCACGAACGCCAGATCGAACGCGTGCGCGAGTTCCTCAAGGCCGCGAAGAAGGCCAAGAAGGCCGTGCGCAAGTCCGAGAAGAGCCAGAAGAAGGCCGCCAAGGACGAGACCCAGTCCACGAAGCACGCCGAGTCCAAGAAGAGCGACGCGAAGTCCGATTCGAAGAAGGACCAGGACGCGAGGCGGAAGGCCCTGACGAAGTAGCGCCCGGATGTTCATACGGAGCCAGGCTCCTGTTGAACATCGCGCAGGAAGGTCCAGCTGAACGCCAGCGCTTCCCTCCGCGATGTTCAACAGGAGCCTGGCTCCGTATGAACATCCGTCAGGGGAGGAACTTCTTCTCCTTCAACTTGCGCGGCAGGTACTCCTCGATCACGAAGTTGAGTCCCCACTTGGCGAGCGCCTGCTGCTCGGCGCGGACGCCGGACTGCAGCATCTGCTCGATCGCCTTGACCCAGGGCTTGTGCGCGACGAAGAACGGGTCGTTCTTCAGCGCGTCCTTGGCGCGCTTGATGTCGACCTCGAGCAGCTTGTGCGTCGCGTCCTGCAGCTTGAAGTCGATGATGTCCTGGGGCGTCACGCCCAGGTACTGCGCCTGCGGCACGCAGAAGAAGCGGTTGATGTGCGCCGCGTTGCCCGAGCCGACCTTGAGCGTGCGGTAGATGTTCGCGATGCCGTACGGATCGCAGTCGACGAAGGCGTAGACGGGGATCTTCTTGTCGTCGGCCAAGCGCCGCACGAATCGCCGCGTGGCGCGCGTCGGCACTCCGGCCGTCTCGACCAGCACGCACTGCGCCGTCTTCCAGTACTTGTGGTTGTTCAGGCGCTGGAACATGCCGCCCGTCTCGATCGCCAGGATGAACTTCGCTTCCGTCTCGAACTTCAAGTGCTCGACGGAGTGGGGGATCGAGTAGCTGCCCGAGCCGAAGCTCGTGCAGTCGATGCGGATCGGGTTGCCCGTCTCGGCGTCGCGGTCGATCACGACCAGGTTGCCCGCCACCGAACCACCGTGTTCCTCCGGGTAGAAGCGCAGCTGTTCGCGTGCAAGCCCGTCGAGCGACGCGAGCGCCTCGATGTCGTCGAGCACCGTGTCCGACTCGGGCTGGTCGTTGAACTTGGCGTCGCCCCAGTTCTTCGAGACGTAGTACGCCTCCCGCTTCGTGGCGAAGTCGTCGTTCTCGACCATCTCCTTGCTGATCGCCATGAGCCGCAGCGTCTGCGCGAAGCTCTTGACCGTGTTCACCGAGAGGTGACGCGACTTGCGCCCGCGCCCCAGCTCGAAGTAGCCGACCTTCGTGTCGTACTTGACGTTGCCCAACGAACGCGTGGGGAACTTCAGCTCGGGCAGCACGCGCGACAGGATGTTCGAGCGCACGCGCGTGGCCGTCGACTCGATCAAGTGCAGCGTCTTCTTGTCGAGCTCCTCCAGCTTCCGCGGCGCCTTCTTGATCTTGGCGGCGGGCTTCGGGTCTTCCTTGGGTTCCTTCTTCTTCTTGTCGGCCATGGTCGAGGTGCTCGGATCGTCGGAGGTGCCGGAGGTGTGGGGCGTGAACGCGGACGGTGCGCTTGAACGACGCGATGGCGAGGAGGCTCGGCGCGATCTCACGCGCGATCGCGTGAATCGCGCGTCGCGCGGGGCGTCAGAACTTGCGGCTCTTCTGCAGGACGTCGTCGAGGACCTTCACGGTCTCGTCGCGCGTCGCGTCGTCGAGGTCGAGGATCTCCTGCAGCGCGAGCCCGATGTGCGGGATGTACGTTTCGATGTAGCTGCGCTTGTCGTACTCGGCGCGCAGGCGCTTGCCCTTGCGGATGTACGTGCCGAGCTTGCGGCCGCACTCCTGCAGGCCCAACTTGATCTCCTTCATGATCTCGGGATAGCTCGCGATGGCTTCCTTCGATTCGGACGTGAAGGGGACCCACACGCTGGCGATGTGCACCATCACGGCCATCGCGCCGATCGGCAACGCACCTTTGGGGTGCTGCAGTCCGTACGCGCGCCAGTTCGTCTGGATCACGCACTTCGTCACGGCGCACGCCGACTGCTGGTGCAAGAGCGGCACGCGGTTGGCGAAGCGCAACACGCGGATCGGCTCGTCGGCGTTGCCCACGAGGTCCTCGGTCGCCGCCGCCGTCTTCTCGCGCTTGACGATGCGGCCTTCCTCGGTCACGTCGAGGCCGACGCCGCCCGGCTTGCCGTAGGCGATGCCCACCTCGATCACGAACGGATTGCCGCGGTACACGGCCGGCGTGCGCGAGTTGGCGAAGTAGAAGTCGGCTTCCAACTCCTTCTTCAATCCCGACAACACGAGCTCCTCGCCGATCGGCGAGATGCAGTTCGTGCTGGGCGCCATGATCTTGGTCTTCTGGATCGCGTCGTGCAGCGCGCTGGCTTCCTCGCGCGCGATCCGGTCGGGGTTGGCCTTCTCCGACACCTTGGCCAGCTTGCAGATCTCAAGCGCGACCTTGGGGCCGACGCGCGAGAACTCCTCTTGCAGGAACCCCGAGAGCGTGCGCGACTCGGTGTCCTTCAACATGCCGATCAAGCGACCGAGCTCGACACCGTGCGGGTGCGGCTTGATCTCCTCGACCGCGGCCGGCAGTTCCTTGGTCGCGCGCTCGTACGTGACCTTCTCGCCACCCGGATCCGTGTAGTGGATCGTGACGTGCGGGTTCGCGATCGCCGTCTGCTTCAAGTACATGTCGACCGAGCGCAGACCCTTCTGATAGCGGGCCTCCATCTCGATCTCGACGCGCGTGCCGTGGTCCTTCTCCCACGCGATGCTCTTCTTCTCGTGGATGTCGGGCTTGTTCTGCGTCGTGTCGACGCTGAGGAAGAACTCGTGCGCCTCGGCGCGCTTGCTCGTGCGCGACAGGATCCGCGCGGGCTTGCCGGTCGTCAGCTGGCCGTACATGACCGCGGCGCTGATGCCGATGCCCTGTTGACCGCGTGATTGGCTCAGCTTGTGGAACTTCGAGCCGTACAGGAGCTTGCCGAAGACCTTGCCGACCTGTTCGGCCACGATGCCGGGCCCGTTGTCCTCGACGCACATGCGGAAGCGGTCCTCGCCCGTGGGCGAGATCTCCACCGCGACCTCGGGCAGGATGCCGGCCTCCTCGCACGCGTCGAGCGAGTTGTCGACGGCTTCCTTGACGGCCGTGAGCAACGCCTTGAGCGGCGAGTCGAAGCCCAACAGGTGACGGTTCTTCGTGAAGAACTCGGCCACCGAGATGTCGCGCTGGCGCGTGGCCATCTCGGCCGCGGACTTGCGCGCACCCGGGCGGTCGGCGGCGTCGGCGTCCTTCGCGGCCTTGACCTTGGCCGCCGTCTCGGCCGCCTCGGCGTCGGTCGCGGACGCGTCGGTCGACTTCGCCGCGCCGGACTTGCTCGTGGAGGCTCTACCCACGGCCGACTTGCCCGACGGCGGCTTGCTCGCGGAGGCCTTGCCGCCGCCGGAGGTCGTCTCGGTGGACGTCGGGGCGGCGGAGGGCGCGCCCTTCTTCTTCTTGGGCGGGGTCGCGTCGGCGCCGTCGGAGCCGGTGTCCTGCGAGTCGAAGAGCGACGGAGTCGGGTCGTGGGCGGAGTCGTCGGTCACGGATGCGTGCTGCATCCGGTCCTATCTAGGAACGCCGACCTGCGATTGCAACGACCCGCACGCCCGCCTCCGCGCCGCTCACCCGAGGAGTCGCCACAAGCCCCACGCGAGGAGCAGGATCGGCGGCGCCGAACTCAGGCAGCCGACGCGGAAGAAGCGCTGCTGCAGCGACCCCGCGCAGTGCGGGCACACCCGGGGCGTGGGCTTCTCGAGCGGTCCGTTGCAGTGCGGACAGCGCCGCACGTCGAGGATCCTAGGCATGCGTCGTCACCTCGATCGGGGCGGGATCGAGCCCGCCGTCGCACAGGCCCAGTGCCGCGGCCTCGTCGCGGAAGCGTCGCAGGGTGGGGCGCATGGCGGCGCCCGGGTCGTAGCGGCACTCCTCGACCAGGTACCGGCGGCACGCGTCGACGGGCAACTGCCATTCGGCCGCCGCCTGGCGCGACAATGCGTCGCGACGTTCGATCCCCTTTGAGCGCGAGCGCGCGAAGGCGTCCAACTCGGCCGCGGTCAGATCGACGCCCGGTCGCACGATCCAGGCCGCGAACACGAACGGCAGTCCCGTCCGAGCGCACCACTCGCGCGAGGGGTTGAACACCGGCACCTCCGGACGCGTGAGGTGCTCCTTCAATGCCGCGTCGCCGATCGAGAGCCAAGCGTCGGCGCCCGCGTCGCGCGCGGATCGACCCGGTTCGACCTCGACGAACTCGACGCCGGGGCGCGGACGCCCGGTCGCGACGCCGTCGAGAGGACGTTCGCACAGGATGCGCACGAGGGTCGCGGCCGCGCGACTCGACGGGTCGAGCGCGATCGAGCGCACGTCCTCGACCGGTCGGCGCAGGAACACCTGCACGCTGGCCACGAAACCGTCGCCCGCGACCGCGAGCCCGTCGAGGAAGCGGTACCCGGGCGAACGGAAGAGCTCGATCGAGCTGACGAGCGCCACGTCGATCGCTCCCGAGCGCAGGAGCGACACGAGCTGCGCCGGCACTTGGCGCGTGATCGAGATCCCGGGCTCCGCATCGAGTCCGCCGTCGAGCGGCCGTCCCACGAGATAGGGGACGCTGCCCACGCGCAAGCGCGTGCTCCGGTCCGGAGGGGGCGATGGCGCGTGGCCGCTCGAGGTCATCCGCGCATGGTAGCAAGCGCCTCGCTATCTTCTCCGCGACGCGTGAATGCTGCGCGAACGCACGCGTAGCCCGCGCTCGTCCCTGGGACAAACCATGTTCAACCTCGAAGGTCTGCTCGGTTCCCTCGTCGGCGGCGCCCTCGGCGCCCGTTCCAAACCTCACCGCCGGGTGGAGCGCTTCCTGGGCGGCGGCAAGGGCTCGTTCCTGAACGCGGGCACGCTCCTCACGGCCGCGGCGCTGGGGTACGGCGCGTACGAGATCTGGCGCACGCGACAGGGCAGCGGCCCGCAGAACGCGACGCTGGGAGGTTCGGGGGCCGGCGTTCCGCCGCTCGCCGGCGGCTCGGCGCCCGTCGCCAGCCGCGCGCCGCTCCCGCCGCCGCTGCCGGGCACGCGCTCGAGCGTCGAGGTGGTCGCGACGCCCACCGACGGTCTGCCGCGCATCGCGGGGCTCTTGATGGCCGCCGCGCGCGCCGACGGCGAGCTGGGCGAGACGGAATACGCGCACGTGCTGCGCTCGGCGCGCGAGCACGGCGCCGACACGCACGTGATGGCGGCGTTGTCGAACCCCAAGCCGCTCGAGGCGTTGGTCGAGGGCGTGCGCGATCCGCTCCTGGCCGCCGATTTGTACGTGCTCGCGTTCAGCGTCGTGCACGCCGACGAAGGCGTGAACGCCGCCGAACGCACGTGGCTCGACCGTCTCGCGCGGCTCCTGTCGATCGACGCGGCGACGTCGGCGCGACTCGAGCGCGAGACGATCGCGCGCATCGCGGCCGTGGGCTGAGCACGCGCTCGAGCGCCGCCTCCGACCCGCGAACGAGACCCGGAACGAAGCGCGGAACGAAGCGCGCGGTGCTGCCGGCCGAACGAACCGAGCGGGAGGGTCCCGCGCAGCCTCGCGAGTCGACGCTCGCCGAATCGACCCGCATCGAACTCCCACCCAACGTCACGCAAACCCCGACACGACACGCAACGAATCATGAGCGACGCGAACCAGTGGTACATGGCCATGGGCGGACACCAAGTCGGCCCCGTCTCCGAGTCCGAGATCGTCGCGAGCCTCGCGTCGAAGGCGATCGACGGCACGACGCTCGTGTGGGGACCCGGCCTCGCCGAGTGGACCCCCGTGAACAAGGTGCCGCGCTTCGCCGACCACGTGCGCGCTTCGTCCGGCGCGAGCGCGGCGCGCGGCGCGGGGCCGGGCGGTGCGGCGCCGGCCGTGCCGGGACGGCGCGCGCACGACATCGACTTCGTGATCCGCGGCGACGACATGCAGTTCGTCGAGGTCGAGCTCGACCCGGGCGAGTGCGCGATCGCGGAGGCCGGTTCGCTCATGTACATGACGAGCGGCATCGGCATGGAGACCGTGTTCGGCGACGGCAACGCGTCGCAGCAGGGCTTCTTCGGCAAGCTCGTGGGCGCCGGCAAGCGGCTGCTGACCGGCGAGAGCTTGTTCATGACCGTGTACGAGAACCGCGGACAGGGCAAGCACCGCGTCGCGTTCGCGGCGCCCTACCCGGGCAAGATCCTGCCGATGGACCTGGCGCACCTCGGCGGCGAGTTGATCTGTCAGAAGGACTCGTTCCTGTGCGCCGCGCGCGGCGTCCAGGTCGGCATCGCGTTCCAGAAGCGCATCGGCGTCGGCTTGTTCGGCGGCGAGGGCTTCGTCATGCAGCGCTTGACCGGCGACGGACTGACGTTCGTCCACGCGGGCGGCTGCGTGCACGCGATGGACCTCGCGCACGGCGAGGTGCTGCGCGTCGACACGGGTTGCGTCGTCGCCTACCAACCGGGCATCGACTTCGACATCCAGTTCGTGGGCGGCATCAAGACGGCCTTGTTCGGCGGCGAGGGCATCTTCTTCGCGACGCTGCGCGGCCCCGGTCGCGTGTGGTTGCAGTCCTTGCCGCTCTCGCGCTTGGCGGACCGCATCTACAGCGCCGCGCCGCAGACGGGATCGCGCAAGGAAGAAGGCTCGATCCTCGGCGGGCTCGGGAACCTGCTCGACGGTCGCGAGTGATCGCACGCTCGCGCGCGGCCGGCGTGATTGCCGGCCGCGCCGTCCGGCGCACCGTGAGGCGTGCTGGGGAGACCTGCTGGAGCGCGCGCCGGAGGGCGTCTCGCAGGACGTCGAGTTCGAGGAACCGCGCGTGCCCGCGCGTGCGTCGGCGTCGGTAGGGAGGCTATCCTCTCGCGCACCGAAAGGTCCTCGTGCACCCGCGCGTCTTCCCTCATCCGTCGTTTCCCGACTACGAGCTGCTCGACTCGGGCGGTGCCGAGAAGCTCGAGCGCTTCGGTGAGGTCGTCTTGCGGAGACCCGATCCCCAGGCGATGTGGTCGCGACGATTGGGCGACGCCTCGTGGAAGGCCGCCGACCTGACGTTCGTGCGCGAGTCGGACCGCGGCGGTCGATGGGAGGCACGATCGGGCGCGCACCGACTCGTGGTCGGTCGCGATCCGGCCTGGACCGTGCGCTTCGGCGCCGGATCGTTCGTGATCCGACCGACGCCGTTCAAGCACGTGGGCCTCTTCCCCGAACAGGCCTCGAACTGGGCGCACGTCGCCGACGTGCGCGCGAGCTTCGGCGTCGAGAAGCCGCGGCTCCTGAACCTGTTCGGCTACACGGGCGCGGCCAGCGTGCTCGCCGCGCAGAACGGCTACGAAGTCACGCACGTCGACGCTTCGAAGACGTCGATCACCTGGGTGCGCGAGAACGCGGCGGCGTCGGGGCTCGCCGACGACGCGTTGCGGTTGCTCGTCGACGACGCGTTGGCGTTCGCGCGGCGCGAGGTGCGACGACAGTCGCGCTACCACGTCGTGTTGCTCGATCCGCCGCACCACGGACGCGGACCCAAGGGCGAGACGTGGCAGTTCGAGCAACACGTCGCGTCGCTCGTGACGGCCGTGCGCGACATCCTGCACGAGCGCGCGCTGGTCGTGCTCTCGACCTACGCGATCGGTTGTTCGCCGCTGACCTTCGAAAACCTGCTGTCGGAGATCGGACCGGGCGAGATCGAGGCGGGCGAGTTGGCCCTGCCCGAGCGCGACGGAGGTCGGCTCTTGCCGTGCGGATTCTGCGCGCGCTTCTCGCGCGGCCCGAGGTCGTGACCGTGCGATCGCGGACACGGCGAGCGCGGCGGACCCGCGTCGCGAGGCGGCGATGAGCGCGCCGCGGCTCGACGTCCTGTTCTGCGACAACCACCTGCTCGTGGTGGCGAAGCCGGCGGGCTTGCCCGCGGTGCCCGACGACAGCGGCGACGCGAGCTTGTACGACGTCGCCAAGGAATGGGTGCGCGTCGAGTTCGCGAAGCCCGGCGACGTGTTCTTGGGTGTCGTGCACCGACTGGATCGCCCCGTCTCGGGCGTGATGGCGTTCGCGCGGACGTCCAAGGGTGCGTCGCGATTGTCGGAGCAGTTCCGCACGCGCGTGGCGCACAAGACGTACTGGGCCGTCGGTCAGGGGGAACCGCGCGGCGACTCGGGTGCCTTGTCCCAGTGGCTCGTGAAGGACGAGCGCACGAACCGCGTGCGCGTCGAGCCGCGTCCCAGCGCGATCGCCAAGCAAGCGATCACGCGGTGGAGGGTGCTGGAACGCCGCGGCGGCAACACGCTCTACGAACTCTCTCCGGAAACGGGCCGACCGCACCAGTTGCGCGTCGCGGCCGCGACCTTGGGCACGCCGCTCCTGGGCGACTTGAAGTACGGCGCGCGCGAGCCGCTCTCGGACCAGAGCATCGCGCTGCACGCGATCGCCTTGGAGCTCGAACATCCGACGAAGCACGAGCGCGTGCGCTTCACGACGCCGCCCCCGACGCTCGCGGCGTGGGACTTCGACGTCGCGCGTCGCCCGCCGTCGTGACGCCGTACGGTGCCAGAGCCTTTCTTCTCGTCTTCCGCCGCGGGCACCGAGGCTTCCCGTTCGATCGAGTGGGGAAGACGAGTGAAAAGGCTCTGGCCCCGTACCGCTGGCCCCGTACGGGGCTTCGAAACGCTTCGTCCGCCGCCCCGTCGCGCGAGGCGCGACGAAACGACGGACGAGGACGGTGCGGATCCGGTCAGCCGACCGGAGTCTGGCTCGAGTGCGCTTCGCGCGCGGCCTCCAACGCTTCGAGGCGTCGCGGCTCTTCCAACTCGAGGAAGTCCATCTCGGGCGCGTGGACCGCGGCCTGCAGTTCCTCGTTCGTGCCGCGTTCCAGCACGATGTCGAGTCGCAGGGCGAGGCTGATCAACGCCGCGTCCTTGGGGTTGTGCTTGTTCTCCTCGTAGCGGTGGTGGCAGCCCGAGCACGCCACGAAGTCGATCGGCATGTGCCACGCCTCGGCCAGGCGCGCGCCGGCGAGTTCGTGGTAGAGGTAGAAGACGCGCCCGACGAGCGCCGGGCTGACTTCCGTGCCCTTGGGCACTTCCTTGCGCAGCATCGCGAGCAGCGACACCTTGCCGATGTCGGAGAGGAGTCCCAACAAGAACGCGCGATCGGGATCCTGGCCCAGCGGCTTGGCGATCGCGCGGGCGATCGACGCCGTCGAATACGACTGACGCCACACTTCCTCGGCGTAGTGCGACAGGCGCTTGTCGCGCAACACCGCGCTGCGCATCGACAGCGAGAACATCAGCGAGCGCAGGTTGCGCATGCCGATGCGCATCACCGACTGCGCGATCGTCTCGACCGGCTCGGCACCCGAGTACAGGGCCGAGTTGGCGGTCTTCACGATCTCGCTCGAGAGCACCGGGTCGCTCTCGATGAGCCGCACGATGTCCTTGATCTCGGCCGAGGCCTTGCCGGTCATGTCGATGACCGCCATGGACGTGGAGGGCAACTGCGGCAGCTCGAGGTCGCCCTTCGAGATGCGCTGGCTGATGCGCGCGAGCAGTTCGCGCTCCTTGCCCTCGAGCGTCATGTCGCCGCGCGAGCTGTGTTCGATGTAGCGACCCTTGGTGTCGTTCGACGCCGCGGTGGGAGCGGGCAACGGAGCCTTGGTCGTGTCCTTGGCGCTCGACGGCGACGACGTGGCGGACGACGTCGCTCGACCTTCGTCCGCAGCCTTGGCGGCGGCGCCCAGTCCGTCGGTGCGTCCCTCGGACGTCGTGGCGGCGGGGGAGGCCGCGGTGGCGGCGCGATTCGCCTCGCGACTGCGTTCCTCCTTCCACTCACGCAGGGTCGTCGTCGTGGAGGACCCTTGGGTCGCGCCACTTCCTGTCCGCGCTCCGAAAAGGGCGGACAACCACGTCGTGAAGGCCTTCCACATGCTGGGGGATCTCGCGGTCGTTGCGCGGGAGACTCTTCACCCCGCGTCGGGATCCATCGGCCGAAATCACGGATCGAGTTGACACGAATCGCCGCGGGCGGGTGCCGGACGTGCCAGGTCCGGGCGGTGCGCCCGGGCGAATTGCGAAAGTCCTTCCCGGTCGAGGTCGTGGACCACGAACGAGCGACGGCCCGCGAACGGCGCTCGAGACGCCGAACGCGGCTCGAGCCCACCTCGACTCACTCGACCGTCACCTTGCGGTCCGCCAGGATGCGCTCGAACCCGCGCAGCGCGAGACCTTCGGGGCGGGCGCCGCATTCGAGGGTCACGTCGTTGGCGCCGGGGCTCAACTCGACGCGACGTCGCGTCGCGCGACCGCCCTCGGTCCACGTCAGGTCGATCGGCACGTGGAAGCCCTGTTGGTGCGAGCCGGTGTTCGTGATCGAGATCGAGATCGCGTTCGGCAGCGCGCGCACCTTGCCTTCCAGCTTGGGATAGCCCGTGCCGTACACCCACTCGTCGAAGAACGTCTTCCACTCGCGCTTCGTCTCGCGCTCGAGCACCGCGCGGAAGTCCTGGGTCGTCGCGTTGCCGTAGCGGAACTCGGCCTGGAACGCGCGGACGCTGCGCCAGAACGCCTCGTCGTCGTCGACGTACTGCCGCAACGTGTGCAGCACCCACGCACCCTTCGAGTAGATCGTCTGCGCGTAGGCCTTGCCCGAGTCGACGTCCTCGCCGCGGAAGAGCCGCGAACGCGCGCCCACCGACGACTTCCACGAGTCCATGTGCTGCTGCGCGGTCGCGGCGTCCTTCGTCGCCTCGAGGTACACGGCCTCCGCGTACGTGGCGAATCCCTCGTGGATCCAGAAGTCGCCCCACGCGCGCGCGCTCACCGCGTTGCCCCACCACTCGTGCGCGCTCTCGTGCACCAGGATGTAGTCGAACCAGCGATTGCGCGACGCGTACGGGTCCTTGCCGCCGTGCTCGCGGATCCACGCGGGGTAGCTCGAGCCGTACGCCACGGCCGTGGAGTGCTCCATGCCCCAGAAGCTCGTCTCCACCAGCGCGAACTTCGACTTGGGGAAGGGAAACGGACCGAACGCGCGCGAGTACGCCGCCAACATGCCGGGTACGTCGCGGAATTGCAGCGCGGCCTTCTCGGCGTTTTCCGGCAACACGTAATACGCGAACGGGACGGGTTCGGGGTTGCCCGGCACGTCGAGCTTCGTCTCGACGACGGTGTAGGCGGCGGCGTTCAGCGTGACGCTGTACGTCTCGAGCGGATACTCGTGCACCCACCGGAACGTCGCCGTGCCGTCGTCGCCGACGGTACGCGCGTCGAGACGTCCGTTGCCCACCGCGTACAAGTCGGCGGGCACCGTGTAGTTCTCGTAGACGCGCGCGGGCTTGTCCTCCGGATGGAAGTACGAGTCCTTCGAAGGCCACCAGTACGACGAACCGGTGCCCTGCGACGACGTCGAGATCCACGGGCGGCCGTCCTTGGAGCGCGCCCAGTGGAACCCGTCGAAGTCGCCCTTCGCCTTGGGCTGGCCCGAGTAGCGCACCGCGAGCCGCACGAGTTCGCCGCGCCGGGCCGGCGTCGCGAGGGGACACACGAGCCGCGGTGGTTCGTAGCGGAACGCGGACGTCGCCGCCACGCCGGCCGGAGCGATCGGATCGGTGCCGTCCAACGCGTCGTCGCCCGGCGCGGGCACGAGACGATCGACGCGCTCCACGGTGAAACCCGGCGCGAGGTCGAGCACCACGGCGTCGAGGGCGTCGACGACGGCACGTGCTTCGACGACGACCGTGCCCGACAGCGTCTTCGTCGTGGGGTCGACGCGCAGGTCGAGTCGGTACGCCTCCACGTCGTAGTCGGCGCGCGGATCGCGCGCGGGGGCGCTGGTCCCGTCGACGCGCGCGACGCCGAAGAACGAGGTCAGGATCAGCACGGGCGCGATCACGGTCACGGGTGCGAACGTCGGCATGCGGACTCCGCGAGCTCCAGGGACGAAGACGCCCCGCGTTCGAGCGTCCGAACGCGGGGCGGGCATGCTACTCGAAACGACCGCGGGGTCGAGCGGATCGCGATCGCGGAGTGATCCCTGGGATCGTCGGGATCGTCCGATCGGGCCGCGATCTCAGCGGGTGCCGGTCTCGACCTTGCGCACGCGCGCCTCGAGGAACGCGACGGCCTTGGGGCGCGAGAGCAGGAACGCCAAGCGGCGCGCGGCGCGTTGCTCGTCGAACGTGCGACCGTGCTTCTCGGCGGCGGCCACGAGCTTGGCGCGTTGTTCCGCGGTGAGCGAGCCGAGCAGCGCCTGACCCTGCGGCAGGATCTGCGACGCGGTGCGCTCCTTGAGCGCTTGGAGTTGCGGCTTCACGACCTCGCGTCGTTCGGCGCGCGTCGCGTCGGGCTTGGCCTTGCGGGCGTTCTCGACGATCAGGCGCGCTTCGGCGCGAGCCGATTCCGCGATCGGCGCGACCACCTTGGCGGACTGCAGCGCTTGAGCGCGTTGAGCGTCGGTGAACTCCATCGAGCGCACGAACTTGCGCAGCGCTTCGCGGCGATGGAACCGCTCGCGCACGCGCTCGCGGAACTCGCCCCGACCTTCGCCACCGCGCGCGTCGCCGGTGCGGACCTCGCCGGTGCGCGGACCTTGGCCGTCGCCGGAACCACCGTCGCCGCGGTGCGCGTGTCGGCCGCCTTGGGCCACGGCGAGGGAGGTCAGGATCAGGGCGGCGGTCAGGCTCAGAACAGTCGTCTTCGTGGTGATCTTCATCGTGGTTTCCGTGGTGTCCCCGCACGGCGGACCGTGGGTGTCGGCGTACCGCGGCCGGGTGGCCGGGTGGATCGTCGACTCGGCGTCCTGGCCGGAGATCCTTCGATCCTACGCGCCTTGGAACCCGACGTGGGCGCGGAGGTTTCGCGCGGCCGGTTTTCCTTGCGCAGCACGAACCGTAGGCCCGACCAACGCTCGTCGACGGCGCACACCTTGTTGTCGACCCAGCCGGTGGGGAGCAGGAGCTCGCGCAGGACGTCCTCCGTGACGTCGGTGGGGACCTTCGACGACTTCTTGGGCCACGCGAGCCACACGCCGCCGGCCGGCGTCATGCGCGAGCTCACCCGCGCGAACGTCCTCGCCAGGTCGGCCCGGCGGGTGACGAACACGATCGCGACGTCGTGGCGGACCTTGCCGGGAGCCGCGGGGACGGAGGCGACGTCCGTGCGCTCGACGCCCTCGGGCAACGGGCCCAACGCCGCGGCGAACTCGGGTGGTGCTGCCACGGTGAGGAAGCTCGACCCGGGGCGGAGCCCCAACTTCTGCGCGAGCGGCGTTCCCGAGTAGCCGGCCATGCACTCAGGCTAGCGGTGGTTGGTAGCTTGCGCGAGCCGTGGGAGATCACGAGTCGAACGCGCGGGACGGAGCGCACGCGGGAGGGCCCGCGGAGGACGCGTCGTCGAACTCGCGCGAGGAGTCCGCGACCTCTCGCGGCGCGACGGCGTCCTCGACGGTCCGCAAGATCACGTTGGCCGTGATCGGGGACGTGCACGCGCACTGGCGCAAGTACGACTTCGTCTTGATGCGCGTCGCCGAGGCCAAGGTCGACGGCATCGTGCTCGTGGGGGACCTGGGCAGCCACGACTTGGCGCACACGTGGCGACGCTCGCCCGAACGCGACGCGCGCTACCTGCACTCGGTCGAGGAAGTGCTGCGCCGCGCGCGTTCGTTGGGCGTGCCGGTCGCGTACGTGCCGGGCAATCACGACTTGCCCGACCTCGCGTTCGAAGGCAACGCCGACCATCGCGTGCTCGACGTCGCCGGCTTGCGCGTCGCCGGCATCGGCGGCGCGGGGCCCGGTCATTTCGGGTTCGCGTACGAATGGGACGAGGACCAGATCGCGCGGCGCGAGATCCCGCCGTGCGACGTGATCGTGAGTCACACGCCGCCCGCTCGCACGGCGCTCGACCGCATCCACGACGGACGACACGTGGGATCCGAATCCGTGCGTGCGATCGCGGAGCGCCACGACGGCGTGCTCGTGTGCGGCCACATCCACGAAGCGCCGGGCGCCGAGCAGCTCGAATGCTGCCTGTGCCTCAACGCCGGTGGGATGGGTGCGCCGTTCGCGCGGACGCAGGTCGGTTTCGTGACGCGCCACGTCGACGGCACGTGGGAAGCGGTGCACGAGGACCTCGAGGCCGGCGTCGTGCGACGTTGGATGCGCGCGTGATTCGTCAGTCGACCACGTGCACGCGCACGGGCGGCGACGTCGCCACGCCACAATCCACGTCCGGCCAGAGCTTGCCGAGACGACGCGAGACGGCCGCGAGTCGGAACGTGACGTCGCGACCACCCGTGCCCACCGCGGGGACGCAGGAACTCGTCGTGATCGTGAGGGATCCGTCCTTGGCCACGGCGACCACGGGCGACGTGACGGGGCGCACGTCAGCGTCGTCGGAAGCGTCCTCGACGAACTGGCCATTCGCATCCGTCCACAGCACGAGCCAGTGGCTCTCGTCCGCGAACTCGCGCAGCAGGCCGTCTCGCATCGCGCGCGCGTCGTCGTCGGCCGTCACGTCGAGGTGCGCCACGACGGTCACCGGCTCGTCGATGCGCGTCTCCGTCGCTTGCGTCGTCGCCGAGATCACGAGCGGATTCGTCCCGCCGCGCAGGCGACGTAGGAACAACCACTCCTCCGGCGTCTCCGTGTCGCGACCGTACGAATCCCAGTGCGAGCGCCACCCCCAAGAGTCACGGTCCTCGCGCAGCGCGAGCACGAACGCGGCCCACTCCGGATTCGCACGCCGGGCGACTTCCTCCAGGACCGGCGTGAGCTCTCCGTAGCCACCCGAACCGTCGGCGCACAGGCGCATCCGCATGCGCAAGGCGACGTCCGTGTCGTCGCGAGGATCGTGTCGTTTCTCCAATTCCTTGGCCAAGCGCACGAGTCCGACGTCACCCAGTTCCGTTCGGCCGCGTGGAGCCATGTTCGGCAGGTCCACGACTCGTCCGCGATTCAAGTCGAACACGTTCCCTCCCGGCACCTCCACGAGCGGAGGGAATCGCATCGGCCAGTTCCGCTGCCGCGGACGGCCGAGCGTGGGGGAGATGTCGAGGAATTCGAGGTCGAATCTTCCCTGCGCGTCGGTGGCATCGGGTGCGCGGTGGGCATGGCTGCGAACGACGAGGGGCATCGACGAAAGCGCGCGCCCGTCGTCGTGGACCAATCGTCCCGTCATGCGCACGACGTAGTTTTCGTGCAACGAAGGCAGCACGCGCACGCGTTCGTCGAGCGAGAGCGGTTCGTCGCGTCCGTCGATCGACCAGGACGTGTCGCTCAACTGGTAGTGGACGGCGCGGCCGATCTCGACGTGCTCCACGCGCGCCACGGGCCCCGTCGCGAGCCCGTCCACCCATTCCGTTTCGGGCAGGTCGCTCCCCAAGGCGACTCGCACCCGTGCCGACGGCGCTGACCGCGGCAACGGCACGTAGACGGTGCCGAGCGGTGGGAGTGCGAAGACGACGTCGTCGGCGGGCCGACGATCCGCGGCGAACTCGACCGAGGGAATGACCGCGAGCGGCCACACGGCTCGCATGCGGTATCGGCGAACGATCTGATTGCCGAACGTGTGCGGCACGTGCACGAACCGAGCGACGCCGCACGCGTCGGTCGTGGCGACGCGCAGCAGCCGAGAGTTGCGCATCGTTTCCGAGTCGTCGAGGCCCGCGTCGATCTGCACGGAGACGCCGGGCATCGGTTCGCCCTCGCGCGTGCGGACGACCGCGGAGACGGTCCAATACCGATCGCGCTCGAGGCGCACGACGATCGTCTCGTCGTTCGCGTCCGACGAGCGTTGCGCGCTGCCGAACCAGAAACCGTGTTCCACCTGGAGGAACCCGAACCCCGGCGCGAGATCGAGTCTCGTCGTCCCGTCGACGCCCGTCGGTTCGCTGCGCGTGTGAACGGCCCGGCCCAGGCGTTCGAGGCGCGCAACCTCCTCGAGCGAGTGCGCGCCCGGCGTGTCGTCGACGACGGCGTCGGCGACCGGCGTGTCGGCCTCGCCGAAGACGACGCGCACGCGCACGGATTCCGTCGGCGCGGCGTCGCGACCGGGTGCCTGCGCCTCGACGGGAGCGGAACTCGACGCGGCGTTCGCTCGCGCGTGCACCAGCGGAGCGAACCCGGCGAGGGTCGCCGCGAGGACGTGGGACACTCGGTGAGCGGTATGGGACTCGGATCGGACGGACGTCATGCCGGACTCCGGGAAGGGGAGGTGTGCCGCGCTCGACACACGACACCCTATCCGCGGACTTCGGACGAGCAACCCATCGATCCGAGTTCGATCGATCGCCGCCCGGAGACCCGGATCGTCGGGGGAGGCCCCTCGGACTCGTTCGGGCGATCGCCGCGCGTCAGACCGCGACCGGCGCGTGCTCTCCGGCCTTGGCCAGCGATTCGTCGGCGCTCCAAACCACGTTGTAGAGCGTGTCGCGCTCGACCGGGATGCGGCCCGCGTCGCGGATCCACTGCACGAGCTCGGCGCGCTGCACGTGCTGCGGCGTCGTCGCGCCGGCCTCGTGGTAGATCTTCTCCTCGACCACGGTGCCGTCGACGTCGTCGGCGCCGAATGCCAACGCGGTCTGCGCCACCGGCACGTCCATCAAGATCCAGTAGGCCTTGATGTGCGGAATGTTGTCGAGCATCAAGCGCCCGACCGCGAGCTCGCGCAGCTCGTCCAACGCCGTCGGGCCGGGCACGTGCGCCATCTCGCTGTGATCGGGGTGGAACGACAGCGGAATGTACGTCTGGAACCCGCCCGTCTCGTCCTGCAAGAGCCGCAGGCGATCGAGGTGATCGACGCGTTCCTCGATCGTCTCGATGTGACCGTGCAACATCGTGCAGTTGCTCTTCAAGCCCGCGCGGTGCACGGTTCGCGCCGTCTCGAGCCACTCGTCGCCGCTGATCTTCAGGTGGTACGTCGCTTGGCGCACGCGTTCGCTGAACACCTCGGCGCCGCCGCCCGGCACCGAGCCGAGTCCGGCTTCGATCAGCTCGGGCAGCACGTCTGCGAGCGGCTTCTTGGCCTTCTTCGCGATCTGATCGAGCTCGACCATCGTGAAGGCCTTGATGTGGATCGACGGACGCACGCGCTTCACCGCGCGCAGGATGTCGAGGTAGTAGCCGTACTCGAGCTTGGGGTGGATGCCCGCCACCATGTGCACTTCGGTCACCGGCTCGCCCAGTTGCGCTTCGATCTTGGCGGCCACTTGCTCGGGCGTCATCCAGTACGCGCCGGCCTGGTTCGGCAGGCGTTGGAACGCGCAGAAGCGGCACAGCTTGTTGCAGATGTTCGTGTAGTTGACGTGCTGGTTGACGTTGAAGTACGTCAAGTCGCCGTGCAGACGCTCGCGCACGTGGTTGGCCAGCGCGCCGACCGCGTGCACGTCCGCGCGGTACAGGCGCACGCCGTCCTCGCGCGACAAGCGTTGCTTGGCCAGGACCTTGGTCGCGACGTCGCCGATGCCCGCCGCGCGGCACGTGGCTTCGAGTCGGGTCGTGGAGCTCACGGGCGAGCCTCCTTCGGCGCCGCGCGGTGCGTGGCCGCCTCGCGCGCGTCCTTCGGGTGGCACTCGCCCTTCCAACGCGGATCGACGATGCCGTACCACGAATTGCGCCGCAGCGGCGTGAATCCGGCACGCTCGATCTGACGCTCGATCTTCTCGATCGGCGAGAGGTGGAAGCAGCCCGCCGCGCTGACGACGTTCTCTTCCATCATCGTGCCGCCGAAATCGTTGCAGCCGAAACGCAGCGTGATCTGCGCCATCTTGAGTCCCTGCGTGACGTACGACGTCTGGATGTTCGTGATGTTGTCGAGGTAGATGCGCGACAGGGCCTGGACGCGCAAGTACACGCCCGGCGTGGCTTTCGTCGGATACGTGGGCTGGTCCGGCACGCCGTCGGGCTGCATCGTCCAGCACGCGAACGCCGTCAAGCCGCCCGTCTCGTCCTGCAGCGCGCGCACGCGCTCGAGGTGCTCGATGCGCTCGGCCGGCGTCTCGACGTGGCCGAACATCATCGTGGCCGAGCTGCGCAAGCCCGCTTCGTGCACCGCGCGGTGCACGGCCAGCCAACGGTCCGTGCTCGTCTTCTTGGGCGCGATGATCTTGCGCACGCGCTCGACCAGGATCTCGGCTCCCGCGCCGGGCACGCTGCCGAGTCCGGCGGCCTTCAAGTCGCGGATCACGTCGGACACCGGGCGCTTGTCGAGCTTCGAGAGGTGATCGAGCTCGGGCGCGGACAGCGCGTGCAAGTTGACGCTCGGGTAGCGCTCGCGCAGGTCGACGAACAGCTGCGCCCACCAGTCGGTCTTGATCGAGGGGTGGTGACCGCCCTGCATCAACACCTGACGTCCGTCGAGCGCCACGAGCTCGTCGAACTTCTGGTAGATCGCCTCGCGCGACAGCACGTACGCTTCCTCGTGCTTCGGTCGGCGGTAGAACGCGCAGAACCCGCAGTCGGTGATGCACACGTTCGTCGGGTTCAAGTTGCGGTCGACGATGTACGTCACCGCGCCGCCCGGGTGCTTGCGTGCTCGCACGAGGTCGGCCAGGCGACCGAGCGTCGGCAAGTCGGCCTTCTCGTGCAGCAACAGCGCTTCGTCCGGCGTGATGCGCGTGCCGTCCTCGACCTTGCCCACGACGCGTTCGATCGCGAGCGCGTCGGGGCCGTTCGACGCGGCGCGCGCCAGCGGCGCGACCCAGTCGCGCGTGGAGGCGACGGGCGGGCGCGTGCGCGTGCCGGGGGCGGCGGAGGCGAGCGCGGTGCCCGCGGTCGGAGCGTCGGAGGGGCCGGGAACGGGCGCGTCGGCACCGGACTTGGGCTCGGAGATCATGACCGGGCAGTATATAGAACGAACTTCGGTCGATATCCTCCCTCGTTCGGGGACTCGCCCACGTAGTCCCCGGCCACCACCATGAACACGATCCCGAACCACCGGATTCCGAGCTCGCTCCAAGGCGCGGGCCTGCTCGTGATCACCGCCTTCCTCGCCGCTCCGGCCCTCGCCCTGCAGGGCTCGAACCCGCCCGCCCCCGCGCCCCAGGGCGGCACGCCGGTCGTGAAGCCCGCGACCGACGCGCCCACGATCAAGCCCGCCGGAGGCGACGCGACGAAGACCGCCGCCGACGCCGCCGCGAAGCAGCGCGAGAAGCAAGTGCTGCTCGAGGCGTTCCGCGGACTCGAAGAGGAGCTCAAGGCCTCGTTGCCCGAATTCTCGAAGACGATCAGCGAGCTCAGCAAGGCCGGCATCCCGCGCGAGCAGTGGCCGCTCAGCCCGGCCGCGACCTTCTACCCGCGCTTCGAGGCGCTGGCGCAGCAGGACCAACCCGACGCGTTGCGTTGGTGCATCGGCGCGATGTCGTCGACGGGCCTGAGCATGGACGAGCAGATCTCGCGCAAGGACGCGCTCTACAAGCGCTACGTCACCGCGTGCCTCGACTCGCAGTGGACGCCCGACATCGTGACGTTCTTGAAGAACGACGCGGTGCCGACGGGTATCGGTCTCGATCGCGTGCTGCCGCTGCTCGACGAGATCGCCGGACGCGCGCCGTTCAACGAGTACCGCTCGTCCGCGCTGTGGACGAAGCAGGAGTTGTGCACGAAGAGCACGAACCCCGAGCACAAGGTCATGGCTCGCAAGGCGCTCGAGACACTCAGTGCGAGCTTCCCGAACACGAAGGAAGGTCGCGACGCCAAGGGGCTCTTGTTCCGTCAGGACAAGCTCCAAGTCGGCATGCCC
>Ga0075163_10001980_pt1 | contig 27575 bp, 26 predicted proteins | sample JI1023141ADNA_FD_71478 | JGI IMG/M metagenome (GOLD analysis project Ga0075163, IMG submission 71478) | Wastewater effluent complex algal communities from Wisconsin, to seasonally profile nutrient transformation and Carbon sequestration -... | ecosystem: Engineered > WWTP > Effluent > Algae...
GCATACATCTCGTAGCGCAGGAACCGGCAATCCAGCGCGCCGTTGAAGAGCTGGATCTTCGGCTTCGGTGTCAACTTGATGTGCTTGGCCGCCTCCATGTTGCTGGTGAGGATCCACGCGGTCCAACCGGCCCAGCGGTGTTTTAGCGTATCGCCGATCATCTTGTACATCGTGTTGATGTCCTCCTCCGATCCGTCCGCACCGATCCCCCGCTCGTCCATACGCACACCGTACGGAGGGTTCAGGATCAGCATGCCACGTTCGGCTGGTGGTATCAGGTCTTGGAAAAGCGTGCCTTGGATCTTCACGGCCTCTTCCAACTTCGCTTCGCGCACGGTGTCCTTGGCCTTCCGTGTGGTGATCCGGTTCCCATCCGCACCAAGAATGACCGGCAGGTCGCCGCTGATCTTGTCGACGGTGGAGGTGTGGATCTTCTCCCACAGCTCAGCATTGTAGTCGTTCCAGCGCTGGAAGCCGAACTGCTTGCGGTAATAACCCGGTGGGATGTTGGCGGCGAGCAACGCCGCTTCGATCAGGATCGTGCCCGAGCCGCACATGGGATCTACCAAGGCACTGCGCTTGTCCCAACCGCTCAATAGGACCATCCCTGCGGCGAGCACTTCGTTCAAAGGTGCTGCATTGGTCTCTCCGCGATAGCCACGTTGGTGCAACGATCCACCCGAGCTGTCGAGCGATACCGTGCAACGTTCCTGGTTGATGTGAAGGTGGATGCGCAGCGTTGGATCCTCCGTATCCACGGAAGGGCGCACCCCGAATTTCTCGCGGAAGCGATCTGCCACGGCATCCTTGGCTTTCTGGGCAGCGAATTGTGCGTGATCGAAATAGCTCGTGTTCAGCGTGACCTTGAACATGAATGTGTCCTCCACATCCATGAACTCCTCCCAATGGATCTTCTTGATCGCATGATAAAGCTCGTCGGTGCTGCGCAGCTCGAATGAATCCACTGGCACTAAGACCCTAAGTGCTGTTCGCAAGCAGAGGTTGGCCTTGTACATGAAGCCTTGGTCGCCGGTAAAGCTGACGGCGCGGTTGTGGCGCTCCAGATCGCGTGCGCCCAATTTCAGCAGTTCAACGCGCAACACCTCTTCCAGCCCGTGCAGGGTCTGGGCTACCATTCTATAATCGCCGTCGTTCATGTCAGCCGCGAAGCTACCGGACGCGGCGTGGGGAAGCCGTCATTCGGTCGGGAAGAGGCGGATCGGACTACGATCGACCCTCTAGTCCTTCTTTTTCTTGAAAGCCCCGTTCTGCCACGCCTGGACGAACTGTGCCCAAGCGATGGGGTTGAAGAGGTTGATGACCGGAGTGCCGCCGCTGTAGTAGAGTTTCGTTTGGTCGTTGGCCATGGCATACTGGAAGCTTCCATAAGCATCGGGCGGCAGGTTCTCCATGCGTTGCATCATCTCCGCCGGGGACAGGTTGCGCATGGCGAGTTGGAAGTCGTCGTCGGGCAATTGCAGGTTCAGGAATGCTTCACGGAACTGTTCTCGCGATGGCCAGGGGTAGACTGCAAGTTCGCGCAGTTGGACGGTGTCCCGGTTCAGAACGTGGATCATGGAGTACTTCTGGTCGCCAAGGCTATCGGGAACCGCATACTGTGAACGCTGGAAACCCACGGCACTGAACAGGATTGTATCACCCTCTTGGGCCACAAAACTGAAGTAGCCGTAAACGTCGCTCATGGTACCCCGGTAGGTGTTCTTCACCAGGATGTTGGTGAACGGCACGGGCATCAGGCTGTCCGTTACCACCACGCCGCTGAACTGGACCAGGTCGGGCTTTTTCCCGGTCACTTGAGCACTAACGGTGGTTGCGGCGAATGACAGCAGGAAGATCAGCAGGGCAGGGCGCATGGGAACAAAGGTAGATGGCGGGCCAGCAACCATCGGGCCGGAAAGCGTTCTGGCTTTGCTAAAGAGAACTTGAGTTCGGTGGATCATTACATTGACCCGCTTGCTGCTGGCGAATAGCTTTGGCTTCAAGCTCCCGAACCATGCGAACATCCTTATTCCTCGCTTTCCTCTTCCTTGCCACGTCCGTTTCCGCACAGATCACCATCGGCGAGGGCGATATGCCAAGTGTTGGTGATACCCTCCGTTTCCGCACTGCGAACGGGGCTGGGCTTGCATTGGACCTCACAGGCCCGGACCACATTTGGGACTTCGGGGACCTTACGCCCCAGGATGAAGTGGCCGATACAGCGGTGAGCGTCGGGTCGACGCCGTTCCTCTATCAGCTCTTCTTCAACAACATCTTCTTCTATCCGGACTATGTCGCCGACTATGCCATGAAGGGAGCAAGCATCGGGTTCCAGCAATTGAGCCTGAGCGAGGTCTACGACTACTATCGCGCCGACGCCGATGGATTCCGGAACGTGGGCTTGGGTGCCAACCTGAACGGACTGCCCACCAGCATACGCCGCGAACCCGTTGATGTGATCCATCAATTTCCCATGGATTTCGGTGACGAGGACTCGTCCACAAGCGCATTCAATGTCACCGTACCCACTGTGTTCTACTTCGGCCAGGACCAGTTACGACACAACATCGTGGATGGCTGGGGTACGCTGTACCTGCCTGCAGATACGTTCCAGGTTCTGCGTGTGAAGTCTGTTCTGCAGCGCACCGATACGATTTACATCGAGCAATTCGGATTCGGCTTCCGTCTTCCCGAACCGGAGACCATTGAATACAAGTGGATCGCCCCCGGCATGGGCGAGCCCGTGTTGCAAGTGACCACCACGGCTGGCATCCCCATCAGCACGCGCTTCTTCTATGAGGAGGATGTGATCACGACAGGGCTTGCTGGAACCAGCCTTCCGGAGGAACTCACGCTTTACCCCAATCCGGCCAACAACGAGGCTTTCTTGAGCATCCCGGCCAGTGTTACTGGTCAATTGGTCCTGGTTGATGCCATGGGGCGCGAAGTGCTTGCGACCAACGTGAACGCCGGCTCATTGCGCCGGATCGACCTATCGGGTTTGGCTGCCGGGAATTACAGCGTGCAATTGCGCAGCACGGAGCGGGTTTGGAATACCTCGCTGTTGGTGAACCCATAAGCACCTCTTACCACCCCGGATAATCCCGGTGTAAGCGATCGATCGTGCTCTCGTGGCGCACGAGCCATGTCGACATGTTCCCCTCGTTTTCCAGCACGGCGAGGAGCGGGTCGGAGTTCGTAGATGCGATAAGGTTGCGCAACACCCATCGCCCACGCTCCGCTTCCTGTTCGATCCGTGCTTTGCGATGACCATGTCTGCCATGCCGCAAATAGCTGATCATGTAATGCCCCATGGCCCAGACAATGAATGTGGCTCGGCCCGATCCGTTCGAGCCGAAGCGCGCCGCATGGGGCAGGTGTCCTACCTCATGCGCGAGAAGCAGCAGAAAGGACGTGGGGCTATCGTTCTGGTCACGGAGTAAGACAGTGCTGGCGTAGATCCGAACTCCCATGACGAAAGCGCCACCGCCGCTCCGTTTGCTGTACCAAGGGAAGTGCAACCAATTCTCTTTCCGATCAAAGACCTGCACAGCATCCAACAACGGCAACGGAACCTTGGAAACAGCGCCCAACAGAAGTTGCGTCGCTGGCGTCAGGTGCCCGTCTTCCTCCAAGATCCGCATTGCGCTGCGAAGTTGCATCTACGAAGCCGATCCTGTCAGGCTGGCAGAATATGGACCCTTGGCACGTCGCTTGACCGACGCGCTGCTCGCACGCACTTACCTTCGTGCGGCCATACAAAACCATCACCATGAGAAAGTACCTCGGACTCTTCATCGGCCTCGGTGCCATAGCCATCATTGGCTTTTGGGCCATGGGTTTCTACAACGGCTCGATCGGCCTGAACGAAGATGTCACCAAGCAGTGGAGCAACGTGGAGAACGCCTACCAGTTGCGCGCTGACAAGACCAAGAACCTGGTCGAGATCGTGAAGGGTGCTGCCGACTTCGAGAAGGAAACGCTCACCGGTGTGATCGAGGCGCGTGCCAAGGCGACCAGCGTGAACATCACACCGGGTGATCTTTCTCCGGAGAACATCAAGGCGTTCCAAGATGCCCAGGACCAGTTCAGCGGAGCCCTCTCTCGCTTGATGGTGACCGTGGAGCGTTACCCCGACCTGAAGGCTGTGCAAGGTTTCCGCGATTTCCAAGCCCAGTACGAGGGTATGGAGAACCGCATCGGTGTGGAACGTCGCAAGTACAACGACGTAGCCCGCGATTTCAACACCCGCATCAAGACCTTCCCGGGCAACATGCTGGCGGGTATGTTCGGGTTCAAGGAGAAGGGTTATTTCGAGTCCCAGAAGGGTACCGAGAACGCCCCTGATATCAAGTTCTAGTGAACGTTCCCACGGCTGATGATTTCCTGACGGAGCCTGATCGTGCCCGTGTTATGGACGCGATCGGCCAGGCCGAGAATCGGACGTCGGGCGAGATCCGCGTCCACATCGAGGACCACATCGAGGATGATGTGCTGGACCATGCGGCATTCATCTTCGAGGAACTCGATATGCATCGCACACGCGACCGCAATGGTGTGCTGATCTACCTCTCCGTCGCGGATCGCAAAGTGGCCGTGATCGGTGATTCCGGCATCAACGAGCGTGTACCGCCGAACTTCTGGCACGATGTGATCGGTGTGCTGCAGTTGCATTTGGCCGCTGGTCGCCGTGTTGAAGGGATCAGCGAAGCAGTACACATGGTCGGCGAGAAGCTCCGGACCTTCTTCCCGCTCCGTTCCGACGACCGCGACGAATTGTCGAACGAGATCAGTTTCGGCCGCTCATGAGGGCCCTTTTCCTGATCGGTGCCTTGCTGGCCGCCTTGCTGACCAGAGCGGCTCATTTTGATTGCGCTCTTACCCCGCCGAATGCATCGGAGCAGGACAGGTTGGTTTGGCAATACACGCAATTCCTGTCTTCCAGCGAAGAGCAAAAACTGAATGCGAAGCTGGTGCAATTCGCACGGGAGACGAGCAACCGGATCCTGGTGATCGTTGTGGACACGCTCTGTGGTCTGCCGGAATCGGACCTTGCTTTCGACATTGGCGAGAAATGGGGCATCGGTAAGAAGGGCTTCGACAACGGGATCGTCATCCTCATCAAGCCCAACGGAACGCCCGGTGAGCGGAAGATCTTCATTGCAACGGGTTACGGATTGGAAGGTGTCATCCCGGACCTCACGGCCAAACGCATCGTGGACCGCGAGATCATTCCGAGCTTCAAGTCCGGCAACTACTTCTCCGGTGTCAACGCTGGTGTTGACGTGCTCATGGCCTTGGCCGAAGGGGAGTTCAATGAGAAGAGTTACGGTAAGGAGCCGTTCCCTTGGCCGATCCTTGTATTCGGGATCATCTTCGTTGCGGCGATCGGTTTTTCGTGGAGGGGCCGTGTGCGCCGTTACGCGAACACCAACAACGTCGATTTCTGGACGGCCATGTGGCTCCTGAACCAAATGGACCGCAGCCATAGAGGCAGATGGAACAGTGGAGGCGGTAGTGGCGGATGGGGCGGCGGCGGCGGCGGTGGCGGCTTCGGCGGTTTTGGTGGCGGTAGTTTTGGTGGCGGCGGTGCCGGTGGCTCTTGGTGATGAACGAGGACGTTTTGAACGGTCATGCTCGGCTCTGCTATCGCAGTACCTCCCTTGCTGTGGGGAGTTGGCAGTGCGCAGTATCCGCGAACGGCCAACTGCCCGCTGCGACATGACATCCTTGATCGCACCGACCTTCTAATAAGTCTACAAACCTTATACACACAGCGATCGTGTCTTTCTCTAAATGGATCGGAGGTGGCCTGGGCTGGGCCTTCGGTGGACCCATCGGTGGTCTTGTAGGCTTCGCTGTTGGTGCCATGTTGGACCATATCCAAGGCCCGCAAGAAGATCCGCCGGTTGATCAACGACGGGTGCATGCCACGACCACCGGAGGCGACCTGACCATGAGCCTCGTGGTCCTCATCGCCGCACTGATGAAAGTGGATGGCCGGGTTACACAGAGCGAACTCGACCATGTGCGCCGCTTCTTCGTACGCCAGTTCGGCGAAACGCAGGCCGCCCAATTGCTGATCGTGTTGCGCGATGTGCTAAAGCGCGAGATCCCTGTGCATGACGTGTGCGAACAGATCCGGCACAACATGCCGCATCCCGTGCGCCTGCAGCTCATGCACTATCTCATTGGCTTGGCCCATGCCGATGGTGCCATCGATCGCGCAGAACTGGACCTGCTCAAGCGCATGGCCACTGACTTGGGGATCAATGAGAAAGACCTTGGGTCGCTCAGCGCCATGTTCCGGAAAGCGGATCCATCCACGGCCTATCAGATCCTGGAGATCCCTGCAGGAGCAACGGATGATGAGGTGAAGAAGGCCTACCGTCGTATGGCCATGAAATTCCATCCGGACAAAGTGGCCCAATTGGGGCATGAGGTCCAGAAGGCCGCAGGAGAGAAGTTCAAGAAGGTGCAACAGGCGTACGAAACGATCAAGGAGCAGCGCGGAATGAAGTGATCGGCGATCGGTGGTCGTGGTACTTTCGTTCCCCTGTAGATGTTGTCCCCAAGCCGCTTTTCCATCCTTCTAGCATTCGTGATCGTTGGTGCGGTGCCTATTGAAGTGAACGCCCAACGGATCGACAGCGTGCATGTGTTCCGCGCCATCACACGGGCTGCTTACACTTCAGCATCGGCGAATGCGCTGGCTTGGCGCTTGCACCATGCACACGCCGATCACGTTACCCTGAAAGGAGATGAAATGGCGGCGGTACACGAAGGCCTCGCCCAGTATACTCCCATGCCGCACTTGCCGGGTCCGCTGCCCGATGTGACCCATCTGGCGATGCTCTTCACGAACGGCCGCCCGGTCGCGTTGGGAATTACCGAAGATCTGGATCGGGTGATCAATTTCACGGCACGCAAGGAATACCGCATCAGTTCCTTCACCGACCACCTGCGTGTGCGTGCGATCCTCGCGGAGTTGATGTTGCGCCACTGAACCTCGATCAGCGGTCGACCCCTGGGCGTCCCTCCTTTCACCGGGTCGGATCTCCCGTGAGCGACTTGGCTGTTTCCTTTTCGGGATCGCTCCTGAGACCTGGATCAAAGAACCTCGACAGTCGCACAGCAGGCCGGTACCTTTGTGCAGTGATGGCGTGGGTGTTGGGCGTTTTCGGCTTAGCGGTGCTGGCTTACGTGGGCCTGTGCTTGTTCTACGCCTTGTTCCAAGAGCGTTTCATCTTTATCCGGTTCCGTACAAGCCTGAGACACCGCTATCCATTCCCGGGCGTTTTCGAGGAGCGTTTCATCAATACCCTGGACGGTGCCAAACTGCACGCGTTGTATTTCAGAGCGGTCCGACCACGCGGGGTACTGATCTACTTCCATGGCAATACGGGTAGCGTGCGGCGATGGGGCAAGTACGCACAGCGTTTTGTTCGACTCGGCTACGATGTGCTCATGCCGGACCCCAGGGGGTACGGCAAAAGCCGCGGCGACCTCAGCGAGATCGCGTTGCATGACGATGCGGAGTTGTGGTACCAACAGGTCCTGAAGCAATGGAAGGAGGCGGATGTGGTAGTGCTGGGTCGTTCGTTGGGGAGTGGGTTGGCCACGCCACTCGCATCACACCACGCACCACGGATGCTGATCCTGGAAACACCCTTTGCCAACCTGCTCGAGGTGGCCACCAATTACCTGCCCGTATTGCCGTATCGATTGTTGTTGCGCTATCCCTTCCGCAACGACATCGCAATGAAGCGCATGGCCTGTCCGGTTTACATCCTCCATGGGAAGTTCGACAACGTTGTACCCTACGCCAGTGCTTTGAGGCTCTATTCGCTGGTTCCATCCTCGGTACACCGGGAAATGATCACGTTCCCCAAGGGCCACCATAGCGACCTGCCTCGCTTTCCGCGCTACCAGAAATTCCTGGTGCGTGTCTTGGGACCGGAACTAGGCGCTATGTGAAGAAGGTCCCGCAAGCGGGTGAAGAGCGGAGACCTCGGAGAACCCCTGCAACCTCAACTGTCCGTTCGGTCCAGGTCCTCGAAATTGAGATCCGTGTGGGGTGACGCGTCGTCCGATGCGCGGGATGCACCGCCCTCCTCATCACGCAAGTATTCCCCAGTGCGTTTGAGGCGATCGATCTCGTTGATCGCCTCCGTGAGGCCATCCATGAACTTGTCGAAGTCCTCCTTGTATAGGAAGACCTTATGCTTGTCATAATGCGCGGTACCGTCCTCGTGGGTGTGCTTCTTGCTCTCTGTGATCGTCAGGTAAAGATCACGTCCGCGCGTGCTCTTGACATCGAAGAAATAGGTGCGCTTACCGGCCCGAACAGCCTTGGAAAAGACATCCTCGCGATCGTCGTTCATGGCACTTCTAGGGCAGCGTATCAACCGCAGGCCCAACCAAATATAGCAGGAATCGGGAACTTCGCAAATCCATGGGTGGTAGCGCTAAAGCGCCTTTGAGTGTTTGTCCGGAGATTACGCAGATTTCGCGGATATCTCAGAAATGCCGAAATACTGGCATTTCATCTGCGTGGTCTGCGCAATCTGTGGACGCATTCTCTTGTAGTGGACTTGTCCGCTTAGTCTCACACCACCGCTTGCCGTGCCTCCTCCAACAACTGTTCCTCATGCAACCGCGCGTATTGGCCCTTGTGGCTGAGCAACCGGTCATGGGTACCTTCTTCCACTACACGCCCTTGGTCCAACACGAGGATATGGTCGGCATCGCGCACGGCACTGATGCGATGGCTGATGATCACAGTAGTGCGGCCACGCATCACGGCACGCAATTCCCGAAGAATGGCCTCTTCCGTGGCAGTATCCACAGCGCTCAACGCGTCATCGAAGACCAGGATTCGAGGTGCGGCGATGATGGCCCTGGCGATGCTCACCCGTTGTTTTTGCCCGCCGCTGAGTGTTATCCCGCGTTCCCCCACAAGTGTGTCATATCCCTTGGGGAATCCTACGATGTCCGCGTGTACCTGTGCTTTGCGGGCGGCCTCCTTCACACGTTCATCAAGATCCTTGGCCCCGTCCAGACGGAAAGCGATGTTGTTCCGGATGGTGTCGCTGAAGAGCAATACTTCCTGAGGAACGAACCCCAATTGAGCACGTAGCTTTTCGATCGTGATACGGCGGATCGGTACACCGTCGATAAGGACCTCGCCTTCGGTGGTATCATAGACACGCCCGATGAGTTCGGCCAAGGTGCTTTTGCCGCACCCGGTATGGCCAACTACGGCTAGCGTACCGCCTGCCGGAACGTGGAAGGAGACGTTGTCCAAGGCCTTGATGCCGGTATCCGGATAGGTGAAGCCCACATTGCGGAAGGTGATGGCCCCGGAGACCACTGGTAGGTCGTCCGCCTCAGAAATGATCGTCGGGCGGGTATCCAGGAATTCATTGATCCGCTCCATGCTGGCCGAAGCCTGTTGCACCAGCGATGTTACCCAGCCCACGGAAGCGAACGGCCAGGTCAACATGTTCACGTAGATCACGAATTCGGCGATGTTGCCCACGCTCACCGTGGGATCCCCGCTGAGTAGTTGTCTGCCGCCGATGAAGATGGTGAGCACCGTACTGAGACCGATCAGAAGCATGATGGCGGGCATGAAGAGGGCGTCCACCTTGGCTTGTGCCATGCTGTTCGTCCGGTAGTCGGTCGCGGCATTGGCGAATCGCGCCGTGGCCAGTGGCTCCTTGGCATAGGCTTTCAGGACGCGGATCCCGCTGAAGCTCTCCTGCGCAAGCGTACTCAAGCGACTTTGCTGCACTTGCACATCCATGCTCCTTCGGTTCATCACATCGCTTACGCGGTAGATGATGATGCTCATGATCGGCAACGGCGCCAGTGTCCACAAGGTGAGCTCGGGGTTCACGTGTACCATGAAACTGATGCAGAGCACGAACAGCACCACCAAGTTGATCGTGTACATGATCGCCGGTCCTAGGTACATCCGCACCTTGCCCACATCCTCACTGATGCGGTTCATCAGGTCGCCGGTGCTGTTGCGCTTGTAGAAGGCCCGGTCCAGTTGCTGGTAGTGCGCATAGATCGTGTTCTTCAGGTCGTATTCTATCAATCGACTTACAACGATGATAGTCTGGCGCATCAGGAACATGAAGAAGCCCTTGAGCAGCGCGAAGACGAGGAAAAGAACACCGAGCAAGCCGGCGCACCACACCACCGTCGCTTTCATGGCATCCGCATCGTGCAGGTCGTTCAGCCTGCCTTGCAGGTCCAGACCGGTCCAGCCCACCCAGAGTTGCAGCGTTTCCGGAACGGGCAGTTCACGCTGGTCGGGAGGTTTCTGCATTTGGCCCACACCCTGTGCAACAAGATCTACAGCCTCGCGCACGACTTGCGGGGAATACACCGCGAACAAATTGCTGAGGATGATGAAGACCGTACCCAGCAGCAGATGCCACCGGTACTTTGCCAAATAGGGGTTGAGCTTTAGGAGCGGTCGCATTCGGAGGGACCGGAACGTGCTACTTTTGCGCCGCCAGCAAGGAAACACTCCCTCTAACAGCGGGACAAAGGTAGGCGGGCGGGCACTGAAGTACGGACGCGGAAAGCCGCACACCAGCAAAGAGCAGTTCAGAAATAGCCCCTGGCACCGAACGATCACGATCAACGATCCCAACCCACGGACCCAATGGTCAACACCAGCACAAAGACCGCTACCGCCGATTCGGTGTTGGGGCGGATGGAGAAGCACGATCACGAAGAAGTACTCTTCTGCCATGATCGCGCAACCGGTCTCAAAGCGATCATCGCGATCCATGATACCACGCTCGGCCCGGCGTTGGGGGGTACGCGCATGTGGCCTTATGCCACCGAGGCCGAAGCCCTGAATGACGTGCTTCGTTTGAGTCGTGGGATGTCCTATAAGAGTTCGTTGGCGGGCTTGGACCTAGGTGGTGGCAAGGCTGTGATCATCGGTGATGCGCGGACCCAGAAGACCGAGGCGATGTTCCGTCGTTTCGGCCAGTTCGTGGACAGCTTGAACGGTCGTTATATCACGGCCGAGGATGTTGGCATGAGCACCACGGAAATGGTCAACATCAAGAAGGAAACAAAGAATGTTGCTGGCCTGCCCGAGGAAATGGGCGGTAGCGGCGACCCCAGTCCGGTAACCGCTTACGGCGTCTATTGCGGCATGAAGGCCGCTGCCAAGACGGCCTACGGGACAGATGACCTCAGCGGTCGTAAAGTGTCCATCCAAGGTGCTGGCAACGTCGGTCGAGGCCTGGTCTCCTGGTTGGTGAAGGACGGGGCCAAGGTGTTCCTTACGGATATCCACGATGATAAGCTGGCAGCCATCAAGGCGGAATTCCCCTCGATCACGCTGGTGAAGCCCGATGAGGTGTACGATCTGGACGTGGACATCTACTCGCCTTGTGCACTGGGTGCCACGGTGAACGACGATACGCTGAAACGCCTGAAGTGCAGCGTGATCGCTGGCGCGGCGAACAACCAGTTGGCGGATGAGTCCATCCACGGCAAAGCGGTCATGGACAAAGGGATCCTCTATGCGCCCGACTTCCTGATCAATGCCGGAGGCATCATCAACTGTGCTTGGGAGCGCAAAGGCTACAATAGGAAAGCAGCACTGCTCCAAACCGAGGAGATCCACGCCACGGCGCTGCGGATCTTCAAGGCGAGCGCTGAATTGGGTATCCCTACTTACTTGGCCGCCAACCAGGCTGCTGAACACCGTATCACCAGTATGCGAGCGGCCGGTATCCGTTTCTGACCACTGAATGTTGAACCGCCGTTACCTCCGCATCAAAGCCTTTCAATCACTCTATGCCTACTGGCAAAGTGATAATGCCAGTGCGGCCCGCATCGAGAAGGAACTCTTCAATGGGGTCGAACGCACCTTCGACCTCTACCTCTCATTGCTCCTCGTTTTCGGTGAATTACGGCACAATGCCGAATTGATCTTCGAAGAGCGCAAGAAGAAACGCTTGCCAACGGCCGAGGACCTTGATCCCAACCGGCGTTTCGTGGACAATCCGCTCCTGCGCACCATTGCCGAAAGCGACCGCTTGCGGATCGAATGTGAGAAGCGCAAGATCAGTTGGGTGGGAAACCACGACCTGTTCACCGCCATGTACCGTGAGATCGAGGGCAACGAGATGGTCATCGCCTACATGCAGGAGCCTGCGCGGAGCTTCAAGCGGGACCAAGGTTTCCTGATCCAATTGTTCAGCGAGCTGATCGCGAACAGCGAGGCACTGCAGGAGGTCTACGAGGCACGCAGCATAGCGTGGATGGAGGATATGGATCTCGCCGCCAGTTTGGTGAAGCGCACCTTGGAGCAAATGCGCGAACGCGACTCCGACGATCTACTTATGTCCGAATGGGTGAATGATCCAAAAGAGGATGGTGAATTCGTCTCGTTATTGTTCCGCAAGTCCATTGAGCAAGGCGAGGAGCATGAGAAAGCCATCGCCGAGAAGTCCAGCAACTGGGAAAGCGACCGGATCGCCCTCAGCGATATGATCTTGATGAAGATGGCCCTTACCGAAGCACGCATCTTCGACCAGATCCCGGTGAAAGTGACGATGAACGAATACATCGAGATCGCCAAGGCCTACAGCACGCCCAAGAGCAAGAACTTCATCAACGGCGTGTTGGACAAGATCTTCATCGAAATGCGGGCCGATGGGCGTATCCGCAAGGTGGGCCGTGGGCTGCTGGAAAGCTGAACGATGAATAGTATGATCCGGATAGGAGCAGGGGCAAGGGCAGGAGCAAAGCGGTATTTCCTGCCCCTGCCCTTGCTCCTGCTCTTATCTTTCTCTTCCTGCCGCATTACCGACCACACCGAGCGGGATCCAGAAGAGGTCACCTCTGATGCACTGAATTTCCCGACATCGGGATACGAGGATATTGATCCCCAAGACCTTCCAGCGATGACCTTCGAGGTTACCCACTTGGACCTGGGGCAGATCGTGCAGGGCTCCAAAGTGGAACGCCAATACACCTTCACGAACACCGGCGGTGGGCCACTGGTGATCACCGATGTGCGCGGTTCGTGTGGTTGCACAGTGGGGAAGGAATGGCCCAAGCACCCTGTAGCCCCGGGTGCATCTGCCAACATCTCCGTCAGTTTCGACAGTGAGGGCCGTAGTGGCCGACAGGATAAGACCGTTACAGTTGTAGCCAACACTTCACCACCGACCACCGTGCTCACCCTCTCGGCGGAGATCGTGGGCCCGACCACCAAAGAACCACAGTAACCCGATGATGACAGCAAGCATTCTTCTACAGGCACAGACCAAGGGCACCGGATGGGACTTTTACGTCCTGATGGCCCTGTTGATGGTGGTCTTCTACTTCTTCATGATCCGCCCGCAGCAGAAGAAAGCGAAGGATGCCAAGAAGTTCCGCGAATCCTTGCAGAAGGGCACCAAGGTGGTCACCATCGGCGGTTTGCATGGCAAAGTGTTCGAAGTGAACGAGGCGACCATTCTGTTGGAGGTGGACTCGAACGTGAAGCTGCGTTTCGAGAAGAGCGCCATTGCCATGGACAGTTCACAGCAACTGAACGAGGCCACGGCCAAAGCTTAAGCACCGAGCATGCGCTCTTTCGCTCACCGGAGCATGGGGGCATGAATGCGAACGGGCATGATCAAGGTCGGGTTGACCGGAGGTATCGGAAGCGGGAAATCCACCGTTGCGCGGATCCTTCGCGTGCTGGACGTTCCTGTCTTTGAAGCGGATGCTGCGGGAAGGGAGATCCTGGCCAAAGATCCGCACATTCGAAAAGCGGTCATTGCCCGTTTTGGTGAGGGCATTTATCCCGGTAGCGAAGTGGACCGTTCTGCATTGGCAGCAGTCGTCTTCCAAGATGCCCATGCGCTGAAAGACCTGAATGCGATCATCCATCCGGCGGTGCGTAACGCGTTCGGAAAGTGGATGGGCGATCAAGTGTCACCTTACGCAGTGATGGAGGCCGCGATCCTCGCCGATTCGGGAGGGTACAAGGCGTTCGATCGGATCATTGTCGTAAGTGCGCCGGAAGAAATCCGGATCCAGCGCGTGATGCAACGCGACAAGGTCGAACGGGCATCCGTTGTTGCACGAATGGCCAATCAAGTTGGCGAGCAGGAACGTCTCCATATCGCCGACCATGTGGTCCAGAACGACGATCATCAACTGGTGATCCCGCAGGTCCTCGACATTCACCGGGAATTGCTCGAACTTGCCAACGCATGAAGCAGGAGGAGAGGAACCTTCCGTTGAGCTTGGCGACCTTGATCTTCGGGTCGCTCAGCATTCCACTAGCTTTTGCGCGGCACTTGGTATCACTGGCTGTGATCCTGGGCTTGCTCGCCCTGGTCTTCGGTTTCTGGGGCGATCGCAAACAAGCCAAACACCTGCTCCGCTACACCGGTGCCAGTATCAAGCGTGCTCAACTCGGCTTCAAATTGGCTGCTGTCGGCACGGCATGTGCCTTGATCATGTGGGTCCTGTGGGCCACGAATTCGTTGTTCTAGGAAGAAGAAAGGGGAGGTCGGCTAGGCGCGCTTCGCCAGCGGCCATCCCGTAACGGCCTGTAGGATCCGTTCTTCGCCGTGTTCGCTCAGCAAACGCGTCAGGAGCGCGGCAGTCGCCTCGGCATCGTTCAACGCACGATGTGCAGCTTCGAACGTGATACCGAAGTAGCGGCATAAGCTCCCCAAGTTGTAGTGGGGGAGGTGCGGCACCAACTGGCGGGTGAGGCGTTCCGTGCAAAGCGTCGGGCGGTCGAAGACCATTCCTGTGCGCGCGAATTCATGTTCCAGCGCCGTCATATCGAAACGCACGTTGTGTGCAACAATGATCCGGTCCTGCGTCAAGGTCTCCAAGGTGCGGACGATGTCCACGAAAGAAGGGGCCTCGCGTAGCATGCCCCCATCGATACCGGTGAGTTTGCGGATGAACGCCGGCACATTCGTTCGGGGGTCCACCAAGCTGTCCCACCGCAACCGCTCTTCCTGTCCGTCCAGAGCCAGTACGGCCACTTCCATAACGCGGCCCACCGTCGGATCACCGCTCGTAGTCTCCACATCCAACACCGCGAAGCGCATCCGTACCATGGCGCCGTCATACGGAACCGGGGGGGCGTGGGTTCCACCCTTCCATACCGGCCGGGAAAGGCCTGCTATATTGCCGCTCGATGGGGTCGTGAGCATGTCCTACGGTTGCGCCCGTAAAGATGCACCATGGTCCCGAAGATTTGAGGATTGATGCGCAAGATCTACGGTTTCTTCTTTCATACACTGGCGGGTTGGCGCATCGAGGACCACCGGCCCAAGGACCTTTCGCGGTATATCGTGGTCGTAGCTCCACACACCAGTAACTGGGACTTCCCCGTCGGCCTTGCAGTAAGGAGCCTTGCCCACATGCGGGATGCCAAGTACCTGGCCAAGCAATCGCTTTTCAAGCCCCCGTTCGGGTGGCTATTCCGCTTCCTGGGCGGTTATCCGGTGGACCGCAGCAAACACACCAATCTGGTGGATGCCGTTGTGGCGATGTTCGATCGTGGCGAGATCAACAAGATCGCTATCACCCCGGAAGGCACGCGCAAGTACCAACCGGATTGGAAGACCGGTTTCCACCGCATCGCCACAGGTGCCAGAGTGCCCATCATCCTGGCCACGTTCGATTACCCGAAGAAGCTGTGCATCATCAGTGCGCCGTTCCCATTGACCGATGATCCGGAGGCTGATATCCTGCGGATGAAGGATTGGTTCAGGCCACACAAGGGAAAGAACCCGGAGGATGGGGTGCGGTAGTATGGTACGATCCTTGCAAACTGGTGGTACCTGTTATTCAACCATGCGGATAGCGACCCTCTTCATTGCCTTTCTCCTTGGCACCATCCTCCGGGCCCAGACCTTTCCGCAATTGACGGGGGAGACGGCCAAGGGCACATCGATCACCTTGCCCACCACGAAGTCCAAGGCATGGACCTTGATCGGTATTGCCTACAGCCAGAAGGCGTCTCCGATGCTCGAAGAGTGGTACGAGCCGGCCTATCTGCGTTTCATCGCCAAACATGGCTTGATGGCCGGTTCCTACGAAGCAGATGTGTATTTCGTGCCCCTTTTCGTGGGATTGAACAAGGCTGCATATGAGCCCAGCATGAAGAAATTCCAGAAGAGTGCCGATCCCGAGATCGTGGACCATGTGCTCTTCAGCAAGGCTGAACTGGAACCGCTGAGAGCCATACTGGACATGGACGAAAAGGACATCCCGTACTTCTTCGTCCTCAATTCCGAAGGGAAGATCGTTTACGGCACCAAAGGCGCCTTCACCGAAGAGAAATTGGAAGCTATTGAAGAGGTGATGATGGAATGATCCCGCACCCGCACATCAGGACCACACGATTACATTTGCCCTCCACTGAAAACAACACCATGACCATGCTGTTCTCTTTCGCGCTACCCGCCTTGCTTAGCCTTTCTCTAACCGCGTGCAGCACCGCACCCGAAGGTGAGGGCACCATGACGGCCACTCCTGTCACCGACCAAAAACCCGCAACCAAACCCGTGGAGAATTCAACAGATGGCATCTATGCCAAGATCAAGACCAGCAAAGGCGTGATCACCGTGAAACTGGAGTACGAAAAGGCCCCTATGACCGTGGCCAACTTCGTAGGTCTGGCAGAAGGAAAGGTGAAGAACACCGCAAAGGCTGAAGGCGTGCCCTACTTCGATGGCATCAGCTTCCACCGCGTGATCCCTGATTTCATGATCCAAGGTGGCGACCCTACCGGTACCGGCAGTGGTGGCCCGGGCTATGCCTTTGCCGATGAGATCCACCCTGACTTGAAGCACACCCGTGCTGGTACCATGAGCATGGCCAACGCCGGTCCTGCTACGAACGGTAGCCAGTTCTTCATCACGCATAAGGAAACCGCGTGGTTGGATGGCAAACACGCCGTGTTCGGTTACGTTACCGAAGGCCAGGACGTGGTGAACGCCATTGCTGGTGGCGACAAGATGGAAAGCGTGAAGATCGAGCGCATCGGCAAGGCGGCCCAAGCATGGGATGCCATGAAAGTGCTCGCTGACAACAAGGACAAATTCCGGGCGAAGTAGATCGCTTTAGCGGCGACCACCGCCACGACGACCTTGACCACGGCCACCGCTACTGCGGTGGCCGTTCCCGTTCGTACCAGCGGGAACTTTAGCCTTTGGATCGTATGCAGGTCCACGTGGCATGCCATCGGGCAGGGCCATCTTCTTCACCTCGTACCCGATCAGGCTTTCGATGCGCCCGAATTCGCGCATCTGCTTCTCGTTCACGAACGTGATGGCCATACCCTTCTTGGCGGCACGGGCTGTGCGGCCAACGCGGTGCACGTAATCCTCAGGATCACGGGGGACGTCGTAATTGATCACCAGGTCGATATCGTCGATGTCGATGCCACGGCTCACCACGTCAGTGGCCACTAGAACGCGCAGTTTGCGGTTCCGGAACGCCAGCATCACCGATTCACGCTCGGTCTGCTCCAGATCGCTGTGCATGCCCGCCGCATTGAAGCCGCGCTTTTGCAAGTGACGGGCAAGGTTCTTCACCTCGATCTTGCGGCCAGCGAAGATCACGATGCTCGTGGCCTCATTGGTGTTGAGAATATGCTCCAAGGCGTTGCCTTTCTGCATGTCGAACACCACATAGGCTTGTTGTTCAACACCAGCTGCGGGTTTGCTCAACGCGATAGTGATCTCGAAGGGATCGTGCAGGATCTGCTTGGTGAGTTCGCGGATGGCAGAAGGCATGGTGGCACTGAACATCAACGACTGCCGCTCTTTTGGCAGGAAGGTGATGATGCGGCGGATATCGTCAACGAAACCCATGTCCATCATACGGTCGGCTTCATCCATCACCAGGAACTCCAAGCCCTTCAAGGGCACATAACCCAGGTTCAAGTGGCTCAGGAGCTTGCCGGGAGTAGCTATCACAACTTCAACACCGCCTGTAAGCGCCGCTTTCTGCTGGTCGAAGGTGCTGCCATCGCTTCCGCCATATAGTGGGATAGAGGTGATGGGCGTGAAATAGGCGATCGCCTGCATTTGCTGATCGATCTGCAACGCTAACTCCCGCGTAGGCACCACGATCAGCGCGCGGATCGATCCTTCGACCTTGGGCTTATAGCTGGTGATCACATCGATCAGGGGAAGCAGGAAAGCTGCCGTTTTCCCGGTCCCTGTTTGGGCGCATGCGATCAGGTCACGGCCGTCCAGGACTTGGGGGATGGCCTGCTGTTGGATCGGCGTGGGAACCTTGATGTTCATCGAATCCAATCCCTGGAGCAAATGGTCATGCAGACCAAGGGCATGGAAATCGGTGATAGGGGTTGGGGCGATGGAGTCTGGCACGGGTCGGATTCGGGCGCGAAGATAGGCCAGAGCCCAGCGGGCGCTCAGGACGCCGCCCTCAGGGGCACGCGGTCAGGGGCAAAGGTGAGGCATACCGTGGTGCCGTGTCCTTTCAGGAACCGCACCTCACCATTCAATTGACCCGCCAACATCCGGATCAGTTCCATCCCGAATGAGCGGTCGCGTAAGCTGGCATCGTCCATTCCGATACCAATACCGTCATCACTGAACAACAGCTCGTAGCCTGCACCGGCGGCACGGACAACAATGCTCACGCGGCCGGTCTCCTTGCCATTGAAGGCATACTTAACCGCGTTCGTGAACAGCTCGTTCACGACCAAGGTCAGGGGCATCAAGGTATCTGCGGGGAAGGTGGGCAGCGGTGCGTCCACGGAAACGGATATGCGGTCATGTGAACCATGCGCGACCAGGATATTGCGCACCAACTGGTCCAAGTGTTGTTGCAGGTTGCCGTGTATCTGGCCAGTGGACCGGTAAATGTGCTCGTGTACCAGGGCCATGGAGCGAATGCGCCCTTGGGCTTCCTTCAGTACGCGGTCCACATCCGGGTCGTTGATCCCGTACCCTTGGATCTGTAGGAGGCTGTCCACTACCTGCAGGTTGTTCTTCACCCGGTGGTGGATCTCCTTGATCATCAATTCCTTTTCCTCTTCGCTCAACAAGGTCTCCGCCAAGCGCAGGTTCTGGCGTTGGAGTTCCAGGTTCTTGGTGTGGATCTCGTCATGCTGTTTGCGGATCACCGCGTTCTTCAACTTCATCCGGCGCACCATCCGCACGCTATGCCGGCTGGTAAAGAACAGGGCCGTAGCTAGGGAGGCCAGCAAGCCCAGTAGACCAAGGAGGTACCTATTGCTGGTCCGCTGGCCAGCGATCAGTTCCGCCCGCCGTTCGTTCTCGGACCGCAGCTCAACGTTGTCCTTTTCCTTTTGACCCAACTGGTAGGTCACTTGCATGCGTGCCATCTGCATGTCCAAGCGGGCCATGTTCACACTATCGCTTTGGTCCTTGATCCTTTTCAATAGGGCCAGCGCGTCCTGCCAGCGACCTTGCGCTACGGCAAGTTGGTACTGGAGATCGGTTATGCGGTAACGATTGTTCCAGGTATCGGCGGATAGAAGTTGCTCACCAGCTCGGTCAAGAGCGGCCACGGCATCCTCGATCCGTCCCATTCCGATGTACGCCTGCCCGATGTCAGCGCTCAAAGCGAACTGCTCCGTGCGATCTCCGGTGGTGTTCAAGGTCCGGTCGGCTTTGGTCAAGTAGGCGAATGCGTCGTGGAATTTCCGCTGGGCCAGAAGCGTCGCCCCGATCAGATGGGAAAGGCGGGCCTCTTCCGTGCCATCGCCACGATCACGGGCTTTCTGCGAGCATCGCTCGGCCATACGCAGCACTTCATCGTGCCGTCCGGCATGCATCAGGGTCTGTATCAGGAAACGTTGGGCTTCGTCCACATCCTGCTCGGTACCGGTAGGCAGCACCATGGCCAGTGCATTGCGCGCTTCCTCAACGGCTTTGTCCAGCATGGCGTTCATTCGATAGGCCGTGGAGAGTTCGCGTAGGTCATGTGCGATCGCTTTGGGATCGCCAAGGTCCTGCGCAAGCTGCAGTGCGCGGAGCGTAGTCTTCATGAACTCGGCGAACAGGCCCATGCGCTCCTCGGCTTGGCCGATGCAGCGCAATGCCTGGAGCTCCAGTGGCACATCCGCGGTTTGTTCCGCGAAGGTGAGCGCACTGCGCGCATGGCCGTGGGCTTCAACCGGATCGTTCTCCAGCACACGGCCCGCCATGGCCAAAAGTGCCTGAGCGCGCTGATGGGCTGAAACAGCACCATGGACCCCGGCCTGAACACTGTCCTCAACGGCTGTAGCACGTGCCGAAGGACCCGCACCAAGGGCGAGGAGGGTCAGCGCCAAGGCGATCCAGGCGGAACTGCGATACAGGAACATAAGCGCGTTCTACGGCGATGGCCTTGCTTGGTTGCGAAGTGGGTGGCCTATGTTTGGAGTATGGGGGTCCAGGTGGAAGTGTGCGTGACATCGGTGAATGAAGCGGAGGCCGCCGCCGCCTACGGTGTGGACAGTGTTGAGGTGTGCACCTGGCTGGCGTGCGGTGGCCTGACACCGAGTTCCGGTCTGGTGGATGCCGTGCGGAGCGCCGTTCGCGCCCCGGTCAGGGTCCTTGTCCGTCCAAGCCCGAACGGTTTCGTCTATTCACCGGCCGAGATCCACGCTTTGCTGACCGATGCGGAGATCTTCGGCGGCGGAGCCATGGGCTTGGTCACCGGTGCATTGGGGGAGGATGGTTCCTTGAACGCAGCGTTGATGCGGTCCGTGAAACAATTGGCACCCGAAAGCGAGATCACTTTCCACCGGGCCATAGACCATGCTTCGGACCCGCTCATGATCGTTGAAGCCTGCGTGGAAGTGGGCGTTGACCGCATTCTTACTTCTGGAGGAACCACCTTGGCCGTCGACGGGATCCCGACACTGAAGGCGATGATCGAACGGGCGGGTGAGCGATGCGTTGTGGCGATCGCAGGTGGCGTAACCCCATCCAACGTAGTGGAACTCGTGGAACGCACTGGGGCACTGGAGGTCCACTTCGCGGCCCAACGAGCTATTCCAGCCAATTCCATGCGGGCCTCATTGATCTCAACAAACGCTGGGGCCACATTCTTGACTGAACCGGACCGCGCCAAGATCGAGGGGGTGACTAACGCATTGGTGAAAGCGGGGTTGCGATGAATGCGCTGCTGGCCATGGGAATTTCGCTGCTCGTCGCTAGCCACTGGCTGTTGGCCCTGCCGCAGTTCGCCACGGTCGGTGCCACCCGCCAACGTCACAATAAAGCGCCGACCAGCCCATGGCCAATAGCCAGAAGCCAATGGCGTATTCTATCCATGGTGTGTATCGCAGGAATGCTTGCGGTTAGCGCCTTCGGGCAGGAAGTCCACATCCCCCTCCACTCCGGTTGGCAATTCCAGCAAGTAGGGAAGGAGCAATGGTACCCGGCCGAAGTTCCCGGGGTGGTGCATACCGATCTGCTGCGCAACGGTCTGATCCCCGACCCCTACAAGGGCAGCAACGTGGACAGCGTGCAGTGGATCGAGAACGAGGACTGGATCTACAAGCGCACCATTTTCGCGACGGACACCTTGTTGAAGCATGGTCATCTGGACCTCGTCTTCAAAGGGCTGGACACGTTTGCGGAGGTATATCTCAACGATTCGCTTCTTGGCAAGGCTGACAACATGTTCCGATCGTGGGAGTGGCCGGTGAAGGAACTCCTGCGGAAAGGCGACAATGAATTGAAAGTGATCTTCCGCAGCCCGATCAAAGAAGGGGCGAAGCTGCGCGATGCCTACGGGATCCAACTACCGCATGACAATGACCCCAGCGGTGTAAGCCCATACATCCGCAAGGCGGCATACCAGTTCGGTTGGGATTTCTGCCCGCGGCTGGTGACGAGCGGCATCTGGCAGGGTGTGGAGTTGAGGGGGTGGAGCGGGGCGCGTGTTTATGGCGTTGACATGCGTCGTTTGGATGATCTAGCCAGCAAAGGCAAAATCTTGCTGATGCCTTCGTTGGAGATCGATGAGGGGACCCGGCCGGATGTGCGCTTGTTCCTGGATGATTCACTGGTCCTTTCCGCCCACGATGGATCCATGGTTCGTTCGAAGGATCCAGCGCCTTTGTCAATCACGATAGAGCTCAGAACGAGAGATGTATGGTATCCTCGTGGTCATGGCTCGCAGTCCTTGCACCGCCTTCGTTGCGAGGTTCGATTGAAGAACAAGGTCGTCTCCATATGGGAGGACACTGTGGGTTTCGCCCATGCGGAACTGAGTCAGCAGAAGGACACAGTTGGTCGATCATTCTCCTTGATTGTGAATGGCCAAGTGGTCTTTGCCAAAGGAGCCAACTTGGTTCCGCCTTCGATGGTGCCCATCAGCGATGGTCCGTGGCTAGATCTGGTAGCGGCCATGGTCCGTACTGACATGAACATGGTGCGGGTCTGGTCTGGCGGGGTTTATCCGCCGGAAGCGTTCTATGATGCTTGTGATACTGCCGGCATTCTGGTATGGCAGGATATCATGCTTGCCAATCTCGCTTCTGGAACGCGCGCGTTCTCAGAGAATGTGAGCTGGGAGATTGCCGACCTTGTTGAGCGCCTTCAGCGCCACCCTTGCGTGGCTCTCTATTGTGGCAACAATGAACTCGACGTGGCTTGGAAGAACTGGGGCTGGCAAAGTCGCTACGACCTTCACGGAGAGGATTCGACGATGATCGGATACAACTATCGAAATCTATTCACGATCGGCATTCCTACAGCGTTGGATATTCACGGTGCTGAGGATGTGCCCTATGTATCAACCTCCCCCCTCAGCAACTGGGGCAACGCAGAAGGCCTCAGGAGCGGCGACCTCCACTACTGGGGCGTCTGGCACGGTGACAGCACGTTCGCCAGCTTCAAGAACAACGTAGGCCGGTTTGTGAGCGAGTATGGTTTCCAGAGCTACCCTGATAGTGCAGTGCTGGCCAAGTACATCGACCCGAAGGAACTTTACCTCGGCAGCCCGGCCTTGGGACACCTTCAGCGCAGCTACAAGACCGACAAGCCGATCTGGGAGGCCATGGAACGCGAACTAGGGGAGAGGCCGACTACACTGGGCGGCTTTATCGAAGGCAGCCAGCGTGCCCAAGCCAAGGCCTATGGCATGGCCATCGAGGCGCACATGGCGGCACAACCGCACTGCATGGGCACCCTGCTTTGGCAACTCAACGATTGCTGGCCGGGGCCTAGCTGGAGCATCATCGATTTCGAGGGAGATCCGAAGCCCGCGTACGAGGTCGTGAAGAAGCTATACTCCGCAAGGCCCTAGCCCTCAGTATGCTAGCGGACATGCCGTAGGTGGCATTCCAAGAGCACTGGGATCCTTGCCGTCCACATGGGTGTGTGGATAACTGGATGGTTACCTTCGCGCCGAACCTCGTAATAGCCAAAACCGATCAGCATGACACGACTTGGACGCTTCTTAGGAGCCGCCCTGTTCTCCACGATCCTCTTCCCGTGGACAACAGCGAACGCACAGGGTGATTGTTTGAATGAGACCATGTTCCCCGGTGAGCCCACCACCGCGAATGCCTTGGGACAGGTCACTATCATCGCCACGAACAGTTATCAGGAGGAATATTCCCAGATCACCGGGGTATTGTCCGGTGCGAACTATGAGTTCACCATGGGTATCGAAGGGTATATCACCTTGCGGGAAGGCACCTACGACGGTGCGGTAGTAGCCCAAGGTGCAGGAGGAAGCCTGCAATACCTCACCACCAGTACACTGGACCTCTTCGCCCACTGGAGTGCGGACGATCAGTGCGGGACCGCTGCTGTTGGTATGGAAACGACCGTGCAACTGTTGTTGGATTGTACCCCAGCTACCGTAAGCTACACGTTCACGGAGGATTGCCCCACGGAAGCCTATTTCGTGCAACTGAACATCGAGGATATCGGCGATGCCGCTTCGTTGGATGTAAGTGTGGATGTGAACGGCGACATCACTACGACGGAGGACGTCGGGGTAGGGAACATCGAATTGGGGCCGTTCTACGCCGGTGACAACCCGATCGTGACCGTAGCCCACGACACTGATCCCCTCTGCAATATCGTGCTCGGTCCACTTGTGGTCGAAAGCAACTGTCCGAACCTCATTACCTGTGGAGCCCCACCGGAAGAGCAGACCTATTGCTACGAGCCGGACGACTCCCGCCACTGGCTTTACACCTCAGTGGGGACTGGGACCCTGCGTCTCCGTTTCCTGCGCGGTACCATTGAAAGCAACAACTACGATAGCCTGCGGATCTATGATGGGGTGGACAATACGGCGCCTCTCTTGTTCAACCACGATACGCTCAGTAACTACAACCTTGGCCCACAAGGAAGTGCGATCAATAACACCTACCCACGGTATTACGCCTTGGACCTTTTCGCAACCGGTAACAGCATCTACATGGAGATGGGTTCCGATGGATCGGCGCAATGCGGTGGCGAGTTCCCGTCTGAACTTTATGATGCATGGGAATGGGAGGTTTCCTGCTTGGACTGCGAGCTTCCTGTAGCGAGCTATTCGGTCGTGGACGATTGCCCGAACGACCAGTTCAGCATTCCCATCGAGATCGCTTCCACGGGCGATGGAGCGGTGGTGAACATCATCTACATCGTGAACGGGGGAGACCCACAGACCGTGATCAACGTTGGTGTCGGTACAGCAGAACTCGGGCCCTTCGCCCTGAACGATACGGTGAATGTGGTCGTCCAGCACGCGAGCAGTGCACTTTGCAACATCGAACTTGGCGACATCACCGATACCGGTGCCTGCCCGCTGTTGATCGATTGCGGGACCGAGGTCACGGAGACCGTGTGCTACAACAACAGCCAGGACCTGCGCTACTATTACCAAGGCACAGGTACCTATCCGTTGGGGGTCTTCTTCGATTCGGGCCTGTTGTTCTTCGGTGATTCGCTGTATATCTACGACGGTGGTAGCATCGATGCAGACCTGCTCTTCGCCGGCACCGACGAAAACGTCACTGATCTTTTCGTGAATACCACCAACCCCGATCACCTGGTCACGATCCGTATCATTTCCAATGAGTTCACTTCCTGTGTGGATGGGTTCGAACCAGAACAGCTGGCATGGCGTGTGGCCTGCCTGGATTGCGTTCCTGCGGCAACCGAATTCAACATCGTCCAGGATTGCGACAACTTCCAGTACTTCATCGATGTGGTGATCTCCGACCTCGGTACGGATGCTGAAGCACAGATCGCAACAACAGCCACCCAGGATACGCTCACGGTAACGGCGCCGGGCACTTATCAAATTGGACCGTTCGTCTCCGGTACTGAACTGGAGGTGACCATCGTGAACGACGCCAATTCGTTGTGCAATGTGTACAGCGGCCTCCTGGTGAACCCGCTTTGCCCCGTGCTCATCGATTGTCCAGGACCTACTTTGGAGGAAACGTATTGCTACGAGCCCAACGACTTCAAAGCATGGGCCTATGAGCTTGTCGGTGCAACCGGGTCCCTGAGGTTGACCTTTACACGAGGATCTATCGAGAGTGCCACATACGATGATCTGCGGATCTATGATGGTGCTGACAACACCGGCACGCTGCTGTTCGAGCACAACAATACCCAAGCCTACAACCTAGGTGAGGTAGGTAGTGGTATCAACAACGATTTCATGCCGTACTACACGGTCGATGTTGGTTCTACCACCGGGCTTATCTACATGGAAATGTCCTCGGACGGATCCGGACAGTGCGGCGGGGAATTCCCGAACACGGACTACGATGGCTGGGAATGGCAGGTCTACTGCATCGACTGCACAACGCCACAAGCCACGGTGAACGTGATCTCCGACTGCGTGCATCGCGAATATTCCGCTGAAGTGATCGTGACGGAGGTGGGCGACGATGCTGGTCTGACCATCACCAACCTGATCGATGGAGAGTCCATTGCGGATGCTGCGGTAGGGGTTTACACGTTCGGGCCGTACGATGTGGACAGCGTGTCCCGGTTCCGTGTGTTCAACCAGGAGTTCGTGCAGTGCAAGTACACGAGTGATACGCTCACCTACACGGCTGAAGAGTGCATCTCGGTGACCTGCGGTTTCGACAACTACAGCTACTGCTACGAGAACGACGAGGATCGTTTCTATGTATACCAGTCCGCGCAAAACGTGCCTATGACGATCGGTTTCCTCCAAGGCCAGATGTTGGCTGGCGACCGCATCACCCTGTACAACGGGCGCGATGAGAACGCACCGGTGCTTTACGACGGGAACAACGGTGGTAACCTGGTCGGCTTTGCGATCAATTCCGCCAACGTGGACAACTTTATTACACTGCGCATCCGGACCGATGCTTCCGGGTCCTGTGAGGATGGCGCGGTGACCAACCAGTTGGAATGGACGGTTGCATGCGGAGCTGTAGGCTTCGCGGAGTTGGCCGATGGAGGTTTTGCGGTCTATCCGAACCCGACCCAAGGCGTGCTCCAGATCGAGCTTGGCGCACAAGTGTCCGGCGCAGTGCAACTGCGCATCCTGGACATGAGCGGTCGCGTGGTGATGGATCAGCCGTTGCTCATGAACGGCGGAACGCGCAACACTGTTGATATGCGTGGCCTGCAAAGCGGCAACTACATGGTGCAACTGACCACTAATACATGGATCAAGACCCAGCGCGTACAGTTGGCACGCTGATCGACGATCTCATCTTAACGAAGAACCCGGCCTTGCGCCGGGTTCTTTGTTTTCATCACGGCCGTTCCCGCGAAGGCGGGAACCCCGTCTGAAACTAGGACGTCTTCTTTCCGAGTGGTATCTGACGACAACGTTTCGCTCACTCCACCTCCAATAACACCTCATCAGCAAAGATCCAGGTGGTGCCGCCTTTGCCAGGGTGCCAATCTGGGCAGGGCCCGGCATTCTTCGCCATGACCTTGATGTACCGGGCCTTTTTGGACATTTCACCCGTCCAAAGCTCCATCGTCATACCGCCGTCGGCCTTTCGCTCCACGTTCGGGACAAGTACTGTACTGCCCCATTGGCGACCGTTCATGCTCCACGCCACATCCACGTATTCGGGGTACCAGATCCAGGCACCTTGGTCTTGCAGGATGCTGATGCCGGCCCGCTTCAATTTCTTCACGGATCCCAGATCCACCGAGATCAGCACATCCTGGTCGCGGTAACCCTGCCATTCGCCGGTTCGGAAGTCCTTGCCACCCCGCAGGCCATCGATCAACGCTTGATCGCCACCGGCGGTATACTCGTTCGCGTAGGTGCTGCCTAGTTGGATCGTTCGTGTGCCGTCGATCCTGGAGAAGTGGGCCGTGCTCGTTTGCGCCTTGTCCACCAAGGCTATAACGGTAGCCGTGGAAGTGATCGTGAACGGTCCCGTGTAGGAGAAGATGGTAGTATCAGTGTTCGTGGCTTTGGTGACCAAGGCGCCGGAACTGCCATGGCCGAGCAATTCGATCCGCAAGCTGTCACGGAAAGCCATGGATGCCGCTTGGATGATGGGGGCAACAGGCGGAAGCTGAACCGGATCGCGCCAGTCGTTCTCGCGAAGTGCAGTGATCCGT